>Ga0208297_1000050_pt1 | contig 334656 bp, 316 predicted proteins | sample LMS_cellobiose_e_FD_187367 | JGI IMG/M metagenome (GOLD analysis project Ga0208297, IMG submission 187367) | Rumen-fistulated moose microbial communities from Alaska, USA - LMS_cellobiose_enrichment (SPAdes) (version 2) | ecosystem: Host-associated > Mammals > Digestive system > Stomach >...
GAAGTTCAAATTCTGATTTATCGGCTTGTTCTGCAATCGTCACAAATCGCCTTTGTTCTTCAAAGAAAGGAATCGGAATTTCCATATTGTTTATATGGTCAGGTTTTATATTTATAATGTTTGAACCAGAGCCTAATCCCTCAATGATTTCTCGATACAAAGTTGTTTGAAAGTATGTGGACAGGTATTTAGGGTGCATTGATTCTTTACATCTAATAGCTAAACAAAAAGTCCAAAATGAAGTCTTGTGGATAGGATTCTCAGAAAGCATTGCAGCCTTACCTACAAGACTTTTGCTTCCATTAGAACCACACATAATAATATCTCCCGCAGAAACGGATTGTGATTCTGAGACTCTCGATGAATCGACATAAACTACATCATTATAATTTATCTGCCCATTGTCTATGTTGTTAGAACGCAAAATAACAAAAGCCCCCTCATTCGCACTTTCTTTTATATCTGAGGGCTTGTAGGATACGCCTCTAATAACCTCAATGTGAGATCTTAGTTTTTCGACTTTATAATTCTTGCAGAAAAACATCTCGATAAATTGCGATTTCACCATTTCTTCAGTTGCAGCAAGTAGTTTCTTGTATGACTCTTTCAGACGGTATGCCGCCCACAATTTATCAGCGAGAACCTTTTGCTCTGTAAGAGGAGGAAGGTCAAACTCTTGTTCTCTTAGGTCTTTCCAGTTGATAGTTGGAGATAGACCTCCTACTGAAATCTGCACGGCCCTTTCCATGAACATATCAGAACTCATGAAAAATGGGAAAAAGTCCTTGTCAACAATATCCTCATTGGGACGTAGTACCATTCCATGAGCTGAGAAGATTCCGTCAAAGGGAGCTATTGCCAGTTTCCTTTGATATGCGCGCCTTTTACCGAATAGCACATCCCCCTTTTTCATTATCAACTTCTCTCCAATAGGGGCAACATCTGAACCCCATCGAGAAATATCAAGGCACTCACTATCAATGTGCTCCAAACCAATATAATGTTCCTTATCCGATTCTGTTGGAGTTTTCTTCGCTGTGCTATTGAAAGCTATTTGGTCAAATCTATGTTTCATGAGCCTAACATTCCTATTAGTGTTTCTACAGAGTTCACAAATAATGAGTGCTGTTCTTTCCAAGATACTAAAGCATCTTCTACAGAAACAACGTCCGCTTTGTTTATCTCACTAATGTAAACATATTTTTGTATACTAAGATCGAAACGGTTCTTTTCAATTTCTTCAATGTCAACCAAGCGTTTGAAATCAACAATATCATTTACATTATTGTATGCGTCCTTTATTTTCTGAATGTGTACATCTTCAAGATAACTTTCCGCATTTTTTCGTGTTACCTCATACTTGGCATTGATAAAGATAACCTTATTCTTTAGTTCCTTATCCTTATTATTGTTACAAATGAGGATACAAGCTTCCATTGGTGCATTATAGAAAAGGTTAGGACCAAGTCCAATTACCGCTTCTATCTTATCAGACAAAACAAGCCCTTTGCGCACTTCCGTCTCTTCGTTGCGGAATAAGATACCATGAGGTAACAGAATCGCACATCTTCCAGTATTCTCATTCATGGATGCAATGATATGTTGTATAAAAGCATAGTCCGCACGTCCTTGTGGCGGTGTGCCCCACATGTTTCGTCCCCATTTGTCGTTTTCGAAAGCAGAACGATTCCACTCACTGATGCTATATGGTGGATTTGCCAACACGATATCGAACTTGCGCAATTTACTTCCATCCACGAAAGCAGGATGGGCAAGTGTATCTTCACGAACAATGCTAAAATCTTCAACACCATTCAGGTATAGGTTCATTCGAGCAATGGATGCTGTAAGAGCATTAATCTCTTGTCCGAACACTTTAACCCCTTGCCAAGGCAGACCTTTTTGACGTAAAAAATCAAGACACTTAACAAGCATACCACCTGAACCGCAGGTTGGATCGTAAATACTTTCATCTGGCTTTGGTTGAAGAATCTCTGACATCAGGGTAACCACAGTACGGTTGGTATAAAACTCTTGGGCAGTATTGCCTGCATCGTCAGCAAACTTACCTACAAGATATTCGTATGCCTGACCCATTTCATCAGCTGGACAAGATGATAAACTTAGGTTATAGCGTGAGAAATCTTCTATCAGCGAAGTTATTATATGGTCAGGCATTTTATTTTTGTTAGTCCATCCATCTTTGGGGCCAAATATGCCATCAAGACCTCCAACAATGCGACCATCAGCTTCTTCACCTGGGTTGGATTGTTCTATTGCTATAAAGGCTTCTACTAAACGTTGGCCAACATTCTCTGTTACCTCTCGCACATCACGCCAATGTGCTCCTTCAGGAATGCGGATTGCAAGCTCCTCTGCTTGCATGTCAGCATATTCTTCCCCACCTTCATGAACAAAGCCCTCGAACTGTTCATCATAAACATCGCTGATGCGCTTAAAAAACAATAGAGGGAAAATATATTCTTTATAGCCAGCTGCATCAATCTGCCCACGCAAACGTGTGGCAGCACCCCAGAGGAAAGATTTCAGTTCATCCAGAGAAATCTGTTCTCCTTGTTTAAGATATGGTATTGACTTATTTTGCTCCATCTGTCTATGCATTTATAATACTTCTAAACTCAGCCTCACGGTGTTTTACTTCTTCGTAGGCCGCTTTAAATTCTGCAAGCACCTCTGCGTATGGTTTGATAGCCTCGCGATGGTATTGCACATACTTATTGGGTGATAGATCATATCCCTTTGCAGCAATCTCATCGAGTGTTACCACCTGAGAATAGTCTTCTACATTCTCATAATTCTTATACAGCTCAAACAGTTTGTCAACATCTGTCGGCTCAAGAATGTTTTGTGCTCGCTTCTGGGTTAGGATTTTGGTTCCGTCAATCATCAGGACACGTGCACTATGTGCAGCGAGTTTCAATTTCCTAATGATAAGGAAACATGGTGATAATCCTGTTCCGTAGAAAAGCTTATCGCCCAATGTTACAACGGCTTCCACCATATCACTTTTCACCAGTTTCTCTCGAATACGTCCTTCCTCGTTTCCACGGAACAAAACTCCTTGTGGCATCACTACTGCCATACGGCCAGTGCCTGGTGCCATAGATGCAATCATGTGTTGAATCCAAGCATAGTCGCCACAAGAATCACTGGGTGTTCCCCAGATATTACGTCCATACTTGTCTGATGACCATTCTGTTGAACCCCATTTTTCCAAAGAAAATGGTGGATTAGCAATCACACAATCAAACTTTGCCACTTCACCACCTTGCAATATCTTCGGATTCCGAAGGGTATCACCTTGCATGATATTGAAATCGCTGGCACCATGTAGGAATAGGTTCATTTTGGCGATAGCTGAATTGACCACATTCTTTTCTTGCCCAAATATATTACCACAACAGAGGCTACTATGATTCATGTGGTGAACGGCCTCGATAAGCATACCACCTGAACCGCATGCTGGGTCATATACACTTTCTCCTGGTTGAGGGTCAAGTATACGAACAAGTAATTGGACTACTGATCTAGGTGTATAAAATTCGCCTGCTTTGGCTTTGGAATCGTCAGCAAATTTCTTCAACAAAATTTCATAAGCATCACCCATCAAGTCTGTTGGGTAATTCTTATTTCCAAGTTTACGAGTACTTAGATGTTCTATAAGATCACGAATCTTTCCATCGGAGAGATTCTTTTTATCTGTCCATTTTTGCGAACTAAACATGCTAAGTACACCATAAAGTGTATCTGGGTTTGCAAGTTCTATTCCTCGCATGGCTCCCACAATAGCTGAACCTAGGTTCTCTGTACGTTCACGTACATCTTGCCAATGACAGCCTTCTGGTATATCAAATCTATGTTGTTCTGGGAGAGATGCATACTCTTCATCACCACCACTTTCAATTAACGCTTCTTCTGTCTCTTCATCGTAAACATCACTGATGCGCTTAAAATATAGAATGGGAGTTATATAATCCTTGAAATTGTCTTGGCTCACAGGACCACGAATGATATTACAAGCCTCAAACAGGAAGTTATACAAGTTTTGTACACCTTCCATCCTTAGTTCTTGTGCAGTCTTTGGAGCATCGAACAATCCAGGTATGTTTTCTTTTTTGGCCATTACTTCAACTATTTACAATTTCTTGGGCTTATCTTTAAAGATCTTTGCTCTATTCTTCTTTCAAAAAACTAATCAATCGTTCTTTTACTATCGGCAGTTGCTTTCTGAGCTCTTCATAATCTGGGCGCTCCAGACCTTCGTCGATGATTAAAGTCTGATATATCATATTTTCAAATGAACTGAAAGGTTCTATAGATGGTGAGTCAAAACTCACTCGTCTTTTGCCACAGATAACAATAGTTTCAGAGCCATCCAAAACACGCCACACAGTGCCTTCTTTTTTGAAATAAGCTATGTAGGCATCAATTAACATGCCAAACACTTCTTGCAGGGCGTTCACATACTCATCAGCTATTGCAAATGCATATTCTTTATCAATATCATTATCGCCTAGAAAATTAAAGGGTGATGCTTGGTGTTTGAAATGTAATAAATTGTCTTTCCTGCTATAGTATAGCAAGTTCCTTTTATCAACCCACGCCATATTTGCATGGTAAAATGCAAAAACGTAGGGTGGTCGAAGGTCTATCGTTACTTTATTATCTGTTTCCACGGCATTACCAGATTACTCCTATTAATCTACAAATATAAAGGTTTCATAATAATAAATCAATAGATTTATAGCGTTTTTTTCGAGGAAGGGGGGAATAATGAATAATGGAGAATTGAGAATTAATAATGGAGAATGGAGAATGGAGATGCTAGAAGTACCACCAAAAGAAGTAGGGTTCATACCACCTATACCGGCAAAATTGTGCTAAAAAAAAGAAGGCTATCTTCGCAGACTGCCTTCAGTTTTCATTCATAACAATTCCAACTATGAAATTTGGAACGGGTGCAAAGATAGTGATTTATTTTATTATAAACCCAATCTTGCGCCTATTTTCTTTAGGCTTTGCTGCAAAGTGTATCCAATAGACAGTGCCTCGCCTTTCAAGGAAAAGCTCATCAAACTCTTGCTTTTTCTGGTCGGCAACGTCTATCAGGATGGTCATGTAGCGAAGGGCTTGCTCCACCCCTGCACAGCGGATATCCACCGCACAACCCCTCATGTGGTTGCTGGTTCTGCTGGGGTTCAGCCCTGCCCTCTCCATTGCCAACATCACCTGATAAGAACGGAAGCCGTGGTTAATTACTAATGGCTCTACATCTTTTGAGGTGTAGTAGTCCTCGATGCTGTTCAATACATAGATGGTATTATAGTTGAACCGCAGTTCCTCTAACCAGTTCTCACACAGGTCTATCATATTCTCAACGGCCTCTAACGGTGGGTCGTTGTTATCTTCGGTTTTGAAGTTCGTTTTCGTGAACTCCCCGAGCAAAAAATGCTCGGAGAGGTGTCTTGATCTGTCTAACATAATTCTAAAAATGTTATGATGGTACGTTGTTATGATGGTACGCTAAAAGATTGCATAGCCAGTTTTTTGATAAACAGCCTGCCTTCGACCATCTTTTACTGAATCATCAATTTTCACAACCAGGCCATCCTTTACTAACCTGTTCGCCCTTACTCGTGCAGCAGCACCAGAATTGAGATCAAAGCAACGCATTACATCTTCTACGGTAAACTCTTCTGGAAGTCGGCCAAAAGACTCTACAGTCTTTTGCTGTCGCTGACGATTGACAGCTGCATCCCTGGTCTTGTCATCAAAATACTTCTCGGCCATTGCGCCAAAGTAATGTTTCTGGCAAGCATATTGGATATTGACAATCAACTCTACTAATCGCCAATCTTTTTCATCCGTTACGAACTCGCCACACCAGAAATCACCGTCTTTCTTCAGTTGGTCCCAGTGGCGCATCACGATGAACGGGGCAGCGAAGTTCACACCATGATAGGCGCAACGCTTCAAGAGCATCTCATCGGCTTTCGAGTCGTTATAGGCTGCATCAGCCATGCGTCGTTCCGTCCAGTCGAACAAAGCGTCAATGATCTTCTGCAAGCTGAGTTCCCCCTTGGTCTTATCTAACTTATAAGCCCACTCTTTCAGGCGTTCATCGCTCTCATAATCTACATTATTCTCACGTGTCAGCATCTCGAAATTGGTACTGGGCAGTGGGATGCAGGTCAATCGGGTGGCCAAACCAGAACCAAAGTTCCTTTCGTTCACTTTCTTCTTGAGTGCCAATGGAGTACCTGTATAAATGTAGTTCCAGGTAACAATAAAGTCTTGCATCACGGAATCAACATTGGAATAGGCCTGGCCGTCTTCTTCGTTATGGAAGGCCTTGAGCTCCAAAGAGATTTTGTCAATCCAAGAGCCACCTTTTTGAATAGATAGGGTGTTGTCCAATTCAGTGTCGAAAGTCAGCATGTGAAGCTGCATTTCTTCGCCATCCACCACCTCAACGGAGTTGACCATATCCTGGATGAATTGGGCGTTACTCGTTCGTGCTGGATGTATCCTCACTACCACCTTGGGCTTGTTGGGCTTCTCCTTGTTGGCACCCTTGGTTTTCATCAGTTCGCGATAGGCATTGATGGCTTTCTTGCCTTCTTTATCGGCATCGGCTATGGGCTTTGACAATAGTTTGAACAACCTGGTAGCAAAGCTCTTACCACAAGCTGGGTCGCCCTCAATAATTACTGAGGAATTAAGTCGCCTTAATTCTTCTGGTCGATGGTAGAACCTGTAGGTGCAGCGTGTCATCAAGGTCATCAACAGGGAACCGGCTACAAACAAAGCAGCGGTAAACTGGTTTTGTTTCAAACCTTTGGTGGCATCTTTCAGCAAAGGGAAGTCTGGGAACAGGGCCTCTATCTCCTTGCCCCAAAGCCACAACTTATCGTCTATTTCATCGACAGTTGACCGTTGAGCATTGACCGTTGACCGTTGAGAGCTATCTGCAACTCCGACTTTGAAAAGGGCGGCTTGTAAGCGTTTGGGCAGACCTTTCAGCATGTCATAGCTCATGGCACTATGAACCGTGCCGGCCACATTCTCGTTGCGTTCCTCAACAATCTCTTTCACGAAGGGTGTTTGACGCAGTAGCGTCTCAATCAGCACAGGGTCGTTGTCGGTGATGTAACGCAGATGGTCGGCCAGCAACAAGGATGTGCGATGTCTGTCACCCTGCTTTATCTTCTCTTCGCCCAGCCATGCCTGAATGATGGCGCTGTAAGGCACATCATGGTAGGTCAGCTCCGATACTTGCTCAGCAGCCAGCGACCTGTTTTCTGTAGGCACTTGTCTATCTTCCTGATAGGCCACAGCGGAAGGATGAGTAGGGTTACTATTACCATTGCGGTATTGATCATTGTATTTCTCAGCAAATTCTTTGTCTTCATAAGTAAATAATTGTTTGTCAATAAATAATACATCTTCTTCCTTGCAGATGAACGCGATGCGACTGGCATCTTTGCCTGATTCATCGGCTTCTACCCCTAAGAGCTTGGCCATCTCTAATTGGTTGTCGGCCAGGTTGCCCCAATCTATGTTGGCCTTGAACACAATCTTTAGTCCCTTACCGCTTGGGGTGATAAACACAAAGAGGATACCCAATTTCTCAAAGTCCAAAGTTTTCCAGCGCTCAAAGACAGCTAAGGGGTTTCCAACATGATCAATGTCGAGCACGGCCAAACCTGTGAGGTTGGCATATTTCTGCAGGTTCCAACAGCCTTCTTCGTAGCCTATCACCTTTTTTGTCTTCTTGTCCTTGATGGCTCTTTTTGACTTATCAAAGGTAGCTTGGAAGCAGATGGCGGGTAGCGACGTCTTATAGCTATCCTTGCCTGTTTCACGATACAGATCAATGTTCCTGTTCCACTGCTTGCTGCGCAGCAGTCGATAAAACTGCTGCTCAGTAAGTGGTTCTGTATAAGATTCTTTTTTCTTCTTATAACAAAGCATAATTATAGAGGTTGAATGTCAGTAATATAAAACATATTCTCATGGCGGTCGTTATTGTCGCCCCAGGTGCGATGCCTCCAGCTGCCCTTTACAACGTACAGTTGCTGCTTGGTATATTCCGTCTCGCGGTTCTTGCTGGCATAGTCGCCCGTCATCTCACCATAGAAGATGTCGCCACCTTGTTTCATTACTAAGCCACGGCTCTTGAAATACTCAGTAGTTCCGTCCTGCTTCTGATACTGGCGCTCAGCGTATGCGCCTACCGCTTCGATAGTTACAATAGTTTCCATGTTAGTAAAGCTTTAAATCGTCCGACTTGATTTCTCCTTCTTCAATCTTGGTGAACAACTCGCTGGTGGCATACTGCAGGTCGTTATCCATCTGCTGACAGGCACATACTGCCCCTACTCGCTTGGGTACTGAAGCGAAGAACTTCAGGTTATTCTCACTCTCCTTCATCCAACCACTTGGGTGGTAGCACAACAGCTTGTCTCTGCCTGGCTTGCGCGGCTTGCGGTTGAAAGCCTTAAACACAATACCGTTAGTTACAGGGTCGATATGTATGGAACCCTCTACGTACTTGCCCTGCTTCTTCATTTTCTGCAGAGCCTCTACTGGTACATCTACTTTTTTAATCATTTTCGAATCGTTTTAATGAGCATCCGAAAAGCAAAGTTTTAGTTTGAGCTCAATTATATCCGGATACCTTTCTTCGCTCATCTTCCGACTCGGGGGTTTAATAATTTATATTCAGATTTTCTTGTAGTCGTTCATTACCTCAGGCGTCACAATATGCAGTTCCACGCCAATCCAGAAGTAGCTCTGCAGCAGGGCTACATCGACAAAGAAACAGCCCGTAAAGGTCATGACCTTGAAGTAATAGAAATCAACTATGCAGGCAGCCATCTCCTGCTGCATCTCCTTGCTGAACCCAGCCAGGCTGTCAACCAGCATCTTGTAGAGATCTGCACTAACCTTGCCCTTTACCAGATTCAAGCGCTGCAAGGCCATCTTGCCGATTTTCACTTTGCTGCGCAAATTCTCTTTTGACACATCTACCTCGGTGGTAAACATCTCACTCAAATTCAATTTGTTTTTCATAACTTTCTTTATTTGATTACACATATTATTTATAAGATTCTGCTTTTCATCATGTCGATGATGAACTCGGCCCCTTCGGGCGTCCACACCATGAAGGTGCGCTGACGCTGCTTGCCGTCGCGTGAGTAGTAGATGAAGAGCCTGTCCTGCGTCAGGCCCTTGCCGCTGTACTTGGGCGTGAGGTGGTACTGCCCACCTGCCCATTTCTGAATTCCTATGTCGCAAAGGAAGGAATTCAAGTCCTTGGTGTCAATGCCGACATGCTCGGCAATGTCAGAAGCTGTGAGGCAGTCCTCCGACCGCTGGTTGCGTTGCCAAAGCTGGTCGCCCACTATCCGTTCTGCCTCTTTCATCACCGCCGCATTCTGCAAGGCGGTTACCAAACTGTTTCTTATTGTCATTTTTGTCATTTTCTTTAATTTATTTATATGGTGTGCCTGGGCACACGGGGTTATTACTGTTTCCTGTATCTTCGCTGCGCCCCCTTTCGGGATGCGACTTTTCTTTTCTTGGCCTCCCCGTCCCTTGGGGGATTCCTCTGTAGCAACATGTCATAGAGCACCACCGCTCGCTTCCTCAGCTTGCGATGATGCAAAAGTAGGGGCAAAAAAAAAGTGCACCAATTAGTTTGATGCACTCTAAAGGTTTTTCTAAAACTATAAAACTTTTTCTAAAACTTTTGGCCTTTTTCTTTATCCAAAATAAAACTTTTGGTCCTGAAATAAAGGTTTTGATAAACTTTTCGTCCCAAAAATAAAACTTTGATAAAGGTTTTGATAAACTTTTGGCTCCCAAATAAAACTTTTATAAAGGTTTTAGCAGTTTCTTTGTCTTTCAACAGCCTCAATGAATGAGTTTGCCAACAAAATAGAACGAGCCTTTACATGGTGAGCCTGCCATCTGCTGATGGGCAGTTTCAAGTAACTGTTGTTATAAAATGAACTGGCTATGGTATTGCTCGGACAGAGGTAGTCAAGCTTCTCCCGTAATGAGATTGATAGCATCTCCTCCTCAAAGAGTTTGCAGTTATCACCATATCCATATTCATCGCGCATGACACAGAAGATAATGGAATACGAACTTTGGGCCCAAAACAAGTACTGCACTTCCTTGATGGCCTTGACCATGATCTCCCGACTGATTACCTTCTTATCGACGACTCCACAAGGTTGACCATCTTCTTGTTGACGGTTACGGCTTGATGCCTCTAAATAAGGACGAACCTTGTACTTTTCTTCCATCGAGTCCATCCTATCAAGGTGGGCGTCAGTTATATTACCTCTATATATTTTAAGTCCTAAAGCAATGTATGACTTTACTTCCTCTAACGACGAAGCTTGTTTTTCGGCAACATCCAAATAATCATCACAAGTTGCTGCATAACCTTGTTCATCGTAAACAGGCATAGTGATAGTGCTATAAGGCATAGCCTCATATTGTTTCTTTTTCATCTAAAAAAAAAATAATATATTGAAAAATATAAAAATAAAGATTTTGTTTCCAGAAGTGGAGCCGTGGACTATATGACGGTGATAAGCGTCAGTTCAAGGTAATCGCTAAAAAACCCCTACTCTGTAACGCAAAACAACTATCAAAAGCCCACGTTCCACGTAGGAACATGAGCCTGACAGTTATCTTTTTCAGAGTAGTAATAATTAGCGATTTTCTGAACTAAAAAGATCCTACTGCAGGTTCATATTAACAGCAATCAGGACATGAAATCCTATTGCCCGTATGTCTTAACCAAACTCGCGCTTCTTCATACCTCAATGTTTTAATGGTGAATACTATAATTAATTATCTCTTACAACCATTGAAACATATTGGCCAAATAAGCTGCGCCGATTGTAGGCTAACTATTCCCATCACTATCGCGACAGGTTGTTAAGTCAGCGGCAAAGGTAAGAAATATAATTAATACTCGAAAGAAAAGTAGAGAAAATAATCAGCTTTATTCACCTAACAAATCCGATAGCATAACATCAGACACAACGTACCATCATAACAACGTACCATCATAACATTTGCATATCCACTTTTGTCCTAATCAACCTTATGAATTTTTTATATTTATATATATTATATAATATATTATATAATATATATAAATATAACTTGTTTCAGTCATTCTTTCGCAAATGAATATAGAAGATGTTATGATGGTACGATGGTACGATGGTACGCCTAGACTGAAAATATTCCGTATATACAACATGCCTTGAAAAAGTGTCCCAGAAGGGGCAAGAAGCAAGCCTAACGCTTACTACTAGAAAACGGGCGGCTTACTACTAGTAAACCCTCCGTTAAGTACTAGTAAGTGAAAAGAGGGCTTCTGGGGGCTTAAAACAGGGCTCTGCGGTGTTGTATATTTATAAGTAATTTGCATCATGTGCCTGGAGTCTTATAAATGACACTCGAAAGAAAATAATTATATTTTCATATAAAATAATATATATTTTATTTGCACATATCATATATTTTTTATAATTTTGTATCGTGATCACAAAAGCGGGAGGCGGTGACCCGATGTAGATTTCCGCAAAACAAACTAATACAACTAAACAACCTTTTAACTATGGCAAAAGAAAAAATTGCGCTGGGTATCAACCTGCGCCAAAACAAAATCACTGGAAACGCCGGTTACGGCAAGTACTACCCTGAGGTAGATGTTCAGAAAACCCTTTCATTGCGTGGCTTCGCCAAGCACATGACCGATCATGGCAGCATCTTCGGACGTGATGTACTGGAAGCTGTGCTCATTAAGATCACCGAATGTCTTCCCGAATTGGTTTCGCAGGGTGTTCCTGTGCAGCTGGGTGGATTGGGAACCTTCTACCCTACGGCTCAGGTGAAGAAGGATGCTGCTGTAGCAAGCATCGAGGATATGGACGGTCTGAACCCTAACGACATTGTGGATGCAATTCACATCCGTTTCCTGCCTGACACCTCTAAGCTGGACAACATCAGCGGTAAGGTATTCAAGGAATCTTGCGCCCTGGAGCTCCGCAACATCGTGGATACCAAGGAGGTGACTCTCAACGGCAAGATTCGCAAGATGCAGACGCTCACCCCTATCTCTACCGCAGTGGCAGTAACTCGCTCGGGTGGCAGTGTGCCAAGTACAGGTGGTAATACTGGTGGTAACACCGGAGGCAACACTGGCGGCAATACCGGTGGTGACAACGGTGGCGGTGGCGGCGACGACATGCAGATCTAAAGCTCGAGAGCCGAAATGGATGTGTGTAGGCAGCATATCTGCTCGCAGCCAGCTGCCGGCACATCCATAAGGCGAAGAGCGAGTAATTAACCTTAATCTAACTTAACTATGAAAAACAAAGACCTTTGGAAGACGGTGATTCAGTTCGCCATCTCGATACTGACGGCTGCACTGACTGCTATGAGCACCACAAGCTGTATGGGCTATGGGCCCCTGAACATATAGCAAGGTGCAATCAAACAGAAAGCCCGGTGAACTAACGTTTATCGGGCTTTTTCTTCTTTTTAATAAGGTGTAGTAAATTTCTTGATAAATATTTGCAAAATAATTTGGTTTATAGCATAAACCTATTTATATTTGCAAAAAGAATCGATTCTACAATGTTAAATAAACGGAATGAATAACTAAAAAACAGAGACTAAAATGGGAACAAAAAGATTTGTACTAGCTTTATTGTCAGTAGTTTTGCTATCAACCATAAAGGTGATGGGACAGCGAGTTGACCTTGAAATACATGTAAAGGGTATTGAAGAGGCAAAAGGAAAAGTAATGATTGCACTGGGCGACCTGAGCGATCCTCAACAGCTATTTACCGGTATCAAAGAGGTGACGGAACCAGGTGAACTGACATTTTTACTGCAAGGGATACCTGATGGTTGGGAGACCGACCTGAATGTGCTGCATGACTTAGATGGTGACACACAACTGCACATCAACGCCAATGGAATTCCTACAGAACCATGTGCTACCGCTAAGGTAAAAGTATCAGCAGACAACCCTTCGGTAGAGATCACATTAATGAATGTGCTAAAAATGATTGGAGGTTAACCGATGAACGAAAGCACTGACACAATAGGCAAGTTGGTGACACCATGGCAATATGTCACAAAGATAACCATCTATCATGTGGTGACTTATATTGTGTGCGGTATCATATTCTCATCCTTATTTAATTATAGCGAGCTATTCAACGAGGGATGCATGGCAACTTACATGCAGCCAATAGCATCGACTAATACGTTGATGGGGCCGCTGTTCCAGGTGGTGAGGGGCTTGTTGTTCGGATTGGTACTGCTACTGCTCAGGGAGTATATCAGGACAGAAAAACTGGGTTTCCTCAAGTTATATACCTTAATACTGGTGTTGGGCATCATCAACACGCCAGGGCCTGCCCCATCGTCGATTGAAGGTATGATCTATACAAAGGTGCCTTGGATAGTACACTTGAAAGGTGCTCCAGAAATTATGGCGCAGACTTTTCTTTTTGCCTGGTGGGTGTCTTCCATCGACAAACGAAAGAAGCAGATGTCCGAAATGACAAAGAAAGCTTTGATAGCTACCATCATTTGTGTAGTGGGGTATTCCTTGTGTGGCATTATCATTGCAGCCATCCAGCAAGTAGATGTATCGAACGAAGTATCTAACATACACTCATACATCACATTGGGTATAGCTGGTGCGTTATGCTTTGTACTCTCCTATTGGTATGTTAAGAAACGAGCTGCAAAGAAAACCATTAATGCTATCATCTACTATGGAGCATTATATGCCATTTGTGCAGCTTATCCAGCCATTCATAATATGGTGACTGATAGTCCTTACCAAACACCACTTGCATTCGTCATCTGCTGTTTGCCTATTGTGGCAATTGCTATACATTTGGAGAAAAAGAAATAATTCTCTAACTTTGAAGTTGCATAGCTGACATACCCCTCAGTCAGAACGAGCTGACAGCTCCCCTAATCAGGGGAGCAGCTTTGGAATAAATATAACAAATTGAAAAATGAAAGAAAGTATCCAACAGCTGAAGCAAGAAACCGCACAAAAGCAACGTAGAGGTTTGCACTTCATCATGGCATCGGTAATTATTTGGGCATTGGTAGCGTGTGTGCATGCCACAAGCCTTGACCCACTGACAAAGAATCTGTTGACATTCTGTTGTACAGCTCCACTGGTTCCTATCGCTTGGATAATCTCTCGAATTATCGGCGTGAAGTTCAGCGATAAAGAGAGTCCGTTCAGTTCATTGGGCATTATCCTGTCGTGCAACCAGATACTCTACTTACTCATTGCCATGTGGATATATACTGCTATCCCAGATAAGATGGTAATGGTGATTGCCATGATTTTTGGTGCCCACCTTTTGCCATTTGGTTGGCTGTATGACTCTAAGACATACTATGTGATGTCCGTCATTGTAAGCATTGGAACTTTGATAGTAGGTTTGATAACCCCACCTCTAACACTGGCTTGTGTGATGATTGTGGTTGAAATCATCTTTAGCACGGTACTTTATTTCGAAGATAAGAATCATAATTATGGAAAACAATAACGAATTGACTGCTGAGCGCAGTTTGGAAATCATCAAGAGACAAATTGAGCAATCTCGTAAGGAACTGGAGAAAAACGCAGGTATGCCTTTCATTACATGGGGCGTTTTGGTGTTCATTACTGCACTCATTGTGTGGTATCTGTGGAAAATAACCAATAACGGCAACTGGGGTATGCTGTGGTTTGCAATGGCAATTATCGGATGGGGTATAATGATATGGCAGGATAAGAAAGAGAAGAAAAGTGTGACTCCCAGAACTATCATCAAGCAAATAATGGGACATGTTTGGTTCTCGTTTGGCATCTTTGCCAGTGGCTTTCCTGTCCTGATGTTTGTAGTAGCTCCCCTACTCTTCGGTCAGTACGTATTGGGTTATGGCATCACCTCCATCATCGTACTGCTATTAGGCATGGGCACCACTATTACTGGATTGGTGCTAAAGAATGGATGGATCACCGCTGGGGGTATTCTGGGTGGTTTGTTGGGTGCCTCGCTGGCACTATTCTTAAAAGGTTATGATGAGATGTTGGTAATGGCTGGTGTGAGTATGGTAAGTCTGGTGATTCCTGGCATCATGATACAATGGAGGACGAAACATGTTTAAGCCGTTAGACCCTTTGCTGCATTCAGAACTCAGGCTGGCAGTAATGTCGCTGCTTCTGGGCGTGGAAGAAGCTGACTTTGTATATATCAAAGAGCAGACAGGGGCAACGGCTGGAAATCTAAGTGTGCAGATTGACAAGCTTTCAACTGCTGGCTATATAGAGGTGGAGAAAAAGTTTGTAGGCAAGCGTCCCTGTACCCTCTGTCGGATCACGCCCAAGGGTGTGGAGGCTTTCGACAACTATGTAGAGAGCTTGAAAGACTATCTAAATGTAAAATAAAATATATTTGTCATTATAGTCGCTTCAATGCCAATTTGATTACACGCTCAACGGCGGCATTAGGTTCTTCCTTGAGGATGGCATAGACCACCTTCTGAGATGGAGCCACAGGAAAGCCCAGCATGGTGAGTGCAGACACAGCTTCTTGCTGTACCTCACGGTTCACAGGATCAGACTTAGGCACATCCACCACGGCGGTGTCACCCCCCATGGCTAAACCATCGTTCTGAATCTTGTCTTTCAATTCAACGATGATGCGTTGTGCCGTCTTCAGTCCAATACCCTTCACTGCCTTTAGTACTTGTGTATTTTCAGAGGCAATGACATTCACCAACTCACTGGGAGAGAGGGCCGACAAGATGGTTCGTGCTGTATTGCCTCCAATACCAGAGACGCTGATGAGCAACAGAAACAGTTCACGTTCTTGCTTCGAGGCAAAGCCAAACAGTACATGGGCATCCTCACGTATGGCTTCATAAACATATAGCTTTGCCTCTTTCTTTCCTTGAATGGCACTATAGGTATTGAGAGAGATATTACACATATACCCCACTCCTTGACAATCTATTACGGCATTAGCTGGCGCCAACTCGGCCACCTCGCCCCTTACATAATCCAGCATAGAAGAAATATTTTTTGTTTTTCTGATGCGAAGATACAGATTATTTATGTATTTTTGCAACCAAACTTTAGTTTTTTACAACAAATACATACAGGTATATGAAGAAAATCAGAGCAGCCATAGTAGGCTATGGCAACATTGGGCGCTTCACGCTGGAGGCGTTGCAAGCAGCACAAGATTTTGAGGTAGTAGGTATTGTCCGCCGTGCAGGAGCAGAAAACAGTCCTGCCGAGTTGAAGGACATTAAGGTAGTAAAGGATATTCGAGAGCTAAGTGACGTGGATGTGGCCATCCTGAGCACTCCCACCCGAAGCGTGGAAAGCTATGCAAAGGACATCTTAGCACTGGGCATCAACACAGTTGACAGCTTCGACATACATACACAGATTCCTGCCCTGCGCAAATCATTGCAAGAGGTAGCAAAGGCTCACAACACGGTGTCTATCATCTCTGCCGGATGGGATCCGGGATCAGACTCGGTGGTGCGTACCCTGTTACAGGCCATCGCGCCAAAGGGCATCAGCTATACCAACTTCGGACCTGGCATGAGTATGGGTCATACCGTAGCCGTGAAATCGAAAGAGGGTGTCAAGGCTGCTTTGTCAATGACTATCCCTGTGGGCACAGGCATCCATCGCCGCATGGTATATGTGGAACTGGAAGATGGCTACAAGTTTGAGGATGTGGAGCGTGCCATCAAGACCGACCCTTATTTTGCTAACGATGAGACACATGTGATGCAGGTGCCTTGTGTGGATGACTTGAAGGATATGGGACACGGCGTGAACCTGACGCGTAAGGGTGTGTCTGGCAAGACACAGAATCAGTTGTTCGAGTTTAACATGCACATCAACAACCCTGCCCTGACAGGTCAGGTACTGGTATGTGCTGCTCGTGCTACCATGCGTCGCGAACCTGGTTGCTACACCATGATTGAAGTGCCAGTGGTTGACTTGCTTCCTGGTGACAAGGATGAATGGATTGGCAAGCTAGTATAAACATCTTTGGCGCTCTCTATCCAGAAAGTCATACGCTACACGCATTCATTTCGGCTTAATGTCAGCTATATAAGCTCTCCAGTTTTGGGGAGCTTTCTTTTTGGCAAAAAATTTGCCGCCAGCTATCTTCACAGACTGCTGGCGGCACAAACCACAAATACAAATACAACTAAACAAAGTTTCTTATAGAATACTGTCTTACAATTTCATTTAATAAACATGCATCAGATAACACCCTGAGCCATCATAGCATGAGCCACCTTCATGAAGCCAGCCACATTGGCACCCTTCACATAGTTGATGTAACCATCAGGCTGTGTGCCGTACTTGATGCACTGCTCATGGATGTTGTGCATTACATTATGTAACTTCTCATCCACCTCAGCAGCACTCCAACTCAGGTGCATAGCGTTTTGTGACATTTCCAAACCGGAAGTAGCCACACCACCAGCGTTGACTGCCTTTCCAGGAGCATACAGCACCTTGTTCTCGATGAACTTGTCGATAGCCTCTGGCGTACAACCCATGTTGGATACCTCAGCCACACATAAGGTCTTGTTGTCGATCAACATCTGAGCATCGTCACCATTCAGCTCGTTCTGGGTAGCGCAACACAGAGCCACATCCACCTTCTGTTCCCAAGGCTTCTTGCCTGCGAAGAACTTAGCGTTTGGATACTGCTCAACGTAAGGTTCCACAACATCATTGCCTGAATTACGAAGCTCGAGCATGTAGTCAATCTTGTCACCGCTGATGCCATCTGGGTCATATACATAACCGTCAGGACCAGAGATAGTAACCACCTTAGCACCCAACTCGGTAGCTTTGGTTACTGCACCCCAAGCCACATTGCCGAAGCCTGACACAGCTACTGTCTTACCCTTCAGGTCAAGACCACGGGTAGCCATCATCTGCTTGGTAAAGTAGAGGGCACCGAAACCTGTAGCCTCAGGACGAATCAGTGAACCGCCATATTCGAGACCCTTGCCTGTGAAGGTTCCACTGAACTCACGAGTGAGTTTCTTGTACATACCAAACACATAACCAATCTCACGGCCACCGACACCGATATCGCCTGCAGGAACATCCATCTCAGGACCAACATGGCGCCACAATTCCAACATGAAAGCCTGACAGAAACGCATGATTTCAGCATCACTCTTACCACGTGGAGAGAAATCAGAGCCGCCCTTGCCACCGCCCATAGGCAATGTGGTCAATGCATTCTTGAATGTCTGCTCAAAGCCCAAGAACTTCAAAATTGATAGATTTACTGAAGCATGGAAACGCAAGCCACCTTTGTACGGACCAATAGCATTGTTAAACTGCACACGATAGCCTAAATTGGTCTGCACCTCACCCTTATCGTCAACCCATGTAACACGGAAGGTAAAGATACGGTCAGGCTCAACAAGTCGCTCGATAATCTTTGCCTTTTCAAACTCCGGATGCTGATTGTAAACATCTTCAATAGAAAGAAGAACTTCTTTAACTGCCTGGAGGTATTCAGACTCACCTGGATGCTTTGCCTCCAAATTCGACATAATTCTATCAATATTCATAGCATATAAGATTTTAAAGTTATCTACACTCACATTACTTTCATCAAAAAGTCATTAAGAAAGTACTGCAAATATACAAAATTATTCTTTACATGCACCCTTTAGCTAAAATATTTAGAACTATTAACAATAATCTGTCAGGTTCAGGTTAATAACTCAAAGATCACTTTGCATATTTTACATTGCAAATGTAAGGATATTTTTTTGAATTTACGAAATATATTGTCAGAAATGTTGAAAAATATTATTTTTGCATTCTAATAAGATGCTTATCCTATTGGACGTATGAAACGAATAATCTTGATAACATGGATGGTTATCATGGCCGTCGCTGCATTCAGTCAGCGATATCCCACTGAAGAACTGCTAAAGTGGCGCTCGTCCATTATGCAACAAAAGGACAAGACGATGACCACCATGGACTTGTCTGTCCTGAAAGACGCCACCCTTTACTGGTGGGACGGCGAGGTGGTGCTTCAAATGATGGGGAGTGGCGAAGATGACAACGAATTACTGATGTATAACGTGGCGGCCAACACGCCCTGCTACACCATCAAGGCAACGGGGGCAACCGGAACGGATGAGAGTCGTGGGCTGACCGTTTCTTTGCACAAGATGGGTGACACCTATCTGATGGTGGAGCGGGAAGACGGAAAGGTATATAACATCTTGACCCAAGTGACCGTTGAGCAGCCTGTTTGGAACTTCATTGACCTGCACGATATGCTGGATGGCATTTACACTTCATCCGACGAGAAGCAATACCTGTTTGGATTGCCCGAAATGTTTGAGGGAGTGGATGAGGAGACCCGTGATCCTGGCCTCTTTGACACGATACATGAGCAGAGGGATGAAGTGGCCGACTACAGCTTTCTGATTCAATATGGCATGGGTCGGATGAGTCATGGCGGTGCTTATGCCAATACTGAAGGGATAGAGCAACCAGGTGCCGGAGGTTCAGGGGCACTGATGGGACCTATGGAATGGGGCTTTAACTTGACGGACGAAGGTTTGGAAGGCAAGGTAATACACGATGAACCAACGGTGGATCACATGCCTTCGATAACAAAAGAGTTCACTCTGAAAAAGATACAATCGCCCTACAAAGGCGTGGATGGCATCTGGGCCTTCGCCTCGGTAAGACCGCTGAACCGTCAGATGCTGACCCATTTCCCTAAGGAGATTTTGCGTCTGATGAGGAATGAAATCTTTGCCCGTCATGGGGAACGATTCACGAGCGACCAAGCCATTCAGGATTACTTCGACCGTCAACCGTGGTACAAGGCTTCCTCTCGCCCCACCCCACTGACTGCTTTGGAAAAGCTGAACGTGAGTTTGATTAAATCGATAGAGGACCATATCAAGGCGATGGAGTTTGAAATCTCCAACTTCAACTATTAATATACAAGATATAAAATGTTAAGTAAGCAGAACATAAACCGGTTATACCTGCGCGACACCCAGTTTGCCAAACTGATGACGAAGCGCATCTATAACGTATTGCTGATTGCCAATCCGTATGATGCCTTCATGTTGGAAGACGACGGACGCATAGAGGAGAAGATTTTCATTGAGTACTCGTCACTCTCTTTGCGCTACCCTCCCCGCTTCACTCAGGTAACCACCTACGAAGAGGCCATTGAGCAGTTGGCGATGCTGGAGTATGACCTGGTGATCTGTATGCCGGGTACGGGCGATAACGAGACCTTCGATGTGGCTCGTAGCATCAAGAAGCAATATCCCAACATCCCGATGGTGATTCTGACACCTTTCAGTCACGGTATCACGAAACGCATGGCCAACGAGGACCTGAGTGCCTTCGACTATATGTTCTGCTGGTTGGGCAACACCGACCTCATCGTGTCTATCCTGAAACTGCTGGAGGACAAGATGAACCTGGAGCACGATGTGCAGGAGGTGGGTGTGCAGGTCATCCTGCTGGTGGAAGACGGCATCCGTTACTACTCATCCATACTGCCTAACCTTTATAAGTTCGTCCTCCAACAAAGTCAGGAGTTTGCCGACGAGGCACTGAACGAGCACCAGCGTACCCTGCGTTTGCGTGGCCGTCCAAAGATTGCCCTGGCCCGTACTTATGAGGAGGCGGTAAGCATCTACGAGCAATATAAGAATAATATATTAGGTGTCATCACCGACGTACGTTTCCCACAGGTTCAGGGACAGGAGAAAGACCCTTTGGCGGGCATTAAGTTCTGTCATCATGTGCGCAAGAACGACCCCTTCGTGCCACTCATCATACAATCGGCCGAGATTGAGAACACCCTGTATGCCAAGAAGTTCAGGGCGGCTTTCATTGACAAGAACTCGAAGCACATGGACCTCGACCTGCGTGAGATCCTGCGTGAGAAGGTGGGCTTCGGCGACTTTGTCTTCCGCAACCCAATGACGCACGAGAAGATTGCTACGGTAAAGAACCTCAAGGAGTTGCAACATATCCTGTTTGCCATCCCTACCGAGTCGTTCCTCTACCATATCAGTCGCAACCACATGAGTCGCTGGCTCTACTCGCGTGCCATCTTCCCCATTGCCGAGTTCCTGAAACCTATCACCTGGAACAGCTTGCAGGACGTTGATGCCCATCGAGAAATCATCTTCGATGCCATCGTGAAGTACCGCAAGATGAAGAACCAGGGCGTGGTGGCTATCTTCAGGCGCGACCGCTTCGACAGCTACTCCAACTTTGCCCGCATCGGTGAGGGATCGTTGGGTGGCAAAGGCCGTGGCTTGGCATTCATCGACAACTTCCTGAAGCGACATGCCGAGTTTGATGAGTTCGAAAACGCCCGCATCATGGTGCCCAAGACGGTGGTACTGTGTACCGATGTGTTCGATGAGTTCATGGCTACCAACAACCTTTACCAGATAGCCCTCTCGGATGCCGACGACGAGACCATCTTAAAGTATTTCCTCAAGGCCCGTTTGCCTGAGCGTTTGGTAGAAGACTTCTTCACCTTCTTCGATGCGGTGAAATCGCCCATCGCCATTCGTTCGTCATCGTTATTGGAAGACTCACACTACCAGCCATTTGCAGGTATCTATAGCACCTATATGATTCCTAACCGCGACGATAAGTACGAGATGCTCCGCATGCTGAGCGATGCCATCAAAGGTGTGTATGCCTCTGTATTCTTCAAGGACTCGAAGGCATATATGCAGGCCACGAGCAATGTCATCGACCAAGAGAAGATGGCTGTTATCCTGCAAGAGGTGGTGGGCACCCAGTATGGCGACCATTACTACCCTTCTTTCTCGGGTGTGGGACGTTCACTGAATTACTACCCTATCGGTGATGAGAAGCCTGAGGAAGGTACGGTGAGCTTGGCACTGGGCTTGGGCAAATACATCGTAGATGGTGGTTTGACGCTTCGCCTCTCGCCCTATCATCCCAACAAGGTGTTGCAGACCAGTGAGTTGGACTTGGCTTTGCGTGAGACGCAAACGCGTTTCTATGCGCTCGACATGACCAATACCGGTCAGGACTTCTCCATCAACGATGGTTTCAACCTCCTGAAGCTGAGTGTGAAAGATGCCGAGAAAGACGGTTCGCTGAACTATATCGCCTCGACCTTCGACCCCTACGATCAGGTGATTCGTGATGGCATCTACCCTGGTGGCAGAAAAGTCATCACCTTTGCCAATATCTTGCAACACGATATCTTCCCATTGCCACGCATTTTGCAATTGTCATTGAAGTACGGTCAGGAGGAGATGCGCCGACCTGTGGAGATTGAGTTTGCCGCTAAGTTGGCGAAAGACCAGAACGAGGTAAGCACGTTCTACCTCCTGCAAATCCGACCTATCGTGGATGCCAAGGAGAACTTGGAGGAAGACCTGTCGCAGATCCCTGATGACCAGCTGTTGCTGAAGTCGAACAACTCGTTGGGTCACGGCATCATGAACGAGATACAGGATGTGATTTATGTGAAAACCGACAACTATAACGCACAGAACAACCAAGCTATTGCCTGGGAGATTGAGAAGATCAACCAACAGTTCCTCGACCAGGACAAGAACTATATCCTTATTGGTCCCGGACGTTGGGGAAGCAGTGACACCTGGTTGGGCATCCCAGTGAAATGGCCTCACATCAGTGCGGCTCGTATCATCGTGGAGGCTGGTTTGACGAACTATCGGGTGGACCCAAGTCAGGGCACCCACTTCTTCCAGAACCTCACCTCGTTTGGCGTGGGCTATTTCACTATTAATGCCTACATGAACGATGGCATCTACAACCAGGAGTTCCTCAATGCACAACCTGCCGTAGCGGAAACCACCTACCTGAGGCATGTGCATTTCGATACGCCGCTGGTGGTGAAGATGGATGGCAAAAAGAAAACTGGCGTCGTCATGATGCCAGCATAAAAGCAAATTAGGCTCCCGGGGGGAGCCTAATTCTTATCTATTTCCGTACATTGTTTCGTAGTATTTCTGGTAGTCACCACTCGTTACCTGCTCCACCCAATCCTGGTGGTTCAGGTACCACTCGATGGTCTTCACAATACCCACCTCGAAGCGAGTCTCAGGATACCAACCCAACTCCTCCTTGATCTTTGTGGGGTCGATGGCATAACGTTGGTCGTGCCCTAAGCGGTCCTTCACGAAAGTTATCAAGTCGTCGTTGATCCAGCTGATATCAATCTGTCCGTCGGCACCCTTTACCTGTTTCTTCAGTACCTTGCGGTATTCAGGTTGCTCCTCCATCATCTTGTGGATGGTACTGATGGTGAGCTTCACAATCTCGAGGTTGGTCTTCTCATTGTGACCACCTACGTTATACACCTCACCGGCACGTCCGTTGCGCACCACCATATCGATGGCCTTGCAGTGGTCTTCCACATACAGCCAGTCGCGCACATTACTGCCATCGCCATATACTGGCAACTTCTTACCTTCCAAGATATTCTTGATAATCAGAGGAATGAGCTTCTCAGGGAAGTGATATGGGCCATAGTTATTGCTGCAACGAGTGGTAGATACCGGCATCTTGTAAGTGTCACGATAGGCCTGCACCACCATGTCGGCAGAAGCCTTCGAAGCGCTGTAAGGGCTATGCGGACAAATAGGTGTGGTTTCCACAAAGTAACCCTCAGCACCCAGAGCGCCATACACCTCATCGGTAGATACCTGATGGTAACGTACGCCATTCTTCCAGGTAGGATAGCCGTGCTCATCCTTGCCTGTCACCCAAGCCTTGCGGGCAGCATCCAACAGGTTCTGCGTACCCAAGATATTGGTCTGCAAGAACAGCTGTGGGTTCTCGATGCTACGATCCACATGACTCTCAGCGGCGAAATTCACCACATAGTCAAACTTATACCTTGCAAACAAATCCTCCACCAACTCACGGTCGCAGATGTCGCCCTTCACAAAGAAGCAACGCTCATCGTCAATGTCGTTGGCGATGGTGCCCAGATTGCCAGCGTATGTCAACGCATCCAGTACCACGAGACAAACGTCGTCGTACTTCTGCAACATGTATTTCACAAAGTTAGAGCCAATAAAACCAGCGGCTCCTGTAACAAGATAATTCTTCATATAATTGATCCTTGAATATTATGCTTTATGATTTTCTGCCAAGTCTATGAGGTACTGGCCGTATGCCGTCTTGTTCAGTTGCTCACCCAATGTCTTGAGCTGCCGGGTATCAATCCAGCCATTACGCCAAGCAATCTCCTCAATACAACTCACATACATGCCCTGACGGTTCTGAATGGTAGCCACGAAGTTGGATGCATCCAGCAAACTGTCGCTGTTACCCGTGTCGAGCCAAGCGAAACCACGACCGAACACTTCGACCTTGAGCGTTCCCTCCTCCAGATAGAGCTTATTTAAATCAGTGATTTCATATTCGCCACGAGCCGATGGTTTTAACGATGCAGCCTTGGCAGTAACGGTACTGTCATAGAAATACAATCCAGGAACCGCATAGTTGCTCTTCGGGTTGGCAGGTTTCTCTTCCAACGAAAGCACCTTGCCCTCAGCGTCAAACTCCACCACACCGTAAGCACGAGGATCTTTCACGTAGTAGCCGAAGATGCAGGCACCCTTGTCCAACTTAGCTGCATTCCTGAGCAGTTGTCCGAACCCACGACCGTAGAACAGGTTATCGCCCAAGATAAGGCATCCAGCCTCGCCGTTCAGGAACTCGGCACCCAGCACGAAAGCCTGTGCCAAACCATTGGGTTTCTCCTGAATCTTATATTCAAACTTCATTCCCAGTTCCTCGCCTGTGCCCAGCAACTCACGGAACATAGGCAAGTCACGAGGGGTAGAGATAACCAGCACCTCACGTATGCCAGCCAGCATGAGTGCCGACAAAGGATAGTAAATCATGGGCTTGTCATACACAGGCATAATCTGTTTGGAGATAGCCTTCGACAGGGGATATAGACGGGTGGCACTGCCACCTGCAAGAATGATACCTTTCATACACGGTTATTTTTTCATATTAGCAATTGCAAATATCCGAAACTTTTAGGACATAGCAAAGCTTTTGACTCCTTTTTTATAATATTGGTTTCAACCCCATTGCAGCTGCCTTCTCCAACAAAAAGGCTATTTCTGCCTCACGGTTGTCAGGCAGGTTGTCGTCCAAGATGGCGTTCTTCAGCGCATCCTTCAGTACACCGACCTCACGACTGGGTGTCAAGCCAAACAGTTGCATAATCTCGTTGCCATCCACGATGGGTTGGAAGTTGCGGCGGTGGTCTTTCTCCTTCAGCTCTTCCATCTTCTGACGTACAATCTGGAAGTTCTGCAGGTAACGCTCTTTCTTCTCACGGTTCTTGCTGGTGATATCAGCCTCACAGAGCAACATCAGATCGTTGATGTCATCACCAGCCTCGAACAACAAACGGCGCACGGCTGAGTCGGTCACCACATCATCCACAATGGCGATGGGTCGCATGTGCAAGCCCACCAGTTTCTGCACATATTTCATCTTCTCATTCAGCGGCAACTTCATCCGCTTGAAAATCTGAGGCACCATGTTCTCGCCTATGTAGTTATGGTTGTGGAACGTCCACCCCACCCCTGGCTCCCATCGTTTGGTGGCAGGTTTGCCGATGTCGTGCAGCAAAGCCGCCCATCGCAACCACAGGTTATCGGTATTACGACTCACATTGTCGAGCACTTCAAGGGTATGGTAGAAATTATCCTTGTGGGCACGCCCGTTACGGGTATCCACGCCCTGCAACTTCACCAGTTCAGGGAAAATCAGCGACAACAGTCCGCAACGATCCAACTCCACAAAACCTTTCGAGGGTGTCTTGGCGAGGATAATCTTGTTCAGCTCATCGTTGATACGCTCTTTGGATATGATATTGATTCTCTCCCTGTTACGCTCCAGCGACTCGAAGGTCTCGTCATCGATGAAGAAGTTCAACTGGGTAGCAAAACGGATGCATCGCATCATGCGCAGAGGGTCGTCGCTGAAAGTGATATCAGGGTCAAGCGGCGTACGGATGGTGCCCTCTTTCAGGTCTTCCAAGCCATCGAACGGATCCACCAGCTCACCAAAACGGTCGGCATTAAGGCACACCGCCAAGGCATTGATAGTAAAATCACGACGGTTCTGGTCGTCCTCCAAGGTACCATCCTCCACAATAGGCTTGCGAGAGTCGTGGGTATAGGATTCCTTGCGGGCTCCCACAAACTCAATCTCCTGTCCTTTGTATTTCACCTGTGCCGTACCGAAGTTACGGAAAACTGACACATGAGCCCCCTTGCCCAACTTCTTGCCCAAAGCCTCAGCCATCGTAATGCCGCTACCAACCACCACCACATCGATATCGGTCGATGGGCGCTCAAGGAACAGATCACGCACATAACCACCCACCACATAGCACTCCATGTGCAGCTCGTCGGCAGTCTGCTGAATCTGCTGGAATATCTTTCCCGCAAATTTGTCCTTCAGTTCTTCGGTTGTCAGGTGTATCATGATACAAAAGTCCGTTAACGGGGCACAAAGTTACATATTTATTTCTATCTTTGCAACATAAACTTTAATACAACGGATATGAAAAGACGATTATTGCCACTCGTGGCAGGTATGATAGCCCTATGCAGCCTCATCGGTTGCAGCAACATAGAGAAGCAGGCCGACGTGAAACTGCAGGAAGCCAAAGCTGCATTCCAACAAGGTAATTTCGAGGAAGCCAAACAGCTGATTGACAGCATTAAGATACTCTTCCCCAAGGCATTCGACACCCGTAGGGCAAGTCTGGCTTTGCAACGTGAGGTGGAGCTGGCCGAACAACGCCAACTGGTGGATACCCTTGACGCCAACCTTGCTGAGGTGCAGCAAGCCATCGAGGCCATCAAGGATAAGTTTATCTTAGAAAAAGATGAGCAATACCAACGCATCGGCAACTACTTCGACAAGTCGCAGACGGTGGAGAAGAATATCCATCGCTCTTTTCTGCGTTTCCAGGTGAGCGAGGAAGGCAAGCAGAGCATGACATCCACCTATTGCGGTGCCGGCAATATCCATCATACGGCGGTGAAGGTAACAGCTCCTGATGGTTCATCGGCACAGACGCCCAACTCGAAGGACAGCTACGAAACCTCCGACCTGGGTGAGCAGATCGAGAAAGCTGATTATAAATATGGTGAAGACGGTGGTGTGATTGATTTCATCGTTGCCCACCAGGCCGAGAACCTGAAGGTGCAGTTCATCGGCGACCGTAGCTATAATACCAGTATGACAGCTGGCGACCGCAAAGCCGCTACTAACATCAGCGAACTGGCTACCTTATTAAATAAAGTGACCGACTTGAACAAGGCCAAGGAAGAGGCTCAGCTCAAGATTCGTTACATCGAGAAAGTCATTGCCGACAAGACAGCCGAAGCAGCAGTTGCAGAAGAAGAAAAATAAATAATAGCACAAAGCATTACTCCACATTTAGAAGGTGTTCCTACATGGGACACCTTTTTCTTTGTTTTTGGGGGAGTGGATGCATTTTTCTTCAATATAATTTGGAAATATCCCAAAGCTGCTGTACCTTTGCGCTCACTATGAATCATCTCACATAATACAATAATCATCAAAGCTAACCCCATGAGGGGGCCACTCTTTGGGATTATTGTATCTTTTTTTGTACATTTCCCAAATGAGTTAATTGTTCATTAACTTATTGTTACAGATTGTATTATGAAAGAAAAACACTTTGAAAAGGTGTGCACTTGCACATCTAAGGGAAATGTTGTGTACATCGACACGAAATTGTTGTATGAAGTGGTAAAGAAAGCTGGTCAGGTGATTGTTAGCACCAAAAAGACGGGCGTGATGGTAAACAGGGCACTGCTCTTGGGAGATATCTGCGAAACCTCAGGGCACTACTGGTTGGCGATGCAGATTTGGCGCAAGACGATGTATAAGGTAATTGGGCAGGATTGGGACGACTGGTACAACGTGTTTCCGAATCCTGTGTATGTTCGCCTGGAGCATGTAACCAACCGATTCGGTGCCATGCGGTTGGGACGCAAGATGGACGAGCTTTGGAAGAAGCTCAAGCATCCGGAGATGGCTGACAACGAGTATAATGCCGACGACTGGTACAACGAATTGTGGATGGAGCATTATTACGAGTCCATATTCGATAGCGACGACACCATCCCCGATAACTATGACCTCTACGCCTCTTGCTCGTGGATAAACGACATCTATCACACCAAACATGTAGCTTAATCTACCTAGCCCCCCTCTCACCATGCAGAGGCGGGGCTGTTTTTGTTTATATCACCCCAATCTTTTATGGTGAATAAAGAAAACTAATAAAAAAATGAAGACAGTGATAGAATCAATAGAAATAATGGCTCTTTATCTTTGTAAATAATAATCGAAAAGTATACCACAATAATAATATAAATAGACCAATATGATTGATAAATTCTTTAAACAGACTAACAAAACCATTTGGGACTTCCTGCAAGAGATCGGCAAAGACAAGGAAGTGTTTTCTGCTTTTTCGTGTAATGAAATTGATTGGCTTTCAGTGTATTTTTATGCCACTAAAACTGAAATTGTATTGGTGTGCTTGGATTGCGTTGAAGAGGGTACGGCAGAATATGCAGACAAGGGTCTGTATTATAATGGCCATAAAGAAAACACCTATAAATTCTTCCGAAAAGCACTCCCAGACGGAAAAGTTAGCAAGAACAAAGAAGATTGGAGGTTTAGTCCGGTAGCGCAAATCTATGAACATGCTTGCAGGATGCGTGAATTTTATGCCATATCCCGCCAGTTCGATTTGGTGCCGGCCATTCATCTGATGTTTATTACAAGCTCTCGTATTGTTAACTATTCAAAAGTGGTCAATACATGGCAACAGAATTTGTTCGGGTTTTCATTTTTGCAAAAAATAGCAGGAATATCATCTTTGAATTATTATGATATGCCTACAAATTATGATCTTAGCTTGGAAAGTTCTGCCTACTGGACCAAATGGCAAAAGTATCTGAAGAACCGAGGTTGGTTCGATTGGTTAGATTATCGATACGATGACTGGCCACTTCCCAATGAAAAAAGATATACCTTTAAGCAACAGATGGGACATCTCATCTCTGATGAGTTTGAAGAAGAGAAATGAGTCTGATTGAGAGATTATATCAGACCCTCGCAATACCATCTTGACAGCACAAGAATTCTGCAAGATTCTGGAAGAGTTGAGACCCAAAAAGTAATTTTAAAACCGATGTCAGTAGCGTCATATAAACCTTATTGTAAAACAGTTTAAGTTAAGATGTTAGGATTATGAATGTAAAAGAATGGGCGGAGAGTAACGGCTCGCTAATTAGACTGATAACCATGATGGTAGCTTATCCTGCCGTGACGATTGCGTGTATGGCTTGGATAACCGAAAAAGAAGGCATGGTTGGTTACATGCTGAGATTGACTGTTTATTATCTGGCTTTCATCGTTGCAGGCTCATCTGTCTATTTCTCTTCATGGTTGGAAAAACGTTATGAGTGGGCAAGGAAGTACAGCGAGTCGCTTTTCCTACTGCTGGTTCTGCTCTTGATAGCGTTTTATTTCGAAATAGTGGGCTATCTGTAGTGGAAGAATTATCACGTTATGGAAAGGATACACAAGCATGTCGCATAAATGTTTTGCAAGCTGAACACTTTACACTCTCTTTGAAGTAGGAGGTAGGTCGAAGGAAGGAAAGCAAATTGCTGGCCTCGCAGACAGTTTCATTGCAGCTGATGGCGAGGAATATGTACTTGGCAACAAGATTCCATCTGGCTTTTGTGATTAAGGACAAGACATTCACTCTGATATGATAAAATCGGCTCAAATTTTGTAGAATTTATGTATTTTTTAGCTCATAATGAGCCGATAATAAAGGAAAAAATGCTATTTTTGCACTGATTAAATACTCAAAGTAATGGATATACCAAGAGAGATTCTACAATTTTTGCACTATCATCCGCTGTCTTCACGCGATGAAATAGCAAAGGGTACGGCCTTCGAGGGTAGCGATGCCACCTTGAAGCGTCTCATTGCAGCTTGTGTCCAAAATGGTAATATCGTTGTTGATGGTAAGGCTCGTGCCACTCGTTATCGTCTTTCTAATCAGGCACATCTGCTGATGCCACTTAATCTGGACACCTATTTCGCACAGGATGTGGATGAGCGACAGGTACAGACTTCTTTCAACTTTGAGTTGATTCGTGAGCAACTACCAGCCGTTAAGCTTTTCACCGATGAGGAGAATGCACTCTTGCAGGCATTGCAGGTTGAGTTTCGTCAGCATGTCAGCGAGATGACTGAGAACGAATATCGCAAGGAGATGGAGCGTTTGGGCATTGACCTCAGCTGGAAGTCGTCGCAGATAGAAGGCAACACCTATTCTCTACTGGAAACTGAACGTTTGCTTCGTGAGAGTAAGACTGCCGACGGCAAGACCAAAGAAGAAGCTGTGATGCTGCTCAACCATAAGGATGCCTTGCGCTTCATCCTCGACAATCCTGATTATCTGCAAACTTTGACGGTCAGCCACATTGAGGATATCCATCAGTTGCTCACCAAAGAACTCTCAGTAGATAGGGGTATCCGTCATCGCCGAGTAGGAATCACTGGTACCAACTACCACCCACTGGATAATGAATTCCAAATTCGTGAGGCTATGCACGACACTTGCCACCTAATAAACAGCAAGGACAGTATCTTTGAGAAAGCACTTCTAACGCTTGTGCTGTTGTCATATATCCAGGCATTCTCTGATGGCAATAAGCGAACAGCCCGCATTACCAGCAACGCCATCCTGATTGCTAATGGCTACTGTCCATTGAGTTTCCGTTCTGTAGATTCTATCGACTACAAGAAGGCGATGCTTATTTTCTACGAGCAAAATAACCTCTATGCCTTCAAGCAAATCTTCATCAGCCAGTTTGAATTTGCAGTGAGAGAGTATTTTTAGCCATACCATAGGCTTCTAACTATAACTAAAATCTGCGAACTACAGAACTAATCGCTACCTTTAAGAAATCAAAAAGGATTACTCCAAAAACAATATGATATTACCGAAATTCTAAGTTGGCAACTAAGAAAGATGTATGAAGATGATTTTATTGATAAAGATGAAGCATTGATGAAAACCGATCTTCAAAGTTTATTTGGTTTGAGCTATGATCAGTTTTCAGACATTGTAAACAAGATAGCTCAGGAATCCTTAAATCGAGGAGCTGATATTAACAATTTAGATACTTTTATTCTGTAAACTACCCTTTACTATTTATCCTTCCAGTATAAAAAATAACGAAGAAATGCATTTTGTTTCCAAAAATCACTATATTTGCAGAGTTTTAGAAACAAATCGCGAAAAAAATGGACTACTTAACATTCAAGGAACGGATGTATCCGATAGGATGTTTCCACATCAATCAAGTGCTGTTATGGGAGAAAGATTTCGACCGTAACAACTTGACACGTTGGTGTCAGAAGGGTCTGCTTGTGAAGCTAAGAAATCAGTATTATAGTTTCCCTGAATATCGTCAGGTACCTGACTTTTCACGTTTTGTAGCCAACCGTATCTACGCCCCATCATACATTAGTCTGCACAGTGCATTATCTTTTTATGGAATGATACCTGAGGAGGTGGTACAGTTGACAAGTGTAACCACACTAAAGACAGCCAAGTTTGAGAATGCATTCGGAACTTTTCATTACCAGAATGTAAAGGCTCCCCTCTTCTTCGGGTATGTAATAAAGACAATGCCCAACGGACGAGGGTTGTGGTTTGCTACCCCCGAGAAGGCTTTGCTTGATTTACTTTATTTGAATCCTTTCTATAAGACGGAACAAGATATGGAAGAATTCCGTCTGGATGAAGACTTTATGCTGAATGAGTTCAGTACAGAACGTCTTGACGATTACTTAAAAAGAATCGGGAGCAAGACATTAAGACAGCGCGTTAATCGTTTATTAAAAGTATATGGATTATGATTGAAATGAAATACATACGCAGTTTTTTTTCGACTGCAATAGCCCAAGAAAGCCGCTTCGACCGCTATATGTTGAAAGAGTATCTACAACTGCTGATACTTGATCATCTGACAACCACACCATATATGAATAAATTATCGTTTATCGGTGGGACGAATCTCAGACTTATACAAGGCATCGACCGTTTTTCCGAAGATCTTGATTTTGACTGCAAGGAGCTGAGTGAAGACGAGTTTATAGCTATGACAGACAGTGTGGTGAGCTACCTGCAACAGAATAATATTAATGTGGAAACTCGTGACAGGCCCAAACCACATCTAACAGCTTTTAGGCGAAATCTGTATTTCCCTCAGATGTTATTTAATCTTGAACTGACCGGCCATAGAGACGAACGACTTCTTTTGAAGATTGAGGCACAGAATCAAGGTGTCCAATATCAGCCTGTCGTTGTTAATATCAACAGAATGGGGTTCTTTTTCAACGTTCTAACACCACCGATAGATGTGTTGTGTGCCATGAAGTTTGCAGCCATATTGGCCCGCCAAAAAGGGCGTGATTTCTACGATACCATATTTTTACTATCAAAAACAAAGCCCAATCTGGACTTCCTAAAAGCAAGGACATGCATTTCCTCTACTGAAGAATTGAAGACTGCAATGTATGACCTCCTAAAGAACGTGGACTTGAAACATAAAAAGCTTGACTTTATGCACCTGCTTTTCAACGAATCTAACGCTGATAGAATCATCCATTTCGATGAAGTTGTTGCAACTTTATAGTTTTTCTTACGAATTACGAAAAATTACAAATAAGGCATACATATCATATAGTATCTCACTCGTAAAAAATTCGTAAGTTCGTAAGAAAATATACGAAAATGGCGAAAATAGGTGGCAAATCGCCTCATTTGGGTATAGAATTTTAGTGATTTTGTGTGCCTTTCTCTTGAATGTTTATCTTGATTCCTATCAACGATCGGAATGGCTTGCACGAGTGGTTCATGTATCTGACAACGACGGTTCAAATAAATGGCACCGTAGGTGCATAGGCTTGGCACTATCAGTTCCAGCGTTTGGGACTGTCAGTTCCAACGGTGCGGACTATGAGTTTCAACGGTGCGAACTGTCAGTTCCACGATTTGAAACTGTGTGGAACTAAAGCACTACTGATAAACAGTCAATTACGCAATGAGTACATCTAAACGCCATATACACAAAAGCCATACCTACTACAGCCTTTGTCTCATTCTATATAGCATGCCAATTATCATTAAACAGATGTGAAAAAACAGCTCATAAAAGCCTTTTTTGCCCCAATTCGTATTTTTTCTTACGAACTTACGAATTTCTTACGAAAGAGATATGCCATGACGCAGTTATGCTATTTCAATATTTTCGTAATTCGTAAGAAAAATTTAACACAAAGGGGTTCTGCGTCAATTTAGGAGGTAATTATTTTAGGTTATAACTTGATCGTATTAACGAAAAGAAATATCAGATTTGGAATTAAAGAATTAATAAACTATCTTTGAGATTGTATTAATAATGAAAAAGAAAGCATGGGTGTAACATTCGATAAAGATTTGCAGTGTTTTGTGTTCGATTTCGAGCATGATGGGGCTGAGAGTGCTTCGTATCTTGAACGAAGACAATGACATAACCATTTTCAGCCTCATCGGTCGCAAGGACTTGATGGCTGATGTAATGGTAAATTGACTTTATTAGTTTTGCAAAGAAGACACTTTTGAATGAAGCACCTTATTGAAGCTTCTGCACTTGCTCTGCTGCCATGAGGCAAGGCTCGCTGTTGCAGTTGTCGATGGCTTTCCAAGCGTGGTTCACAGCATCGCGGTATTGCTTGCGGCTGAGCAGTCCATTATTCAAGCCCCACGCCAAGGCATAACAGATGTAGCTCTCGGTATCGGTATCTACGGTACGGGAAGAAGGGTCGAGCAAGCTGTCTTTCCACAAGCCATTGGGCTGTTGCAGTTCCACCAGTCGGCCAGCAATCTCACGATAGAGCTGTTCGTCGGCTGCAGAACGCTGGTTCTGCATCTTCTTGACCAATCCTGCCAGGAATAAGGCATTGTCGAGGGTACTATAGGCACCTGTGCCATTATCGAACAGATGTTCTGTTTTGTTATAGAGTTCGTCGTAATGGGCAGAGAACGAATTATATACCCTGTCCATATCGGTTATATCAGTGTAGGAACGTGTGGTAGCATTGCTCTGTCCACCACGAAGACGGGTAGCATTCTGCATACGTTCATCGGTAGAATAGCGAATCTGGCGTTTGTTGACCACACCTACCTCCTCGGAGGTATTCGACTGGCTACCAACAGCTACCGGAGTAGCGGAGCGTTGTGCCTGATTTCTGTTGACGTTTCTTACTTGAATGGGGGTTCCCTCACGCTTGGTCTCTTCTGCTTGTGGTTCTGAGACTGTAGCTTGAGCTATGGTAGCAGCTGTTTGTGTTGCAGGAGTGATTGAAGCAACCGTCCGCGTATCAGGCGTTTTGTTGGCAGCGGATGTTGTAGCCGATGCCTTGGTGGACTTCTTTACGGCTGTGGCTGGTTGTTCAGAAATCTCTGCATCCGCAGGTGATAGCTCATTAGAAACAAACGTGGCAATGGGTTCTTCCTCATCATCTTCTTGTTCTGACTCGATGGTATCCAAAGGCGTTTCAGGTTCAGGAATGTCATTTTGTGACAACTGTGCTAAGGGGGATTCAACGGAAGGCACTTGTGGCGCTTGGTCGGATGCCAGGAACCAGATGCCGGCACCAGCTACGAGTACTACCACAGCGGCAGCTGCCACTACCTTCCATCGACGAAAGGGAATGACTTGACCGTTGACCGTTGACCGTTGACCATTGTCATTGGCTTGCAGATCGGCTTGTAGTCGCTCCCAGCCATTCACAGGAACTTCTTCCTCGTAATCCTCGAGGCAGTCCTTCCATTGCTTCAGCCATTTGTCATCGTTTTCTTTCATATCTTTTGTAGTTTTCATAATCCATTTTGTCTTCTCCACTCATTCACTCGTTCTTTCAGTATGGCTCGCGCCCTTACCAATTGAGAGGCAGACGACTTGTTGTTGATGCCCAGCTCCTTGCCAATCTCTATGTGGTTCTTGCCCTCAAAGACGTGCATATTGAACACGGCACGATAGCCAGGAGGCAATTCCTCAATAAATTGCATCAGCACTTTCTTGGGTATGGTCTCGATGTCGGGGCCTTCGTCAGGTCTATCCACATCGTCACGCAGTTCGGCTGTGTTCTCCAGTTCCACCGTCTGACTCATCACATCGTTCTTGCGGAGCCGTTGCAGTGCAAGGTTGGCCATCACGCGAGCCATCCAGGCTGGCAAGGTTCCCTCACCCTGCCAATCAAACTTATCGAACGAACCATAGAGCTTGATGTATCCGTCGTGCAGCAAGTCCTCAGCCTCCTCGCGATTACCCATGTATCGCATGCAGATGGCCATCATCTTGCCTGCATAGCGTTCGTAGAGCTGCCTGCGGGCCACATCGTCGCCTCGCCTGCACCCTTCCACCAGCTCCTGCTCGGTGAGAGTTTGCTTTTCCAGTCGCCTTACACCTCTTAAATCCATAATTTAGAACACTACTGCGTGCTTTTAGAAAACTTTTTTGCAAAAATAGTGCAAGCCGAGAGAAATACAAAATAAAAGCATTTATTTTTATTTCCGAGGCGAAGCCTATTTTATCTAAAATTAATGCATTTCCCTTTTCTTCAGTACCTATTATATTATTAAAAGAGGGAGAGGCTCAAAAGTCTCTCCCTCGTAAATTACTCAAGACGTAGCCTGTTACTTCTCTTCGGGCTTGATGGCCTTCCAGATGAATGCTGCGATAGCACCACCTACCAATGGGCCAACGATGAATACCCACAGATCAGCCAAAGCCTTGCCACCCTGGAACAGAGCAGGGCCGATAGAGCGAGCTGGGTTCACTGATGTGCCTGTGAAGTGGATGCCCACCAAGTGAATAAGAATCAGTGAAAGACCGATAGCCAAACCAGCGAAGTTGTTAGTAGCGCCGTTGGTCTTTGAAGTAGCGCCCAGTACTACCAGCACGAACAATGCCGTGAGCACAATCTCTACCACCAAACCGTTAGTAGCTCCGTAGGTGCAAGCATTAGCACCTGTAGCGGTGGTAATCACAGCAGCTGGGTCGGTAGCTACGATGCCTGCCAATACAGCAGCAGCCAAGATGGCGCCGATGACCTGGAACAGCATATACATACCACAATCCTTAGCACTGATGCCGCCATTGAGGAAAACACCCAAGGTAATGGCAGGATTGATGTGGCAACCTGAAATGCCACCAATGGTATAAGCCATAGCTACTACAGCCAGACCAAAAGCGATGGCTGTGCCAACGATTGATGCGGTGTCAGAGCCGCAACCCAGGGCAACAGCTGCGCCGCAACCCAGGAATGTAAGTACGAATGTACCTACCAGTTCAGCAAAATACTTTTTCATAACTATTTGTTTTAAGTTAAAGCATCAAATCAACACATCAAATATCGGCATTATCTTTTATATAAGCAAATTATTTAAATAAAAACTACTTCTTCAAGATGAAATACTCGTAGGGTTGGAGCGTCAATTCTGAAGAAGGGAGTTCCTTCTTGCCATCTCGCATCATATCTTTCACCTTCTGTCCTTGCCATTCCTTGGGGATAAAAGCATTCACCTCGTGGTTACGAACATTCACCAGCACCAGGAAATCCTGTTTCTCGTAACGCTTCTCGAAGATCATAGCATCAAGAGCAGGATAAGCCACCAGCTGTCCCCACTTCAATGCACCATATTTATTATATAAGGTGAGGAGGGTCTTGTATTCGTTATAGACCTCAGGGTTGGACATCCAATTGATGGGCTTCCAGTGGAAGAAATTCAGGGGCTCTGGATAAGCCACTTCCTGACTTGCATAGAGCAAGGCACCTCCACGCAGGAAGATGGTCTCGACAAAGGCAGCCATAGAGGCACGAACGCCGCCATACTCCTGCACCGGTGACTGTTTGGAAGCCTCGTCGTGGTTAGTGATGAAGCGTAGCTTCACTTTTCCGTTGGGGATGGTGTCATATTCCATATAGTCGGTCTGCAGCAACTTCAGGGCGCTGCTGTCGCGCTGGAACACATCGCGGTTGGCTTCCATATAGTCCCAAGAGTAGTTCATATCGAAACCGGCATCGAAATGATCGGCACGCTTGCCCTCTGCCAACATCAGCAGTCGCTTAGGCATAGCCCGCATAGAGTCAACAGCCTGCTTCCAGAAGTCGAACGGCACAAAGTCGGCAGCATCGCAACGATAACCGTCAATGCCCACCTCATTCACCCAGAACTTCATGGCATCAATCATGGCGAGGCGCATTTCAGCATTGTCAAAATTCAGGTCGGCCACATCATCCCAGTTGGTGGTAGCCGGCCAAATGATATTGCCCTCCTCGTCATGGGTGTACCAATCGGGATGTTCCGCCATCCACACATGATCCCATGAGGTATGGTTAGCCACCCAGTCCATGATGACACTCATGCCTTTCTCATGACACAGGTTGACGAGGTTCTTGAAATCGTCAAGGGTACCATAGGCAGGGTTAACAGACTTATAGTCCTTGATACAATAAGGTGAGTTTTGGGCTTTCAGGACTCCTTGCTCGTAGGTAGGCATGAACCATAGCACATTGACATGCAGGGCTCGTATAGAGTCAAGACGGTTGGCGATGACATTGAACGCTCCCTCTTGTGCAAACACCAAGGGGTTGACCTCATACATGATGACATCGTGGGGATCGGGCAAGGTATAGCCTTTCTTCTTTGGTTGGCAGGCAACTACCATTGCAGCTACAGCTAGCAAGAATAATAGTTTCTTCATATTCTGTATGGATAAAAAAAACAGGGACTGCGACGAGCACAGTCCCTGAGATTGAATCATTAGTTGATTATTAGCACTGAGCCAGTTTGCCGTCAGAACCCAGCACATCAGTAATCTTGTGCTTGTAGAGTTCTTCCATCAGGTCGCGAGCAGGACCGCAGTATTTACGTGGGTCGAACTCACCTGGTTTTTCAGCAAATACCTTGCGAACAGCAGCGGTGAATGCCAGACGAGAGTCAGAGTCGATGTTGATCTTGCAAACAGCGCTCTTAGAAGCAAGGCGCAGCTGCTCCTCTGGAATACCTACTGCATCAGGCAACTTACCACCGTTAGCATTGATGATGTCAACATACTCCTGTGGTACAGAAGAAGAGCCGTGGAGCACGATTGGGAAACCAGGCAACTGCTTCATGATAGCGTCGAGCACGTCGAATGCCAATGGAGGAGGCACGAGCTTGCCAGTCTTCGGGTCGCGTGTGCACTGTTCTGGCTTGAACTTGTAAGCACCGTGAGAAGTACCGATAGAGATAGCCAAGCTATCAACGCCAGTCTTAGAAGTGAAGTCGATTACCTCTTCAGGCTTGGTGTAGTGAGATTCCTCAGCCTGTACCTCATCTTCAACACCTGCCAAAACGCCCAGCTCACCTTCAACGGTTACATCATACTGATGTGCATATTCTACCACCTTGCGGGTAAGAGCTACGTTCTCGTCATAAGGCAGAGAAGAGCCGTCAATCATTACAGAAGAGAAGCCCAAATCGATGCAGTTCTTGCAGAGCTCATAGCTATCGCCATGATCGAGGTGCAGAACGATCTCGGGATGAGCGCATCCCAGTTCCTTAGCATACTCTACAGCACCCTGTGCCATATAGCGCAGCAGTGTAGGGTTAGCATAGTTGCGGGCACCCTTAGAAACCTGCAGGATGACCGGTGACTTCAGCTCTGAAGAAGCTTTGATGATAGCCTGCAGCTGCTCCATGTTGTTGAAGTTGAATGCAGGAATGGCGTAGCCGCCTTCGATGGCCTTCTTAAACATCGCACGAGTGTTTACTAAGCCTAATTCTTTGTAATTAACCATTTTGTTTACTATATTAAGTTACTAATCTATTCTTTCAACCGCAAAAATACACATTCTATTTCAAAAAATAAAAAAAGTTGCACTATTTTTGCAAAATCTTTTTTGGTTTCAGAGAAAAGTATTACCTTTGCACACAATTTCTACGAAACCACCTTCGCCCAGCAAATGATAACAAGTTTTCTTTGCTTTCGTTTAAGGTAGTTTTGTGGACGTTTAGAAGACCATTACACTTTACAATTATATATTTTGATTAAATTTAAAAAAGATAACAACAATGAAAGAAGGTATTCATCCAACCAATTACCGTCCGGTAGTATTCAAGGATATGTCAAACGGTGACATGTTCCTGAGCCGTTCTACCTGCAAGACCAGCGAAACCATAGAGTTCGAAGGTGAGACTTATCCATTAGTGAAGCTTGAAATCTCTAGCACCTCTCACCCATTCTACACTGGTAAGAGCAAGCTGGTGGACACTGCTGGTCGCGTGGACCGCTTCATGAGCCGCTACGGTCATGTGAAGAAGTAAAAAACTTCTTTGTGAAAGGCATCAAGGAGTCCTCTTTGAACAAGAGGGCTCCTTTTTTTCGTGTATAATTTGGCAATATCTTCTATTTAGTTTACATTTGTATCATCAAAACTTTAAGAACTGAAGATTATGAAAAGACTGATTTTCGCACTCATGACGGCAGCATTGCTGCTTTCAAGCTGTGGCTCGGTGCCTATTACAGGACGCAAACAGCTGAACTTAGTGTCAGACCAAGAGATTCTTTCTTCCAGTCTGACGGAATACAACTCTTATATGCAAGGTGCCAAGAAAAGCGGCAACACCACCCAAAGTGCGATGGTGACCCGCGTGGGTAGAAAGATTGCACAAGCTACAGAAAATTACCTGAATGCTAACGGCTTGTCTGACGAGGTAAAGAATTTTTCATGGGAGTTCAATTTGGTACAGGATGACCAGTTGAATGCTTTTTGTATGCCTGGCGGTAAGATTGTTGTGTATGAGGGATTGATGAAGATCATCTCTTCTGATGACGAACTGGCTGTGGTACTGGGTCATGAGGTAGCTCATGCCGTAGCTAAGCATAGCAACGAGCGCATGAGTCAACAACTGTTGGCACAGTATGGAGCTCAGGTGATAAGTGGTGCCTTGTCAAACAAAAGTGCAGCTGTCAGAAGCTTGGCCAACAATGTATATGGAATTGGCGCACAATATGGTATGATGCTGCCGTTCTCCCGTAAGCATGAGTCGGAAGCTGACTATATGGGCTTGATACTGATGACCATTGCGGGTTATAATCCTGATGTGGCTGTAGGTTTCTGGCAGAAGATGTCAGGCGGCGGACAGTCATCGGTACCTGAGTTCATGAGTACGCACCCAAGCGACCAGACTCGTATCAGCGACATCCAGAAGAACCTGCCAGAAATCAAGAAACAGTATGGGCAGACCTCTACTACTACGAAGAAATAGGATGCGTTCATGGCCGACAATTTCTTAGAGAAGCACTATGCTGAATACGAGGCAAAGCGTAATGCCCTTCAAGCTCATAAGTTGGGCAAAAAACAGGTAAGCCGATTGCACCGATTCAGCGAAAGCACCGAAGGGATTGAACTGCCAACGGAATTTACTGACCCATTTAATTACACACCTCATCCGCTCTGCAAATTAGCGGCGGATGAGGTGATGTGTTATATCAATACTCACCCAGAATGGCACGACGAACTGCAGCAGGGCAAGATGTTTGGTGTGTTAGTGGTGAAAAACGCAATGGGACAATTGGGCTTTCTGGCTGCCTTTTCTGGTTTGCTGAACAAGCAGAATAGCCTCCCCTACTTTGTTCCTGCAGTGTATGACATGCTGAATCCCAATGGCCATTTCAAAACCGAAGAGAGAGCCATAAGCCTCATCAATGCCCACATCAAAGAATTAGAAGCAGAAAACACGTCCTCCTCATCTGAGGAAATCCTCGAGCTTAAAAAAGAACGGAAGAGACGATCGGAGACTTTGCAGAACTGGCTATTCGAGCAATTTGTAATGCTGAACAGCCGAGGCGAACGTAAGAACCTGATTGAAATCTTTCAGGGACAACAAAAGCAGCACATGCCACCAGGCGGTGCCGGGGAATGTGCTGCTCCGAAACTATTACAATATGCTTTCCTCAACAAACTGCGACCTATAGCGATGGCTGAATTCTGGTGGGGCAACTCACCCAAAAACGAGGAACGCATTCATGGTCATTTCTATCCTGCCTGTGAACAGAAATGCAGACCAATTCTTAACTACATGCTCAACAAGACGATTTAATCGTCAATTATTAAAGTAGTAAAGGAAAGTGGCTATGCCTTCAAGGGCATGTTTCTTCTCACCCTCAATCTCAATATAGAAATTAATCTCAGCCTTAGCAATGCCACGTAGGTTGAGCACAGACTTCAAATCCACCACAAGACGGATGCGCTGACCACAAAGTACCGGCTGACCGAACTTCATCTTATCCATACCATAATTAACCATCATCTTGAGGTTGTTTACCTCAATGACCTGTCCCCAAAGATAGGGTAATACTGACAGGGTGAGATAGCCGTGTGCAATGGTGGTCTTATAAGGACTCTCCACCTTGGCACGGTCAGGATCGACATGTATCCACTGATGGTCAAGTGTGGCGTCAGCAAACATATTGATGCGCTCTTGCGTCATTTCCAAATAATCAGACTCACCGATGCGATGGCCCTCTAAAGCCTGAAACTCGGCTAAACTATTCACTACTACTTTTGTACTCATTTTAATATTGCTTATTTCTGCACAAATCTTATGGTTTTGTGCAACATTTCGGCTGCAAAATTACACAATATTTCGAAATAGCCACATAAGTAATGCATTATTTTTTTTTAATCACTCAAAGATGCTCATGACAGGTCTGCCCACCCAGGCTTGTGGGGGCTGGATGCCAAGAACATAGGCAATGGTGGCTGGCACGTCGTACTGCATCATGGCATCAGGAAACTCGTAACCATTCTTCACTCCCTTACCACAAATGATGAACGGAGTTTCCATTTCTTCCAACGTCATGCCTCCATGCCCCTTATTGATACCTCCGTGATCGGACGTTACAATAATAATAGTATCATCATAGATACCTGCATCTTTCAATGACTGAATGATGCGCCCCACAGCCATATCAACCTCTGTCAAAGTTGCATAATATTCAGGAGTGTACCAGCCATGTTCATGACCACTCTCATCCAACGTTCCGAAATATGCTGTATAGAAAAATGGCTTGTTCTGTTTGATGTAATTCTCGGCAATCGTGCAATTCTTATTTATATCAACGTAGCTATCAGGGATATATTCCCAATAGCTGATAGCCAGGGTATCAATTACGTATTTAACACCATCCCAGTCGAAGGTACATCCTGTTTCTGCCTCCGGCTGCTGTTCACGTATGAGAGAATAGATGGTAGGGAAAATGTTGTGGTCGTTTACAAAAGAAGCAGGAATATCAGGAACCTTGGAATTCCATTTCGTATATCCATGTACCTCAGTGGGTACTCCCATGAAAACAGAAGCCCAATTAATGGCTGATGCTGATGGTAAAACAGAACGTTTATGCAACGTATAGCTGCCATTGGCCATTAAGGCACGGATATTAGGGATGTCTTGTGCCGACTCAAGGTCGTGAGCTGCCCATCCGTCGATGCCCACCATCACCACATGCTTAGCTTTAGGTTGTAACTGCTGTCGCTCACCACGACAAGAAGCGCCTACCCATGCAAGAACTGCCAGACAGGAAAGAAAGAAAAACTTTTTCATTGTATCAGGTTTTAAAGTTATTTATCTACAAAAATAAGGGAAAGATGCCATAAAGACAAATATTATTCTTATTTTTGCATCGCTAAACAGTAACAAATTTACACAATGAGCATATTATCAAAACTTTTCGGCAAGAAAGACAATGCTTCGGCACAGAGCGCAGAAGATTTCATGTCATTGGTGCGTGTATATTTCCAGTCGGTACTGGCAGTAAATCTGGGCATTACCAACATACGTGCCATCCCCGATGTAGCCAACTTCAAGCGTTTATTCAAAATCCCCACCACTGGTGGCAAATTGGGACAAGGTGAGAAAACGGCATCAAAGAAGATGTTGATTCAGGACTACGGTATGAGTGAGAATTTCTTCAAGGAAATTGACAACTCCATTAAGAAACATGTGCGCAATCAGAACCAGGTACAGTCGTATATGTTTATGTACCAAGGCTTCACTGGAGACTTAATGATGATGATAACCAACCTGATGCAGTGGAAGCTACGTGTACCATCAATATTTGGCAGCGTTATCAAAAGTGCTGTGGAAGATACCGTCCATGACATCTGTACCAAACCGGTGTTTAAGAAAGATGACGAACAGAAGACCGCTATGCAGATTCGCACCTACAAGGAACGTCTGGAGTATTCAGAACAGTGGATGAGTGAGTTTGTTTATAAGGTGGTCATGCTGGCCAAGAAAGAAAAACGCAACAAAAACGAACAGACGGAGAACAGCAAATAAAAGAAAATGACGTGGTTTAGTCACTTTTTCTAAACTTTTATTTGGAGAAATAAGAGAAAGTTGTAATTTTGTAGCAAATTAGGTGTAGTAAAATAAATGACAGACGAAGAGAAAAGACAGCTCAACAACTTCGAAACGAGTCTTCGCCATCTGATTTATCTGCATGATAAACTGAGACGAGACCATGCCGAACTACAGCAGCTTCTGCTTGACAAGGAAGAAGCCTTTTCGAAGTTACGTTCTGAATATGACAAATTGAACCAGTCATATATGGACTTGAAGTCTGCCATGACAATGAGCTTAGATGGTGGCGATGTTCGCGAAACCAAACAGCGATTGTCAAAAATAGTGCGTGAAGTCGATAAATGCATCGCTATGTTGAACCAATCATAACACTTGAGATGTATGGACGATGATATGATAAAAATACAGTTGACCATTGGCAACAACCCCTTCCCTCTCACCATTCGCAGAAGCGATGAAGAGACGGTACGCAAAGCTGCCAGACAGGTTGACAACTTGACAAATGCGTATAAGGAGCATTATCCTGAACTACCTGAGGTGCGCATCTTGCAGATGGTAGCTTACCAGCTGTCATTGGAAGGACTGAAGGAGAAAGGACGCAATGAGACAACCCCTTATGCCGACAAGATGCAAGAACTGGCACAGCTGATTGATGAATGCATCAACAAATAATGGCCATTTGATTTTTTAAGGACACACACGCACTGTTGACCCGCTTGAGACGCAAGTAGCAAGTTGGTTTTCAGTGCGTTTTTATTATACATTTTAATTTAACGACTATGGTAGTAAATATAGTATTCTGCGTGGTGGGCCTGTTGATAGGTCTAACCATCATGTTCTTCATTCAGAAGACTTTTCTGAAATCGAAGGCTGATACCATACTGAAAGAGGCAAATGCCGAAGCAGAGGTTATCAAGAAGAACAAACTGCTGGAGGTGAAGGAGAAATTCCTCAACAAAAAGGCTGAGCTGGAAAAAGAAGTAGCTCTGCGCAATCAAAAAATCCAACAGGTTGAAAACAAACTCAAACAACGTGAAATGGTACTCAATCAGCGTCAGGAAGACCTTCTTCACAAAAAAGCTGAAAACGATGCCATTCGTGATAACCTTACTAATCAGTTGGGGGTTATAGAAAAGAAAAAAGAAGAGCTGGACAAACTGCAGCAACAGGAAATCGTGAAACTGGAAGCTATCTCTGGCTTATCAGCGGAGGAAGCTAAGGACAGAATGATTGAGTCGCTGAAAGAGGAGGCAAAAATGCAGGCTCAGTCTTACATCAACGAAATCATGGATGATGCCAAGATGAATGCCAACAAAGAGGCAAAACGCATTGTGGTACAAACCATTCAACGTGTGGCCACTGAAACAGCTGTAGAAAATTCTGTTACGGTATTCCATATTGATTCCGATGAAATCAAAGGACGTATCATTGGTCGTGAAGGTCGTAACATCCGTGCTTTGGAAGCTGCTACTGGTGTGGAAATTATCGTAGATGACACCCCAGAATCAATCGTTCTTTCAGCCTTTGACCCAGTGCGCCGTGAAATTGCCCGTCTGGCTCTACACCAGTTGGTAACCGACGGACGTATTCACCCTGCACGCATTGAAGAAGTGGTGGCAAAGGTACGTAAGCAAGTGGAAGATGAAATTGTGGAAACAGGTAAGCGCACCACCATTGACTTAGGCATCCATGGTTTACATCCTGAAATGATTCGTATCATCGGTAAGATGAAATATCGTTCATCATACGGTCAGAACCTGTTGCAACATGCACGCGAAACCGCAAATCTGTGTGCCGTGATGGCAACAGAGCTGGGTCTGAACCCCAAGAAAGCACGCCGTGCTGGTTTGCTGCATGATATAGGTAAGGTGCCTGATGATGAGCCAGAATTGCCACACGCTCTACTGGGTATGAAACTGGCTGAAAAATATAAGGAGAAGCCTGATATTTGCAATGCCATCGGTGCTCACCATGATGAGGTGGAGATGACCACCCTTCTTGCCCCTATCGTGCAGGTTTGCGACGCCATCTCCGGTGCCCGTCCTGGTGCTCGTAGGGAAATTGTGGAAGCATACATCAAGCGACTGAATGACTTGGAATCACTGGCAGCATCTTATCCTGGCGTAACCAAGACTTATGCTATCCAAGCAGGTCGTGAATTGCGTGTAATCGTAGGTGCCGACAAGATAGATGACAAGCAGACTGAAAGTCTGTCGGGTGAAATCGCTAAGAAGATCCAGGATGAGATGACTTATCCTGGACAGGTGAAGATTACGGTAATACGCGAAACACGTGCCGTAAGCTACGCTAAATAATAAGTCGGATTGGATATCCGAATAGCCTGCTGGCGGCAGGCTGAACTCTTGTCGGATTAGATATCCGAAAAACCTGCCGGTGGCAGGCTGAACTCTTGTCGGATTAGATATCCGAAAAACCTGCCGGTGGCAGGCTGAACTCTTGTCGGATTGGATATCCGAAAAACCTGCCGGTGGCAGGCTGAACTCTTGTCGGATTGGATATCCGAAAAACCTGCCGGTGGCAGGCTTTCAAAGAAAAGAACTTCTGATTTTACTCGAAAGCAAGCTTTCAGTATCATCAGAAGTTCTTTTCTTTGAGCCTCTTGTCGGATTCGAACCAACGACCCCGAGATTACAAATCACGTGCTCTGGCCAACTGAGCTAAAGAGGCGGGTGGGCAAGCTTACTATATCGCGCCGCTACAACCTGCTGCCCTTGCTGCGGTCAAGCCCTGGGGGATTCACAAGGAGCTGGCCGTATAGGACTTGCCCATGTGCTTTCTGCTTAAAGCGAGTGCAAAGGTACAACTTTTTTTCTTATCTGCAACGTATATGATGTATTTTTTCGTAACTTTAAATAAGTTACTCCGTCTCGGCATAAAAAACATGCAAGCATATTTTGTTCTGCACTCGACTTTTCGTAACTTTGCAAACATATTACTAAACGTATGATAGAAGACAGAAGTAATTTACACAGGGTTTCGATGGCTGCAGGCACTATCATGGGAGCTTTTTGGATTTTCAAATTCATTTTCTTTCCATTGGGTATGTCTATGCCAGTGTTTATGCTGGTATTTGGTGTGCTTACTATTTGTGTGCCGTTTTTGGGTTATCGCCTTGCCTGTCATTATCGAGACAAATTCTCTAATAACAATGGTGGTATTGGTTTTATCCACGCATTCACTTTCTGTCTATTCATGTATATGTATGCATCACTATTGACATCAGTAGGGCATTTGATCTATTTCCATTTTATCGACAATGGCTTTATATTGGAAAAATTGCAAGAAATGTTTGAATCAGTGAAAGAAACTCCTCTACCAGGCATGGATAGCTACATACAGCAATATCAGTTAGCCATTGACACCTATGCCATTTTGAGTCCAGTGGACATCACCCTTCAATTAGTGAGTCAGAACATGTTCTACGGATTACTAATGGCATTGCCTACTGCTTTGATAGTTAAAAGAAAAATCAATATTGAAAACAGATAACATGGACATAAGTATAGTAATACCATTATATAACGAGAAAGAATCACTGACTGAACTACATGCATGGATAAAACGTGTGACAGAAGGTGAGCATTTGAGTTACGAGGTGATTTTCGTAGATGATGGATCAAATGACGGCTCATGGCAAGTAATAGAAGACTTGCAGCGTGAATATCCAGAAGTAAAAGGTATTAAGTTCCGCCGCAACTACGGCAAATCTCCTGCACTTTTCTGTGGATTCAATGCTGCAGAAGGTGATGTGGTTATTACGATGGATGCAGACCTACAAGACTCTCCCGATGAAATACCTGCCCTTTACCACATGATTAAAGACGAAGGGTATGATTTGGTAAGCGGATGGAAGAAGAAGCGTTATGACCCATTATCAAAAACCTTGCCTACCAAGTTGTTTAATGCTACTGCAAGGACCGCCAGCAGCATACACAATCTGCATGATTTCAACTGCGGACTGAAAGCATATAAGAAAGAAGTGGTAAAGAACATTGAAGTATATGGAGAGATGCATCGCTACATCCCTTGGTTGGCAAAGAATGCTGGTTTTACCAAGATTGGCGAAAAAATAGTTAAGCACCAGGCACGCAAATATGGAAAAACCAAGTTTGGCTTGAACCGCTTTATCAACGGTTATCTCGACTTGCTCACATTGTGGTTCCTTTCTACCTTTGGCGTGAAACCCATGCATTTGTTTGGTACATTAGGTTCACTGATGTTTCTGATAGGTTTGATATCTGTCATGATTGTTGGCGGGAACAAGCTTTACTATATCTTGAATGGCCTGCCTCACAGATTAGTTACCGATTCTCCTTATTTCTATCTGGCACTTACATCCATGATTATCGGTACGCAACTATTTGTGGCTGGTTTCTTAGGTGAACTGATATCACGTAACAGCGAAGAAAGAAACAAATACCAAATTGAGAAGATGTTGAATATCAATGATGAGTCATGAGAAAGATCATACCATCCATAATATTGTTAGGTTGTGTCATTGGCTTCATTAGCTCCTGCACAGAAGACGATGATTGCTCTGGCAATGCACGCCGGATGCTGACTGCCAATATCCTGACCGTCATCTCTACAGACTCGGCTCAATGGGAAACGCCCTACTCTTTGGATGTTCTGAACGTATATGCTTATGGCACTGACTCTATAATTGTCAATGATGACCAAAGTGTTAATAAACTTTCACTCCCATTACGTTTCAATGTAGAGGAAACGACATTGATATTCAGCTATATGCTTCATGCTGAAGATACATTGCCACAGTACTACGACAAGGACACCATTGTGTTCCGTCATCACAACACCCCCTACTTCTTGACATTAGACTGCAACTTCGTAGTAAAACAGGAGCTAACTGACCTGCAATATACAACGCATGTGCTTGACTCTATTGTTATTGTTAATCCAACAGCTTCCAACGATGGGACAGAGAATATCAAGATATATTATTAGCATTGTGCTGCTGTTGGCTTTCGTAGCTCCACTTTCTGCGCAAAACGCTGGTGGGAATAGAAATAGGCAGTCGTCTCAACAGCAACAGAAGAAAAGGGAAAAGACAGAGCCCGAGGTAACCTATCCGCTCATGAATGGCATTGATGTGGGTGTGGATATCCTGTCGCCTGTACTCAAAGCTTTCGGCTCAGATTTCATGTCAGCAGAAGCGATGGTAGATGTTAACCTCTATAACCGTTTTTTCCCAACGGTTGAAATAGGTTACGGAGGAGGCAAATCTATGAATGACTATGACGTAAGCATTAAATCATCAGCCCCCTATTTTCGTTTGGGCATTGATTATAATACTTTATGGAAAAAAGCACATGGCAACCTATTGTTGGTGGGTTTAAGATATGGCCTCGGTAGCGGAAAGTATGATGTGACTGTACCCAACCTGACTGATCCGGAATATGTTGGAGGAGCCGAACAAACCAACCTTACCGACCCTATTTGGAAAGACACCTCCAACTTTGTACACGAAGGTATGAAGTACACCATGCATTGGATAGAATTTACAGTGGGTATTCGTGCTAACATAGCTAAACGCATTAAGATGGGACTGATGTTAAGAATCAAGTACAAGCTTAAAGCTTCAACCGACACGTATGGTGATCCTTACTACATACCAGGATTCGGACGATATGATTCGAACAATACAGGTATTACCTATTCTATTATCTATCAATTGAAATGAGTGCACTTGAGGTTTGGTTGATAGCAGTGAGCCTTGCTATGGATTGTTTTGCAGTCTCTATTGCAAGTGGAATCATGCAGAAGCGATATGTGTGGAGTAATATGCTACCCATGTCATTCAGTTTCGGCTGGTTTCAGGGTATGATGTGTGCTATAGGATGGTTTGCTTTCATCTATTTTAGTGGATGGGTGGAAAGTTTAGATCATTGGATTGCTTTTGGTATGTTAGCTGTGATTGGTGGGAACATGATTAAGGAAGGATTATCTGAAGAAGATAAAGACCGTCATTTTAACCCTTCTTCATTGTGGCTGATCTTGACACTTGCCGTTGCAACCAGCATTGATGCTTTGGCAGTAGGCATATCTTTTGCCTGTTTAAATTATCAGACAATAGTTTCATTAATCTATCCGGTAGTAGTCATTGCATTTGTATCACTGATATTTTCATTGTTGGGTCTATATTTAGGTGTGACATTTGGCAAAAAAATTGAGCAACGCATTAAGCCAGAACTGGTCGGAGGTATCATCCTATTATTGATAGGAGTTAAGATATTACTTGAACATTTGAATATTATATAAATATGAAAAAGAAAAACTACATTTGGTTGGCCTTGCTGGTAGTAGGCACTGTTTTGGTACTCCTTCGTCAAAACAACATTATTTCATGGGGGGAAGAAGCTGCCACTTATCACAATGAGAAAGGCTTGATTTTCGGAACGATGTATAGTATCACATATGAACATGAAAAATCATTAAGACTTGACATCGACAAGGAATTAGAGCGTTTTGACGCATCTCTTTCCATGTTTAATGAATCATCGATTATCAGTCGCATCAACCGTAATGGGGACGTGACCGTTGATAGTTTATTTGCAAATGTATTCCGTCAAGCAATGAAGATTTCAGAGGCTACTGACGGCAACTTTGACATCACCGTAGCCCCATTAGTTAATGCTTGGGGCTTTGGCTTCACAGAAAACATATCCCCAACAGATGCAAAAATTGATAGTTTGCTACAAATCGTCGGCTGGCAGAAAATCCAACTTTCTTCCGAAGGAAAAATAATTAAAGAAGATCCTCGCATCATGCTTGATTGCAGTGCTATCGCTAAAGGATATGCAGTGGATGTAATTGCCAATCTATTGAAAAGTAATGGTGTCCAGAACTATATGGTGGATATAGGAGGTGAAGTAGATGTCGCAGGCGTTAACCCTACTGGCAATCTCTGGCGCATCGGCATCAACAAACCGGAAGACGATCCTCTGAGTCGTAACCAGAGTTTGCAAACCATTCTGGAAGTAAGTGGCTTGGGTATTGCTACCAGTGGTAACTATCGCAACTTCTACTATAAAGACGGTATGAAATATGCGCATACCATTGACCCAAAGACCGGTCGCCCTGTACAACATAGCATCTTAAGTTCTACCGTAATTGCCAAAGACTGTATGACTGCAGATGCATATTCCACAGCATTTATGGTGATGGGATTGGAGAAGGCAAGGTCTTTAGTGGAAAGTCATCCAGAACTCGATGCCTATTTCATCTTTAGTGACGAGAAAGGTGACTTCCAAACCTACATGACTGAGGGGATGAAGAAGTATGTTACTGAATAAAATTCAAATTCTTTATTTCAAAAATACCAGATAAACGGCCAATACCAGACATACGAATGCTGCCAGGTGATTCCAATGCAACGATTCACCTTTAAAAAGCACCGTAGTAAAAACAGTGAAAATAATAAGAGTAATGGCTTCTTGAATCACCTTCAATTGCATCAACGAGAATGGGCCTCCATTCTCATGGAAACCTATACGATTAGCGGGCACTTGAAAACAATACTCGAAAAAAGCGAGACCCCAACTTAACAAAATCACAGCAAACAATGGCCAGGAGGTTGAAATTTTCATCTCCTGCAGTTTCAAATGGCCATACCAAGCAAAAGTCATGAAGATGTTAGAAACTATTAATAATAATATGGTGTAAAGCGCCTTCATCTTAATCTTTATAAAATCGGGCACAAAATTAGTCAAAAAATCGGATTATATTCATTTTATTTGTATTTTTGAATGCAAAGAATAGCTAATTTGACAATGTTGATGAAAAAATACATACTACTTTTTTGGTTAAGTCTCACGACATTAACGCTTTCAGCTCAGACTCTTGCTGAGGCACGAAAGCTATATGCAGAGGGCAATTTTACTGATGCAAAACCAACATTTGAAAAGTTGGTGAAGACTACTCCCAACAATGCAAATTACAACTTATGGTATGGTGTATGCGCTTTACGAACAGGTGATGCTGCCAATGCCCTGCCCTACTTGCAGACGGCTGTTAAACGTAAGGTCCAAGATAGTCAGCTATTTTTAGCAGAAGCTTGCAACAATCTTTATCTCTTTGAAGAGGCGGTGAATACACTGGAAACTTATATAGCCGACTTGAAGAGACGTCGTAAAACATCACCTGAAGCGGAGGCGTTATTAGAGCAAAGTCGCAATGGGTTACGAATGATAAGGGGCGTAGAACAAGTGATGATTATTGATAGCATTGTTGTGGATAAGGCCGATTTCGTAAGTTATTACCGTATTAGTAAAGATGCTGGTCGATTGCTTACCACACGCGAATTTTATGGCAGCCAGGATGATGGCAATGCTTTATTTATAACAGAATTGGAAGACCGATTGTATTATAGTCAAGTATTGTCAAACGACTCTACCCTTTCATTGATGATAGCACAGAAACATAATGGTCAGTGGTCAACTCCAACTGTTTTGCCTGATAACATCAATGAAGCAGGCAGTAATTGCGCTTACCCCTTTGTAATGCCCGATGGTATCACTGTTTATTTTGCCTCTGACAGTGAAGAATCCTTTGGCGGCTACGACATTTTTGTTACCCGTCACGACACTGAAGATGATACTTATTTCACCCCAGAAAATATTGGTATGCCTTATAACTCGCCTTATAATGATTATATGTATGCCATCGACGAATTCAACAATCTTGGATGGTTTGCATCAGACCGTTATCAACCTGAAGGCAAGGTATGTATATATGTGTTCATACCCAATGAAACAAAATCTGTATATAGCTATGAAAACACTGATAAGGCAAAGTTGGCAAAGCTAGCACAGATTCACTCCATCAAAGACACATGGACTGATCAGACAGAAGTGCGTGATGCTCAAAGAAGACTGGCAACTATCAACAATGTGCCATCTAATACGGTACCCATGCGTGAATTTGAATTCGTTATCAACGACGAACATACTTATTACAAACTGACAGACTTTATATCTCCTCAAGCACATGACGCCTTTAATCGCTATCGTCAAGTGGAGAAAGCATACCAAGAAATCTTTAACAGACTGGAACAATTACGCAATCAGTATGCCTCAGGAGATGCTACCACCAAAAACCGATTAAGAAGCAGCATCCAACAAGAGGAACAGAAAGAAAAAGAACTCTTTGAACAGCTGGCGAAAGTTGCGAAAGAAGTGAGAATACTGGAAAACCGAAATTGATACTTAGCAAAAACTTAAACAAAATATGGGAATACTATTCATTATTGCACTTGTCTTATCAGCTCTATTACTTTTGCTAGTAGAGTTGTTTCTGATACCAGGCAGCAGTCTGGCAGCTATCCTTTCAGCAGTTTGTCTAGTGTGGGCGGTCGCTTATGCCTTTATCAATATCAGCGCTTTGGCAGGCATTATTACATTGGTAATCGCCGTCATACTTGGTTCGCTGATGCTGATAGCTTTCATGAAATCAAAAGCACTTGACAAAGTAGCTCTTACCGAAGATGTTGCTTCTACTGTTGACCGTACTATTGCTGCTAAGGTTCAAGTAGGCGACAAAGGATTTGCCGTAACACGACTGGCCTTAATAGGCAATGCTGATATCAATGGACATGTGGTGGAAGTTAGATCTGCCAGCGGTTTCCTCAATGAGAAAACGCCCATAGAGGTAACACGTGTATCAGACAATGAAATTATTGTTCAAGAAATCAAAAATTCATAAGATATGGAAATTGAATCTTTTTATTTTACCGCATTCTTAGTGGTGGCCGTCATCGTTTTTCTGGTGATATTCTTCCACTATGTACCTTTCTTCCTTTGGCTGAGTGCCAAGGTGTCGGGAGTGAATATCTCGTTGTTACAACTGTTTCTGATGCGCATACGTAATGTACCACCTTATATCATCGTACCTGCTTTGATAGAGGCACACAAAGCTGGGTTGAAAAACATTACCCGTGATGGACTGGAGGCCCACTATTTGGCAGGAGGACATGTTGAGCGAGTGGTACACGCACTGGTATCTGCCAACAAAGCCAATATCGAACTGCCTTTCCAGATGGCTACTGCCATTGACTTGGCTGGTCGCGATGTGTTTGAGGCAGTACAAATGTCAGTTAACCCGAAAGTGATTGACACTCCTCCTGTAAGTGCTGTGGCCAAAGATGGTATTCAGATGATAGCTAAAGCCCGTGTTACTGTTCGTGCCAACATTCGCCAGTTAGTTGGTGGTGCAGGCGAAGATACCGTACTTGCTCGTGTGGGTGAAGGCATCGTATCAAGCATCGGCTCTGCCACAAATCACAAGTCAGTGTTGGAAAACCCCGATTCTATCTCAAAACTGGTACTAAGCAAAGGATTGGATGCTGGTACAGCTTTCGAGATTCTATCCATCGATATTGCAGATATTGATATAGGTAAAAACATTGGCGCTACTTTGCAAATTGATCAGGCTAACGCAGACAAGAACATTGCTCAGGCTAAGGCAGAGGAACGTCGTGCTATGGCTGTAGCCAATGAGCAAGAAATGAAAGCAAAAGCACAGGAAGCTCGTGCTAAGGTAATCGAAGCGGAAGCTGAAGTACCTAAGGCTATGGCTGAAGCTTTCCGAAGTGGTAATTTAGGCATTATGGACTACTACCGCATGAAGAATATAGAAGCCGACACCTCCATGCGTGAAAATATTGCCAAGCCCACCAGTAACCTTCAACAGAAATAACTTATGGCAAAGAAATACATAGCGCCGTCAGAATTGCCCATCAACGAAGATGGTAGTGTTTTTCACCTACATGTAAAACCAGAGCAACTGGCTAATAAGATTATCTTAGTAGGTGATCCAGGAAGGGTTCCGACAGTAGCCAGCCATTTCGAACAGGTGGAATGTGATGTACAAAGTCGTGAGTTCCGTACCATCACCGGCACTTACCAAGGGAAGCGCATCAGTTGCGTTTCAACAGGCATAGGTTGTGATAATATTGATATTGTGATGACCGAACTTGATGCTTTGGTCAACGTGGATTTCCAAACCCGTGAGGTAAATGATGATATTAAACATTTAGAAATTGTTCGCATTGGCACCAGTGGTGGTTTACAGCCGAACACACCTGTTGGTTCTTTCGTTTGCTCAGTGCGTTCTATTGGCTTTGATGGCGTACTGAATTTCTATGCAGGGCGTAATGCCGTCTGCGACCTATCTATGGAACACGCCTTCCTTTCCCATATGGGATGGAGTGGTACTCTTTGTGCTCCTGCTGCATATGCCATTCATGCGGATGAAGAATTGGTTAATCGCATTGCTGCTGATGACATGGTGAGAGGCATCACTGTTGCTGGCAATGGATTCTACGGCCCTCAAGGACGCGATGTACGCATACAACCAGCTGACCCGAACCAAAACGAAAAGATAGAATCATTCGAGTATGACGGTTTGCATATTACGAACTTCGAGATGGAGAGTTCAGCTGTAGCTGGTTTGAGTAAACTCATGGGGCACAAGGCTACTACCGTTTGCCTCATCATCGCCAATCGACTGATTAAAGAAATGAACACGGGTTATAAGAACACCATCGATCAACTCATAAAGACGGTATTAGACAGGATATGAGCGAGGTAAATTTCAATATCACAACTACAGACAAGGTAGAACGTTACCAGCAGTTCTTAGAACAAATTAAGTCTTGCGTCGAGGGTGAGACCTATGAAGTGTCACTGTTCGCCAATGTAAGTGCTGCCTTGAAGGAAGTGTTTAACTTCTTCTGGGTTGGCTTCTATTTGGTGAAGGACAACCAACTTATATTGGGCCCATTTCAAGGATCCATGGCTTGTTCGACCATCAAATTTGGCAAAGGGGTATGTGGTACGGCATGGAAGGAGAAAAAGACCCAGGTAGTTCCTGATGTAGATTTGTTCCCAGGTCATATCGCTTGTAGTTCTTTGTCTCGCTCAGAGATAGTGGTACCATTGGTTGTAAACGGTGAGGTAAAGGCTGTCTTGGATATTGATAGTGATAAATTAGCTTTCTTTGATGATATTGACAGAGTCTATTTAGAGCATCTTGCCGATCTCATCAACAAAACCATATATGGATGAACATTCCCCACGAAGATACTATCTGTGCCATTGCTACTGCTCAAGGAGGCGCCATCGGCATCATCCGTGTGAGTGGTCCTAATGCCATTACCTATACTTCCAACATATTTTGCCCTCTCAAAACGGGCAAGTTGTTAGAAGATTGCAAAGCCTACACCCAAACCTACGGAAACGTTGTTGATGCAGATGGGTCGATAGTTGACGAAGTGCTGGTAAGTCTGTTTCGCGCCCCCCACTCCTACACTGGCGAAGATAGCACCGAGATTTCCTGTCATGGATCTGCTTATATCCTACAACGTATTCTAAAGTTACTCATTAAGCAAGGTTGTCGTTTAGCAAAGCCAGGAGAATACACCCAACGTGCTTTCCTAAACGGCAAGATGGATTTGAGTCAGGCTGAGGCTGTAGCCGATTTGATAGCCTCTACCTCATCCGCTAACCATCGGTTAGCCATGAATCAAATGCGAGGAGGATTTAGTCAGAAGCTGACCGAGCTTCGCGACGAGCTGCTGAAATTCAATGCTTTGATAGAGTTAGAGCTCGACTTTAGCGATCATGAAGATATTGAATTTGCCGATCGTACTCAATTAAAAGATTTGGCAGATCATATAGAAAAGGTCATCTATAAATTGGTTGATTCATTCCAACTGGGTAATGCCATCAAGCATGGTGTCCCCGTAGCAATTATTGGTGAAACCAATGCAGGTAAGAGTACTTTGCTTAATGCTCTGTTAGGCGAAGACCGTGCCATCGTAAGTGAGATTAGTGGTACAACACGTGATGTTATCGAGGATACCATCAACATCGAAGGTATTACTTTCCGCTTCATCGACACAGCAGGTATTCGTCAGACTACTGATACCATTGAAAACATGGGCATCGAGCGTACTTTCCAGAAGATTGACCAAGCCAGCATAGTGTTATGGATGCTGGATGCCACTTGTGCTGAACGTCAGTTTGCTAATCTTCAGGCTCAGATTCTGCCCCATTGCAAAGACAAGCAACTAATTTTGGTTTATAATAAAGAAGATTTGTCGGTTGACCAACCTACCCCACCATCAAGTTGTCAACATATTGCCATCTCAGCTAAAAAAGGAACCCATTTGGATGAATTGCGAGCCCTGTTGGTTGAGAGTGCCCATTTGCCTGAGATCTCACAGGGAGATGTTATTGTCACCAACGCCCGTCATTACGAGGCACTGACCCTTGCCCTCGGAGCTATTCGCCGAGTACAGCAAGGTATGGAAGTCAACCTTAGTGGAGATTTCCTAGCTCAAGACATACGTGAATGCATTCATCACCTCAGCGATATCGTCGGAGAGGTAACTACCGATGACACCTTACAATTCATTTTCAGTCACTTCTGCGTGGGAAAATAGAATACGATTAACGGTCATCACTCGTTATTACTCGATATGACTAAATCGTTTATTTTCAAGCAATTCCACACTCGTCATATCATCAGCGTTAATCGTTGATGATATTTTTTTCGCTCATTTTTGTACGTTATTTGTACGTTTGGGAAAATCCCAACGTTGGCACATGCTCACTCAATGTCTCCGACTGGCACACGTTGGACACCATTGGATTGCTAAACGATGTCCTCGCGTGGCACACATTGGACACATTTGGACACATTTAGACAGACTTGGACAGAGTTGGACAGAAAACAGGAATAATAACATACAAAATAGGACATATGGAAATAGTTAAGAAATGCGAATGGTGTCATAAAACCTTCATTGGCCAGATGGTCACAGCAAGGTTTTGCAGCAGTAAATGTTGCAATCAGGCCTATAGGTACAAGAGGAATGTGCAATCAGGAAAGTGCACACCTCCCGACAGCACTATCGATTTGAGCACCTTATCAAGAAGAGTTGATGAGAAGAAGCACTTCAATGACACGCTGAAAGACAAACAGTTTCTGTCTCCTACAGAGGCTGCAGAGCTTCTGGGCGTTTGCCGAAGTACTATCTACAATTATCTTGGGCTACAAGAACTGAAGGCAAAGCAGTTTCGAGGAAAGACCATCATCAGAAGGAGCGACATTGAAAAACTCTTCGATGATGCCCCATCCTATAAGAAGCGAGGCAGCATCCAAAAGGGAAAGAAAACTCATAATGACTATTATTCCCTTAAAGAGATGATGGAGAAATTCAAAATCAGTAAGCGAACGGTATTCCGCAGATGCGAACATTTCAGTATTCCCCAAATCATTGAAGGTAGAAGAACTTTCTGGAAAAAGAAAGACGTTGACGTGCATTTCGCTGAACTGCTCGTGCAGTACGACCTGAAAGACTGGTATAATGCCAAGCAGATAGAGGACATTTATGGGATGAAGCGTGCAGCTCTAAACAAGTATGCTCTTCGCCATAATGTGCCACGCATCCAGTTTCAGAACGTCACTTACTTCTCTAAGAGCCATATTGACAACCTCAAACGACTTGCCAAAATACCAGATGGCAACTACTACACCGTTCAGGACATTGTCAAAAGCAGCAGTTTCTCAACATCCCAAGTTCGTTACTATGTCAAGAACGAGGAACTGAAAGTAAAGAGAGTCAACGGACTGTTGCTCATACTGCGGACTGACTGGGATGCATTCGTAAAACGATACCAGGCAAGCCATCTCTCTGAAGCACCCAAGCCACAAGAACCCAATCCTTTCTACACCATTGATGAAATTATTGAGAAGTACAAGGTCAAGGAAACGACCATCTATCGCATTGCCAAAGCGCAGAACATAGATGTCTTTACTATCGGGGATAAGAAATGCTTCCCCAAGACTGGCATCGACAACTATTTCATCAAGGACAATCCCACCCCAGAACTGACAGAATGGTACTCCAGCGAAGAAATCCAATCGAAATACAACATGACTTACAAGCAAGTCACGACTTTCGTCTGCAAGCATCATATCCCTCGAAAGTATGTCGGCACAAAGCCCTACTACTCCAAACTGCATGTTGATAAGGAGAAGAACATTCTTCAACCAGAAGACGATTTCAAGACCGTTGAGGAACTAATATCTATGTATCAGATGACAGTCCATCAGGTAAGAGAGGTTATCCGCTTCTATCATGTGCCAAAGAAGAGGTGTGGCAAGTTCATCAAACTCAGTTTACATGATTTCAACCGTATCATCGAGGAGCGGAAGCAAGGTATTGTACCGGCTAAATGTGATGAGTTGCCAACAGATCCATCCTAAAATCCAGTATATTGTAAGTTTATGGCGGTATAAGGATATACTGACGATACACTCCCTAATTTTGCAGCCAGATTATCAAAATAGAAGTATAACGCATTAAAAAGTAAAGCATTATGAACACAAGTAACATTTGCACCAAGGTAACCGTTCGCCAGGCTAAGCTCAAAAACGGAATGATTTCACTCTATCTGGATTACTATCCTGCAATCCGTAACCCCAAAACCATGAAGCCGTCTCGACGCGAGTATCTGGGTATTTACATCTATGCCAGCCCAAAGAACCAGATGGAGATGGAGTTTAATAAGGACATGCGCATGAAGGCAGAAGGTATTCGATGCATTCGTGTGCAGTCGCTCATCAATGAGCAGTTCGGATTCCTCGACAAGACAAAGCAAAAGGCTGACTTCCTCACCTACTTCAAGGAGAAATGTAGAGTAAAGCATGACAGATGGGGCATTGTGTACAAGCATTTTTCAAAGTACGTCAACGGCAAATGCACCTTTGGCGAGGTCACGATTAAACTATGTCGTGGTTTCCGTGAGTATCTTCTCAATGCCCATCAACTGAAGCACACCAAACAGATGCTTAGTCAGAATTCCGCTGCCAGCTACTATTCTACCTTCAGAGAACTATTGTATCATGCCTACAGGGAGAAGTGGCTGAACGAGAATATCAGTGAGTATCTTGACAAGATTGACACTCTTGATACCCATAAGGAATCGCTTACTCTTGGTGAGTTGAAGAAATTGAATAAGACACCATGCAGGATTCCTGCAGTAAAACAGGCTACACTGTTTGCGGGTTTGACAGGCTTACGTATCAGCGACGTACTAAGACTGAAATGGGAGAATCTTCGCATTGGCAACGATGGAGGCTATGTTATCCAATATCGCATCAAGAAAACTGGTACCGAAGATACTCTTCCAATTAGCGATGAAGCCTACGAACTCTGTGGTGAACGTAGTACAGGAACGGTGTTCAAAGGACTAAGCTACAGTATTGTCAGCTACAACCTGAAGGAATGGATAAAAGCCGCAGGCATCGACAAGCACATCACTTTCCACTGTCTCCGTCGAACTTTTGCATCCCTTGAAGTAAGCATGGGTACCCCCATCTATACTGTTTCGAAGATGCTCGGTCATAAGAATGTGTCCACGACACAGATATATGCAGACTTAAACGATGCAAACAAGCGCAAGGCTTCTGAACTCATTTCTCTGAAATAGCAGAGCATACGAAATCATTAACTATCAAGTCATATCATCCTTTGTCTCAAGTAATTATGAGACGAAGGATAAGACTTGATTTTGTGAATGAAAAGTATATTTTTAGCACAAATCATTACTCGTTATCACTAAAAAGCAGTACCTTTGCAGTCAACTTTTTAGGATAACGAGATATGAATATCGACGAGTATTTTCACAAGACACTGTTTGTAAGCACTATTATAATAGGGCCAGCTTTAGCAATGACGTTACCATTGGTGTACTGGGTTCAGTATAAAGACATGTTGTTTTTCCCAAGTTTCCTTTACTATGTGACGGGAACAGGCTGTATTTCTGCAATGCTGTACTTCGGCTTATACGTTATGCCAGACAGCTTGAAAAGGCTAAAGGGAAAGAAAAAGCCAGCCAAACAGATACTTCTTCTCCCACCACCAGCCAAGTCCGTAGAAGAAAACAAGACTTCAGAAGAACATCATACAGCGGAGCCTACTATATATAATAAGGTGGAAGAAGTTCCACCAGTTCTTTCCCCTTCTGTTCCTGATACGATTAGTAAAGCCAACCAAAAAGAGACTATGATGTATAAGAAGTTCTACTATACTTACGTGGAGAAATACGTAAGGAAGTATCTGCCCGTTGAGGATGCCCAGATAGTATTGGAGGATATTTACCTGGCTATTGATAATCGGGCATTGGATCTGATTGTGGATGGACATAAGACGTGTCTTCCCTTTGAGGTTAAGGCTACATCAAAATTCAGTTCTCTTAAAACGGAAGACATATACCATATTGGCTTTGTTGTGAAGTTCTTCCTCAAAAAGTCTAATGTCTTTGGAGCAACTTTCATAAAAGAAGTATTCCCCTACCAGTTGAGAGACGTAGAATTCAGTACCGTTACAACAAAGTTGACTTCAAGCGAGTCAAAAAATCCATCTATTCCAATCCCTAAAGTATGTTGGGGTGACAACAGCAGTATATCGAAGAAATTCAGCGGTCATATTACAGAAGAAATTATCAAGCAAATATAACCAACAATCACTGGGAATAAGCTCAACAGTATAGTTTATTCCCAGTTTATTTTAGTTTATAGCGGTATTTGGATATACCGTTGATAAACCCTGTTCCTTTGCAGCGATGTTCCACTAAAGGGACAGGTTATATCATGTTAGAACAACAAATTCAGAATCTGACAGAGAAAGTCGATCAGCTTACACAACTCGTTTATGAGTTGTCTAGAATGACTACTTCTATTGAGCAGTCATCAGTATCTAACCGCCATGTCCTCACCGACATTCAAGGAGCCATGCGTATTACCGGTAAGGCAAAGCCAACCATCTATGCCAATGTCCGTAAAGGTATCATCCCCCACTACAAAAGAGGAAACAAGCTCTACTTCTACGAGGATGAACTCTACAAATGGATTGAGGGAGGGAAACAAGATTGCTATGGCATCAATTCCGAGGAGATGCTGAAAGAGATTCGGCAGCGAGTTCATCATCTGCCCAGTAATAACCGCTAATCGTCTGTATTATGATTAACCAGCAGTGTTTACCATTTGAGTGCTTGCAGGTGGAGATTCAAGACATCATCAAGAACTTTGTTGATGTTTATCAGTGTGATGCAGACATCGTCATCACAACCATCTATGCCATTGTGAGTATTGCCGTCAACAAGTCCATCAAACTGTTTGACGGCAAATACACCAACTATCCCTCTATGTGGATATGTCATGTAGCTCCCAGCGGCAGTAACAAGAGTGCCCCTGTGAAGATGTTATACAAACCTATCAATGAGCTGAACGAAGAAGCAGTGATGGAATATTATGAAGAACTACGAAATACTGATAGGGATGATGGAAACAACAAGCCGAAACCCATCTGTAAGAAGCTGTCACTCACTGACACCACCCCTGAGGCTATCTACAAAGCACTATCCTTTATGCCACAGATGATATACCGTGATGAAATCAAAGGGATGATAGACGACTTTGACCGCTATAACCGTAGTGGCATCATCAGCAACATGCTCTCTATCTGGGATAGTACCAGTTTCTGCATCGACCGTAAAACCGAAGACCCAGTTTTCATCAGAGAGCCATTCCTGGATATTCTCGGTGGCATCCAACCTGGGCTGTTGAAGTCAACATTCGGCAATCCACAACTGATGGTCAGCGGCTTTAATCAGCGTATTCTATTTGTTTATCCCGATAAGGTTCCCGTCACGTACTATTCAGACAAACAACTCTCTGAAAGCATTATGCCTTACTGGACTGATTTCGTAAGGGAACTGTTGAAGGTACAGCCAACGGAACTAGCCCTTTCCCCTGAGGCTAAAGATTTCTATTGCACTTACTACAACATGTTGCAAGACAAGAAATCCACAGCCGATGACTACATGCAGTATGTCTATAGCAAGTTGCAGATTATCATTCTCCGTTGGACTATCGTCACCCATCTGTTATGGGAGAAAACTTTTGATTACTATCAGAAAGATATTATCTCTGGTGATGAAATGATTCACTCGGTTCAGTGTATGCTCTATTTCGAGAGTGCTGCCGAGAAGGTCTATCAGGAGATTAGCGGTGGAATGTATCAGGGCTACACAAAGGAACAAAGCCTGAAGATTATCTATAACACCTATGGCGGTGAGGTGAATCTACAGAAACTGGCTGATGCACTGGGCTGTTCTCGCCAATATGTGAGCAAGGCGGTCAACAAGAAAGACCCAAGTTGACAGGTTGCGCAGTTTTTCTAACTTACAAACTGATTACCAATGAGATACAGAAGAAATGACCGCAACCTCGCAACATTGTCGACAAATACGGATGACAGAAGCCCTCCGCAGGAGTCCTCTGCCACTCTTCCATAGAAGGGTGGTAGCCCACTAGCACCCTAAAGGGTACAATGGGCTCAGGGACGCATTCCCTAATAACCTTTCCACAAGGGCTTCGCCCCTTGACCCCATCTTTTGAAATATCAATTACTAAAGCAATAAAAAACAATATGGCAAAAAAGACATGCATACATTTCGATCCTGTTAAGCCAGGGTGTGAGATTCATAATTGGCGTTTGAAGGAACTTGATTATGTCATCAAGGATCTCACGCCAAACAATGAACACTGGGTTGATCCTCGATACGAAGGTAAGAGTTTGGCAGATATTCGCAAGGAAATTGCAGAACGCTATCAGGCCACCGTTGGTCAGAAGATGCAGGCGAAAGCTGCTCCTATCCGTGAGGCACCAATCGTCATCAAACCTGAAACCACTATGGCAGACCTTCAACTGCTGGCAAAGCAACTTGAAAAGGAGTTTGGTATAAAGTGCATTCAGATTCATATCCATCGTGATGAAGGTTTCAACAAGACTAATCCAGACCCCTCAAATCTGAACCTTCATGCCCATTTCGTAGCAGACTGGACTCACGACAATGGCACTTCATTGCGCCTTGGACGTCAAGACACCACAAGAATGCAGACCGTCGGAGCCGAATGCCTCAAGATGGAACGAGGTCATAGTTCTAATGTGAAACACCTTAATGCCATCCAGTACAAAGAGAAGAAGGCACTTGAAAACATCGCTTCCCTTAGGAAACTGGTCTATAAGTCGTTCCTGTCCCAAAATGCCAAGAATGCACTCTACAAAAGGATTGACCAGCTTGTGGAAGATCTAAAGGCAGACCCGATGAACATTGTGCTTCAGCAACAGGTAGAGCAATTGACAGAAAAGGTCACTCAGCTTCAGGCAGATATTGAACGCAGAAAGCAACAACGTGAGCAGGACCAAAAGACAATATCGGCTTTAAGGGAAGAAAATGCTCAGTTGCGTCGCAACAATGAAAAGAGTGCCTCCATCAACGAGAATCTACGCAAGGAAAATCGGGAATTGAAACGCAAAGCTTACCCAGAGCGTTATGTCCTACCCTCTTTCATCAATGTAGATGCTACACACATCTATAAAGACAAGCAAGGACAGTGCCACATCGCCATGAAGTTTACTGGTGGCTCCAAGGAATATAGCGAGAAGATGAGCAATGAGGACTTTATGGCTTTCAAGAATGGCGACTTGACGAAAGAAGAAGTCATCGCCAAATATCATAAGCCCCTCATTGAAGGCTACATCTGCAGAGAGTTTTCAAGACCAGAAAAACGCTCCACAGCTCTTTCCCTCATAGAGAATACCATCTTCGGTTACATGAGACTCTATGCCAGTTCCACCTTTGTTCCATCATCCAATGGTGACAACAACCCTCGCAAACACAGAAACTATGATGATATAGACGATATGAATGACGAAGAGCGCAAAGGATTATCATATCGATGATACTTCGCCACGATTTCAACCAAATTCTTACATCAATGGCAGAATTATTGGAATTTCAAACGTTATTCGAAGAAAAATGAGTACCTTTGCACCCGCTAACTCACGCCGAGCCACTTCGAAATGAGGTGGAGCGGCTATAGGGAGGGAGCACTACATTTTGGAAATGCGTCGCTGACGCTTTGTTTTGGCGATTCGAAACTTCCACAAACGAATGGTAGTCGAAACAATGCAGAAGTAGATGCTGCGGGTAGGTATATTCCGTCCCGTTGGCGTGCCGAGGGCAAACTATGCCCTCACGCACGCTTTTGGGGCGTAAATATATACCAACGGCGTGGGTATCACTCTGCTCTGTTCACTACCATAGGCTGTGGAAGGCCTCGAATCGCGGACAGGCAGAAGCCAGATACCCCGCTTTTCTTTTTGTAGTCAACACAACATCAATTTAACCAGTCCGATTCTGGGTGTTTGGCGGACATCGATTAGATTCAATTATGAATCAGACTGGAAAAGTTTATAGAAACGACCTCGATTTGCTAAAAGGTTTTGCAATTCTAGCTGTAGTTCTGTATCACATGGGAATTTCACGCAGCGGCTATCTTGGTGTAGATGCGTTCCTTGTAATTAACGGCTTTTTGATTGTACCACGAGTTGTCAAAGAGGTTGCAGATGGTAGCTTTCAATATTTTTCGTTTATGGAAAGGCGAATCTTCCGCTTGCTCCCTTTGATGTTATTAGCTTCAGTACTATCATTGGTTGTCGGCTACTGGGGGATGTTACCCGATGATTATGAGAATCTTGGTGAGTCTATTGTCGCCACTAATTTCTTCTCAAACAACATACTTGCTTCTATAACTACTAAGAATTATTGGGATGTTGGCAACGACTACAAGGCTTTGATGCACACTTGGTATATTGGCATCCTCTTTGAGTTCTATTTGGTTTTCCCCTTAATTATGATATTTGTAAGGTGGTTGTCAAAGAATCTGCACTTTGGCTTTGAAAAATACTCTACAATCACAATTATTGCTCTATCCATTATTTCTACTCTTCTTTACCTGAATCCATCTGTCAGTACAGGTGACAGATTCTATTTGCTACATTACCGTTTCTTTGAATTGGCTTTTGGAGGGCTGGCAGGTATGTGGATTGCATGCCAACGAAAAGGTCATTTATACGAGAATGGCTTGCTAAACGCTGTAGGCTTCATCATTCTGACGCTGATTATGTTTGTTGGAATCATTTATGTGGATGGGCAAAAAACGGAATACAATCTTGTTAATGGCGTAGCTGCTACTACAGAAAGCCTTATCCCTCAAAATATACTTCTGCTTCTATCTGTGATACTCACCATTCTCTTCGTTGTTTCTGACAATATGAAAAGTCACTTCCTTTCTTTACTTGTCAATATGAAGATATTTTGTCTGCTTGGCATGATGAGCTACAGCATCTTTATTTGGCACCAACCAATTCTAGCTTTCTACCGTTATTTTGTCACCAACGATTTTTCACTGTCCTTTGTATTGTTATTCTTTGTAGCAGTATTGGCTTTATCATACGTTTCATATCGTTTTGTAGAGCAGAAGATTAGAGTGAATATGAAAACGCGAATTGCTACCATTTTTGCCTTTCTTCTCATAAATGGATTAGCCTTTACACTCTATATGAATGCAGGAGTGGTACGTGATGTTCCAGAACTATATGTTCAGAAAAATAATGTGCACCGAAATATGCATGCTGAATATGTTGACCGTATTTATCCTTACGATAAAGACTTTCCTAAAAATAACGGCAAGATTAATGTGCTTGTTATTGGTAATAGTTTTGCCCGCGACTGGGGCAATATTTTACTTGAATCAGCAATGGCTGATAAGATAAATTTGTCTTACATATTTCAAATTGAAGAAAAATACATTCCACGTATAAGCCAGGCAGATTACATTTTTATTCACGATTGGAAACATAAAGTCCCTTATTACGTGTGGGAGAATATGAAGTCTAATGCTGAAGCTTGGGGAATTGGCACCAAGAACTTTGGCGAAAGTAATGGCATCATTTATAAGAATCGTCATCGTCCAGACTATTACCAGCAAACCATCAAGATAAACCAAAACTTTTTCAAAATGAACGAGCAAATGAAGAAAGAATGGAAAGACAAATACATAGATTTGCTCGACCTATCCGTTGTTTCAGATGGTAGAGTAGTTGTGTTCTCACAAGACAATAAATTTATAAGCCAAGACACTCGTCATCTCTCCAAGGGTGGAGCAGAATTCTTTGCAAAAAAGATTGACTTTGACAAAATATTTAAACAGTAAAAACATAGCGGGAAAACGAGGACAGTTTTGTCTATTCGATTTCCCGCTTAATAAAGATTCACTTCCTCATCAGCTTGAAATACCACTCCTTTTCAGGATGGAAGCCACAGAAATGCTTTCCATCACCACCTAAATCCCAAGGACTCATCACCTCGAAGGACTTCAAGGGAAGAAGATGTGCCTTTCCCTGATGTAACAATACATTCGCCTTACGGCGAAACTTGCGGCTACTCGCCTGCTTTCCTTTCTTCTGCGACTTGCAGCAACACCATGTGCTGACTGGCATTCGCTTTCTACTTCTGCTCATTGTCTCGTAAATGTTATGAGGCGACACGGATTTCTGTCTCATGCCGTCTCGGTTAAACATTACGAGGCTGTGTGGTGCTGAATGTTCATCATCGTTTTTCTTTCCCTTTAGGTTAGAAGCAGGCAGCTATCATCTCCTTACCCAGTTTATGAATATGGGCGAGGATTTCACTTTCCCTCTCAGCAGAAGGCTTCTTGAAGCCATTGATATAGTTACGCAGCAGCGTGGCGTTCATCCCAATGGAACGGGCAAACTCTGCCACATTGATTTCCTTATGAGTCAGGAAGAAACGCTGAAGGGCTGATGGCTCTGAATCTTCATAGGTAAAGCTCTCAAAACTGATGTCTTCATCGAGACTACGCCAATGGATACCGTCATAACCAAAGGTGTATTGGCTACGTTCTTCATCAGATGCAGCCCTCAACTTAGGGTACCAGAGCAGCGACTGGCTGTACTCCTTTCCCTCTTCGTCTCTGCCGAATATATGATCAGCAGTAAACCAAATCTTTGTAATCTTCATAACGTATCCCCCTTTATTAACTATTAAAATGCTCCTCCCAACGCTTGATAATCAGGTCGGCATTCTCATCGATGACCGCCTTAATCTTCTTCAGGTCATTTGCCTTTATCTTCTCCTTAACAAGCAATATAAACTCGCTTCCGTTCCAGACATACTTAGCCATACCACCGTTCCCTTCAACGTGAACGTGGACAGGCTCATGCTCCTTACTGTAAAAGAAGAAGGAGAATCCAAAGAATCTAAATACTTCTGGCATATCTCTATCTCATTTTATAGTGACAGTGCAAAGATAGGAATTATTTTCGATACCAACAACTTTTTTGCCAAAAATATGTTGCATCTCGTGATTTTTAGCTATCTTTGCACCGCATACGTGCAGAACAGATGATGATACTCTTCTGAGTGAAGAGCGAGTCCAGTGGAAGACCTGCCAATGAGCCAAAGGGACGGGAATCGCAAGATTCTACTTTCCAAAAGTCCATTTGTACGGTTCAAATCATAAAGCGCAGTCAGTCAGCACCGTATGATTACTGCGTGGGAAAGTAGAGTTCCTGCATGGGAAAATAGTCCGATTGCAAAGAAACACATAAAATCTGCAAAAAATAGCCAATATAATGCGAGTATGATTATACTTTGTTTCCTTTGCTTTCTTTTGGTTGACTTTCAACATTGAGTAAAGCTTTAAAGTATTCATGTAACAATTTTGTTTAGTGCTATACATATACTGATAATTGTTTGAAATCCGCTGCAAAGGTAAGTATAATAATCGAAATAGCGAGCAGTATGATTACAACTTTAAGTATTGTTGTAAATGATACTTGAAGTTTCAAATAATCATACTCGAAAGCAAATAGACAGTCGAGTATCAAGTATTAAAAATGCACAAATATCATTTGAGTATGATTATTATTGGAAATAAAAGTGTATCTTTGCATCATAAAACAGGTAAAACGCAAGTTTCACCCACTAACAAACTGAAAACAAATATGGCAAAGGTAGGTTATATCTTTCTGGCAGAGGCATACGAATCCGTCGAGTCTGATAAGGCTTGGATGGAGAAATTCGGCTGCGTGAAAATTGTCGAAGAGAATGCCGAGGATGAGAAGTTGCGTCCAAAGTGGAAAGCCCTTCTCATGAGTCTTGAACGAGGTGATGAACTGGTATTGAGCAAATTCAGCAATGCGTTGCGTGGTACCAGGGAACTTTCTTACTTCCTCGAACTATGCCGTATCAAGGTGATACGCATTATCTCCATTCACGACAAGGTTGACTCAAAGGATGAAGTCTTCCCAGCTTTGAAGACATCAGACTTCCTCGACATGATTGGATCCCTCCCTGCAGAAGTTGCCACACTTCGTAAGGCATCTACCCATATCATGCGGTTGCGTACTGCTAAAACCAAGACAAAATCAACTAAATCCCGTCAGGAACGAGAGGCTACGATTGTAAACATGTACAATGGAGGCCATGCTATTGACGATATTTGGGCTGTCAGCGGTTTCAAGAGCAGAAGTTCCATATTCAGGATTCTGCGCAAATATGGCATAACACTAAATCGAGGCCCTCATTCTGGTCCAATCAAGAAATGGAACGAAAGGAAGAACCCGATAATCAAAGAAGACAAACAATGACACTACAAGAAGCTATTGAAGCCAGACATAGTGTAAGGGCATACAAAAATGAGCCTTTGGCAGGGGATGTAGTAAAGGCACTGGAAGAGCAGATTGCCGTTCTGAATCGTGAAGGCAAGCTGCATATGCAGTTGATTCTTAACGAGCCAAAGGCATTCCAAGGAACTATGGCCAAATATGGGAAGTTTCGTAATGCCAACAACTATATTGTCATGGCAGGAAAGAAAGCCGAAGATCTTGATGAACGCATAGGTTACTATGGTGAGCATCTGGTGTTGTTGGCTCAGACTCTTGGATTGAACACCTGTTGGGTAGGTCTATCCTACTCGAAGGTGCCAGGAACGTATGAGCTTGGCGAAGACGAGAAGATTGCTTGTTACATTGCCATTGGCTATGGTGAGACACAAGGTGTCAGCCATAAAATCAAGACCGTCGGGCAAGTGAGCAATGCCAGTGACATCACTCCATCATGGTTTAAGAAGGGTGTGGAAGCTGCTTTGCTGGCTCCAACTGCCGTAAACCAACAGAAGTTCTCGTTTGAGTATGTCGGCATGAGCAACAATCACCATCAGGTACGTGCCAAAAAAGGTTTCTCCATGATTGGCTATACACAGATGGACTTAGGCATTGCCAAATATCACTTTGAATTAGGTGCCGGAAAGAACAACTTTGAGTGGGTATGAATATTGAAGAGGTCAGAGAGTACACGTTATCACTTCCAGGAGTGACCGAAGACCAAGCGTTTGGTGAAGATATCCTTAACTTTCGCTTGGAAGGAAAGATATTTGTCTGCCTCTGGTTAGGCGGTGGAAGGTATGATATGAAGGACGGAGTTTCAAGAATTGCCTTGAAACTGTCACCAGACAGAAATATCGAACTCAGAGAACAATTCTCTGCCGTAACACCAGCCTATCATTGGAACAAGACTCATTGGAGCGACATCTATTATGAAGAAATGGACGAAGCAATAGTAAGGGGGTTGATTAAAGAGTCATACCAACTTATTGTATCGAAACTTCCAAAGGCTATTCGCTCAAAGTATTTATCTGAATGTGTTGATTTAGATGTGGTAAAATGAAATTAAAGAAACGTAAAATCAAGTACGCAACCATTTTTTTATCTGCTGGTTTGCCCTCCTGGTCTTTCTCGTGGATGGAGTTTTGAAATTCCAGACATTGGTTAACTATTTCGGCTCCTACGTATGGGTGGAGGTATCGTTGCTGCTATTGGTCATTCTACCCACATTGGCTGTTTATAAATTAACAAAAGAACGAAAAATAGGAATTTATGGAAATCAATAATAGACCCAACCCCAATGAGGCTTTTCCGAATCCGAAGATTCCAAGCCTCTGCTTCATCAAGAACGTGGTGAAGAACCCGCGTATCATGATTGGCGACTATACCTACTACGATGATGTGGATGGTGCTGACCAGTTCGAGAAGCATGTCACTCATTTCTACGATTTCATAGGCGACCGACTGATTATTGGCAAATTCTGCGCTATTGCCAAGGGTGTGGAGTTTGTCATGAATGGAGCCAATCATAGGATGGACGGTGTGACAACCTATCCGTTTTATGTCATTGGTGGCGACTGGGGAAGTGCCATTGCTCCAGTGAAAAATGAATTGCCTCTGAAGGGTGATACCGTTGTGGGCAATGATGTCTGGATTGGCCAGCATGTTACCATCATGCCAGGCGTTCACATAGGTGACGGAGCAATTATCGGAGCCAACTCTGTTGTTGCCTCGGACATTCCTCCATACGCTGTTGCTGTGGGTAATCCGTGCCGAGTGGTCAGGATGCGTTTTGACGACGAATTCATTGCCTTTCTGCTGCAACTGAAATGGTGGGATTGGGACATTGAGAAAATAGAGCGCAATTTCAAAGCTTTGTCAAGTGGTGATTTATCATTGATCAGAAACCTATAAATTCCAATTTAGTCAAGACAATGAACATAGAAGACTATCGTGATTACTGCCTTTCATTGGGCGATGACGTGGAAGAGAAACTGCCATTTACCGCTTTCCGGTATGCCAGTGGAGTATTGGTATTCTATGTGCATGGTCACATGTTTTCGTTCTTCGACTGCGACACCTTCAGTGTCGTTACGCTGAAATGCCAGCCCGACCGAGTTGAAGAACTGAAAGCAAAACACGACTGTATCGGCAAACCATTCAATCTGTCGCCCAAGTATTGGATAGGAGTCGATGTGAAGGCTGCTCCAGACTGTCTCCTTCGGGATTTGACACGCAACTCATACGAGATAGTAAAAGCGAAATACAAGAAACAACGAGATTAAAGATTCTTAGCGAACAAAAACAAGATATGTTATGACAAAAGTAGGTGTTATCCGCTGTATGCAGACCGAGGACTATTGTCCTGGAACTGCTGACTTTATGGCTATCCGAAGCAAGCGCGGTTCGTTTGCCGACGTGGATGGCGACTTGGAACTCATTGGCTTCACGAACTGCGGCGGTTGTCCCGGCAAGCGGGTGCTGCTCAAAGCCAAGCTGCTCATTGACCGTGGCGCAGAGGTTATCGCCTTTGCCTCGTGCATCAAAAAGGGTACGCCGATGGGCTATCCCTGTCCGTTCCACGAGAAGATGATTCAGTTGGTCAGGGAGAAGTTTGGCGAGCAAGTCAAGATATTGGATTATTCACATTAAACTATACATTCTATAATGAAACAGAATCAGAAAATCGCCATTCCCACTAACGAGGGAATGCTATGGCCGCATTTCGGCAAAGCCCCACAAGTAACTATCGTAACCGTTGAGGACGGACAGGTCAAGGAGTCCGTTCTAAAACAATCTCCAGAGCATGAGCATGGAGCCATGCCCCGCTTCCTCGCTGCCGAGGGTTGTACGGATGTGGTCTGTGGTGGATTAGGACAAGGTGCCGTGCAGATGCTCGCCCAACTCGGTATCGAAGTCCATGCCGGAGCACCAGCCCTGCCAGTAGAACAAGTGCTGGCCATGTATCTCGATGACACTATTGAATACGGTGACGGCAGTTGCCATCACGACGGTTGCGGAGGTCATCACCACCATCATGAGTGATATGAGGAAAGCAAGCAGAGAGATGGATGCGGCCTTTGCATTCGAGGTATTCGACAAGGCACCATATATCACCGTCAGTTTCACACGACCTGACGGCAGCCCTTATGGTGTACCCTTGTCGTTGGCACGGAAAGATGAAAAGACCTTCTATTTTCACGGAGCCTTGGAAGGTGATAAGATGGATTGCATCGCCAACAATCCCAAGGTGGCATTGTCAGCCGTATCCCGTTGTACTCCTACTGTCGGCCCGAAGGACGGCAGCTTTACCCTCCAGTACAAGTCGGCAATGGCAGTAGGTGTTGCCGAAGTGGTCACAGATAGAACTGAGAAGGTAGAGGCTCTTAGGCTTATCTGCCAACGTTTCCTCCCTCACCACATGGATGCCTTTGATACAGCTATTGAGCGAAGCCTTGAAAGGACGGCAGTTGTGAAGATAACCCTGACAGAACCGCCTACGGGCAAGCGCAAGCAGTATGACAAACAGGGTGAGGAAATGAAGTGGCAACGAATGGAATAGATGTTATGAAGTGGACAGTACTGGTAGATAATCGCACGAACGACCCGGCTTTGGAAACCGAACACGGGCTATCGATACTCCTGGAAACGGAGCGTCACCGAATCTTGCTTGACACGGGAGCCAGCGATATGTTTATACGAAATGCAGAGCGACTGGGGATAGACCTCTGTGCGGTGGACTATGTGTTTATCTCCCACGGCCATAGCGACCATGCAGGTGGCTTGAAGCATTTCATGGCCATTAATGACAAGGCGAAGGTCATCGTGTCCCCCCATGCGATGAGCGGAAAGTTTTTCTCCAAGCATCTGTCCCTGCATAGCATCACGTCAGAGTGGCCGGAGATTCCCCGTGAGCGTCTTTTAGTCGTTAACCAAAGTGGAGAAATAGCCGATGGACTCTATGTAATAGCAAACATATCACATACGCATCCCATGCCCAAAGGCAATCAGCATCTCCTTGTTCAGATGCCCGACGGAGAATACATCCTTGACGATTTCCGACATGAGCTGGTCCTATATACGGAAGGATTCCTGTTTACGGGCTGTGCTCATAGCGGACTTGAAAACATCCTCTCAGCCTGTCCTTTCGCCGTCAAGACGGTCGTTGGCGGTTTTCATCTGCTTGACCATCATGAGACGGAGGACGAGCTAAAGCACTTGGCAGACCGATTGATGCGGCAATATCCAGAGGCAGCGTTCCACACCAGTCATTGTACGGGCGACAATGTTTTTCAAACACTCACACGTGTGATGGCCGGACATCTTCATGCTTTCTCATGCGGAAAAAAATTGAAAACAAAATATGAACAACGAACTTGAAAACATACTGAGCAACATTCAGCAGAAGGAAGCTTCAGTTCTTTGTCAAGAAGTGACTTCCATTGGTGACACGATGGATGTGCTTCGTGCCAAGTGGAACGTGGAGATTCTGACCGCTATTCTGTGTGGGCAGACACGGTTCAAGGATATGCTAACATCAGTCAAGAATATCAGTGAGAAGGTTTTGGCAGACCGCCTGAAACAGTTGGCCGACGATAAATTGATTGAGAAACAGGAATGCTACGGTTATCCTCCACGGGTGGAGTATCGGCTGACGGAACACGGTAAGCGTCTCTACGGCATCGTCTATCAGATGACGGAATGGGGTATGGAGCATCGAAGACTGATGCTGGGATAAAAAGTCCACTTACCAAACGGTAAGTAACGATGGAGATATGTGAAATTCATCGTACCTTTGCACCAGAAATTTTAATGCAAAGGAACATGAATACAACAGATTTCACCAAGAAAACAGGAATGGTAGAGACCCACGACGGTCTGAAACTCTATGTGGTACGTAACAATGCAAGTGCTGAGCCAAAGGCTGTGCTGATCATTCTGCACGGACTGGCCAACGAGCACTCTCTATACGATGTGTTCGTACACCCCTTCAATCAGCAGAACATCAACGTCTATCGCTACGATGCGCGTGGACACGGCAAGTCTGAGGGCAAGCGGGGCTATGTGAAGAGCTATTGGGAGATGGCTGAAGACCTGCGTGTCATCGTCAATCTGGCTAAACAGGAGAATCCTGGTGTGCCTGTCTTCGTGCTGGGTCATAGCATGGGTGGCCACGTCGCGGCTCTCTATGGAACAAAATATCCCAACGAAGTGCGGGGCATCATCCTGGCTGCTGGCGTTCTGCGCTACAATTTCATGAACTTTGGCTGGTTGCCACGCCCGGAGGCACCCGAAGAATATATCAACACTATCGATGCTGCCTACAGCACACTTCATCTGCCGGAATGGAAATCGATGAAGACATTCTCTGCTCCTGGCGACGACAGTACGCTGACCGAGATCACAGCCGCCATCCTCAATGCTTTCAAGGAAACTATCCAGTACCTAAAGAACAATTGCCGCACGTTTACCAATTCAGTCCTGATTCTGAATGGCAATCACGACACATCCGTCACTCCACAGGATGCCATCGACTTCTACCAGCAGACGGGAGCCAAGGACAAGAGCCTGCGTATCTATGCCGGCGTGAACCACTTCCTGATGAACGACGTGAAGGGTCATCAGATTGCAGACGATGTTATCAGTTGGATAGAAGACCGACTGGGCAATGAGGTCTATGAAGATGCAGGAATATAATTAACAGGAGGAAACGATGCATTTCACGGAACCACTCTACCGCAATCCCTACTGGCCCACGTGGCCGCTCATCCAGATTACGCAGGGCTGCACCCACAACAGCTGCAAGTTCTGCACCATGTATAAAGGCGTTCCCTTCCGTATGCAGCCGATGGAGTGGCTGGAGGAGGACTTAAAGGAACTCCGCTCGATGATGCCTCATGCCAAGACCATCCAACTGTTGAGTGCCAACCGCTGGCATTGAGTTTTGACCGCTTGATGCCACGTTTGGAACTTATTAGGAAATACCTACCAGAATTGGAGCACATGTACACCCAGACGCGAGTATCTGACCTGAAGAACAAGTCCATTGAGCAACTTCGTAAGCTGAAGGAAATCGGTGTGAACGAAATATCCCTTGGCGTAGAAAGCGGCGACGACTGGACATTAAAACGCATCAACAAGGGCTATACCTCGCAGGACATCCTAGAACAATGTCATAAGCTGGAGGAGGCAGGCATTGAGTATTGGGTGACGTTCCTCAACGGCGTGGCTGGACGTGAACACACCCACGAGCATGCCGTCAACTCTGCCAAAATATTCAACCAACTGAAGCCGATGCTCGTGGGAACAGGCGGCTTGACGCTCTTCCCTGGCACTCCGCTTCTGGAAGAAGCAGAGCGTGGTGAGTTCACTCCTTTGACGGAGCGCGAACTGACGCAAGAGCTGCTTACTTTTCTTGAACTGCTGACGTGCGATTGCGCCTTGAACACCCACCACACTTCGTCTATGAACCTCACGGGCCCCAACTTCTTGAAACGGAAGCCCCAGATTCTCGAAGCACTCCGTTATGGCATCGAACATTTTGACATGGACGAACTGACTAACATCAGACAGAATAAACGAACATTATAGAAGGCGATATGACAAAAGCATTATTTATCAATGGAAGTCCGCGTAAGAACGGTAATACGGCACAACTGCTGAAGCGTGCAATGGACGGTGCCAGAGAGGCTGGTGCCGAAGTAGAACTGGTGAATCTCTATGACCGCAGTCTGAACTACAAAGGCTGTATGAGCTGCTTTGCCTGTAAAATAAAAGGCGGTCGAAAAGGAATCTGTTCCTTCAAGGACGATCTCCTGCCCATCATGGAAAAGGTTATGGAAGCCGATGTGCTAGTATGTGGTTCACCTGTCTATTGTGGTTATCCCTCGGCCAACCTCCGTGCTTTTATGGAGCGTCTGATATTTCCGGCGGTCAACTACTCCGACTTCATGCATCCTGTCATCAACAAGCCCAAGCACTCCGCTACCATCTTCACGATGAATTGCCCCGACGTGCAGATGTACAAGTCAAATGCCTATGATATTCTGATGGACGTAAATGCCCGTCAACTGGGAATGTTCGGCCCCACGGAGATTCTTTACTCCTTCGATACCTACCAGTTTAATGACTACAGTCGTTATGATGCTGCTATGATTCCCGCCGAACATAAGAAGCAGATGCACGAGACGCAGTTCCCTAAAGACTTGGAGAATGCCTATGAGTTGGGAACGCGTTTGGTAAAACTGAGTGCTGCAGACAATCGGGGATAATGACTGAACTTACGAACGAAGTGAGAACAGAGGGCAATTTTGTTTACAGTATGCCTTGTAAGGAGGAGTAAAACATGAGGGAAAGACAAATAACAGCAGCCACTGCTGATGAAAAGATAAAACAGCTGTATGAAACGGCATTCCCTGAAGATGAACAAATTCCTTGGGATGACCTGATGCGCCTGATAGAGGAAATGCCGTTGGATTTCACAGCATACTACGATGGAGAAACCTTCATAGGCTTCACCATCGTCTATCCACGTAAGCAGTACAACTGGTACTGGTATTTTGCTGTGCGAAAAGAATTGCGAGGCAAAGGCTATGGACAGCAGATACTGACTCAGCTGAATGAAAAGTATAAAGGTCAGACTTGTGTCTTGGACATGGAAAGTCCAACGCAAGTATGCGACAACATAGTCCAGCGTCAACGTCGTCACGGTTTCTACTTGCGCAACGGTTTTAGGGACACGAATGTCTATCGCACCTACAACGACATCACCTGGACTATTATGATGATGGGCGAAGGTACGTTCACCATGCAAGACTGGGATGACATCATCCACGAACTGCAACAGTTCTGGTGGCCTGATGACATCAATGAAGAATAGCGTATCTCCTGCAGACGCTATCTGTCACGCCGAAAGTCATTCTGGCTATCACCTTTCCACCATGCACCCAGCACGAGGAAGATGATTCGGAAGACTATGACGATGATAATAATGCTTCCAATATCACTCATAAATCATACATTTAGTTATCAAAACACATTCACTATGGGGATGTTCTGCGCCATTGCCTTACGAATGGTGTAGAATGTCCCTCCTTTCTCACGGCCATCATAATAGCCTATGAGCAGCGAAGAATTGTTCACCATGAACTCATCCCTCTCCAGGAAACACCTTGGATAATAACTCTCACTGAGCACAATCACCTCATCGGCCACCTCCAGCAACCTGTCATATCGCCTTTGGTCATAGGAACTGAAACGACTTGCTTGACCCTTGAAGGGAATAGCAGCTATCAATGCGATGTCGGGATAGCTACGTTTCAGAGAAACGATCGCTTCTGCCGCCATCATATCAAACCCAATGGCAAAGCCAGATATGAAATTTCGGATGCCATGCCCATAAGCATCAAGCACAGCATTTGAAAGCCGCTTCTTGACGTGTTCCCTCTGTGAAGCATCGACGAATCGATGCCCTGTAAAGGCGGCTGTTGCCGCCCTGCTAAATTTTCTCTGTTCCATATAATCATCAATAAGTTGGTACATATCTATATGAAGTCTTTCCAAGGAAGATACCATTAGTTACGTGTGCTCCGACTCTTTCCAACTGCGCTGCATAGGCACAAAAGGAAGTTCCTGTAGTCACCACATCATCCCATACACACACTATTTTGTTCCTAAAGAAGTTTGCATCAACCTCAATGGTTTTGTCCTCTTCAAGTCGCTTGGCACGTACTTCTTTCTTCATCTTCGTTCCATGAACGGCTGAACGTTCTCCATTGACCTTGACATGTGAAAATCCATCGATGGCTCCCGACAACTGACATACAAGAGCAGAGAAAGCCTTATTTCGTGTATCGTTGCGCTCTTGGCTGCTTGCAGGTACACAAGAAAAGACCACCTTTCCTATCTTGCGCCCAAACTTCCTTACAAGTTCCTTTGCCACAAACTGAGCCACTTGGGGCTGATTGCAGCCATCCTTAAAATCAAAGATAGTCTGTCGGTCGAATACGCCATCTATGCCCACATTCTTGATGCGAGTTGGATAGTAACGGAGGAAACTACTGAGTTCCTTGTCCTCTTGACCCTTGATGAAAACCTTGACCATGTTCATTGCCGTTTCGTTTTTTATTTTCCTTTCATTAAATCCTTTCGGACTGTGACCAGGGAAGATTTTTTCTGCATCCAGAAGTGCGGGAACGGCAATAAGGCAAGTCTGCCGTGAAGAATACTCTTTTCAGCGAAAAGGAAGATTGTCCACAAAGCACGACTTGCCATTTGTCGCGGACGTGGTAACTTCGCAGAAAAAACTTTCCGCTGTCACTTATCCGATATAGTTGAATGGCACATGAAACCGTGTAAATAAGGTTTAAACCCATTATAAATGTTTTATAATCAACCCCGAAGGGCATTTTTATATAACAAAAAGCATATAATTCCTCAAAAATGCGTAACTTTGCACCGCCTTAGAAGGAGTCGCCGAGATAGTCTTGCAGCCCTCAAATAGGCAGCAAGGTTTTATTATGAACTGGATTATCTTGTTTGTTGCAGGACTATGTGAGGTGGGATTCACCTATTGTCTGGGTCGTGCAAGGAATGTCGAAGGAATGGAATGGTGGACTTGGATGGGCGGTTTTTTCATCTTCACTATTCTTAGTATGGTATTGTTAGCCAAAGCCACACAAACACTGCCTTTGGGTACTGCATATCCTGTATGGACGGGAATAGGAGCGGTCGGTACGGTTCTTGTCGGCATCTTCATTTTTCACGAGCCAGCAACCTTCTGGCGACTCTTTTTTATCACAACACTTATCGTGTCAATTGTGGGATTAAAAACAATATCTTAGTTATGGAGTTCAGAGACATGAGGCGTAAACGCCAACAGCTTTCCGAGGCAGAAAGCATTTCAATTTTGGAGAAATCAACTGCTGGTACATTGGCTCTGCTCGGTGATGGCAATTATCCATACGCCGTCCCTATCAGCTATGTATATAAGGATGGAAAACTATATTTCCACAGTGCATTGACTGGTCACAAGGTGGATGCGATTCGAAATTGTGACAAGGCTTCGTTCTGTGTCATTGAGAAGGATGATGTTCAGCCAAAGAAGTACACGACATTCTTTCGTAGCGTCATTGCATTCGGTAAGATTCACATCATTGAAGACGAATCAGAGAAACTTGACGCGGCTCGTATGCTCGGTAATCGATATAATCCGAATGATGATGAGAGTCTTAGACAAGAGATGGAGAAAGGATTCTCACGTATGCTGATGATCCGTTTAGACATTGAACATCTAACTGGCAAGGAAGCGATAGAGTTAGTAAAGAAAAGGCAACAATGATAATTGACTATATAACAGTCAAGCAGCTCTTCGAGTGACGCTATGTCTCGAAGGGCTGCTTGCGTTGATGGGAAAGGCTATTTCACCCTCCCCATCTTCTCGTTGAACTCATTGGCATAGAACACTCCTAAAAGGTATTGTTCCAGCTGCTCCAATGGAAGATAGTCGGTGCATCTTGTCCCGAACTCTCCTGGTGCAGGAACCACATAGACGGCATATCTTGCCCCACATCGGGCATCGGCAGCACGAAGGATGGCTTTAGGGTTTATCTCTGTGACCCATCGCTCAATCATTGTTTTTCTCTGTTTGTTGGTCATATCGTTTAATATTTAGTCAGATACCATTCATTCATATTCCAGACCTCAATGTCATAGTTGGTCTCATAACCCTGTGTCTGATAGGCAAACTCCAGCTCCTTTCGGAGTCTGCGTCTTGCTTCGGCTTCCAATACCCGTTTGGAAGTCTTTTCAATCTCATCTTCACTAAAGAACTCGTCCAACTCTATGCGATGGTTCTTCACGATGGCATTCACGACAGCCCATTTGCTGGTGAACACACCAGCACATTCTCTGTGGTTGAGAGAGTGCCAAGCGTCAGTCTCATATGCGATAAATATCTGTTTCATAAAGCATTGAAATTATCGGGAATAGGCAGCGCTTTTGCCACCTATCCCCAAAGTGATTTACTTTCCTATCTCTGAAATAAGGTAGTCCAAATGTCCAGCAAAGATTTCGTCCACCTCAATCTCATGCTCGTTTCCTCGGTCGTTCTTCTCGTCGCCAATGATAGTGAAATATCCGTCATTATCTACTTTGACCGCAAGGATAACCACATCACAAGGCTCGTCATAGTCGTATGCAGATAGGGGAAAAGCGATTAGGATGTTCAGCAACGCGATCTGTAAGACAGCTGCATGAGAACTCCTGCAGGAGAGGAAAGAGGAAAAGAATGAACTCAAAAGAAGAAGGTCAAGTAAGCCAATCTATGAAGTTTTGGCAAGGATAAAGTGACGAAATCCATTGAAAAATGCAAAATATTAGACTTAGAAAGCCTCATTATGCATTTTTTGAGGTAAATATTTGGCGGATTGAGATATTATATGTATATTTGCACAAAATTTCTCGCATAATATAATTTGCAAAATGAAATATAATATAGCGACTATAACAGATTATCTGGAAGACTTGACAGGCTATAAGACAAGGCAGCTAACTCACGCCAAAGGCGAGGATAAAAGGTTGCCCATAGCGATTGCTACAAGTTATAGCTATTATGATCTTGAGTTCATGGAAACGCAAGTCACTATTGCGATACCAACAGGACTTGACGGCATTACTCCAATGCAGTTAGCCAAACATCAAGCTAAGATGATAGAGGCATTCCAACATCCTGTTATCTTTGCTTTAGAATCAGTTGCATCTTATCAGATAGCTCGGCTTACCCAAGCTAAGGTCGATTTCATTGTACCAGGGAAAATCATTTTCATCCCAAGTATGCTAATCATATTAAGGGAGATGAAGAACACGGTCAAGGAAATGCCTGAGAAGATGCCACCTGTAGCCCAGATGTTGGTGCTCTATCACCTTGAAACAAGAACAATCGACGGTCTTACTGCTTCGGAGATAGCGGAACTTACAGGCTTGGCATACCCGACTATTAACGTCGCTCTTCGATGGCTTGTGGCCAATGGCATCATAGCCCTTACAGGAGGCAAACAGAAACATGTTCAGATAACGATGAGCAAGAAAGAGGTTTGGAACAAATCTCTTCCGTTGATGACATCGCCTATAGAGCGCATTCTTTTCACAGACAAAAAACCAGAAGGTAGTTTGATGACTGGAGAGACTGCAATGGGACATTACACCATGCTTGCGGAGCCGGCTACTCCTGTCATTGCGATAGATAAAGCTACAGCCAAGGAGAATGCCGCCATGATGAACAAGGAATATGGCAACATAAAAGTGGAAGTATGGAAATACTCTCCCGCCCTGCTGTCTGAGGAAGAATGGGCAGACAGGTTATCGCTCTATCTGAGCATGAAGGACAGCGAAGACGAAAGAATACAAATGGAGTGTGATACTTTAATTGAAGAAATGAAATGGTAACAGGAATTGAACGTTGGAAGGAATATTTCAATGATTATAAGGATAAGTATGTGCTCATAGGAGGTGCTGCTTGCAATCTGCTTGAAGAAGAACTGGACATGAATCCTCGTGCGACGAAGGATCTTGACCTTGTTCTTGTAGTAGAAGCTCTCACTCCAGATTTCGGAGCCCGTTTATGGGATTTTATCAAATCCGCCAATTACGCTGGTCGAAGCAAGGGAGAGAACGAGTTCAAGCATGAATATTATCGCTTTACAAATCCAGAGGACAAGACATATCCAAAGCAAATAGAATTGTTCGCCCGCAATACAGGAATCCTTAACCTGCCATCCAATGCGCACATAGAACCCATAAGTGTAGGAGAAGACCTCTCCAGTCTGTCAACAATCTTGATGGATGATGACTACTACGCTTTTACAATTGAGCATAGCAGGAATATCGACGACATTCATGTAGCAAGTCCAGAAGCCCTCATTTGTCTCAAAGCCAAGGCATACACGGAAATGTTGGACAGAAAAGCCGAAGGCGAACAGGTGGACAGCCGTGACATCGAGAAGCATAAGAAGGATGTGTTCAGGCTGATAGCTATGCTGCCACAAGACTCTCGATTCTCGCTGCCCGATAAATTGAGAAATGACATGAATGATTTCTATCAAAGGATAGGAGAATTGCCTAATCCAGATTTCTTCAAGAATGCAGGATTAAGAGGTTTGGATGCCCAGCGTCTTCTTGACCTCTTCAACACGGCGTTCCTATAATGAGAACTGAAACGTATCACAACATATACGATTTTCCAGACTGCTGCAGCATTGTCATCTGTGGCGACATCCACGGGGACTTCAATCTCCTCGTGAATAAAGTTTGTGTCCAATATCAGATGAAAGATACTCTGGTCATCGTGGCTGGAGATTGTGGCTTTGGCTTTGAGAGAAAAGGGTACTATGAGAATATTGTCAAGCGCAATGCCAGGCGAGTAAACAAATCCAACAATTGGTTTCTTTTCATCCGTGGCAATCATGACAATCCAGAATACTTTGACGGAAAGACATTCCGGCATAAAAGGTTTACCTGCATTCCAGACTACTCTGTAGTCAAAGCCAATGGTCACACTATACTCTGTGTAGGTGGAGCAATATCTGTTGACCGTCAGCCAAGAATAGATGCGTGGGAGCACAATCAAAGAAAGGCACATAGGTACAGCCATAACTCTTTAGATGACGAACTTCTTTCACCTAACTATTATTGGCAGAATGAAGCTCCTGTCTTCAATAATGATGTACTGTCTGAAATAACCAATTTGTATAAGATAGATACAGTCGTGACGCATACAGCCCCATCTTTCTGTGAACTACAGAACAAAGATGGATTATTGCAATGGGCAATCTATGATGACGGTCTGTTAGATGATGTGCAGAGTGAGCGTGAGACAATGGATGCCATCTATGAAACCTTGAAAGCAAACTGCAATACGTTTTCACATTGGTATTATGGCCATTTCCATCAAAGCTGGCATTCATCTATCAATGGAGTCTTGTTCAAGATGTTAGACATCATGGAATTGGCAGAACTCACTCCTTGAATAAAGCAAGGCTTACAACACCATCCAGTACAAAGAGACAAATATCAGATAGAAGTGTAGTTGTTTTGTACGGTTATATAAATTCGGCAATAAACGCTATTTATTGCCGAATTTATATTTAACTCCAAGAATAAGTAATCATACATATTACAAGTGGTTATTTTTTGCCGTCCAAAAGAAAGAGAACCCAAATGTCAAATGCGACAGATGGACTCTCCTAAAACTATACAATAAAAACTTCATCCTTATAAACAGGGACTTCTTTGCCGTTGGTCAACTGAACAAGCCATTCAGTGCCGTAGTCATCAACGATGATGCCGTTGCTATGACCTTTCCATGGGAATAGGAGTTCACAAAATGTTCCTATCATATCGGAATTATTATCTTCATCTGTGTACATAATGGTTTGGAGGTTGTGCGATGATATGCCATCGGTTTTGAGCCATACCACCGCAGGTTAGTTATTCAAATGTAAATTGACGGATGTAGAAGTAGGTATCATCATCGTCATACTCATACTCGTTGATGAAGTTCATCATTTCCTCATCGGTTCGCTCACCTTGCTTGATGTTCATCTTCTCACACCATTCATTGACAGCATCTTTAAGGGTGGTGTAGATGTCATCACAAGCATCCTCGAATGGTTCTCCGCTTGAACTGACTGCTACCTCTTCAGGGAAGAAGTCACACTCATCATGCACATAATAGACCTCACAGCCACATTCACAGACTCTGTATGAGATAGAGAGTTCATCCCATAGCAGATGGTTAATCTCCTCGAATAACTCATTGCAAGCATCCCATGCCGTTTCAGTTTCAAAGGATAGTAGATAGTAGTTATTGGCTGGGTCTTCCTCATACTCTGCCCAATAGATGTGACCACGAACACTGATTTGCTTTGTTTCGTAGTCAATGCCATATTGCTCTGCCAACTGGTAAAGCCAAATGTTCTTACTGTTCACCTCCATCTTTTGGAGTGTGCTCCACAGGTCATTCACTGCCTTGCGTGTGCCTGTCACCTTGTAGGTGGTTGTTGCTTGATTTGCCATAATCTCGATGTTTTTTTATTTCCCTACTGTAGAATTCTCTACTTTCGGGAGTGATTAGAAATTATGTTGCTTCATAAGGTGTTGTAACCATCAGCACAAGGTTATGGCTCCAAATACAACCCGTATGGTGTGGAGATTTTGAGTCATACCAATGGATCACCTTGGGTAGATAAAGGAACAACAGTTACCTTTGCAACCTAATTTCATCGACTCACGAAAGCAGATACGGCAGACCTTATTATACATATACGCACACGCGCACGAAAGATTCTGAGGATATAATTATATTTGCCGTCCAAAAAAGAGAGATGGATAGCTCGGTTTAATTGGATAAGGTACGGTTTAGTTTATTCCCATTATAAATATCCATAACCTAAACTAAACCTTTTATCTTACGGCTACGAAACCAGCATTACTTTACAAGGGACAAACTCGAATACGACGGAAGACTGACGGGGGACAAATCACTACTCAAATTTGTCCCCAAGGGACAAAAACGTATTCGCCTTATATGGAGCAATAAAAGGTCATCAAATTCGATACAATAAAAAAGGTTAGAAATGACAATGAGCATCACTAAAGAATACACCGGATTCATTTCTTGCTCGCTTCTCAGCGATTGCAAGAATGTGCAAAAATCCGCGTTAAAAAGTGTAAACGTGCAAAGAACTGGAAAATCGTTTTTGCAGATGTTTGCATTTTCTTTTTTTGACGGCAGTCATATTTGCAGTTTTTTGCCTATTTTGCGTCCCCCCACCGTCCCTCGGAGTCACTTTAGATACCTCAAAACAAATGTGTTTACACTGATTATCAGACACTTATATTTACAGATAGTAACTTCTGCATCGGAAAGTAGATTTTGCGTGGGAAAGTAGATTCTGCGTGGGAAAATAAGATGAGGGAACATCATGCCCACTCAAAGTTCTCCTTTCCGGCACCGATTTCAAAATGACACTTGGCAATGCCTACATCCATCTGTGTATAGCCAATCATGGAAAATCCTTTCTTGGCTAATACCTGGTGGCGGCCATCCTTCACTCCTATGTATTCAAACGAGAATTTTTGTTGGTTCACGGCTGTAGGAGCCAATAAAGCTGCCTCCACTCCCTTCTTAAACCATAAAGGAGTAGTGTCATTTATATTACTTACTTGTTCTACTGTCTTAATCTTATGACAAACGCCTTGTGTCTCACCATAACCTATGGCAATATAGCATGCAATCTTCTCTCCATCGCCAAGCACATAGGTTCCTGGGATCTTGGTATAACTAAGTCCTACCCAACATGTATTCAACCCAAGGGTTTGGGCAAACAACACCAGCTGTTCCCCGAAATAACCAACACGCTCGTCCAAGTCATCACTCTTCTGACCAGCCACCACAATATAGTTGTTAACTCCAAAGAACTTTCCATAAGCAAACACACCCTTGAAAGCACGTGGTTCGTTCAGAATCAATTGCATGTGCAACTGCCCTTTCCCATTCAAGTCGGCAATCTTCTTTTGAAGTTCTATTACAACCTCTTTTGCCAGCGGTTGTTCTTTATAAGCCCTTACACTATGTCTTGCTTCTATAGCTTCTTGTATTGTCATAAGCTATAACACGAAATCTATGTTTATATGATGAAGCCTTACTTATAGCACTCGAAAATAGTATCTACTACGTTCTTCGGCAACTTCTTGGTAAAGAGACTTACTATCCATACCACAGGGAAGCCGCCCACCATTGCGATGGCACCACAGTTGATTGGATTGATAGGATTACCCATCAGCATATTGACTACCGTAAGGCCTACGCCCCAGATGAAACAAGCCCAAACAGAAGCGGTAGTAACACTACGAGAGTAGAGACCTAGCATGAAAGGAGCCAGGAAGGCACCCGCCAAAGCACCCCATGAGATACCCATCAGCTGAGCGATGAATGTAGGAGGATTAAGGGCTATCAGCAAAGAAATGGCAATGAAGAACATAATCAACACGCGCATTACCACCACCTTACGACGTTCAATCTTTTCAGATACGATATCATCGATGGTGCCCTCCTCTACCTCACCTGGCAGTGATTTCTTGTCACGATAGATCAAATCAAGTGTCATCGTACTGGATGAGGTGAGTACCAACGAAGCCAGTGTTGACATAGAAGCTGAGAGCACTAAAAGTACCACAAGGGCAATCAGTACATCGGGCAAGGTCACCAACATAGCAGGCACAATCGAGTCGAAAGCTATCTTGCCGTTCTCCACCACAGGTTCGTAAAGACGTCCGAAACCGCCTAAGAAATAGCAACCACCAGCCACGATAAAGGCAAAGATGGTTGAAATAACAGTGCCACGCTTAATAGCACTCTCGTCGGTGATGGAATAGAATTTACCCACCATCTGTGGTAAGCCCATCGTGCCCAATGAAGTTAATACTACCACTCCAAGCAACCCCCAAGGATCAGGACCAAACAGCGAGGTAAAACCACCAGAGCCAGGTTCGGTACTGCCATCAGCAGGGAGCACAGAAAGTTTGGATACTGCCTCAGAGAGTCCACCCTGAGCAGCAATCACAGCAACAATCACTGCCACGATACCAAAGAGCATGATGATGCCTTGGATAAAATCGTTCATTGCCGTTGCTTTATATCCACCCAATATCACATAGACAGCTGTGAGGATAGCCATAATAATCACACAATATTCATAAGGGATACCGAAACCCATCTCGAACAATGTGGAGATACCTTTATACACACCTGCGGTATAGGGAATCAGAAACACAAAAGCAATAATGGAGGCAGCTACGCGCAAACCTTGGTCGGCAAAACGGGTACCAAAGAAATCGGGCATTGTGCGACTCTCGATATGCTGTGTCATCAGTTTGGTTTTTCTACCTAATAGGAGCCACGCCAACAAAGAGCCAATCACGGCGTTACCAACACCTATCCATGCCGACGAAAGTCCGTATTTCCATCCGAACTGACCTGCGTAGCCTACAAACACTACGGCTGAGAAATAACTTGTACCAAAAGCGAATGCCGTCAGCCACGGACCTACGGCACGACCGCCCAATACGAAACCTTCCACACTACTGGCTTGCTTACGGGTATATAGACCCACACCAATCATCACAGCCAGAAAAATAATCGTCAATAAAACTTTTATAACCATAACTTTAGAATGCTACTTGCACTTGTGCTTGAAGCCAATTATAATCTTCACCTAATTGTTTACCCAATAGACAACGGGTGTACTGCAACTGCAAACGGCACTTCTTATAGAACCAGTATTGCAGTCCGATGGTGAAATTAGTTTGATCCCATCCGTCCACTTTGGTATTACGGTCGTAGGTCTCGGCGCTTGCCACCACATCAAGAGCATCCACCACGGGGATGCTGGTGGTGATATATCCACCACGTGAGCCCACCTCACCGTCTTCGCCGCCCAACCATTCTGCACGGATCGAAGCAGGTCGTGCTTCCTTATATTTACTACCTGTATAGGCTTTGCTCTTATATTCAGCGCCTACGCTATAGCGGTTGCGCTTGTAGTTGTCACCTATTTGGATATCTGGGTTCCAAGCAGCAGTACCCACTGCATGACCTTTGCCAATATAACCAGATGCCACCAGTCTTAGTCCTTCAACAGGGCGCACTTCCAGTTTAGCGATAAAATCCTTTTGTTTATTTAAGTCCTTGCGGTTGATACCCTGTCCGCTCATCAGAGCAAGTTCGTAATGCAACTTACCTTCGAGCAGATCTCCATACACCTCAATACCCATATCACGACCATAATTCACACCATTCAAAGGGTCAGGGCCCTCACCAGCAAGATAGAGTACCGCCTGCGAATAAACATCTATTAGCTCCAACTGCGTAGGAGACATCGGGTTCTCCATCGAAAAAGAATGCTTAAACTGTCCCAGACGAATGGTTATCTCGTTACCCTTTGTCACACGGAAGTCTGTATAGAACTCCTGCACCACACTTGAGAAGTCGTGCATAAACAAGAACGACCATCTATCAGTAATCCTTGCCTTTGCCCAAAGCAGGGTACGTTTCAAATTAAAGGAATTCTGGTCTTTGCCGTTGGGGTTTTGATAACTCCATCCAGCCTGTGCATAGCCATTTAGAGTGATTCGAGAGGTAAAATCCTTCATCCAGTCGGTTTCACCTGATGACTGTTGAGCCATGGCAAAAATACTTGTGGTCAACATCATCGCCACTGCCAGCAGTCTAAACTTACTAATCTTGCCTTTCATTTTGTCATAATATTTATACTATCTTATTCCTTAGCGGCAGCAAAAATAGTACAAATCTATCAGATAGACAAAAACAATCGGCAAAAACTTATCTATATTTAGAAAAACAATTATTCTAAACAAAAAAGGATAGCTAAAAGTAGCTATCCCTGTAAACGTCAATAAACTCTTCGTTATTTTCGTAGAAGAACTCAACTTTGTCTTCTCGAGCCAACCAGCCTATGGCTGATGAAAGATCAATGGCATTTAATCCAGTGTCTTGTAACAACTCATTAAAGGTGGCCTTAGTTCCTTTGTAGAAAAGAGTACGCCAGACCAATCCCGCATTTGTACCTATATCATCCTTTTTCATAGCAGTATTTGTTTTAAGTGTAATTGTTTTATACCTACACCTCAAAGATAGACAATAATATTTATTTATCAAACCTTTTTTGAAGAAAAAAATCAATATCTAAAAATTTGTCGCATTTTCCTGCCAAGCTCTTCCCCACGTAAATCAGTAGCTATAATGATGCCATTACCGTCCAACAGGATGTTGGCAGGAATAGAGCTGATGCCATAGACAACAGAAGCTTCGCTGTTCCAGTATTTGAGGTCACTCAAATGAATCCAGTTGAGTTCATGGTTAACAATGGCATTGATCCACGACTGACGACCACGGTCGAACGAAAGACCCACAATCTCGAAACCCTTCTCATGGTACTTCTGATAAACGGCCTTTACATTGTCCATCTCCAACATACAAGGGGCACACCAACTTGCCCAGAAGTCAATCAACACATAGTTACCCTTGCCCACATATTCGCTGAGCCGGTGACTCACGCCAGCCGTATCAGCCTCTACCAAATCAGTAAAGCGGGTACCAATATTAGTTTTCTCATGATGGTTCAGCATACGCCAAGCCCCCACACAAAGCGGATGAGCAGCATAGGCATGATCTTCATTGAGGTACTCTTTCAGTTCATCAATGGTAAGGGTATTATAAATTTGAGAAAGGTAAAGGGCGGGAATCACATTATCAGGATTGGCACGGATGACATTCTTCATTTCCACCACCACTTTATTATAAGAAGCTGTCATCACCCTACGAAGAGAATCGCGCACTTCGATCTGCCCTTGTCCCACCTGCGCATATTCCATCTGATCCTGCATATAGTCAATGGTGAAATCAGTAATCTGACGATCGGCCTTATTCAATCGCTCATTGAGTTTGGAGCCTTTCATCACACTACGTTCCATGTTCACCTCAACAGGAATACCATCTATAATCATGTTAACAGGCAGGTCAGTACCATTATCCACCAAAGTGACAAAGGTGTTCTGTTGCAAAGCTCCCGTAAACTGGAACCTACCATTTTCCACTTGAGCTGTATCTATTGGTTCATTGCGCAAGGTATGCAGATAAACCGAGGTCACACCCACAGGTACAGTGCCACTGATGGAATAGCTTACCATTTCGTCTTGTGCCATAGTCGTCAAACTAAGCAGCAAAGCACCTATGAGCCATAACCAACGATTCATTATTTACGAGTTGTTATTTCAATCACGCCATTGGCACCACGAACACCATAGCCAGAGCCGTCTTTGACAACTTTGATAAGTGCAATTTCTTCCACTGGCACCAAGTTCTCGATGTCCACTCCCTGAAGGGCCATACCATCGAGCACCACCAATGGTTCGGTACTCGAATTAATGGAACTTATACCATGCACCAAGACTTTGGTAGTGCCTCCATCCGTAGAGACAACCACACCAGTCATGTAACTTTTCAGTATATCTGAAATTGAACGCAGCCCAGAACGCATAATCATCTCGTGGGTCACTCCATCACTGGGTTTAGGAAGTGGCAACATGACATAGGGAAGACGCTGCTCTTTTGTTCCATCGCTCACCACAAAGTCTTTCTTATTCAAATCAACCGTGATGTTTTTCATGTTTTCCACAGGGAACTCGGCATCAGCCCTTGTCCCTGCTGTAATTAGTAATGTATCGTCTTCTGCTACATCAAAGAAGTAAAACTTTCCCTCCTTATCTGTATCCATCGCCCTATCAGCTTTCTTCAACCATACGTTGATACCTTTCTTGGGTTTGCCATTCTTCAATACAACGCCAGTTATGTCTTGCGCCATTGACGGCAGAAAGAAGAGAAAAACCAAAAATAAACCTAATATCTTCTCTTTCATTGTCGTATATATTCCTTATTCGAATGTAAAAGTACAAATAAAAAAGGGAAAACAAAAGAATTAGGCAAGTTTTTCACGTGCGGCCTTTTGTGTCAAGTATTTCTGCAAACCCTCATTACGCAACTTGCACGAAGGACAATGACCACATCCATCACCCTGTATGCCGTTGTAGCAGGTCAGCGTTTCGTTGCGCACTAAGTCGAGCACACCCAGTTGGTCGGCCAACTCCCAAGTCTGTGCCTTATCTATCCACATCAGTGGGGTATGTAACACAAACTGGTAATCCATGGCCAAGTTCAGTGTCACGTTCAGCGACTTAATGAAGGCATCGCGACAATCAGGATAACCGCTATAGTCAGTTTGTGAAACACCCGTCACCAAATGACGGATACCACGCTCACGGGCATATACGGCTGCAATACTCATAAAAAACATGTTACGACCTGGCACAAAGGTATTGGGCAATCCTTTCTCAGGTACCTCCTGATCCATCACCATCGATGAATCCGTCAGCGAGTTGTGTCCTAATTGTCCCACCAAAGGGATGTCCATCACCTCAAAAGGCACCCCTGCCTTTTCTGCAATCTTATGAGCCAGCTCCACCTCCATCTCGTGCTTCTGTCCGTAGCGGAAACTCAAGGCATACACCTCCTTAAACTCACGTTTTGCCCAAAACAGACAAGTGGTTGAATCTTGTCCACCACTGAACACCACCAATACTTTATCATCAATCATAATCAGATATCTTTTACGTTCAATACATTATACGACACATTATCGTCAAACACATCCGTATCTTCCATCTTCTTTACAGCCTTTACCACCCGAATGGTTAATGGCAAAACAATAATCTCATACAGGGTTTTAAGAATAATCTGAGTACCCATCATGATGAAAAGCTCTTTCCAACCAATCAACCATCCAAAAGCTATGGGAAAGAATATCAGCGAATCACTCGTTTCGCCTACCACGGTTGATAAAATAGCTCGCCATGAGAAGTGAGCCCCTTTACTGGCAATTTTCATCTTGCTCATCACCCATGCATTGAGGAATGAACCCACCAGATAGGCCATCAATGAAGCAAAGGCAATACGCGGAGCCATTCCAAACACAAAATTGAAATGCTCTTCCCCCTCCCAGAAAGGAGCAGCAGGAATAGCAACGGCTATCAAGCCCACTGCTACGGTGAAGAAATTACTGGCAAAACCACTCCAGATAAGGAGTCGAGCCTTTCGATATCCCCATACTTCCGCTACACAATCGTTGATGATATACGATATGGGAAAAATCATCAGTCCGCCAGTGACGCTGATGCCAAAAACATTGATAAGTTTGGTTCCTAAAAGATTAGAAGCTACGAGGCACACATTGAACAGTATGCCGAGCAACATGAAAGTAACTGATACTTGTTGTTTCATATTTCCTGTTTTTTACGTGGTGTTCTGGAATACACGACTGCTATTCGCAGCATCATACAATAAAAATCGGCGCAAAAATAAGCATAATCAGCGAACTATGCAAACTTTTGCACCGAAAAGAGTATTAGTTTGTGTTTTAGAAAGAGTTTCAGAAGATGTAATCGATGCTTGCACCAAACACCTTGTTATGACGACTATACACATTCGTACCTGGCAAGGTAGTATTGTTATAGTTGCTACTCTGCTTGGTGTAATTGGTATAATGTGTCCAGAAATAGCCAATATTTACCTTCATACGCTTTGAGAGGTGAATCACACCACCCAAACCGATAGAATAGGAATCACAGTAGAAAGAGGTGTCGTACTGAAAGTCATCGCTCAAACCATAGTCAGTACGCTGAAAACCTGCACTAAGGGTGACATACTTGTGTGCATCCCATTCCACGCCAACTAAGTATTCATTGGTACCACGGGCCAGTGCGTTCTGCTTATCGTTGGCCATCTCAGCGTTCTTATCGAAGAAGTGATGATACTCCACACTGGCACGCAAGGTAGGCAAAATCTCATACATCACAGCACCGCTGAACAGAGCAGGCACATCACTCGGTGTGTTCACGCCGTCTCTATACGCAGCCAAAGCACCATTGGGATCAGAATTCTCCTTGGTGTTGTTTTCAATGTTGAGGTTAGCCTTAAATTCATATTTCAAACCAATGTTCCATTTGTTCAACTTTACATGGGCACCAATGATAGGAGCTACACCCCATCCTTTCTGGTCAACATCTAATCTTAGATCCACCAACGGCTGGTTGGCCAAAGCAGCTAAGGCAGGATTGGCAGCAGCAGCTTGCTGGATAACTGGATTTTGCAACAGTTCTGGTTTGGCAGTAGCCGTTACATAACCTTTGTAGCCACCCACGAAATAGTTCATACGGGCACCTGCATAAATCGACAGCCAATCGGTGGCACGATAGGTCACACCAGCCTGAAAGGCATAAATAAACTGACGGCCCTTCATTGCAGAGTTCATGTCATATAAATCTGATGCCGCTTGTGCTCCAGTGGCCTTCATCACCGTCTGTATGGTAGGATTGGCAGCTATCTTAGCCATCACACCTGAATCGAACATCGGCAAACCTGTACTATAGGAAGCCTCGCCTCCACCACCTATCACGCCTCCGTAGGCAGAAATGGCCCAATCGCCTTTACGATAAGTAAGAAACAGCGAAGGGATAACAGGTGCCGAAGCGGTACCTTTATAGAAACGGTGATGGTTGGCTTCGGGGAACAAGGGGAAAGTGGCGTCAATATTACGTTCCTGATAAGCATTTTGCCAGTTGAACGAGATATACAAGCCCTCTCTTTGCAGGAAGCCCAAACCAGCAGGGTTGGAATAAGGACTATCAGAATCTATCATAGCGCCACGTGTCAACATTCTGATAAATGCTACCGATTGATTTGTGTTGGTCAGTACGCCACCTGCAAAAGCAGTGGACGAAATGCTCAGCATAGCCAAGCCAATTAATGTTTTTCTCATCTTTTTTACCTATTTAATAAAGTGGTTAATTTAACGCATTTTTTGGAGCATTTTCCAATAAACGGTGGCAAAGGTATATTAATTTCCCAAAACTCGCAACTTTTTTGAACACTTTTTTGCACAAGACGTGATAATTTGTGCAAAAGCATTAAGTTTCAAGGGTAAGGGAATGCTACATTACATGGAAATCTTTATCTTTGCAAAGTAAATATTTAAACTGGTTGATATGAGAACTACCATCATTACCCTTTGTATAGCCTTTATGGCTTTGGCGTTGCCACAGCAAACATCTGCACAGAAGAATGAAAATGCCCATCATGAGGACTCTTATTACCTAAAAGGTGCCGTACCTGAGGTAAACGGCAAAGTGGTATTTTCCAAGGAGTTCAACATCACTGGTATGAGCAAGGGAGAGGTGTACGCCAAGGTACGTGAATGGATGAAAGCCCGCATGCAGCAAAACGCCAACAAGAGCAATGTGGCTTACGAAAACGAGGAACGAGGACAAGTTGCTGCCAATGGCGAAGAATATATTGTGTTCTCTAGCTCTGCTTTGTCGCTCGACCGCACCAAGGTGATCTACCAGATGATAGCCAACTGCGACGAAGGCAAGTGTGTGTTGCAGATCAGGAACATCCGATATGACTATCCAAACGAAAAAGAGATATTTGTAGCCGAAGACTGGATTACTGACAAGATGGCGCTGACGAAGGACCAAAGCCGACTGGCACGTGGTTTTGCCAAGTGGCGTAGAAAGACGGTAGATTTTGTGGACGATATGAACGAAAGCCTGCAGAAGGCGCTGAGTGGCTTCGAAATTGTACAAAACGACGGTAAGCCAGAAGAAACCCGCAAATCGGATGCTGTGGCCGTTGTTAGCTCGCAAGTCACCACCAAAGAAGCTGAGCCAGAGAAACCTGTAGCTACAGCAGCAGCCCCAGCCATCAACCCTGCTATTCCTGTAGCAGTGGTAAATGGTGCAGCCGAGGTGGTAAAGTCCGCTGTACAACCCGTGGTGGAAACTACCGCGGTAGCGGAAGAAGTCAAGCCTGTGGTAGCAGTCGAACCTGTTAAGCCTGCTGAGCCCGTTGTTGTCCCAGTTGCCAAGCCCGTCGAAACCAAGGTTGCAGAGCCTGTAGAAGCTAAGCCAGCTGAAGCCTTCCCTGAGTTAACGGCCGACAAAGTACAGGCCAGCAATGGTAAGTTGGTAATCATTATTGGTGACGACGAGTTCAACCGTACCACCATGACGGCCAATGCCGGAGGCTATCTGTCATCCAGCAAGGGCAAGAAATATATCAACACCATTCTGACACCCGAACAGAGCTACCAAGCACTGGAACAGGCCAAAGAATACACGGTAGCCTTCTATCCTAATGGAGCCAACCAACCATCAGTGGTGATGAAGTGCCTCAATGCCACGAAAGAAAAACCTGGTCGTGGCCGTGCCAACATCTTTGTGGGAGAGATCACTAATGTAGAAACACATTAATAGTCAACAGCTATGGCAGGAGAAGATATTGAAAAAATCATCATGCAAGGCGTAGTGTTTAGGGGCAAGAGCGACAAGCCCCAGCCTACCAATAAGATAAAGACCAAGGCGAAGAAGAAAACCTACATCACAGGGGCACACAAATCGGCCTCTGCCAAGATGAAGGCAGATATTCGCAAGCGTCGTGCCAACCGACCTTCGCAACGAAAAGGACAATAAACAACAATCCCCGCCCAACCGGACGGGGATAATATTTATTTAATCACTTCCATTCAATCACAGGTGGTGCACCCAACTTATGCTCCTTTTTCTCTACATAGTTACGGGTAACTACCGATACTGCAGGAGGCAAAGAAGTGATGTTAGCTGCATCATACGTCTTGAATGCCTCAAGGGTACAAGCCAATCCAGCTCTTTTGCAAATCTGCTGGTAGATTAACCAACGGCTCTGCGGGTTGAACTTATCGAACACATACTGATTGTTCATCGTACTCTTATCCGTACTACGGTAAACACCATGCGTATAAGCTGCGTCGCCACCTTCATAAGCCCCTACCGCTTCAGGCGCATAAGCCGGATCTGTCCAGAAATCCTTCCAAGGCACAGTCGTTTCGGTGTTATAATATGACAAGTTCAAATACCATCCCATTTCGTGGCACTGATCCAGTTCAGCTTTCTCTTCCGCACCATAAGTCTTATCACCATCTGAAAAGTATTCATCTGCCAGGAAAGCAAAGCCGTGACCGCCCGCCTCGTGGTGAATTATACACTCCATATCCTCATCTACTGGCGCAATAGCAACGCTAAAACCATCAGAAAACATAAAGCACCTAGCACGCTTTGGTTCATTAATTTCATTCAGCAGCACAATCGATAGCAAATATTGAGAGTTCAGTTCCGTCATATCTTCAATCTTCTGCCTCACATTATTAATTTCAATGTGATAGGTTTCACCATCATATTTCATACCGTATGGTAAGTTCAATCCCACCTCATTGTTGGGCGATACCGACATCATCTTATACACATCAAAATATTCTTGAAAGTCTTTGTAAGGCGCTATTGAGAAGAAATAGTTCATGGCCTTTGTAGCCTGGGTATTGAACTCCTCCACCATATCATCAGTGAAAGCCTCACAGGTAATCACAACAGGAATGCCAGGACCAACCGTGTGTGTGTAAATCCGTTCATTGTAACCATCTTTGCTATAGTCGTTCGAAACATACTTGGTTTTCAGTGCATAGCCACTCTGTTGGGTCAGCTTTTTATCAGCATAGCCCCACACATCTGATGTATAAACCACATAAGGCACACTGTCATTCATCTGGTTACCATCGATATAGAATTTTTGCAGTAAATCAAGACCTTTCACCTCTTTTGGAATGCCACCCGTGATGTTGTTGCCTGACAGATTGATATCCTGCAAGAGAGTCAGATTACCTATTTCTGCAGGCAAGGTACCCTTCAAGCCGTTGTTGCTCAGGTCAATTTTCGTCACCAAGCCGTTGGCATCAGCCGTAACACCTGGCCATGCAGCCACTTCGCTCAACGGTTTGCTCAAGTCCCATTTCTTGGTCCAGTTAGCACCATCCAAACTATTATACATCGCCTTCAGGGCATCCAGTTGTGTCGCAGCTTCTTCCTGCATAATAGCACTAATATCTACAGACGTAAACGACTTCATCGCACCACGCTCCACTTTCACTTCGCTGGTCGTTGTTTTTACAATAGGATGACTCAGGCCTTCGCCATCCACTGTAATAGTGATACCCTTGGTAAAGTCGGTCGGCGGCACCACGAAGTAGAAGCTGGTGGGCGACTCGCTCAGTTGTACGCCATCATCCATAGTCATCACCTGCTGGTAACCTGGCACATATTCTGTAGATTCCTTATCAGAAATTATGGTCCAAATAAGTGGACTCATTTCGAGTGATGGCTTAGCCTCGGCTGTATTTAACAATCCTACGCCAGTAATTTGTTCATGATTATTGCCTTCCAGCGTAATCTTAGTCACCTTAAACGAACCTGCTAAAGCCACCTTTATAACGCCAGCAGCTGGATAGAATGTCAGCTGGCCAGAAGGAAGGTTAGTAGAGCCAGCAAACATTGGCATAGGCTGAGAGAAACTATTCTCTTTATACTTCACTTCTTCATCCAACTTCATCAATAATTGCTTGGTATCATCCTTAGCATGTAGAATACTTGGATAAGTGGCAAAATAAGTACTAGCTGTGCCAACGCCAGTAGCATCACCACCATTAAAATAACCATCATTCTGGTATGTAAAATTGTACCAACCCTTAGAAAAATCACCTGTTGGTATGACACCTATCTTATCTCCCACCTCCCAAAAAATCTTCTTGTCATTTACCAACATAGTTCGCGTATCAGCCATATCATCGCCGATGGTAGCAAAGATACGGGTAATGCCCTGTTCTACTGGCGATACCATTTCAGACATATCGTCACTACAACTTGCCAGTACGCCCAGCAAACCTATGGTCCATATATATTTAGATGTTTTCATAACAATTCACTTTTAAGGGTTTTCCCAATCCTGTCCTTCAGAAGAAATATCACCAGAAGAATTTCCTGAGTTACCAGCCGATACCACTGTCACTTTACAGGTAGCCTTCTTGCCGCTTCCATCGTTGGCCGTAGCCGTGATGTTAGCTGTGCCAGCAGCCTTAGCCGTCACCTTACCAGTTGCATCCACCGTTGCAACGGTTTCATTGTCACTTGCCCAAGTCACCGACTTGTCAGTAGAAGATGTATTCACTGTAGCCGTGAGCTGAGCCACATCACCCACAGCCAGACTCATCGTTGCCTGACTCAGCGCCACACTGGTTCCTTCAACTGATGGCGTTGGTGGCGGCGTTGGTTCGGGATCTGTAACGGTTACTGTACAAGTAGCCGTTTTCTCTCCATCTTTGGTTTTTACAGTGATGGTAGCAGTACCAGCAGCCACAGCAGTCACCTTGCCATTGGCATCAACTGTAGCCACACTGGTTTTATTACTACTCCATGTTACACCCTTTTCGGTTGCATCAGATGGAATTACGATAGGCGTCAGTGTAGCTGTTTTTCCTACCTCTAATGCCAATGAGGATTTATCGAGTGAAACACCCGTCACTGCAACAGTTGATGGCGTAGCAGCCACAACGGATACTTCACATGTAGCGGTTTTGTTTCCATCAGTAGTCGTAACGGTGATAGTGGTCTTACCTGGTGCTACAGCTGTAATGGTTCCGTTGCTTACGGTAGCCACACTAGCGTTACTGGTTGACCAACTAACTGTCTTATTAGTAGCATTATTAGGCGTAATGGAAACTACGAGTGTTACTTTAGTGCCCACCTCCAGTTCGCATGCAGCCATATCAAGCGACACCCCTAATACCTTCACCGTAGTAGGTGTAGGAGTTGGAGACGGACTTGGTTCACCGCTAGGTCCCGAGTCTCCTCCACACGAAACGAAGGCAAAACAAAGCAATATCGAAAATAGAGATGCTAATGTTTTTTTCATAGATTCGTAGTTTAGTTATTATTTGGGGATAAAGATATAAAAAAATGTGGTTAAAGCAAAAGAAAGGCGGAGTTTTAACTAAAAAACTAACTAGTAGTAAACCCATCGCTTACTACTAGCAAAGCATTAAATTCTCTAGGGAATTTTTGAAGGAGATACGTCCTACGTTTATTATCTCCCCTTCTCTATCTCCTCCAAGATTTCACGGAGGTCATCGGCAGAGATGGATTGCTCCTTGGCAAAGAAGGAAACCATCTGGCGATAGGAGTCGTGGAAATAGTCCTTCACCCAGTCTTGCATGAAGCGACTTTTATACTTGTCTTTCGAGATCTTTACGCTATAGAGATAGGAAACGCCCTTGGCCGTAGATTGCAGATAGCCCTTACGTTGCAGATTCTTCACGGTGGATGCCACAGAGGTATAGGGTGGCTTGGGCTCAGGATAAATGTCCATTACCTCACGGATGTAACACGCTTTGCCCAACTGCCAGATGAGCATCATCACTTCTTCTTCCTGTCTTGTCAGTTTTTCCATAATGTTGAAAAATTTAGATATGGAGGGCTCGAAAGCCCTCCATGTTCATGAAAGTCATTGCGCTTTAAAATTAATCGGCACAGTGTATCTTACAGGCACGGGCTTGCCATCCTGCTTGCCAGGAGTCCACTTGGGCATAGAACTCAACACACGAACAGCCTCAGCATCCAAATCAGGCGATACGTCCCTAAGTACCTTAAAATCACGGCAAGTACCATCGGAACCTACTACGAATTGAACGGTGACACGACCTTCTGTCTTAGCTTGTTTGGCTGACTCTGGATATTTCACATTCGCACTGATATAATTCATCAATGCCTTCATGCCGCCTGGGAACACAGGCATTTCATCCACCACCATATAGGTATCTTCACCAGCTTTCTTAATCTCCACATCCTGACCATTATACTTGATAGTGACAGAGCCATCGGGGTGGGTAGTAGCCTTCGATTGCGCATTTACAGGCGTACTGCTCAGCATAAATAGCAATACGCTTACAGGCAAGAGCAACAAGTATTTGAGTCTGCCTATTTCTTTAGTTCTCTTTTTGTTCATCATCTTGATACGTTTTTTAAGAGGTAAAACATTGAAATTATTAGAAAGAGTAGCTACACTTCTTGGGAAAGTTAAAGATAATAGGTGGTACTGATAACTGCGTGAGTCGTTGCCATGCTGCAACACTGCCTGGTCGGCCAGGTATTCCAAGTTGACACGCACCTCACGCTTTATGAGCCACACGAAAGGGTTGAACCAAAACACCACACACGCCAACTCGCTGAGCATTACATCCAACGAGTGCCATTGTCTCACATGGGTCTGCTCATGTTGCAACACCTCATGCAAGCTGGGTTCGTTCAGCAATTTCCTATGAATGAATATCCAACTGAAGAAGGAGAACGGACTGCCTTCAATGGTAGTCAATTTGACTTTCACACCATCGGCATAGCCAACTTCTGATTTCCAGGCAAGCCAACAGATGGATGCCAACTGCCAAAGGAAACGCAAGGCCAACAAGGCAGCTACGCCAAGCCAAATCAGTAGCATATTTGTTCTGATGTCTGGCATGACAACCTCATTAGAAGCAGCTACTTCAATAGCTTGCATCCAAACGGTACCGATGCCTGCATCTATCGTTCCTGCCATTGGAGTAGGCACTTGCCAATGTACTTGCGATGCAACGAAAAACAAGGCGGCGATGGCATAGAATGATAGCAAGACTATTCTACGCCAAACGAAGAAAGTGTCGTTGCGGAACAAAGACATATACACCAGGTAGAGCACTGCCAAGAGCACATTCACCTTTATTAATAATGTAACGATTGCAACCATAAAGCATCTCCAATTATAACCTACGATGCAAACGTACGAACTTTTCGTAATTATACAAATAATTAGACGTTAATAATAGTTAAAGACGTATTTTTACATACTAGTTTGATAAAGATAACAAGGAAAAACTGTACCCAAAGCAGTAACTTATAAATGAGAAAAAAGAAAAGGAGCCTGACAATATCAGACTCCTTTGGAGGTGCCTGGCGGATTCGAACCGCCGTGCATGGTTTTGCAGACCAGTGACTCAACCACTCATCCAAGGCACCGAGTTTTGTTGAATGCGGATGCAAATGTACAACATTTTTTTGAATTGCCAACTATTCGCAGCAAGATTTCTTAGTTTTTTTATCACAAGGACAATGATTATCCATTTTAAGCTGGTGTTGATGCTTGATGTCGCAAGGTTGTGTGCAATGGGCACAAGGATCATCACCACGTCGTGTTTTCTGATACAGCCGCCAGAGGCTCAGTCCTACCCTGCCCACACAAAGCACCACGATGAGTGCCACTATCCAGTCTTGCCAACCCAGCATCATAACAACATGCCTATCTGATAAACCAAAGCTGATACTACCCAGGCCACACAAGTAGTATAGATGGCGGCAAAAGAAGCCCAACGCCAACTGCCCGTCTCATTTTTGATGGCCACAATGGTAGCGATGCAAGGGAAGTAGAGCAACACGAACAGCAGATAGCAATAGCCTACCAAAGGCGTGATGCCATCTTCTGTCATTGCCTGACGAAGACGAGTATATTTCTCATTCTCCTGGCTAAAAGAATCATCATCGGCAAATGAGTCATCGTCAGAATAGATAACACCCAAGGTAGAGGCTACAATCTCCTTGGCTCCTACACCAGCAATGAGCGATACATCGAGCTTCCAGTTGAAACCCTGTGGCTTGAATACAGGTTCGATGGCCTTACCCAAGCGTCCGATATACGACTGTTCTTGTTGTTGCTGAGTAGTAAGACCTTCATCATGAGGGAAATATTGCAATGTCCATACGATGATAGATGCTACCAGAATGATACCACCCATCTTCTTCAGGTACTCCTTCCCCTTCTCCCATGTATGTCGGCCGATGGCCTTAGCCGTAGGCATGCGATAAGGAGGCAGTTCCATCACGAAAGGCGTATCCTCGCCCTTGATTACCAGACGGGAGAAGATGTTACTCATCACCACAGCTACCAAGATGCCGATGGCATAGAGCGAAATCATGGCCAATGAACGATATTGCAATGAGAAGAAAGTGCCTGTGATCATGATATAGATTGGCAACCTGGCTGAACACGACATAAACGGCAAGATCATCATGGTAATGATGCGCGAACGACGACTCTCGATGGTACGTGTGGCCATCACAGCTGGCACGTTGCATCCAAAGCCCATGATGAGTGGAATGAACGACTTGCCATGCAGACCCATCTTATGCATGAGCTTATCCATGATAAAAGCCGCACGGGCCATATAGCCAGAGTCTTCCATCAGCGAGATGAAGAAATAGAGTATCAATATCTGGGGCAGGAACACGATGACGGAACCCACACCGCCAATCACGCCATCGACCAACAAAGAGCGCAATGAGCCTTCAGGCATGGTGTTACTTATCGCTTCACCTATCCAGGCTACCCCAGCCTCTATCCAATCCATGGGATACTGACCCAGTTCGAAGGTCACCTCGAACATCAGAAACAACATCAGGAAGAAGATAGGAAAGCCCATCCATTTGTTAGACAAAATGCTGTCAATAAGGTGTGTTGTTTTGTAGGTATCCACCACCTTGCCCTCCACATAGCCAGCCTCGGCCAAAGCACCATGAATAAAGCCGTATTTGGCATCCATGATGGCTGTCTCGGCATCTTGTTGGGTATCTTGTTCTATCTGGATGGCTGCTTGCTTACAAGCTTCCATGATGTCATCGGCATTGGGTTGTTCTGCGATGATTTGTTCTACCGACTTATCATGTTCCAGTAACTTAATTGCCAAATAACGAGTGGAATAGAGCTGACGTATGTGTTCGTTCTCCTTCAAAGGTACCTGAACCGTATTGATACCTCGCTCCACATACTGACCATGGTTGACGTGGATATGACGATAGTAGTTCTTCAACGGACGATTGCCCTCGGCAAAGTCCTCGATATGATGCTGAGGCGATTTGGTAGCATACGTGTCATGCCATTCCCTGATTTCCTTCGCCACCTCAGGATCGACATTACCCTTCTCGTCAATAAAGTCGGCACCCTCGTACATATTAATAATAATGTGAAAGAGCAGATCGACATTCATGCCCGTCTTGAAAGAAGTGGGAATCATAGGCACACCAAAGAGCGAACTCAGGGTCTCGATATCCACCTTGTCGCCACGACGCTCGAACTCGTCGTACATATTCAAGGCACATACCATGCGGAGGTTCATATCCACCAACTGGGTAGTGAGATAAAGGTTGCGCTCCAGGTTACTGGCATCAATGATGTTGATGACAATATCAGGACGTTTATCGAACAAGTGCTTGCGAACGTAAAGTTCTTCAGGACTGTAGCAAGACAACGAATAAGTACCGGGAAGGTCGGTAAGGATGAACTCATAACCCTCGAACGAAGCACGAGCCTCTGTGGCATCTACCGTCACACCGGCATAGTTGCCTACCCTACCATGTGCTCCACTGGCAAAGTTGAAGAGAGATGTTTTTCCGCAATTGGGATTGCCAATCAGTGCCACATTGATGATGCGACGCTTTTGCTTGGCTAGTTTCAGCTTATAATCCGTAAAAAGATTGCCAGAGGGGGAATCATTCAAACCCAGAGTGTCATTCAGTCTTTCACGCTCTGCCTCTGCCTCAGAGATGATTTCAATCAGTTCAGCCTCATCATGCCTAAGCGACACCTCATAGCCCATCAACTTATATTTAACAGGGTCTTGCAGGGGAGCATTGAGCAACACCTCCACCTCCTTACCCTTGATGAAACCCATCTCAATCACACGTTTACGGAAACCACCGTGACCTAACACCTTCACGATGATGCCCTTCTCACCAGTCTTCAGCTCGGACAATTTCATACTTTTCTTGTTTTACGCTGCAAAGATAGTGTTTTAACATCCAATACCCAAACTATTTAGAACGATTTTAAAGAAAACGAAAACAATATACCTATTAATAAGTAGTGGTATAGAAAAAAAGTTGTACTTTTGTCTTCAGAATATGTTGAAGCGTAAAGTCAGACAGTTTATCGAGCGGGAAGAATTGCTGGAGAAAGGCAACAAGACGCTGGTAGCACTGAGTGGTGGAGCCGACTCGGTGGCATTGTTGCGTGTGTTGCTGCAACTGGGTTATCCGTGCGAAGCGGCTCATTGCAATTTCCACCTGCGTGGTGAGGAGTCCAATCGTGATGAGGCATTTGTCAGGACTTTGTGCGAAGAATGGCAAGTAGCGTTGCATGTACAGCATTTCGACACACAGGCAACGGCCGAAAGCAAAGGTATCTCTATTGAAATGGCAGCTCGTGAGTTGCGCTATGATTGGTTCGAGCAATTGCGCCAAGCAACGGGATGCTCCACCATAGCTGTGGCCCATCACCAAGACGACAGTGTGGAGACCTTCCTTCTGAACCTCATCAGGGGCACAGGCATCAAGGGTTTGCAAGGCATCCGTCCGAAGAACGGAGCCATTGTACGTCCGTTGTTATGTGTGAACCGTCAAGAGATACTTGACTACCTGCAACACTTGGGACAAGCCTATGTGACCGACAGTACTAACCTGCAGACCGACTATACCCGCAACAAGATTCGTCTCGAACTGCTTCCACTATTATCCAGCATCAACCCATCTATCAAAGAGGGCTTGCTGCAGACGGCCAGTCACCTGAACGAGGTACTCCCTATCTATAATAAGAGCATTGCCGAAGGGTTGGCAAGGGTGAAAGACAATCAAGGCATTAATATTGATTTTTTGTTGCAGGAACCATCGCCCCAATGTCTGCTCTACGAAGCAGTGGCACCACTGGGGTTTAACGCCTCACAGGTGAATGATATGATGGAGGCACTACAAGGCCAGTCGGGCAAGGTGTTTGAGTCGAAGGAATGGCGCATCGTGAAAGACCGCACCCACTTGCTTATTGAAGAAATCAAAGTCCCTACTCCTCCTGAGTTGGAGCAAGAAGAACTGTCTTATACGCCCCACTTTATTATTCCAAAAGACAAGAATACTGCTTGCCTGGATGCCAACAAACTGAAAGGCGAACTACATGTGCGGCTTTGTCAACCTGGCGACTGGTTCATTCCCTTTGGCATGAAGGGCAAGAAACTGGTTAGCGACTTCCTTACCGATCTAAAAAAGAGCATCAGCGAAAAAGCCCAGCAGTACGTGCTTTGTAGTGGCAATGAGGTGGTTTGGGTCATTGGCGAGCGCATCGACAATCGCTTCAGGGTGGATGAAGATACAAAAAGAGTGGTTATCGTAAGAAAAAAGGCGTAAACAAATAGCTGTTATTCAAAAATAATTTACTACCTTTGCACCGTTGAATAAAAATAAACCCTTTCTTCAACGATTTCCCTTTAAAACACATTTATAATTTTCCATGTATAATATCGTTCAATTAAACGAAAAGTCATTAACTGACTTGCAAGCCATAGCTAAAGAGCTGGGCATTACAAAAACAGCCTCCTTGAGCAAGGAGGATTTAGTTTACAGAATTCTTGATGAGCAAGCTATCTCGAATGCCAATAGGATAGCTGCCAAAGACAAGCAGAAAGAAGAAAAGACCAAGCGTAAACGTGTGACCGTGACCAACGGCAAACTGAATAAAGTATTTTCGGCCAACAAGGAAGGCACCATCTCTCGCGAAGAGCAACCTATTTCCGTTGTTCAGGAAAAGAAGGTCAGCGAGCAACCTGCAGAGAAAAAGGTGGAAGCAGTGGTAGAGAAACCTGCAGAGCCAGTTACTGAAAAACCGGCAGGAAAGGCGAAAACAGAAAAGCATGCCAAGAAACAGGCGGTAGCTGAGAAGCCTGCACCTGCAGAGAAACCCGCTGAGGCAACTGCTCCTGCTCCAGTGGCAGCAATGCCTGCTGAGCCTGCAGAAGCAGCAGAAGGTGCTCCCACTGCCAAGCGCAGAGGTCGTCCTCGCAAGGCGCTGGATGTTGAGAAGGTGTTGGAACGTCTGCAACAGAAGAATGCAGCCAAGATGGAAGCCGAAAAAACAGCTGAGCATGTTGCTAACCAGCCACAGAAAGCTCAGCCTAAGGTACAGGAGGCTACCCAAGAGCCATTGCCAACGAGTTCGTTTGTGGCAATCGAGGACTTGCCAAACGACAATCAGAACATTCCTACCGAACTCATCGGCAAATTCAATACACAAAAAAATGACAACGTTCCTGCAAGACCACAAAACAACAGGCCTCACCCATCTGCCCCTCAGGGAAATCAGCAGAACAATGAGACTATCGAAAAGAAGCAGCCTTTGTACGACTTCGAAGATATCCTGCAGGGATGGGGTGTCCTGGAAATCATGCAGGACGGTTATGGATTCCTGCGTTCATCCGACTACAACTACCTCTCCTCACCTGACGACATTTATGTTTCTCAGTCACAGATCAAACTGTTTGGTTTGAAGACGGGTGATGTGGTGGAAGGCGTTATTCGTCCACCCAAGGAAGGTGAGAAGTATTTCCCTTTGGTGAAGGTAAACAAAATCAACGGTCTGAATCCTGAGTACGTGCGCGACCGTGTGCCATTTGAGCACCTCACCCCTCTCTTCCCAGAAGAGAAGTTCACGTTGTGCAAAGGTGACGGACGCGACAGCATTGATGCTCGTATCGTAGATCTCTACACACCTATCGGAAAGGGACAGCGTGCCTTGATTGTGGCACAGCCAAAGACAGGTAAAACTACCTTGATGAAGAACATCGCCAATGCCATAGCTGCCAACCATCCAGAGGTATATATGATGGTATTGCTCATTGATGAGCGTCCTGAGGAGGTGACCGATATGGCTCGCACCGTAAATGCCGAAGTGATTTCATCTACCTTCGACGAACCGGCTGAGCGCCACGTAAAGATTGCCAACATTGTATTGGAGAAGGCAAAGCGTTTGGTAGAGTGTGGCCATGATGTCGTAATCTTCCTCGACTCTATTACCCGCTTGGCTCGTGCTTACAACACAGTGGCTCCTGCTTCAGGTAAGGTGCTCTCTGGTGGTGTGGATGCCAACGCCCTGCATAAGCCAAAGAGCTTCTTCGGTGCTGCCCGTAACATCGAAGGTGGTGGTTCGCTGACTATCTTGGCTACGGCTCTCACAGAGACTGGTTCAAAGATGGACGATGTGATCTTTGAGGAGTTCAAGGGTACGGGTAACATGGAGTTGCAGTTGGATCGCACCCTCAGCAACAAGCGTATCTTCCCTGCTATCAATGTTATCCTGTCAAGTACGCGTCGTGACGACCTGCTGCAAGACCAGCTTACTCGTGACCGTATGTGGGTGGCACGTCGCTTTATGGCCGACATGACGCCTCAGGAAGCTATCGAGAAGGTGAAGGGCTTGATGGAACAGACACGCAACAATCAGGAATTCCTCATGAGCATGAATTCTTAAATATAGTAACAACAATACTTTGTTAACCCAACAACTCCTGAGTTAGGGATTTTATCCCCAAGAAGGCAAAGGGAGTTGTAAAAAGAAAAGGAAACAATGTTTGAAAACTTAAGTGATAGACTCGAACGGTCGTTTAAGATACTGAAGGGTGAAGGCAAGATTACCGAAATCAATGTTGCTGAAACCCTCAAGGATGTGCGCAAGGCATTGCTTGATGCCGATGTGAACTACAAGGTGGCCAAGACATTTACCGACACCGTTAAGCAGAAGGCTTTGGGACAGAACGTGCTTACCGCCGTGAAACCCAGTCAGCTGATGGTGAAGATTGTACACGACGAACTGGCCACACTGATGGGTGGTGAGACTGCCGAACTGAACCTTACCCAGAAGCCAGCTGTCATTCTGATGTCTGGTTTGCAAGGTTCTGGTAAGACCACTTTCTCTGGCAAGCTGGCTCGCATGCTCAAGACCAAGAAGAACCGTAAGCCATTGTTGGTAGCTTGCGACGTCTATCGTCCGGCTGCTATCGAGCAGTTGCGTGTTTTGGCTGAGCAGATCAATGTACCGATGTATTCAGAGCCTGAGAGCAAAGATCCTGTAAGCATTGCCCAACACGCTATTACTGAGGCCAAGGCCAAAAGCTATGATCTGGTGATTGTCGATACCGCTGGCCGCTTGGCAGTGGACGAGGAAATGATGAACGAGATAGCAGCCATCAAGGAAGGTATCCAGCCTGACGAAATCCTCTTCGTGGTAGATTCAATGACTGGTCAAGATGCCGTAAACACTGCTAAGGAGTTCAACGACCGCCTGGACTTTACAGGTGTGGTACTGACCAAACTCGATGGCGATACCCGTGGTGGTGCAGCACTATCTATCCGTACGGTAGTGAACAAGCCTATCAAGTTTGTGGGTACTGGCGAGAAACTGGAAGCTATCGACCAGTTCCATCCCGAGCGTATGGCCGACCGTATCCTCGGTATGGGTGATATCGTTTCTCTGGTAGAACGCGCACAAGAGCAATACGACGAAGAAGAGGCAAGACGCTTGCAAAAGAAGATCCAGAAGAACCAGTTTGATTTCAACGACTTCTTAGGTCAGATAGCCCAAATCAAGAAGATGGGTAACCTCAAGGATTTGGCAGCTATGATTCCTGGTGTAGGAAAAGCCATCAAAGACATCGATATTGACGACAATGCCTTCAAGAGCATTGAGGCTATTATCCACTCTATGACACCCCAAGAGCGCACCCATCCTGAAGTACTGAACACCTCCCGTCGTCAGCGTATTGCCAAAGGTAGTGGTACAGATATTCAGGAAGTGAACCGCCTCATCAAGCAGTTCGACCAGATGCGTAAGATGATGAAGACTGTCACCAGTGGCAAGATACCACAGATGCCACAGATGATGAGACCAGGTGGAGGAAGAAGACCATTTTAAGTAATAACATAAGTCCAGTACCCTCACTCCAAACTTGACCTGAGGATTAGGGCGAATATACTATTATATTTTATGACTTTAATTGACGGAAAAGCTGTATCAGCACAAATCAAGCAAGAGATAGCCGCTGAAGTAGAACAAATAGTGGCTGCTGGTGGCAAACGCCCTCATCTGGCTGCTATTTTGGTGGGCCACGATGGTGGTAGTGAAACGTATGTAGCCAACAAGGTGAAGGCCTGCGAGGCCTGTGGCTTCAAATCATCCCTTATCCGCTACGAGGCAGATATTACCGAAGCCGAACTGTTGGCCAAGGTAGAGGAGCTGAACCAGGATGCCGATGTGGATGGTTTCATTGTGCAGTTGCCTTTGCCTAAGCACATCTCTGAACAGAAGGTCATCGAGGCAATCGACTATCGCAAGGATGTGGATGGCTTCCACCCCATCAATGTTGGTCGATTGGCCATTGGCCTGCCTTGTTATGTATCTGCTACCCCTAACGGCATCATCGAACTGTTGCGTCGATACAACATCGAAACTTCTGGCAAGAAGTGCGTCGTATTGGGCAGAAGCAACATCGTGGGCAAGCCTATGGCTACCCTGATGATGCAAAAGGCCAACCCTGGTGATGCTACCGTAACCGTGTGCCATAGCCATAGCAAGGACTTGAAGAAGGAGTGCCAAGAGGCCGACATCATCATTGCTGCTATTGGCAAGCCTAACTTCGTGACGGCTGATATGGTAAAGGAAGGTGCTGTAGTCATTGACGTAGGTACTACCCGCGTACCTGATGCGACCAAGAAGAGCGGCTTCCGCCTGAATGGTGATGTGAAGTTCGATGAAGTAGCTCCCAAGTGCTCATTCATCACTCCTGTACCTGGTGGCGTGGGACCGATGACCATCGTGTCACTGATGAAAAACACCTTATTGGCAGGCAAGAAAGCCATATATCAATAAAAAAACAGGGCAAACCTTTTGTTATTTCAAAGATTTGCTCTATCTTTGCAACCGCATTTGAGAGAATGTTTAAATGGTGGCCGTAGTTCAGTTGGTTAGAGCGTCAGATTGTGGTTCTGAATGTCGTGGGTTCGAGTCCCACCTGCCACCCAGAAGAAAAGAGCGAAGTGGAATTCCATTTCGCTCTTTTCTTATTTATTCTTTTATTCAGTAAGTAAAAAAAAGAAAGCACTCAGGCGGTGAGTGCTCTCTTAAGTTAGAAGTAGCATGTCGTAGTGCGGAATTGAATATAATAAAAAGTGTAGTGAATGTTCTATTTTTCCACACAAAAGAAAACATCAATCCATTCTAACGTTCAGATATAAAAAGTGTTAGAAAGTGTACTCCTTACACTCTTCTTTGCAAATATAAGGAATAATTATCCATATTTCCCAATAAATCTCCGTTAAAAATAGTTAACAATTTAACGAAATCCATTTACTACCAATTAAATAGAATGAATAATATAGAGGATATCTAATAAAAAAGATATGAAGACTATAAGCTTTTGAATCTAGCAGCGGCACATTGGTAGCCTTCATCATATAGATTCAGTAACTTAGTGACATTCTTTTCGATACGACTTACGTTAATCGGATTGACAGGACGTATGACAATGGCCTTTCCCTGACTTTCAAGAGCCTCTAATTGTTCCAGTTGGTGATTATACATCTGTCCACGCATACGAATGGCTTCTTTGAGCAATGGGTATTGCTTATAGAGGAATCCAGGGATATAGGGCTTCTTCTCGCTTTTACGATAGCCCACATTGCGAGTAAGCACCACCACTACCCTTTCATAACCTTGGGAGAATGCTCGCTCGAAAGGAATGGAGTCGGCAACGCCACCATCCAACATGGGGCGCCCATCTACATAGGCAATGGGACAACCAAATGGCAAACTGCATGAAGCCTTTACAATGTCGATGATGCGATGAGGATCTTTCTTCTCTTCCCAATAGACAGGCTTACCTGTGAAGCAATCGGTAGTAACCGACTCAAAGCGGTCAGGATTGGCAGCATAGACATCGTAATGATAGGGAATGATGCGTTCAGGAAAATCACGGAACATCAAGTTAAAATCCATGATGTTGTGTTGGGTAAACAAGAACTTCCAACCTATATAATGGTACTTATCAAGCAAATCAATATTGGCAAGCTTCGCACGACCCCGTTGGTGCGACATATAGGAGAGACCGTTACTGGCACCCGCACTTACTCCCACAGTATAAGGAAAATAGATATTGTTGTCCATGAAATAATCGAGCACACCACAGGTGAATACACCACGCATGCCACCCCCTTCCAAGACCAACGCTGTCTTATCATCAACTATAATAGATTGCCCCATGATTTGACATTTTCTCATGCAAAGATAGCGAAAGTTTGCAAATTATATGTAACTTTAGATAAGTTTCTTCATCTCGGCATAAAAAATAAGTACACTTATTTTGTTCTGCTCTCAATTATTCGTAACTTTGTGGCAATTCTAACTTATTTAATACTCAAGTATGATGAAAAAGTCAATATTATTAGCTGCCCTGGGGTTGATGAGCCTAAACATTGCAGCACAGGATGCCCCTAAAGAAGAAGAGGGTTTCCTGTTTACAGTAGTTAAGGAAAATCCTATTACTTCCATCAAGAACCAAAGCCGTGCAGGTACCTGCTGGTGCTATTCTGGTATGGCATTCCTGGAGTCAGAGTTGCTGAAAGCTGGCAAGGGCACCTACGATTTCAGCGAGATGTTCATTGTTAAGAACACCTATATGGATCGTGCTGAAGCAGCTGTTCGTACACACGGAGACGTAAGTTTCTCACAGGGTGGTTCTTTCTACGATGTACTTTATGGCATGGAGCATTTCGGCTTGGTACCAGACGAGGTGATGCCTGCAGGTAAGATGTATGGCGACACCATCAGTAACCACACTGAGTTGAGTGCTATTGCTGATGCAGCTGTGGCAGCCATCGCCAAGGGTCGTCAGCGCAGCTTGCAGCACGACAATGATGGTAACTTACTGTGGAAGAAAGCTGTGAAGGCTATCCACGATGTATATCTGGGTGAAGACCCCACTACTTTTACCTATAATGGCAAGACTTATACCCCGAAGAGCTTCTTCGAGAGCACAGGCTTGAAGGCCAGCGATTATATTTCACTGACTTCTTATACCCATCACCCATTCTATGAGCAGTTCGTACTGGAGATTCAGGACAACTGGCGCTGGGGACAGAGCTATAACCTGCCTATCGACGAACTGATGGAGGTATTTGACTATGCTATCAACAATGGCTACACAGTATTGTGGGGTTCTGACGTGAGCGAGGAAGGTTTCAACCGTCAGGGCGTTGGTGTTGTGCCTGATGTTGAGAAGTTGGCCGAGCTGAGTGGTTCAGATATGGCTCATTGGCTGAAGCTGCCTGCAGCACAGCGTGATGTAACTTCTAAGCCTGGTCCTGAGAAGTGGGTGACCCAGAAAGAGCGCCAAATTGCTTACGACAACTATGAGACTACCGACGATCACGGTATGCAGATCTACGGACTTGCCAAGGATCAGAACGGCACCGAGTACTACATGGTGAAGAACTCATGGGGCGACAGTGGCAAGTATCATGGACTGTGGTATGTATCTAAGGCATTTGCTCGCTACAAGACCATGAATATTGTGGTAAACAAGAAAGCTGTTCCTAAGTACATTTTGGATAAGCTGGGCGTAAAGTAAACATGGACAATTGACAATTAAGAATTAGAAAAGTGGAGTTGCTTGAGGGCATCTCCACTTTTTTCTTATTTTATATGGTAAAGTCAGAGAAAATGGAGTAACTTTAGATAAGTTACTCCGTTTCGGCATAAAAAATATGCTAGCATATTTTTTATGCGCTCGACTTTTCGTAACTTTAGATAAATTACTCTCACTCGGAAATATCCAAATAAATTTGGCATTTCGCTCGTTTATTCGTAATTTTGCAGCCTATTTGGAAATAATATTAAACTAAGTAATAATGAGTTTGAAAATCGTAGTATTGGCAAAACAAGTACCCGACACTCGCAACGTGGGGAAAGATGCCATGAAAGCCGACGGAACCATCAACCGTGCGGCACTGCCTGCCATCTTCAATCCAGAAGATTTGAACGCCTTGGAGCAGGCACTCAGACTGAAAGACGCTTTCCCTGGCTCTACAGTGACATTGCTCACCATGGGTCCTGGACGTGCAGCAGAAATTATTCGTGAAGGATTATTCCGTGGTGCCGATGGCGGTTATGTACTGACCGACCGTGCTTTCGCAGGCGCCGATACCCTGGCTACTTCCTACGCTATTGCTACCGCCATTCGCAAGATTGGCGAGTACGACATCATTCTCGGTGGCCGTCAGGCTATTGATGGTGATACCGCCCAGGTAGGTCCTCAAGTGGCTGAAAAGCTAGGATTGCCACAGGTAACATACGCTGAAGAGATCATCAGCTTGGACGAAAAGACTCGCAAAGTAGTAATTCGCCGTCATATCGATGGTGGTGTGGAAACCGTAGAGGCTCCACTGCCTTTGGTAGTGACCGTAAACGGTAGCGCCGCTCCTTGCCGTCCTCGCAATGCCAAGCTGGTACAGAAATACAAACGTGCATTAGGAGCACAGGAGAAGGCTGCCATCACAAAAGACGGAGCTGCCCTCCCCTATGCTGAACTCTATGAGCAGCGCCCCTACCTTAATTTGGTAGAATGGACAGCTGCAGATGTGAATGCTGAACTTGAGCAGTGCGGTTTGAATGGCTCACCTACCAAAGTGAAGACTGTTCAGAACATTGTGTTCCAGGCTAAGGAAAGCCAGACACTGACCAGCAGCGATGCTGATGTGGATGGATTGGTAAAAGAATTGTTGGATAAGAAGATCATCGGCTAAGACTATGAACAATGTATTTGTATATTGTGAGATTGAAGGCACAACCGTAGCCGAAGTATCTCAGGAGCTGCTGACCAAAGGTCGCAAGCTCGCCAATCAACTGAATGTTGAGTTGCATGCCATCGTGGCAGGCACCGATATAAAAGGAAAGGTAGAAGACCAGATCCTGCCTTACGGCGTTGACAAGCTGTTTGTTTTCGACGCTCCAGGCTTATTCCCTTACACCTCAGTTCCCCATACCGACATCTTGGTGAACCTCTTTAAGGAGCAGCAGCCACAGATAGCCCTGATGGGTGCTACTGTAATAGGTCGTGACCTGGGGCCTCGTGTTTCTTCATCACTGACCAGCGGTTTGACAGCCGACTGTACCCAGTTGGAGATTGGTGACCATACCGATGCGAAGACAGGCACTGAATACAGCAACCTGCTCTACCAGATTCGTCCGGCTTTTGGTGGCAACATCGTAGCTACCATCGTCAACCCCGACCATCGTCCACAGATGGCCACCGTACGTTCAGGTGTCATGCAGAAAGCCATCTACGAAGGCGCCTGCAAGAAAGAAGTGGTGTATGCTGAGGTAGGTAAGTATGTCAGCCCAGAGGCTTTCGTAGTGAAAGTGCTCGACCATCATGTAGAAGCTGCCAAGCATAACCTGAAGGGTGCCAAGATTGTGGTAGCCGGTGGTTACGGCATGGGAAGCAAGGAAGGTTTTGACATGCTGTTCGAATTGGCTAAGGTGCTGCATGGCGAGGTAGGTGCCAGTCGTGCTGCTGTCGATGCAGGTTTCTGCGATCACGACCGTCAGATTGGACAGACAGGTGTGACCGTTCATCCAAAGGTATATATCGCCTGCGGCATCAGCGGACAGATCCAGCACATTGCCGGCATGCAGGATTCCGACATCATCATCTCCATCAACAACGATCCAGATGCTCCTATTAACAAGATTGCCGACTATGTGATTAACGGCACCGTTGAGGAAGTGGTTCCCAAGTTGATTAAGTATTACAAGCAAAATTCGAAGTAACTATGGCAAATTATTATACCGACTATCCAGAAATGAAATTCCATCTGACGCATCCGTTGATGGAACGCATCGTGGAACTGAAGGAACGCGGCTATGCCGACAAGGATACATTTGAAGATGCACCCGTTGATTATAACGATGCTATCGACAACTACGACCGTGTATTGGAGATTGCAGGTGACATTGCTGCTAATGTAATTGAACCCAATAGCGAAAGCGTGGACATTGAAGGTCCGCATTTGGTAGATGGACGCATGGTGTATGCCGAGAAGACCAAGGAGAACCTGGCTGCCACTATCAAGGCTGGCCTGAATGGTGTGCCAATGCCTCGCCGTTATGGTGGTCTGAACTTCCCCACCGTACCCTACTCTATGGCTTCAGAGATTATCTCTGCCGCTGATGCTGGTTTCCAGAACATCTGGTCATTGCAGGATTGCATTGAGACACTCTATGAGTTTGGTACCGAAGAACAGCGCCAGAAATACATCCCTCGCGTATGCCAGGGTGAGACCATGTCAATGGACTTGACAGAGCCAGATGCTGGTTCCGACCTCCAGCGCGTGATGCTGAAGGCTACCTATAGCGAAGAAGAGGGTTGCTGGTTGTTGAATGGTGTGAAGCGTTTCATCACCAACGGTGACTCTGACATCCACTTGGTGTTGGCTCGTTCTGAAGAAGGTACACGCGACGGACGTGGTTTGTCCATGTTCATCTACGACAAGCGTCAAGGTGGTGTAACCGTTCGCCACATCGAGCATAAGTTGGGTATCCACGGCTCACCTACTTGCGAGCTGGTATATAAGAATGCCAAAGCTGAACTCTGTGGCGACCGCAAGTTAGGTCTGATTAAATATGTGATGAGCTTGATGAATGGTGCTCGCTTGGGCATTGCAGCTCAAAGTACAGGTGTAAGTCAGGCAGCCTACAACGAGGCATTGGCATACGCTCGTGACCGCAAGCAGTTCGACAAGGCCATCATTGAGTTCCCAGCTGTGTATGAGATGCTGGCACGCATGAAAGCCAAGCTCGATGCAGGTCGAAGCATCCTCTACATGACCTCACGTTATGTAGATATCTACAAGGCACTGAACGACATCAGCCGTGAGCGTAAACTGACTCCAGAGGAACGTTTGGAGCAAAAGAAATACACTCGCCTGGCTGATGCATTCACCCCACTGGGTAAGGGTATGACATCTGAGTATGCCAACCAGAACACCTACGACTGCATCCAGATTCATGGTGGTTCAGGCTTCATCATGGAATACAAGGCACAGCGCCTGTATCGTGATGCCCGCATCCTCTCCATCTACGAAGGCACTACCCAGTTGCAGGTAGTGGCAGCTATCCGCTACGTCACCAACGGCACCTACTTGGATATCCTTCGTGAGTTTGAGCAAGAGCAGGTAATTGACGAGCTGAAGCCATTGCAGGAACGTATCATCGAGATGACCAACAAGTTCGAGGCAGCTACCAACCTGGTGAAGGAAGCTGGCAACCAAGAACTCCTCGACATCCTGGCCCGTAGCCTGTATGAGATGGCAGCTGTGAATGTCATGGCCAACCTCCTGCTGATGGATGCCTCTCGTGCTCCTGAGCTGTTTGCCAACTCAGCCAAGGTGTATGTCAACCTGGTAGAGTCAGAGGTAGAGAAGCACTTCAAGTTTATCAACAGTTTCAAGGCAGAAGACTTGGAAGCATACAGAAAGAATTAAAGACCCCTCAGTCACTTCGTGACAGCTCCCCTAAACAAGGGAGCAACTATTGAAAAATATAAAAGCTGCGAGGAATCGCAGCTTTTATTGTGTAAAAAAAGAGGCGGAGCTTTTGGCCCCGTCTCTTTATTATATATGAGTTGCGATGAATTACATCATGCCGCCACCCATGCCACCGCCCATGCCAGGAGCTGGCATTGGAGGCAGATCTTCCTTCTTCTCGCTGATCACGCACTCGGTAGTCAGGAACATACCTGCGATAGAAGCAGCGTTCTCCAGGGCCACACGAGTTACCTTAGCTGGATCAACTACACCAGCTGCATGCAGGTTCTCGAACACATCGGTACGAGCATTGTAACCAAAGTCAGCCTTGCCCTCACGAACCTTCTGAACAACCACAGCACCTTCCTTACCTGCGTTAGCGCAGATCTGACGCAGAGGCTCCTCAATAGCACGCTTCACAATCTCGATACCAGTGGTCTCGTCGTCGTTAGCGCCCTTAAAGCCCTCCAGTGCCTGCTGAGCACGGATGTATGCCACACCACCACCAGGAACGATACCTTCCTCGATAGCAGCACGAGTAGCACGCAAAGCGTCATCTACACGGTCTTTCTTCTCCTTCATCTCTACCTCAGAAGCAGCACCCACATACAGAACTGCTACGCCACCAGCCATCTTGGCCAGACGCTCCTGAAGCTTCTCCATGTCATACTGGCTCTTGGTGTTCTCCATCTGCATCTTGATCTGCTCAATACGAGCCTGGATAGCCTCAGAGTCACCGGCACCGCTTACGATAGTAGTGTTGTCCTTGTTAACGGTCACCTTCTCAGCCTGACCCAGCATATCAACAGTTGTCTTGTCCAGTGTCAGACCCTTCTCCTCGCTGATCACCACGCCACCAGTCAGGATAGCGATATCCTCCAGCAAGTCCTTACGACGCTCGCCAAAGCCAGGAGCCTTCACAGCACAGATCTTCAGCTGACTGCGCAGACGGTTAACTACCAACATAGCCAAAGCCTCGCTATCCACATCCTCAGCAATTACCAACAGAGGACGGCCAGTCTGTACAGCTGGTTCCAGGATAGGCAAGAAATCCTTCAGGTTAGAAATCTTCTTATCATAGATCAGGATGAGCGGATTCTCCATCACGCACTCCATCTTCTCAGTGTCAGTTACGAAATAAGGTGACAGATAGCCACGGTCGAACTGCATACCTTCTACTACACCAATGGTAGTGTCGGTACCCTTAGCCTCTTCGATAGTGATCACACCATCCTTAGAAACCTTGCGCATAGCGTCAGCAATCAGCTTACCGATCTCAGGATCGTTGTTAGCTGATACAGCAGCCACCTGCTCAACCTTGTCGTAGTCGCTACCCACCTTCTCAGCCTGGTTCTGAATAGCCTCTACTACCTTAGCCACAGCCTTGTCGATACCACGCTTGATGTCAATAGGACTTGCACCAGCGGTTACGTTCTTCAGACCCTCAGCAACGATAGCCTGTGCCAATACAGTAGCGGTAGTGGTACCATCACCAGCAGCATCGCCAGTCTTGCTTGCCACTTCCTTCACCAGCTGAGCGCCAGTGTTCTGCATATTGTCTGCCAACTCAATTTCCTTAGCAACGGTCACACCGTCCTTGGTAATCTGAGGTGCACCAAACTTCTTCTCAATCACTACATTGCGGCCTTTAGGACCCAGTGTCACCTTTACGGCATTTGCCAGTGTGTCGATACCCTTCTTCAACTGATCGCGGGCTTCGATATTGAATTTAATTTCTTTTGCCATTGTTGTTTTCTCCTTTGTTAAATTATTCAACTACTGCCAGTACATCGCTCTGACGCATAATCAGATACTTAGTACCGTTTGCTTCCAACTCAGTTCCTGCATACTTGCCGTAGAGCACCTTGTCGCCTACTTTCAGTACCATTTCCTCGTCTTTTGTTCCGTTGCCCACTGCAACAACTTCGCCCTTAACAGGCTTTTCCTTCGCTGTGTCTGGAATAAACAGACCAGTAGAAGTCTTCTCTTCAGCAGCTTCTGGTAATACCAGAACTCTGTCTGCCATTGGTTTAACTGTCATAATCGTTATTATTTTTATTTGTTATTAGTTTTCTGCGCGACAAAGATAATCTAAACTAAACACAAAACCAAATATGCTTGGCTATTTGTTATGGTGTAGCTTCTCTTCGACGCTGGTAAAAGTACCAAATTCGTGCCAAATCACTAAACATGGCTACGCTTGAATATTTGGCAGACATAGCGTGTCACTTTGTCACATTGTGGAAAAGAGCCGCATCACTATCTTTCATCAAAGTGTATATTTTTTTACGTTATTATTTGGTTTTTCACTCATTATATCGTAACTTTACGCCAAATGTACAAATGTGTGCATACCTATTAGCTAATAAATAAAACGTACAATACCATGAACAGAAACGAAAAATTTGTCATTACTATTAACCGCGAGCTGGGCTCTGGCGGACGTAGTGTAGGTCAGAAACTGGCTGATAGATTAGGTGTTAAATTCATTGACAAGGCCATTCTGAAAGCATTGAAGGCTAAGTATCACCTCACCACTGAGGAGATTGAGAAACTGAAAGGTCAGAAAGAAGGATGGTGGGCTGAGTTTCAGCGCCGTGTTGTTCCATTTACCGATGTTTCCAACGACTTAGACGGAGGCAATGAAACAGAGATTATCACTACCGAGGAGGTGTTCAAGGCTGAAACAGAAATCATCAAGGGTATCACTGACCAGGAGTCTTGTGTGATTACTGGACGTAGTGCTTTCTATGTATTGAAAGACCATCCTAACCACCTGAGTATTTTGATTCAGGCACCTATGGAACAGCGCATCCAGCGTGTCATGATGCGTCAAGAGTTGCTTCGCAACTTGGCTATCAAGGTGATCAACCAGGTAGATGAACGTCGTGAGAACTACGTGCAGAAGTTCTGTGGCACTTCTCGCTACGACACCCGCAACTACGACTTGGTAATCTCTATGGAGAATATCAAGGAAGACGATGCCGTAGATATCATCATGGACTACGTTTATCGTCAGTCAAAGTAACGATAAAGTCAATAACATAAAGAGGCGCCTCAATGAGACGTCTCTTTTTTTTGTACTATTTCACTTTGTATCTGAAAACTTTTTCTTTTCTACTTTCAGGCAAACTCCAGCTGGAAAGTGACAGGCCAATTGTTAGTACCACTCTTTAGTAAAGTGATAGTACCGCCAGAGATTTTCATTATTTGACGAGCCAAAGAGAGACCTATGCCACTACCCTCTTGCTTGGTAGTAAAGAATGGTACGAAAATCTGTCGAGCCAAATCGTCGGAAATGGCAGGACCATTGTTGCTCACATTGATAAACACATGCTCGGTCTTGTCTGCATAAGCATGTACCAGAATACGTCCATTGTTGTCGCCTATGGCTTGCACTGCATTTTTCAGCAAGTTAATCATTATTTGGCGAATCAAGTTAGGATCGGCATAAAGCATCAGGTCTTCAGGTTCCACCTGTATGCTCAGATTGATATTGTCTGGTACCAGATTCAAGCTACTTACCTGCTTCATCATCTCCTGAATATAGAATGGTTCTGGCTGAGGTTGTTGCAATGCCGAAAACTTGCGATAACTATCAACAAACGAGATAAGACCAGCAGAAGTTTCGTGGATGGCCCGTATGCCTTCATATAATTCACTGTTTTTCACGTCTTCCCTTTGCATAAATGTATCGCTAACAGATGATATAGGTGCCATGCTATTCATAATTTCATGAGTAAGCACACGTGTCAGCTTAATCCATGAATCCAATTCCTTTTCGTCAAGTTCGTTGTGAATATCATTCATGATAAGTATTCTTACCGATTGCTTGTTCAGTTCTGTACGCACACAGGTAATCGACAAATCCACCTCCCCTTTATCCGTTTGCAAGTGCAATTGTTTTCGTTCCCTTACCTGTATATTTCTGAACAGGTCAGCCACATCGTTTCCATATCGTTCCAGTTGACGGAGGTTACTAAATATGGGCAAGCCCAATAGTCGGGCTGACGCAGGGTTGGCTTGTACGATTCTTTCCTGTTCGTCAATCACAATAATGCCCGTACTCACAGATGACATGGTTTGTTCATAAAATCTCTCATGTTGCACCATCTGTTGCTTTTGTTCGCTCATGAGGCTACCAAACTGGTTGATGGTGTCTTGCAGCACTTGTTCGCCGGCAGAGTGGTAAGAGGTAGGCAAGCGGAAACTATAGTCATTGTTGCGAATAGCTTCCAGCATCAGGTAGCACTTCTCCTTTAGTTTCTTTACGCCCTGAACATAGTTTATTATGGTAAAAATGAGCAACACAACACCTATACCTACCAATTCATACTCCTTTTGAGCAATGCCCCAGGTAAGGATAGCTGTGCCAGCTACAAGCAAAAAGGCACGTATAGTCGTAATGTTAATCCATTTAGATACCATATCGTTTCAGTTTGCTATAAAGGGTTTGTCGACTGATGCCCAACACCGAAGCCACTTGTGATACATTACCATTGTATTGTTGCATGGCTCGGCGTATAGCCTCACATTCAGTAGCTTCCAAAGTTTGTGTTTGTTGGCTATCTTGTATAGATGATGGCTGTATCAAGGCATTCAGTTCAATATGTTCAGGTTTCAGCACTTTGCCTTCCGCCATAATAACAGCTTTCTCAATAGCATGTTGCAATTCGCGAATATTGCCATACCATGGGTGTGACTGCAACTTCTTTGCCGCCTCTGTCGAGATTGTTTCCAACTCACGACCATACTGTATATTATATTGTTGCAAGAACCTTTCAGCTAAAGGTTGTATATCTTCCTTACGTTCCCTCAAAGCAGGCAAATGCAAGTGAATGGTATTGATGCGATAAAGCAAGTCCTCACGAAAATCACCCTGTTGTACCATCAAAGCCAAGTCTCGGTTAGTGGCACAAATCAAGCGAATGTCAGTTGGCTGTGGCAAGTTACTTCCCACTTTTACAAAGGTACGCTTTTGAATGGCTGTCAGTAGCTTGGGTTGCATGTGCAATGGTAAGTTGGCTATTTCATCCAAAAACAACGTACCACCACTGGCTGCTTCAAACCTACCAATACGGTCGGCATGAGCATCAGTAAACGATCCTTTAACATGGCCAAACAGCTCACTCTCAAACAATGTTTCTGTAATGGCACCCATATCTACTGACACAAAAGGCCCCTCATGGCGATTGCTAAGTCTATGAATCTCATGTGCCAGCATATCTTTTCCTGTGCCGTTTTCGCCAGTAATCAAAATACTGGCATCTGTAGCACTGATACGTTCCACTGTCAGCTTCAGTTGATTGATGGCTTCAGAATTTCCCCAATACATCTCACCTTCCTGATGGGTAGTTGGGGAAACAGCCTTTTGTCTGGGCTTTTCCTGACGTGCTTTTTTCAGTGCATCCAAGAGCGTCTGCACCAACTTGGCGTTATCCCATGGCTTGACAACAAAATCAGTGGCCCCCTCTTTAAGTCCTGTTACAGCCAAATTAATGTCTGCATAAGCTGTGAAAAGCACCACCTGTGTTTGTGGACGAATGCGTTTGATTTCTCGTAACCAGTAGAGTCCTTCATTGCCAGTATTCAATCCGGCAGAGAAGTTCATGTCAAGCAACACCACATCAGGTCGTTTCTGTTGGATGGTAGTGGGCAATGGCGCAGGACTACTGAGAGTCACTATTTCATCAAAATAGCTGTTCAGCAGATAAAGTAGCGAAGTTAATATATTCTTGTTGTCGTCTACTAAAACCAATGATCCACGTCTGTTCATATTAGCTTGTTTGCTTAGTGTAGCAAAGGTAATGAAAAGTTTTGAGATTGGACAAGACTTGTGTCACAAACTCCCCAGTATCCTCGTATTATAAAAAATAGTATGTCCAAAATTTAGACACCTACTGTCTAATAATTGGACACACTCACTAAAGTGATATATTAAACAATACTGTAAATCAACAAGATACGAGTTTGGCACGGCATTTGCTTTGAGGAAGACGTGAGAAAACAATAAAATAATAAAAGATGAATAGAACCAAAAAAACGATAGTAGTGGCTGCGATGATAATTGTCAATTCTCAATTATCAGTTGTCAATTGCCAAGATACTTGGACGGTGGATCAATGCATGGCTTATGCGGTGGGCCACAACCATCAGATACGCCAGCGCGAGTGGGAGATGAAGAACAACCAGATGGACAAGCTCAGTGCCATAGGCAATTTCATGCCATCGGTAGATGGAGGTGTCAGCGCTCGCTATAGCTTTGGTCGAGGCATCGACCCCGAAACCAACGTATATGACAATATCTCTACGTTTCATAATAACTACTATTTGGAAGCCAGCATGCTTATCTTCCAAGGGGGAAGTCTGGTTAACCAGGTCCGTAAGGCGCAAGCCAATGTGAAGATGGGTAAGGCGGCCTTGCAGGAAGCGCAGGATAATACGGCACTGGACACTTTCCAGGCGTATATCCAGGCGCTTTACTGCATGGGTACCGTTCGAATGACAAAACAAAAGCTCTCTGAAAGCGACTCCTTATTATATAAAACTCGCCTCCAAGAAGAAATTGGTTTGAAAGGTATGGCGGATGTGGCACAGATGGAAGCACAGCAAGCCACCGATGCCTATAACTATACCCACCAGCAAAACCTATACAAGACAGCGATGCTAACCTTAAAGCAAAAAATGAACTATCCAATGGAGGAGGAGCTGTTGCTGGACTCCACCTTATTAGACAGTAGTGTGATGGAGCAAGTAGATTTAGAGCTGATGGACAAGGAAGAGGTGGTGCAGTTAGCATTGCACAACAACCCTACCTTGCAAAAGAGCCTGCTTAACGCACAAGCACAGAAGATGCAGAGTCGCATGGCTTTGGGCGATGTACTACCTAGCATCAGTTTGTTTGCAGGCCTTAGCACCTCTTACTATAAGCAGCTGCATGTCAACACTTATCCTTCGTTTGGCAGCCAGTTTCGCGACAATTTCGGTTCCTATGTAGGTGTTTCACTTAGTGTACCCATCTTCACTCAGTTGAAAGGCGTTTCTGGTGTCCGCAAGGCTCGATACAACTATCGCATCGCACAGGAAAAGGTGGAAGAGCAGAAGTTGGAGCTCCGTAAATTGGTAGAACAAGCAGTGATGGATCGTGAGGGTTTTCTGCATGAGAGTATTCAGATGGAAAAGAAAGTTGCCTCAGATAAACTGGCTTATCAGGTAACGAAGCGCAAGTATGAAGAAGGACTGATGACCTCGCTCGATGTGCAGCATAATGCCGCTACATGGCTGGAGTCGCAAGCCAGTCTCTTGCAAAGCAAACTCACTTATTTCCTCAAGTGCAGGTTAGTGGAATATTACAAAGGAAATGACATTATTCAGCAATAAAAGAAAATACTATGGATATACAATTAGAAAAAAAGAAAGGCATTCAGAAGAAGCACTTGCCATACATTGCCGGAGGAAGCGTAATCATCCTGTTGCTGGCATGGATTATCTTCGGCAACCACGCTTCTACTATGCGTGTGGATAGCAAGTCAGTCAACATTGCGGATGTAACTTACGGAGAGTTCAACGACTATATTCGTCTGAACGGGCGGGTACAACCCATCAGCATCGTGCAGATAAGCCCAGAGGAAGGCGGTATAGTCATGGAGAAGGTGGTAGAGGAAGGTGCCCAGGTGAAGAAGGGCGACGTAATTCTGCGCCTCGCCAACTCCAACCTCGACCTCTCTATCCTCAACGCTGAGAGTGAACTGGCAGAAAAGCAGAACCTCTTGCGTAATACGCAGGTGGCGATGCAGCAAGACAAGCTGACCAACGAGACGGAGAAGGCTACCCTCGACATTGACACCCAGCGCAAGCAACGTACCTACAAGCAGATGGAACGTCTGTATAACGAGAAGCTGGTAAGCAAGGAGGAGTATATGCAGGCGAAAGAAGACTTTGAGTTGGCACAACGTAAACACAACCTGGTGGCACAGCGTCTGGAGCAAGACAGCATCTATCGCACCGTGCAGATGGACCAGATGGAGGACAACCTGCAGAATATGCGCCAGAACGTGGCGATGATTCGTGAGCGCAAGAACAAGTTGGAGGTAAGGGCTACCATCAGTGGCGAGTTGGGCTTGTTGGATGCCGAGTTGGGACAGAACATCAGTGCCGGACAGATGGTGGGACAAATCAACGATCTTAGCGACTTCAAGGTGGAGGCACAGGTGGATGAGCATTATATTGATAGAGTAATAAATGGTTTGCCTGCAACTTTTCAGCGTCAAAATACGTCTTTTGGATTAAAGGTGCGTAAGGTATATCCCGAAGTACGCGAAGGCAGGTTCCGTACTGACTTCGTGTTCACTGGTGAGCGTCCCGACAATATCCGAAGCGGACAGACCTACTACATCGACCTGCAATTAGGAGAGCCATCCGAGAGTGTGCTGATTCCTAAGGGCACCTTCTTCCAGGTCACTGGTGGCAACTGGATATTCGTAGTGGATAAGGATGGCAAGAAGGCTTATCGCCGCACCATCCGTATCGGACGCCAGAACCCGCAGTACTACGAGGTGCTGGAAGGCCTGGAGCAAGGTGAGCGTGTCATCGTGAGCGGCTACGAGGGCTTTAAGGATAATGAAGTGTTAGTATTGAATTAAGAATTAAAATAAGTATTATGGAAAAGAATAAGATTATCAAGGCTATAGGCATTATCGTAGTGGTATTGCTGTTGTTATATGCACAAGCTGGACACATCAACTTGCCAGGACACGGCAACAGAGAGCAAAAGAACTTGCAGGAAGCAGTGGTGAACTATGTCGCTTCTCAGCTGACTAATGGCGAAACGGTGGAGTTTGGCACCAAGTATAATAGCAATGACTACAAAGAGAACGGTGAAGTGCGTTACTCTGCTACCGTTGAATACTATGTAGTGGCAAAGGATGGTACCAAGGTGAAGCATACCGCACAGGTAGTTACCAACGAGGATAAGGATAAGATTATCGAATGGAGAGACCAATAAACGATGAAAACAATAGTTAGGAACTTTACATCCATTTTCAAGAAGTTTGTTACGGCAAACCTGCTGAATATGTTAGGACTGAGCTTGGCATTCGCTTCGTTCTTCGTCATCATGACGCAGGTGAACTACGACTTGAGCTACAACAAGAGCTTTGCGGAGCACGAAAACCTGTTCAGGATGACAATGGATTTGGGACCCAGTGAAGGCCATCTCACCTCTCTGGCTCGCCCTGTAATAGAACGCTTGGCGGTGTCATCGCCCCATGTCATCAGTTATGGCAGCTATCAGGGTTGGGTGAATTATGACCAATATAGCATAGGCGAGAAAGAGTTTACTTTGAATGAACGATTTGGCAACAATGACTTCCTCAGCGTATTTAAGCCTACAGTCATAACAGGCAACCTGGAAGGGCTGAAACAGCGTTATAACATCGTACTGCCCCGTTCAGAGGCGATGCGTCTGTTCGGCACGACAGATGTGGTGGGGCAGACATTGAAATACAAGTGGGAAGATAATCTGTACTACAATGTGTGTGCCGTGATAGAAGATTATCCGGCAAATAACTTCTTGCATGGCGATTGCTTTATCGGTACCGATTATAACAAGGACAGCTACAACAACTGGAACTACGATGCCTATATTCGGGTGGATGATGCCTGCAATTTACCAGCTGTAGAGCAAACCCTGAGAAGGACTGCTATCGAGCTTTTTAAAGAAAAGTACAACATGACCACCCAGGAAGAGGAAGATGCTTTGCAGATTATCTTTACCAATGTGGCTGATGCCCACTTCTCCAAAGACCTGAACAAGGCTGCTCCTGGCAAATGTTCTGTCTATTTGCTGATATGTTTCTCTTTGCTGATAGTGGTGATTGCAGCAGTAAACTTTATGAACTTCACTTTGGCAGAGACTCCGATGCGCATCCGCAGCATCAATACCCAGAAAGTATTGGGAGCAACGGCAGCTAAACTGAGAGCCAGCTTGCTGGTAGAGGCTGTCATCATCAGCTTGATAGCCTTTGTGGTGGCATTGCTGATCGTCTATCTGGCGCACGACTTCGGCTTGCAGGAATTAGTACAGGCAAGCATCTTGTTGCAAGACCATCCACAGCTCATAGCCATCACGTTAGCTTTGAGTATCGGCGTAGGTCTGTTGGCTGGTGCCTATCCCTCCTATTACGTCACCTCATTCCCTCCGGCATTGGTGCTGAAAGGCTCATTTGGCTTGTCGCCTAAGGGCAGGGTGTTGCGAACTGTGCTCATCTGCCTGCAGTTTGTGGTTTCCTTTATGTTAGTGATTGGCGTGGGCATCATGTATCTGCAGAGTTATCTCATTTACCATACCGATTACGGTTTCGATAAAGACGAGGTGTTGACACTCCCAGCCACCCCAGCCACACGCCAACAGCTTGATGCGGTAGATGCGGAACTGAGATCCATCTCTGGCATTGAGGGTGCCAGTATAACACAGGGTATTCTTGGCAGTAGTGACAGTTATCAAACGTGGGGCAGGGGCAGTGGCGACAAATATTTGAACTTTACTTGCCTCTTTGTGGATTGGCGATTCTTGGATGTGATGGGTATTGATATTGTAGAAGGTCGTAACTTTAGAGAATCAGATGGCGATGTGTATATCCTCAATGAGTCAGCCAAAAAACGATACGACTGGCTGAGGGTGAATGAACCCATTACTGATGGCGATCTCCCTGTTATAGGTTTCTGTAAGGATATCAAGTATTCTACTTTGCGAGTAGATGACGCTGAATTGCCTATTGCCTTCTTCGTACCGAAACCAGGAGGGGAATATGCTCAATGGTCTTGGCAGAACCATGTATTGGTGCGTGTATCTAAAGGTGTGGACAAACGTCAAATCAAGCAGAAGGTATTAGATGTAGTCAATAGGATTGAGAAGGAATATACCTTAGATCTTAGCGAGTTGAATTACATTGACGAGGTGTTGGAGAGATCTTATCAGCAAGAATCCCTCTTCACCAAGCAAATCCTGCTGTTCTCACTGCTGGCTATCCTCATCAGCATCATCGGCGTGTTTGGCTTGACGATGTTCGAGAGCGAGTATCGTCGCAAGGAGATTGGCATCCGCAAGGTGTTTGGCAGTTCCACCCGTGAGATTCTCCAGATGTTCAACAAGCGATACCTGTATATCCTGTTGGGTTGCTTCGTGGTGGCTGCACCAGTGGGCTATCTCTTGGGGCAGCATTGGCTCGAAGGCTTTGCCGTCCGCACTGCCATCAATCCGCTGCTGTTCTTGGTATCCTTCCTCTTGGTTACCCTCATCACCATGCTGACAGTCACCTACCAGAGTTGGAAGAATGCCAGTGAGAACCCTGTAAACTCCATAAAAACTGAATAAAGCAATTGACAACTAAACTCAAGATATATGAAAACGATTGTTAGGAACTTTACTTCTATTTTCAAGAAGTTTGTTACAGCAAACCTGTTGAACTTGTTGGGACTGAGCTTGGCATTTGCTTCGTTCTTCGTCATTATGACGCAGGTGAACTACGACCTGGGTTACAACAAGAGCTTTACGGAGCACGAGAACTTGTTCCGTATTCGGGTGAATGGCTTGGCATCTGATATTATGGGAGTTCAGTTGCCTCGCCCTATGGCGGAGAGACTGGCTGCTGCCTCACCCCATGTAACAGGCTATGGTCTTTACAGCGGCACCATGTTTGACAACTATGTAGTTGGAGAGAATGAGTACACTTTGTTTGTCGATCATGGTGTCAAGGACTTTCTCAGTGTGTTCAAGCCCTCTGTCATAGCTGGCAATGTGGAAGGACTGAGCCAGAAAAACAACATCGTGTTGCCCCGATCTGAGGCGATGCGTCTGTTCGGCACTACCGACATTGTGGGCTCTACCCTGAAATACAAATACCGTGATGACTTGTTCTACAACATTTGTGCTGTGGTGGAAGACTATCCTGAGAACAACTTCATGCATGGACATTGCTTCATGGGGGATGATTATGGAGAGGATGACTACATGATGTGGAATTGCAGCCCTTACGTCAGGGTGAATGACATTGCCAACTTGCCACAGGCAGAGCAGGTCATGAACAGTCTGTTAGGGGATATCTGGACCGAGCAATATGAGTCAGACATTGCTAAGGAAGGGAAAATTCAAGTGGCGCTCATCCCTATCGGTGAGGAGCATTTTGACAAGACTCTTCAGGCAACGGCTCCTACCAAGTCGTCGTCCTATCTGCTGCTGTGCTTCTCATTGCTGATAGTGATGATTGCCGCTGTTAATTTCACCAACTTCACCTTGGCTGAGACTCCCATGCGCATCCATAGCATCAACACGCAGAAGGTGCTGGGAAGCTCGACTGTCCGTCTGCAAGGCAGCTTGCTGGCAGAAGCGGTAATCATCAGTCTGATAGCTTTTGTAGTGGCATTGGCGATTGTGTATCTGGCGCATGACTTCGGATTGCAAGAACTCGTGACAGCCAGCATCCTGCTGCAAGACCATCCGCAGCTGATAATCTTCACCTTGCTGCTCAGCATCGCTGTCGGAGCATTGGCTGGTGCCTATCCAGCTTATTACGCCACTTCTTTCCCACCTGCCCTGGTGCTGAAAGGCTCGTATGGATTGTCGCCTAAGGGCAAGAAACTCAGAACCATCCTTATCTGTCTGCAATTCGCCGCTTCTTTTGTCTTGGTCTTAGTGGTGGGTATCATGTATCTGCAAAGCCACTTCATATATAGCTCCGACTATGGCTACGACAAGGAGCAGGTGATGATAATTCCTGCAACACCAGCCACGCGAGAGTTATCTGTGGTGAATGCCCAACTTGGTGCTATCCCAGGGATAGAGGGAGCCACCTTGTCACAGTTCGCCCTCAACTCCAGCGACAATTTCCAGCTGAGGCAAACGGATAGTGACGATAAGAAAATGACCTTCACTTGCTTGATGGTAGATTGGCGGTTCATCGATGTGATGGGTATTGAGATAACTGAGGGCAGAAGTTTCAGAGAAAACGACGGTGATGTATATATCTTCAATGAGTCAGCGAAGAAGCAATTTCCCTGGCTCACGATAGATCAGCCCATCGCAGACGGTGATTATCCCGTGGTGGGATTCTGCAAGGACATCAAGTATTCTACCTTCCGTACTGACGATACGCAGATGCCTATAGCTTTCCTGGTGCCCAATCCGGCAGGGAAGGAGTGGGTAAGAGGCTTCTGGCGCAACCAGCTCTTGATTCGTATAGCAAAAAATATGGATAAGCAGGAGGCGAAACAGAAAGTGCTGGCTACAATTAATGAGATAGAAAAAGAATACCCTAAAGATGAGGGTGACATCAGGTATATTGATGACATAATGGATTATACTTATAAGCAGGAGAACCTCTTCACCAAGCAGATATTGCTCTTCTCGCTGCTGGCTATCCTCATCAGTATCATTGGCGTGTTCGGACTCACGATGTTCGAGAGCGAGTATCGCCGCAAGGAGATAGGCATCCGCAAGGTGTTCGGCAGCTCCACCGCTGAGATTCTCCAGATGTTCAATAAGCGATACCTGTATATATTGTTGGGTTGCTTCGTGGTAGCTGCTCCTGTGGGCTATCTGTTGGGGCAGCATTGGTTGGAAGGCTTTGCCGTCAAGACCACCATCAGTCCGCTGCTCTTCCTGGTGTCCTTCCTACTGGTAACCCTCATCACCATGCTGACGGTTACCTATCAGAGCTGGAAGAATGCCAGTGAGAACCCTGTAAATTCTATTAAAACTGAATAATAACAAAAAATGATACAATTATGATTAAGATTGAAAACTTAGTGAAGAAGTTCACTACAACAGAAGTAGAGACCATTGCATTGAACAATGTAAGTCTGGAAGTAGCCGACAAGGAATTTGTAGCCATTATGGGCCCGTCAGGTTGTGGCAAGTCAACCTTGCTGAACATCATGGGACTATTGGATAACCCTACCTCTGGCGACTATTATCTGAATGAACAGGAAGTGGGACACCTCAGGGAGAAAGATCGTACAAAGGTGCGCAAAGGCAACATCGGTTTTGTGTTCCAGAGTTTTAACCTGATTGACGAACTGAACGTGTATGAGAATGTGGAACTGCCCTTGACTTACTTAGGTGTTCCTGCCGATGAACGCAAACGCAAGGTAAATGAGATATTGAAACGTATGGCGATCAGTCATCGTGCCAAGCACTATCCTCAGCAACTCAGTGGAGGACAGCAGCAGCGTGTCGCCATTGCCCGTGCGGTGGTGTGTGAACCCAAGATTATCCTTGCCGATGAGCCAACGGGTAACCTCGACTCTAAGAACGGTTTGGAAGTGATGCAGTTGCTTACCGAACTGAACAAGGAGGGCACTACCATCGTGATGGTGACACACAGTCAGCGTGACGCAGGTTTTGCTACTCGTGTTATTAACTTATTTGACGGACAAGTAGTAAGTACTGCAGAAGGATTATGAAACAAGCAATCAACTCTTTATTCAGAAAAGGGCAAGCCAATGTGGTGAAGATCATCTGTCTGAGCATTGGTTTGGCTTTGGGTTTGCTGATGATAGCCGAAGTCATCTTCGAGCGAAGCTACGACAACTACATCCCTCGTCTGGATGATACCTATCGCGTGACGGCCACCTATCAGATGCAAGAGGGAGACCCCAAAGAATTTAACCAAACATCAGGTGCTCACGCCCCAGGCATCAAGAACGTCTGCCCGGAGGTGGAGGCTGCTACCCGCTTTACCTGGTTGACTGGCGATGATGGAACCTTCCTGACAGAAGATAATCTGACTTTCAAGGGTAATATCATCATGACAGACTCGTCGTTTTTCGATGTGTTCCCTCGGAAAATAATCTTCGGAGAGGACCCCCACAAAGGACTGAACGAAGTCTATCAAGCCTATATTTCCAGCAAGTTATTGGAAACATTAGGCACCGACATCATCGGTAAGACCGTGAAGTATAAAGCAAATGAGGCCATACATTGCCAAATTGTAGGTGCCTTTGAAGCCTTCCCAGAGAATACCCATTTACCACAGATGGATATACTGTTGTCATTGCCTACCTACAAGCTGTTGCAGGGCGGTAACTTTGACAGTGCCAACAACTGGTTGGGCAACGATCGCTATAGAAGTTATGTCCGTCTGGCTCCAGGCGTAAAGCCAGAGGCTTTGCAAGCACGGATAGATCAGATGGTGGAAGACCATATCGGTGAGGATTTGCGTCAGGCCAAAGTGGATTACAGGTTGTCGCTGAAGCCCATCAGAAACCTCATTCTCACGGAATCCGACTACAACCGTGTTATGAACTATGTGTTCCTGGCATTTGGCATCATCATGCTGGCTGTGTCTATCTTGAACTATATCCTGCTGGTGGTATCATCAATGGTTAACCGTGCCAAGAGCATTGCCACCTATCGCTGCTACGGAGCTTCAGGCAAGGATATCTACAAGATGATTCTCAGCGAGTCGTTCCTTCATGTGGTATGCATCAGCCTGCCCATAGCCATACTGATTATGTTGGGCTTGCAAGACTTTATCCAAGAGAACATCGCCCACTCGTTGAAGAGCCTTTTCCCGGCATCTACCATCATTATCTGTGCAGTGATAACCTTGGCGGTAACGATGATTTGCGGCCTGATGCCCGGCTATCTTTATACCAAGATTCCTGTCACTTACGCCTATCGTCGCTATAGTGAGAACAAGCGTCATTGGAAGTTGGGCTTGCTGTTCGCACAGTTCCTGTTGGCAGCGTTCTTTGTGAATATGCTGGTGGTGCTGGGATTGCAATACAGCAAGATGACCAACTACAACTTGGGCTTTGACTACCAGAACACCCTTGCCATTTCTCTTCGCGGCATACCCGACAACGAGGCTGAGCGTGCCGTGCAGGAGCTGAAGCGCGACCCACGAGTGGCTGGTGTTTCTTGGGCGTACCAGTCGTTGGAAAACAGTGCCAGCGGTGACAATGTAGTCAATAGGGAAACGAATGAGCACTATATGAACATAGCCGATTTGTTTGAGGTAGGCGAAGACTTCTTTGAGGTGATGGACATACCAGTAATAGAAGGCAAGTCGTTTACGCCAGGCTTGAACGACAGCATACAGACGGAGATCATGGTGAGCCGAAGCTTTGTAGAGCGTATGCGTGAGATAGCTGGCTGGGAAGGTTCTGGCATCGGTAAAGAGGTATTCATCACTTCGCATGATAAGGCATCCACCACCATCGTGGGGGTATATGAAGACCTGAAGTTAGGCTCGTTTGTGGATGGCACCGACCATCGCCCGTCGGTGATGTACTATGGTTCTGTGGGCCATTCTTTCATCCAGCGCCTCTATGTACGATTGCACGACTTCAATGAAGAGTCAGTGAATCAAGTACAGCAGATTGTGAACCAGACGATGACCTCAGAGCAGGTAACCGTGATGCCAATGCGCATGTTGGTGGGCAACAACTATGAAGGTTTCAAGCATGTGCGCAATGCGGTGTTGCTGGCAGGTCTGAGCATCTTCATCATAGCGATGATAGGACTGATTGCCTACCTGATGGATGAGGTGAACAGGCGCAGGAGTGAGATAGCCATCCGTAAGATTGTGGGAGCAACGGTAGTAGATGTTCAAAGCATCTTCCAACGCGACTTATCTTTGATTGCCTTACCAGCTATGTTGATTGGTTTGCTCTTAGCATGGTATGTCAGTCAGCAAGTCTTGCAGCTTTTCGAGGTGAAGATAGCCCTCACAGCTTGGCTCTTCGGTGGTTGTACTGTTGTTGTACTCTGCATGGTGTTGCTGGTTTCTGGCTATTTAGTTTGGCAGGCTTCTCGTGCCAATCCAACCGATAATCTGCGAACAGAATAATAATAACTTTTTCTTTATAAAACAGGTCAGACCTCTTATCAACCCAGAAAGGTGATAAGGGGTCTGTTTTTTATCCTTTTTGGAATTAAAAATATGGAAAACAAAGCAGCTAACACCATGGAATATAACATACAGTTTGAATTATGGCAAGAGTTTGTGCCGTCCTCACTTTCTGATGCGACGAGAATAAATCTGCTAATCAATATTTACCAAAGGAAAATGTATAAGTAATAGCATAAATAGATAGAAAAAGATATTAGATTGCGAAAAAAGTTGTACCTTTGCACCCGCTTTAGAGGGCGAAGTCATCTAATTTACTGTTTTTTTATTGGCTGAGATTAATAGTTATGTATATTGGGGAGTATAAAAAAGACAAATGTCTTATCATACCACTCAAACTACTAACAAGTTTCAACGTTATAGATTTTGTTGTTAAACTTGTACAGCTATATCTTTCTTACAAAGCACTATCTTCTTTTTCTACTTCTTATATTCCACCACTCATAGATCTTCAGTTCTTTACACTCTTCGACACAATAGAGAAGCAGGAGGCTTTAAAAACAACCATTATCGGCTTCTTACCGTTTGTATCTGAGAATAAAGGGCGCCAATGGGTGCCCTTATATATTGCCTATACTTTTGCTATTGGTAAGCGGGTACTATTAGATGATTATCATTTATTTTTTAGCGATATAGAAGCTTTATTCCCTGGACGGCTGGTGAATATTAAACCTGATACGACATCTGCCTACGATCGTTACGAGACGCTTTCTAAATCACTGGCCAGGGAATGCAAGAAGTGGTTTATTGACGATGGTTTCCTGCCGCCTGTGACCGAGTGGACGTCCAGTAAGTTCGTTTATCCAGTAGATGACGTATGGCGCAGGCAGGTTCAAAGAATAGCCAACAATCTGCAGGCTCCCCTTAAATCAGCTATGTGCTAAAGATGAAAGTGTCGGCAGTGTCGGCAAATACCCCCTAATTGTGTCGGCAGTGTCGGAAACGCCCATCTTTTCTTCTTTTTCCCCCTTTCATGTCTTCCTCTTTTCCGACCTTTGTTTCTGTGATTAGCGCGCATTATCACATGGAAAAATGTATAAACAAATAAAAAAGTAGAAGATATGAAAGACAATGAGAAAATGTTGGCTGACGAGCTGCCCATGGCAGGACAGCCCTCTGTCGTATCACCCATGTTGCTGAAGCTGGATGGCTATAGAATAACGTCGGAAACGAAGGTGCCTGAGGAGGAGTTCCTCATGCGCATGTATGGCAAGCCTTGTTTGCCCAGGCGTGACTTGACGGCGGTGACGGGTGTGGAGAAGTGCGGTAAGACGTTCTTTACCTCCATGCTGATGGCGTGTTGTGGCAAACGACAGGTAATGGAACTGGAACGCATACGTGAGCAACCGCTGAAGGTGATGTGGTATGACACAGAGCAGAGCCGTCAATCCACCAAGGGTATCTATGTGGACAGAGTGGGAAAGATGTTGCAAATGGATGACCCAAAAGAAGGTGGCTTAGACGAGAGCAACTTTTTGATTTACAACGTACGTGCGTGTACTTATCAGGAACGCATGGATTATCTGCTGACAGGCATTGAGACCTATCATCCCGACTTGGTAATCATCGACAATGTGAGTGATCTGCTGCCCAGTGTGAACGATGCCGATGAGTCGCAGAAGGTAATCAACCATCTGATGGAACTGGCCACCATGGGCAACTGCAACATCGTGGTGGTGATTCACCTGAACCGCTCGGGTGACAAACGTAACCTTCGCGGATGGCTGGGCACTGAGATATTGCATAAGTCGTTCGAGGTGTATTACTGCGAGCATATCTCCAAAGGAGACGTATATACTGTGGAGCAGTTGCTGACACGTAAGTACCGCATCTCGGAAAAGATGTACTATAACATCAACGACGACGGCTTGCCAGAATTGCTGAGTAAGAACATTGCTATGGAACTTGAGGAAGAACCATCGTACATATCAAGAAAATCAAATGTTTATAACGTGCCAGGCAGCAAGGTTGATTCCTTTAACCAGAACTATATTATCCGTTTGGGAAAGGGTAAGGAGTCGGCCTGGGAATGGGATTTCCGCAAGCTGTTTGACGATGCCATGGGTGGCTGCTCTATGATTGGTCTTGACATGCTCAAAGAGAAGGTGATGAAGCTGAGCGGTATCCTGATGCCCCAGTATTACGAGAAAGTGTTCAGTATGGCTGTTGAGAAGCATGTGGTGACTACGACCATTGATGTAAAGGGTCGTGTTGTTGTCATTACTACCCCTTCTTAACCCCCCTTTAACATATAGCCTAACCCCTCTTTTAGAGAGGGGGTTTAGGCTATAGTAAGAAGGGGGTGTATTAGGGGTGATATGACTTAACAACGACCCATTACAGGTTATCGGTCATAGTCCCCTAATCAAATCGGTTCAATCAAGAAAAAACCAGCAAAAAGAAAAATCAATGACTGATTTTGGAAAAACTATGGGAATATCGCTCAAAGCAATTGGTCGGGAACTGGGGCTCGACGTGACAGTCAGGGCTGGTACGCTGCTGACGCAGCCACTGCCTACCGAGACACGATGGCAACAGTTGTATTGGCGCAACAGCTTGTCGATCGACAGCAGTTTCTGCCGTGCTATGGTAAGTGCTGGCTACCTCAACTGGCAGCAGATGCTCGATGCCGTGTGCCGCTACCGCCTGGGTGCCATCCGCCACGAGGGTGTCATTTTCTGGCAGATCAAGCCTGACGAGGTGGTGTGCAACGGCAAGGTGATGTACTACGGGGCCGACTGTCATCGCCGCAAGGAGAAGGAGTTTGACCCTACCTGGGTGAGTGCGCTGTTGGCCAGGCGTCATGGTGGCAAGAACAAAGACGATATCACGCGTCACTGCCTGTTTGGGCTGCATCTGTTGAAGGGGAATGTTGATGTCCCTGTGGCGGTGGTGGAGGCAGAAAAGACGGCTGTCATCCTCTCTGTCCGCTATCCGCAGTACATCTGGCTGGCTACAGGTGGCTTGTATGAAACACAGCCCGAGAAATTCCGTCCACTGAAAGGCCACAAGGTCATTCTCTTTCCTGACGCTGACCCCAAGGGTGTGGCGTTCAACCGTTGGTACGAGGCAGCGCAGACGGTCATGGCACAGCCTTACTGGGAAGGCTCTCCACCCATTCGTGTGAGTGCCATCTTGGAGCAGCAGGCCACACCTGACCAGAAGCGTCGCAAGATTGATCTCGTGGAGTTTATTACTGAAAATAAACAGATTATACATCATGGAAAACTTTAAGATTAAGACCTACGGCAAGTCAGAGCTGGCTTTGCTGTATTTCCCGGAGGCGCAATCAAAGACGGGGGCATTGCAGAACCTCAATTACTGGATATCTCGTAACGAGAAGCTAGTGTGTGAGCTGAACAACTGTGGTGCTCCTGCCAAAGCTAAGTTCTTTACGCCTCGAGAGGTAATGCTGATTGTGGAACATCTTGGCGAGCCGTGAGGGATAGATGTTATTGAATGTCGATAGAAGAAAAAGGATGATGATGGATGTTAATGGATGTTCACAGCTGCCGTTTCCTCATGTTGTAACTTCGCATTGTCGATCTGAAAAACACTGCCTGCCATGGTTGACGGGAGACGTCCCCAAGACCCGGCGCAGTATCTGGCACGCCAGAAGGGAGGCATTCCCATAGGGGTACGGGAAGCATTCCGACGACCTGTGGCAGATATCGCGACCACCCGACGCAGACTTTCCATCACCCCAGGGAAAGTTTTCCGACGGCAAAGCGCAGGCGGTGCAACGGATGACGAAAGCATGTTTAACGAAAAAACTAAAAAACAATGTCACAAAAGTACATTAAGAAACAGAATACCAACAGCAAGTCAACCGCCTACGGTAAGTACTACGCCAAGGCCGTGTATGACGAAGGCTTCGTGGGTATCGACGAGATTGCCGACTACATCCAGCAGCAGGCATCGGTGAAGAAGAGTGACGTGAAGGCCGCCATCGGCGAACTGGGTGAGGCGCTGAAGCACTACATGGAGATGGGGCAGAAGGTGCGCCTGGATGGCATAGGCATCTTCAAGGTGGGCTTCTCTGCCATTGGTGTGGATGAGCCGGAGGATTGCACGGCATCTACCATCACCACCCGTCGTATCATCTTCACTCCAGAGAGTCAGCGTCTGGTGGTGGGCTCTACCCGTACCGACGATGGTGGTGTGAAGCAGAAGTACATCGTGGCGAAGACCTTGGTGATGGATGTCACCTTCGAGGAAGCTCACCTCAATGCTGGCATCCCTTCATCTGGCAATAGCAACAGTGGTAACAGTGGCAACACTGGTAATACTGGTGGCAACACCGGTGGTAACACGGGTGGTAATACCGGAGGCAACACTGGCGGTGACAACAACGGCGGTGGCGGTGACGGTGGCGATGGAATGCAGATCTAAGCGTCACTAAAGTAATTAATTGGCAGGTGAGTGTCCTGGGGGAACAGCGATAACCCAAGAGTGAGCTATAGGCTCAGACAATAATACATCGGTTATGAACGCGCCTTGCGCTCCCTGCCATTACTTTTATTATTCTGATTGATTAAACTCGACATTCTTTTCTGCAGCGTTTAGAAAATCGGGAAAGTTTTCCGTATGAAAGCGCAAACCTGTTTGAGCGAAGCGAAATGACGGAGCAGCGAGGGCAGAGTCAAGCTCGCTTGAACTATGCCGAGTCGCGACGGAGTTCTGCGTAGCGAGTTTTTGCGGTTTAGGAAAACGTGAGCGATTTTTAGTGGAAGAAATGCAGTCGAGTTTAACAATCAGTATGAAAAAGAAATAATTAATCCAAAACAAAGCATTATGAAATTTAAGAAACCCAGCAGCGACCGAATCGGTAATCTGATCATCACGATCTTTACCGCCTTAGTTTCCACCTTCTTCATGCAAAGCTGCATGAATCTGGTATGAAGCCCGATGCAAGAAGTGAAGTACCTGGTGGTGCACTGCACCGCTACCCAACTGAGTCAGCGTGTCACGGTCGAGGACATCGACCGCTGGCACAAGGCCCAGGGGTGGAATGGCATAGGCTATCACTGGTACATCGACCGTGATGGCCACATCTTTGTAGGTCGCTCAGAAAACCTCGCAGGTGCCCATGTACTGGGCTACAACGATTGCAGCATCGGCATTTGCTACGAGGGAGGCCTTGACGAGCAAGGTCAGCCAGCCGACACCCGAACACCTGCCCAGAAAGCTGCCCTGCTCTTTGTCTTAAAGGAATTAAAGCGCAGCTATCCCAATGCCATCATCTGCGGACATCGCGACTTCCCCAATGTCCGCAAATCCTGCCCCTGCTTTGATGCAAAAGGGGAGTATTGCTGTATTTAATGCAAAGAATAATTGTTGATATTCACTGCAAAGACAGTGTTCCTTATTTGTACGTCTTTTGTATCCAAAGAGAGAAGAATGGGTCATAGACCATATAGGCACCCTTGTCATGAGTGATGAAATCTTTGTCTAAAAGACTTCTTACTGCTGCGTTTACAACACTAACAGATTGAAGGTGATAACGTTTGATAAAACTTTTCCCTGTTATTTCTTTTGCCTTACCCTCATGAGCTAAAGCCAAAAAGACCTCACGCTGTTTTTCTGGCATTTTTTCAAGTAAGTCGGTATAGGTCTCCGTAAACATATCAAGAATATAGTTAACAGCTCCATCCACCATGTCAATGGTACAGCGCTGTCCAGGGAGCGTCTTGAGGAACAATACATTAAGCAATCGTTGAATGCAAGAGGTTACTGCATCAAATCGTTGGTAAATGTCAGCAACAACAGTTGCGTCGATATTCTTACCGTATTTCTCAAATTGTAATTGGGCAAACTCTGTATATTTCTCCAAGGAAATGGGACGGAGGTTCATTACCAACACAGACTGATAGAATGGACGAGCGGGGGAAGTGAATATTTCTCCCATCAAATGGCGCTTGGAGCCAGAAAAAATAAATGTTGTGTTGATACATTTCTGTATGTAAGTACGCAAGGTAGCCTCAATATTTGGCGAATCGGCATATTTCGTGATTTGCTGGAATTCATCAATGGCTACCATGCAGGGCTTGTCAGCATTTTTTAGGTATTCAAATATCTCGTCGAGTGTTGTTTCAGGATTCTCTATGTCACCCAATCCTAAACTCCAAGTTGGGAAGTTATTGATGTCATATGTAATTTGACTTCGAAGTGAACGGAGAACACTCAAAAACCTTTCCCAGACTACCTTGCCCTTTGGCTTCAACTCATCAAGAATGGCTCTTCCAAAAACATTGACGAAATCCCTCAAACTGGTGGTGGCATAGATGTCGATGTGGAAAGTGTAGTACTTGTTCACGATCTCTGGTTGTTGAAAACAATGGTGTATCAAGTCAGTCTTTCCCACTCGGCGAGGTGAAATCAGTGCTAAGTTATTGCCATTAGTGGTAAGTTCTACCACTTGTTTTGTTTCTTTCACTCTATCGCAGAAATACTCAGGTCCTGCATAACCTTTAGTAACAAACGGATTATCCATAATTATATTGATTTTGTCTGCAAATATAGATGAACTTTTTTAATTATCCTAATTAGGATTATCCTTTTTAGGATAATTTTAATAAAAAAAATGAAGGAAACGCTTTAGTAGAGAGGAAATAACCTCTCTCATTATTGGTCTAGCTAAATACCAAGCCCTGCTCTTGCTTCGATGCCAAAGGGGAGTATGGTCAATTATAGACGTACAGTTTTCCCTAATTATTAAGGAAGGAGACTTGGGTTGATAGTGTTCTTGTACCTCCCTGACGAAGTCCAGGTGTGTTGATACGGATATCACAATCAACAACAAAAATTGTATCTGTTTGGTTGGAGCGAATAACATTCTCGTCGTGCATGTCGCTCAAATAAATTTCGGGAGTAGCATAAGTCCAATTGCGTGGATTCTTGAGTTCGAACCCCATTTGATGCATATAATCAACTATTTCAGCATCACTTACAGGCCGACCTTCTATGAAAGGTTGCTCAGCTATAATCTTAAACTCACCATGTTTATCACGTCCAAACCCTAGTACAGTTAAATTTGTCTCTGGGAAATATGAGTTGTGGAGAGATATTCTGTCGAGAGCAAAGATTGGTTGAATGAAATAATCGAGGCCAATGGACTTAACAAGTGTAGCTCCGTGATCATAGACTACCGCCTCACCACCTTCAGCTATATGTTCACCTAAGCTTTGTGGTAATGATTCTTCCACATCATCAACCCACAAGCCGACGACTTTAGTCCATTGTTCGATCACAGCTTCCTGCTGCGCTCCAAGTTGGCACTCTCTTTCGTAGTTGTTGAGTGATGACGAATCTTGGCTATTTGAGCCAGCTTTTGCTCCCGCGAGTATGGATGCAATGACATTTGTTGTACCTCCCGCTGTGCAGCCATGCTGTTCTTGCGGTGAAAATCGTTGATAAACCAACTTTCCACTAATGAATTGTTCTGCATAACTATCAAGCTTTTGTAGACCCTCGGGCTTAAAGCCTTCAGCTATAATGCTATGTATGGATGCCCAAAAATCTGCGTTGTTCATTATTATTAGCTATTTGGTGCAAAGATAGGGCAAACCGAATACAATTCCAAATTTATTTGAGAATTGTTGAGGTGCAGCCTATCTTATTTAAAGATACTACATTTTCTTATATCCGCAAACATTTGCAGGCCTTTTCTCGCTACGTTCAATAAAATAGGCAGAGCATCACGCCCTGCCTATTTCTATGAAAAAGACTATTACTAACTACAACTATTAGAAGAATGACTTACTTCGCCAATAACGCTTTGGCGTATGCCACAGCTTCCTCATTTGTCTGAAATACCTTCAACTCCATATCGAAAGGATAGCTACAAGATACACGGCGGTAGTTGATATGCATGTGATAGTATTTCGTGGTGCCATCGTAATTGCTCAGCAATGGATTGTTTAAGATGAGATGTAATGTAATGAGACTGTTCGCAATGTCACTCTTACTCACCCCCATGCGATAGACAAGGTTTTGCTTCTCGGCAGGCATGATGTGGGCATCCGTTTTCAGGCTCCCATCAGCATCATTATACTGGAAAGTAGAGTGAACGTACAACTCTATCTTATGCGTATTAGCATATTCTTGCCATTCCTCATAAGTCTGATAATCCATCTTGGCACTGCAATACAGCTCGTTGTCTTTGATATAGAAAGAGGTAGGACAATAATCCAGCCACTGCCCCTCATTGTCTTGAAAAATCATCGGAGGCAATACTGCTCTGGTAGTTGCCACGATCTCAACGTTAGACAATGAATAGCTGTCAAACTGGAAGATGTTGTTGCTGACGAAGCCGCTGAAATCTTGCTGCGATACACAGCTTAACTCCATATTCCCTTCTGTCTTGGAGCCTTTACCGACTATTGGCTGGTCATCATTGTCTTTGCTGCAAGAAGTCATGCAGCATGCAGCCAACAAACCAATTAATAATAACTTTGCTTTCATATTTATATTAGTATAAAGTTTAATTCTTAAATGGATGTTTTTTCCCAAGTCATATACAACTGTGGATTTGAATAGCTGCTCAGCGTACAATACATACCTTCTTTCAAGATTACTTTTATCTTGTTTTCACTTACATATTGCCACTCGAATAGTGCCAAATCGATGGCTTGATGTTCAAGCTCATAACAACGAATACCTTCTTCTCCTACTTCATAGCGACTATAGACATAAGGAAATTCTGGTAGTCCTTGCTGCTGACGCTCCATAATCTCATCAGAGGCATTAACATAAGAGGTTGAGCAACTTCCGTCTGAATTAAAGTGAAGATATATGTCACCCCAATACTCATGCAAGTCATCCCAATTTGTCCCGTTGTACACATTGCTGATATTCGTTATTTTCCAAGTACCGATAATATTTGGTACATAACGACTACTGAATTTATCTATTGGTTCATTATTATCAGTCGAGCAAGCCACTAACAAGGGCAAAGCCAAGAGTAATAAATATTTTTTCATGACAATTTCGATTTTTATATTCATAAATCAAATTCTTATTCTGCCCCTTAAATGCAGAAATCGTGAAACATTGCATGGCATTAACATAGTTTAACCTTAGTCGTATGGAATAAAGATACGTTGGTAGGAGAGGCTTCCAAAGATACCCCACCCATTGTGGACATTGCTATATATCTGCACAGGCTCAGAGAATTCGTCATTCGGAGTATTGTGATATCGTTCCAGTGACTTGAAATATTTATACAACTCTGGTGATATCGCTTCCAATTCAACGATAAAGCGAGGAGGCACCTCTTCACCTTCCATCAACAACTCACCCTTCCACCATGAGTAAGAGGTATAATTAGAATCAGGAACCGTACTATCTATGGTGAAGTTGTAAGTCTGTCCTTTGAATTGCGAATTATCAAAGGCCTCACCATATATTACCCTCGATTCTTTATCATAGAATTGGTTAAGCAACTGATAATATACATAATCCTCATAGTAAGACACCTCACCATCATCGTCATAGAAAGTTACCCTCTCTATTGCCTTCTTCTCCCCTCTTACTCTTAACAAGTAATACTGATCCCCACCTGGATCTGTTAGTTGACAATTCATGCGCATATACATACCTTTATCCAACTTCTCGTAAGATAGCACCTCCAATTTGGGTTTTGAAGGAATAGTTGTCTCGGCACTGGCTGAGGTAGTCTTGCCATCAGTGTTATAGACACCCGAGTAGCTGATATTTATCTCAACATGGTCATGCTCCTGTGGATTGTAATCACAGATATAACCCATACTGTCAGGAGCCAACTCCAATTTGAAATGTTGGTTCCCGTTAACAATTGCCTCTACCTCTGCATCAAAAATCAAGGCACCCTTTTGTTGATAATTGGTATATCCGTTAAGTGGCACCTCCGTCTCAAATTGGTAGATATTGGCGTTTCTGTCATAAGTATGAGTCACAAACACGGTAAGGGGTGCATCTGCAACAGCTATGGCGTTAATGACAAGGTTGCTGGCGTTTCCTGCTTTAGCTCCTGTAAACTCCAGTTCCTGTTCACATGCCGTCATCGTAAGAAGGATGGCGACACAATATAACAAGGTGTATAGTTTTGCTTTCATAATCATCAGAGTTTAAGGGTGAGGGTAATTGATGGCATGATGGGAAAAAGACATACACCTAACAATGTAGGGCGATTGTCTTTGTACCCCCAATAAACAGACGAGATATTCTGCTTGTTATAGAGATTATAAATGCTCACGTCGCAAATCATCTCTCCTATGCCGATACTGCCATGATGCGTTAAACTGATATCCAGTCGGTGGGTGGTAGGAAACAGATAGTCATTTCGTTCTTTATAGCTACTGGCAACTTCCATAAAAGACAGATAAGTGTCAGGACGATAGATGGCAGCATCTTGGTGATACGTATATCCAAAGCTATCGAGATAACCCGTATGGAATTGTACGTTAGCCACATTGGCACGCCTACCACTCTGGAGGGTCCAGGCAGTTGAGAAATCCCAGTTCTTGCTAAGGCGTTGGGTGATACTTACGTTGAAGTTGTGCCTGCGGTCACCAATGGCATAGAATTCTCGTCCTCCATTCAGATCCATCTCCGGACGGTCGAAGGTGCGAAGTGACTTTGACCAAGTATAACTGATATGACCCCTTGTAGGACCAGAGGTTTTTTCTGCCAAAAACTCCACTCCATATGCCTTACCCTTACCTTGAGCTATCATATCTCTCCACGACTTTATCTCCAACATAGAGGTTCCTTCTTTGTAATCCACTACATTATCCAACCATTTGTAATAGCCTTCTATAGAGAATTGTAAGCCATTTGTCAATTCATGACTTATACCTAATGAAATTTGGTCGGAGATAGCAGGCTTCATCCCTTTTGTGAGTGGAATCCATACATCTGAAGGGGTTATCAAATTGCCACTGCTTAATAGGAAAATACCTTGCGACATACGGGCATAGGATGCTTTGATAGCAGTATTGGGAGTAACCAACAGACGAGCAGAACCTCTCGGTTCAACTGCAAAGTGGGTCTCCCCATCAGCAGAATAGCTTTGCAAGCGCAAGCCAATGTTCATCTTCAACCAAGGGGTGATATTCCAATCGTCTTCTATAAAGGCACCCCATGAAGTGAGCGAGCCTTTGTCGTCGATGGAATTCTCATTGAATTCCTCTAATTCTTCAGGCTTTATTGGATATAGCGAAGAAGATGATGATACCGTTATAAGTCTCCAATAAGAATATGTATTTTGCGCATTGATTCGTGGTGTCAGATCCATTCTGTTGGCCTGTAAGCCTCCATGAATATCGTGGACGTTTTGCCAATTATAAGTCAGGTTGAGCTTAGCACCATAATCATGTACCTTGGAAGCATACCTAAAATCATTATACGTTGCCGATTCATTTGTGGTTTCCCCTAACACCTTGCCAAAGCCTGTGGTGTCATATCTCGTTTCACTCTCTGTTGAGGTAGTATAGCCCAAGCGATAATCGTATCCACTATAGCTGACACCAGCCTCGAGACGGAAGTTTGGCGTAAACAAATGGGTAAAGGTAAGTCCTCCCAAGAGATTGTCCTTCTGATTGATACTTTGACTCCTAGTCTTGGTGTCAATATATTCCGTACCAACCACTTTGTCTACACCATCTACTTTTTCATATTTGTCGTATTTAAAACTCTGAGTACTTTCATTAGGTGATTCATCGTTGGTATCATGACCAAAATAGAACGTGCCTGTCAACTTGGTATTGTCACTAAAACGATGGGTTATCTTGGCATTGAGATCATAATACTTCATGTTGCTGTAGTTATCCATCTGCCCAGGATTGTCATACACCACTTCTTCCAACAAAGGTCTTACAATCAAATTGAAATAAGAAATACGTCCAGCTACGTTAAACGAAGTACGGTCTTTCCAAATCGGACCTTCGGCTTGAAGGTGTGAGGCCAACATACCTACCGTAATCGTAGCATGATACTTGTTCATATCTCCTTCACGCAAACCCACATCTATAATACTGGACAAACGAGAACCATAGCGAGCAGGGAAAGCTCCTTTGTATAGAACAACCTCGTCCATCATATCTGCATTTATCGCAGAGACAAATCCTTGCAAGTGCTCAGGATTATAAAGAGTAATACCATCTAAAGAGAAGAGGTTCTGGTCGTAATCACCACCACGAACAAAGATACCAGCCCTGCCTTCACCACTGGTCTGCACACCAGGTAGTCTTTGCAGAGATTTCAAAATATCCACCTCACCAAACAAAGTAGGAATGTTTTTTATCTGATCTGCTGACAACGAGAGTGCACTCATCTGTGAACTCTTGATGCCGAAATCATGACGTTTGGCAGTCACTTGCACTTCTTCCAAATCATACTCGCGAACTACATCTTGTGCCTTTGCCGAAAGGCAAGCCATCAACAAAGCAAATATTAACGTGTTTCTGAGCGATTTATTCATAAGTATATTATTGTTTTCCATAGATATTGAATCGTAGGCCCAGATTCAGGTTGAAGTTAAAGGGCTTCTCCTGATAGATGGTGGGCACAACACTCTTGTTATCGAAATAATAGGCAACACCAGGTTCTGCATAGATACTAAGCAAGTTGTTGAAATTAAACTGAATGCCGCCACTTCCCATGACAGAGAATTGCCAAGGCATCTCATCAACATCTTCCCGATCAGCTACGTCCAATGCATTAGAGGCAAGTCTCAATACATCACGCGAGCCCTTGATTACCTTCTCCACCTCGCCACCAGCACTTAGGTAGAAGTTGAACTTACCTGGGCTCCACAATGTATATGACAATGCAACTGGTACACCCAAGAAATGCAGTTTTTGTCCTCTCTGAATCTGAGTATTCGCCACCTGATATATCAAGTCGGATGAATGATAGCTATAGTCAATGCCAGCCTGCAAACTCCACTTCTCGTTGAAATGATAGCGAAGCGACACCCCTATCCTCACTGGCTGACGATGGTGGGCATTTATATAAACCTGAGTAAGCTGATTGTTAACAGACATCATCCTATAGTTCATAAAGCGAGTATAGGCGTAATTGGAACTATAGTTCGAGTAGGGATTGCCAGCATTAGGATTGTGACCAATATTTGTTACATTCGTTGGTGAGTCTTGCATGCCGCCAGGTGTGCCAATAGGAACAACTTCACCATCAAAGCTACCTGTACCAGCATAACCAGGATTGTCGGGAGCCGCAACACCCGTTCCATGATTAGGATGGTCGGGAGCCATAACTTCTGTTCTATGATTAACAATTGCATTGGAATTAATGTAAGACATATCTTTGGCAGACAACAAATTGCCATAAAGCAGATACTGATAATCAGGAGAGCTTAATCCCTGCATACCGGCTATGCTGGCACCAATCTCCCACTTCTTCCGAGATTTTCTGTTTACCGCTGGGCGTGGAACATAGGTTGTAGGGGATTGTTTTATATTGTTTCTGCTCGGCAGAGTTTGAGTCTGCTCTACTTTACTATCTTCTACTTCCGTCTCTAACCATGTGTCATCATCCGTTTCTGAGGAAGCTTCATTTTGCAAACTAGAGATAGGCTCATCGTCAACGACAACCTCTTCTTGCATCACTACTGCTTCTAGCACAGGAACAATCTCTTGGTTGGTTTTAGGAGCAATTGGTTTGGCATCAACCTGCTTAGCCAGCAAGTCAGTTTTATTATATATATTGTGTGTTTGTGTTTCGGGTTGGGTTTCCAAATCAGGCAGTTCATTTACAACAGCTTGAACATCATAGTTATTTACCACTTCCTCATTATTAGTCAGCAACAATGTGCCTACACCCAACACCACTGCCAATGAAGCAGCCACAGCTGCCCCTTTCACCCACATGGGGACAAGCTTTCCTCGCTTCTCCTCCACAGGAGTCAAGCCACGACGCTGCATCTCTCGCTGCACGTCATCCAGCAGACCTTCAGGTGCCGGCTTCTCAAAGTCAGCGAAACAATCTTGTATGTCTTTCATCCAACGTTCGTTCATCTTGTTTCCTGTTTATGGGTGTTATATTCTTTTATCCACATGGCCAGCAATCGTCTGGCTCTCATTAGTTGTGAGGCTGATGTCTGCTCCTGTATGCCTAAAAGTTCGGCTATCTCTTTGTGGCGCTTGCCTTCTATGACATACAGGTTGAACACCGTTCTGTAGCCTGGCGGAAGATTCCTAATCATCTCCATGAGTACCTCAGTAGGTATATCATTAATAGGAGGCGTCTCGTCAGTGAGTTCTGCTTTATCCTCTATTCGCTCATCATCAAAACCCACCATGCCTTTGCGTTTCTGGTTCCTCAGGTGTTGCAAGGCTTCATTCACCGTCACCTGTGTCGCCCATGCTTTCAACGAGCCTTCGCCCTCATAATGGAAAGTGTCGGCTTTTGTAAATATCTTGATGAAGCTTTCCTGCAAAACATCCCTGATATCCTCATCCTCAATGATATAGCGTGAACAAACAGCCGTCAGATAGTTGGCAAAGCAGGCATACACCTCCCCCATCGCCGAAGCATCACCTCGTCGAAGCCTATCTACGAGCTCACGCTCGCTGTTGTTTGGCAGCCTGCTCATATCATCACTTTTTCCTCAACTCACTGTAATTAGCTTTCACTTCCTTTTTGCCCTTTAAATGGCGAAAATGCAAAACATTGCATCAGAAAATGAATTATTTTTGTTAAAGATTCTTAAAGAGTGGCAAGAAGAGAGGTGTGTTGGGTAACAAAAAGCCATCACCCGAGATGAGTGATGGCTTGTGAAAGGGAAACAATAGCTACGATGTTAGATATCCTCTTGGGCACCACGCCACCAGTTTCCTAACTTGAGGTCCTTGATGTCGATGCTCTTCTCGCTCTTGCCCTTGAGGTGCTCGCTGAAGTAATCCACCATCTTCCAGTAGAAATACTCGTTAAAGTACTCGTACTGATGGCGCTTCTCTGGCATGATGAGCATATCGAAGCGCTTGCCTGCCTTGATAAGGGCATCGACCATACGGATGGTACCTGCGGGATGCACATTGTCGTCGATATCACCCGTCATAAGTAGCAGATGGCCTTTCAGACGACTTGCCAATTCCTGGTTGGCAGGGATGTGGATATCGAAATGTACCTTGCCATTCTCGTCGATACGCTCGGTAACACCATGGTATTTCTCACTCCAGCTGCGGTTATAGACATTGTTGTCGTGGTTGCCGCTGCATGACACTGCCACCTTGAAGAAATCGGGATAGGTAAGGATGGCTGCCGTGCTCATGAAACCGCCACCGCTGTGGCCTGTGATACCCACCTTAGTGATGTCCATGAACTTATTCTGTGCACAAAGTTGTTCGATAGCAGCCTTATGGTCTGCCAACGGATAATCACGCAGGTTCTGATAACCGAAGTCATGATACCACTTCGAACGACTGGGGTGCCCACCACGTTGTCCCACACTGATGACGATGAAGCCAGCCTGTGCCAAACGGTCGGTACGCGGTGAAACACGATTATATCGCCAATATGGACCCTCTGTCTGTGGACCAGGATAGACATAATCTATCACAGGATAGACCATAGTACTATCAAAGTCGAAGGGTTTATACATTACACCGTAAAGATCGGTCACACCATCTGCTGCCTTCACCTTGAACAATTCAGGGAACTTATAACCAGAGGCAAAGAGTTGGCTGAAATCAGCTTCCTCTAAGGTCATAATCTTGCGACCCTGATTGTCGAGCAGATCAATAGCCGGTTTCGTATCTACTCTAGAATAGTTGTCCACGATATAGGCATGCTGTTCATCCATGAATGAGGTATGGAAATAGTTGCCTGGGGTGAGCAGTTGCAAGCCTGTGCCGTCGAAGTTCACCTTATACAGGTGTTCGTAGTACGGCGTAGAGTCGCCTGGCTCACGACCATTTGCACTGAAGTAAATCACTTTCTTGGCCTCATCAACGCCCTTGATATCTTCCACATGCCAAGCACCCTTGGTGATGCGGTTGATAAGTTTACCTGCCTTGTCGTAGAGATAGAGGTGTCCCCAGCCGTCGCGTTCGCTCCACCAGATGAAACGGTTGCCCTTGTCGAGTGAGATAAGGTTGCGGGTGTCGAGGTATGACTGTGGCATACGCTCTTCCAATACAGGCACGATGGCATCCTGTCCAAATGTATAGGTGCAAATATCTACCTTCTTGAAATCACGGCTCATGCGCATAACATAGCACCATTCTGGATGGTTCTCCCACGTGCGCACCTCATCGGGGTCAAAGCTGTAGGCACTACCCTGCTTGCCTGTAACGATGCGCACCACTGGTTCTATCCAGTCGCCCAGGCTCACCTCTTTCTGCGAACGGGTAGCCATGTCGAACACATACATGTGTGGCACAGCTCCTTCTTCGCCTGGCATCTGGTATTTATAGGTTTCCAGTGTAGGGCGAGGCTCTGACATGACATTGATGACCCAGAGGTTCTTGATCTTACGCTGGTCGCTGATAATACTGATGAAATACTTGGAGTCAGGACTCCAGTAGCCGTTGGCCATCTGACGACGGGAGGTATCTACCTTGGGGTCACTGCCGTCACTCACCGTCTTGCGCTCCATGGTAAAACCAAAGTCCTTGATACCATTATTGGATAACTGAATCTCGGTAATAGTGCTGTCCCTAGGATTCTTCTGGATGCGCTCGTAGTCGGCATTGCTCATCATGTAGAGGTTATAGTTCTTGGCATACACCACCCACTGCTTGTCAGGACTCACATTGCCAAACTTCATGCCTGGGCGTTCTTTCTTTTCCTTGCCCAAGTTGGTGAGTTTCTGCTGTACGTACTGGTACTCATACTTCACACTATCGACGGTGAACTCGAAGGTAACATTATCGTCCTTGAGCTTCATGTCCTTGATAGCCAACTGCTGAGCAGTGATTTTATGATCGCTCTGTGCAGATATCTGTGATGCCAGATCATCGGCACTGAACAACACCCGTTTGGTGCGAGTGGCAGGATCTACCACATACCAGTTCTCACCGTCGCTGGTCTTGAAGTTGTACCAGAAGCGGGTGGAACCCTTGAAATAGTTGGGGTGAATACTCAACGAGAAGGTTTTCTGCTCGTTCTTGTCGGGTGTCCATAAACGTGCGGCATCATACTCGGGCAAAGTCTCGTCCTGTGCCAAGAGGTACATGGGCACGGTGGCCAGCAAAGCGACTGCCAATAAACAGCTTTTGTAAATTTTCATTATAGTAAGTATTTGTTTTAATAATATTAATTGTTGCAAAGATAGCGATAATTATTTTTTAACTATATTTGCACCATGAAAAAATATGACCTGATAGCCATATTGGGACCAACTGCCACTGGAAAGACCTCTTTGGCAGCACATTTGGCAGCAAAGCTAGATTCAGAAATAATCAGTGCCGACTCTCGCCAGGTATATCGCCGCATGGACTTAGGCACGGGTAAGGACTTAGCTGACTATGAGGTGGAAGGACGACATATCCCCTATCACCTGATAGATATTGTGGAGCCTGGTACCAAGTATAATGTCTTTCAGTACCAACAGGACTTCCTGAGGGCATATAAAGACATCGCTGACAAGGGCAAGCTGCCCATTGTCTGTGGAGGGTCAGGACTGTATATCGAGTCGATATTACGTGGCTACCGGATGGAAGATGTGCCAGAAAACAAGGCATTGCGCCAGCAACTGGAGGGCAAGTCGTTAGAAGAACTGACAGAGATTCTTAAGACTTACAAAACCTTGCACAACACCGTACAGACGGATACTGCCAAGCGTGCCATACGCGCCATTGAGATTGCCGACTTCTACGAGCAGCATGGCATCAGTCAGACGGCAGAGGGCAACCAGCCATTGTTTCACCCCTTGGTAATAGGAGTTAAGATAGATCGTGAACTGCGAAGGGAGAAGATATCGAGACGATTGCGCCAGCGTTTGGACGAAGGCATGGTGGAGGAAGTGAAGGGCTTGTTGGCGGAGGGCATTGCTGCTGAAGACCTGATTTACTATGGGTTGGAGTACAAGTTCCTCACACTTTATGTCACAGGACAGCTAGGTTATGAAGAGATGGTAAGCCAACTGGAAATTGCCATCCACCAGTTTGCCAAGCGACAGATGACGTGGTTCAGGGGCATGGAACGACGAGGTGTGAAGATACACTGGATTGAGGCAACCTTGCCAATGGAAGAGAAAATTAAAACTATTATGGATTTATATATACAATTATGAAAAAAACATTGAAAACACTGTTTTGGCTTGTTGCATTGTTACTGGTCAATGGACAATGGATGATGGTGAATGGTCAAGAAATGCAACTGCCCCCTATCCCAGTGGATCCAGCTGTAAGGATTGGTCATCTTGACAACGGACTGACCTATTACATCCGTCATAACGAGAAACCTGAAAAGCGAGTGGAATTCTACATCGCACAGAAGGTGGGTTCCATTCAGGAAGAGCCTCGTCAGCGTGGCTTGGCTCACTTCCTGGAACACATGGCCTTCAACGGCACAAAGAACTTCCCAGGTGACGAACGTGGCAAGGGCATCGTGGATTGGTGTGAGGCACATGCCATCAAGTTTGGTTATGACCTCAACGCTTATACCAGCGTAGATGAAACTGTATATAACATCAGCAACATACCTACCGACAACAAGGCTGTGCTCGACTCCTGCTTGCTGATTCTGCACGACTGGAGCAGCTATGTATTGTTAGAGGACAAGGAAATTGACAAGGAGCGTGGTGTGATTCGTGAGGAATGGCGAAGCCGTAACAATGGATTATTGCGTATCTATACCGATGCTCAGGCTACCATGTACCCGGGTTCGAAGTATGCCGACTGTATGCCTATCGGTAGCATCGACGTCATCAACAATTTCCCTTATCAGGACTTGCGCGACTACTATAACCTGTGGTATCACCCCGACTTGCAAGGTATCATCATTGTGGGCGACATCGACGTGGATGAGATGGAAAGCAAGGTACAGAAGCTGTTTAACGAAATTCCTAAAGCCGAGGGCAAGCCTGAGCGTGTTTATTACCCGGTGGCCGACAACGACGAGCCTATTATATATATAGGTAACGACAAGGAGGTTAGTACACCCAACGTGCAGATATATTTCAAGCATGACGCCATTACCAACGAGGAGAAGCAGAGCATGATGTATATGATTCAGTATTATATGGTAAGCATGATCTGCCAGATGCTCGACGAACGCTTCGAAGAGATGACGCAACAGGCTAATCCTCCTTTCACAGGAGCTACCCCTGATTACGACGATTATTTCTTGAGCAAGACCAAACAAGCTTTCAGCGTAACAGTGCTGACCAAGCCTGATGGTATTGAAACTGGTTTACAAGCTGCCCTGACAGAGATTGAACGCATGAAGCGCTATGGTTTTACTGCCTCAGAGTATGAGCGTGCCCGTGCTAACTACCTGCAAAGATTGGAGTCGGCCTATAAGGAGCGTAACAATACCCAGAACGCCAGCTTCGTGAATGAGTATGTTCAGCACTTCCTGAATGGTGAGCCTATCCCAGGTATAGAGAATGAATACAACCTCATCAACCAACTGGCTCCTAATATCCCTATAGAAGCTATCAATGCCCTCGTGCAACAACAACTGATTCCAGACAACAATCGAGTGGTATTTATTGCCGTACCAGACAATGCTGTTGACAAATGCCCTACCAAGGAGCAGGTATTGAGCATGCTAAATGGCATGAGTCAGCTAAATGTAGAGGCATACGTAGATAAAGTGTCTGACGAGCCATTGGTAAGCGAAATACCGCAAGGTGGCCAAATAGTAAAAGAAGAAACGGGTGCTTTTGGCACCACGAAGCTGACACTGAACAACGGTGTACAGGTGTATCTTAAGAAGACCGACTTCAAGGAGGACGAGATCCGCATGATAGCTGTCAGTCCTGGCGGTACTACTCAGTTTGAGAATAACGACAAATTAGAGATAGAGGTGCTGGACGACTTGGGAAGCATTGGTGGCTTGGGCAATTTCAACACGACCGATCTGAACAAGCAACTGGCTGGTAAGAAAGTAACCATGAGTGCCGCTGTCACTTCTCAGCGTGAAACCATAAGTGGCAACAGCTCTCCAAAAGATTTTGAGACCATGATGCAGTTGGTTTATCTGAGATTCCAAGCTCCTCGCATGGACAACGATGCATTCGAGTCGTACAAGACACGTTTGAAAGCGCAGCTGGAAAATGCAAAAGCCAATCCTTTGTCAACCATCAACGATACCTTGGCGATATCAATGTATGGTCACCATCCTCGTATTGTGATGATGCAACCTGAGATGGTTGACGAGATCAACTACCAACGCGGACTGGAGATGTTTGCCGATCGCTTTGCCGACGCGAGCGACTTTACCTTCTACTTTGTAGGCAATATAGATATGGATGCTGTGAAGCCTTTGATTGCCCAGTACCTGGGTGCATTGCCTAACAAGCAACGCCAAGAAGCTGCCATAGACAGGAAGATGGATATTCTGCCTGGTACCCGTGTAAAGGAGTATAGCAAGGAGATGCAGACACCAATGGCTACCACTATCATGATTTACTCTGGCAAGGAGAAGTATGATTTGCGCAACAACGTACTGATGGATTATCTGAGCCAGATTCTCGACATGATCTTTACCGAAGAGGTACGCGAGAAAGAAGGTGGCACCTACGGTGTGCAATCATACGGTTCACTGAACAAGTATCCGCATGAGCAAGCCCTGGTACAGATTGTTTATCAGACTGACCCAACAAAGAAGGATAAGTTGAATACACTGATCGATGAGTTGGTGCAGAAGATGGCAGCTGAGGGTCCTACCCCTGAGCAGATGCAGAAGGTGCGCGACTTTATGGTAAAGACCTATAACGACAACCAGAAGGAAAACTCCTACTGGATCAGTACCCTGGACGAGTATTACTATACCGGCACCGATTTCAACGCCGACTACCTGAATATCGTGAATAGCGTGACGGCCGATGAAGTGAAGGCATTCGCTGGCGACCTTATCAAGCAAGGCAACAAGGTAACGGTAGTACTGACAATTCCAGAAAACTAATGTTGATATGAATCTGTTTCTTGAATTACGACGTCACGACAAGCTGAGCAATAAGCGCAGTCCGTTTTATGAGCAGAGTCAGGTAGCCCAGTTCTTTATCTACCTGGCTGCTGCCTTCTACGTGTGCTACCTTATCTTCTTTGGCGTGCTGTTCGCTTTTATCCTGGAAGACGGTGCGAAAGAGCCCTACCATTATATCAACTCAGGACTCTTCATCTTCTTCGCTATCGACTTCCTGATGCGCTTTGGTTTTCAGAAACTCCCCACCCAGGAGATGAAGCCTTATATGCTGCTGCCTATCAAGCGTAGCAGTGTGATTAACGTGCTTTTGGTACGTTCGGCATTGGGCAGTTTCAACCTCTACTGGTTGTTCTTCTTTGTGCCGTTCTCCATCCTTACCGTTACCAAGTTCTATGGCATTTGGGGCGTCATCACCTACTGCTTTGGCATTTGGCTCTTGGCTGTTGCCAACAACTACTGGTACCAGCTGTGCAAAATGCTGCTGGGCGAGAAAATATGGTGGTTCCTGTTGCCTATAGTCTTCTGGGGTGCCATTATCGGACTGGCTGTGGCCGACTTTGACCCATTGTATAACTTCCATCTGGAACTGGGAGAAGGCTTTGTTCAAGGCAACATCCTCACCTTCATCGGAGTACTGGCCTTGATAGCAGTGCTGTTCCTCATCAACCGTTGGCTGATAGGAAAATTGATGTACAATGAGATGAACAAGGTGGCCGACACCAAGGTGAAGCATGTGAGCGAATACAAGTTCTTCGACCGCTTTGGAGAGATTGGCGAATATATGCGCTTGGAACTGAAGATGCTGACACGCAACAAGGTGAGTCGTCAGCAACTGATATCTATCTCCATCCTGGTGATCATATTCTCACTGTTGATCAGCTTCTCGGATGTATATCAGGGTGGCTTCAGAGACTTCCTCATCATCTACAACTTCGTGATTTATGGTACGATGTTCCTGAGTATGCTGATGAGTTTTGAGGGTAACTACATCGACGGACTGATGAGTCGTAAGGAAAGCATCTACACCTTGCTGAGGGCCAAGTATTACATCTATTCTGTGGCGATGCTGATTCCTTTGTTGTTCATGCTACCAGCCGTGTTTACAGGCAAGGTGTATTTCCTGACATGCCTGGCATGGATGCTGTTCACCAGTGGCGCCGTGTTCTGCTGCTATTTCCAGTTGGCTGTCTATAATAACCGTACCATCCCGATGAACGAGAAGATGACCAACCGAAACTACATGGGTACAGGCAAACAGAACATCATCTCATTGGTGGCATTTGGTGTACCTGTCATGATAGGGTTGGCACTGAAAGGCATGGTAGGTGAAATGTGGATGGCCATCATCATCCTGTCTATTGGTGTGGTGTTTATCGCTACCTCAAATTGGTGGATCATGAATGTGTACCAGCGTTTCATGAAGCGTAGATATATTAATATGGAAGGATTTAGAGACTCAAGACAAAAATAACAACTATGATACAGATAAATAATTTGTTGAAGCAGTTTGGCGAGACAAGGGCCGTAGATATCGACAACTATGTTATCAATCAGGGCGATATGCTGGGGTTGGTGGGCAACAACGGAGCGGGTAAGACTACCCTCTTCCGACTGATACTGGATTTGTTGCAGGCCAACAACGGCTATGTAACCATCGATGGCATTGATGTAAGCAAAAGCGAGGACTGGAAGAAGATAACGGGTGAGTTTATCGACGATGGTTTCCTCATCGACTACCTCACCCCCGAAGAATATTTCTATTTCATCGGCAAGATGTATGGACTGAGCAAGCAAGAGGTGGATGAACGCCTCAAGCCATTCGAGCATTTCATGAATGGCGAGGTGGTTGGTCAGAAGAAATACATCCGTAACTATTCAGCCGGCAACAAGCAGAAGGTTGGCATCATCAGTGCCATGATCCATCACCCACAGTTGCTGATACTGGATGAGCCGTTCAACTTCCTCGACCCTACTTCGCAATCCATCATCAAGCAGTTGCTGAAGAAGTACCACGAGGAGCACAATGCTACCGTTATTATTTCTTCGCACAACCTCAATCACACAATAGATATCTGCTCTCGCATCGCCTTGATGGAGCATGGCAAGATTATCCGTGACCTGGTGAACGAGAACAATTCGGCCGAGCAAGAACTGGAAAATTACTTCAACGCAGGTGTTGAAGAAGATCAAGGTCTGCTCTCAGGAGCTACGCCAAAGGATTCTGATGGATAGGCCCCCATCTCAAACTCCAGCGTACCTCCTTGCTGCAAGTCCTTGAAATCGATATATGACTTATCGTAAGGCATACCATTCCAGCGTACTGACTGGATGTAGATATTCTCAGCACTGTTGTTATGAGCAATGATGTGCAACACATTGTCACCCACCTTTACATCCGCACTATTGAACAGCGGTGAGCCAAACACATACTTACCTCCAGCAGGTTCCACTTGGTAAAGACCTAAAGACGACAAAATGTACCAAGCCGACATCTGACCTACATCCTCATTGCCACACAAACCATCGGGATCGGCCTTATAGAGAGTCGTCATCACCTCACGCAAGCGCTGGGCAGTCTTCCAAGGCTGACCTACGTAGTTATATAAATAGATGGTATGGTGACTAGGTTCATTGCCATGCGCATACTGCCCTATCAGACCACTGATATCAGGTGATGCCTCCTCGCCTAAGTCGCCTTCTACCACAAACAAAGAATCCAACTTGGTAACAAATGCCTCCTCACTGCCAAAGAGGGATACCAAGCCTTTCACATCATGCGGCACCAACCAGGTGTATTGCCAAGCATTGCCCTCGGTATAGTCATCAGCACGATGAATCACCTTGATAGGATCGAATGGTTCGCGGAACTTGCCATTTACATCTATGGCTCTTACGAAGCCTGTATTGGGGTCGAAGTATTTCTTATACGATTGTCCACGCTTATAGAAAATCTCATAAGCCTCATCATCACCCAATTCTTTTGCCACACGTGCCAAAGCATCGTCAGCCAACGCATATTCCATCGCCTTTGCTACAGTCTCGTTAGTAGGTTCTTTCTCCCAAGGAATGAAGCCATATTTCTTTATCAAGCCGATGGAGCGACTATCCACCATAGCGGTTTGTTTCATAGCCTCCAAAGCAGCCTTGCCATCCACATCGAAGCCTTTCAATACGATATCAGCCAATACAGGAATGGCTGGGTTACCTACCATACAATCGGTCTCATTGGCCATTAGGTGCCAAACCGGCAAGCGCCCTTGTTGCTCGCAAATCTTCAGGAAAGTCTGGGCAAAATCACGTTGCTTGTCAGGATGAATGAGCGTAGATAGCGGATGAGCAGCACGATAGGTGTCCCACAAAGAGAATGTGGTATAGTTGGTAAAATCAGCATGCTGATACACTTTGTCATCAGAACCTCGATAATCACCGTTCACATCATTGAACACTGACGGAGCTATCATGGTATGATAAAGTGATGTGTAGAAGATATTACGTGCCACCTCGTCGTCAGTATCTATCTGTATCTTGCTCAACTGTTGTTCCCACAGGGCATTGGCATCCAGCCACACCTCGTCGAAATTCCAATCCGGATTCTCTGTCTGTAAGTTCAGACGAGCATTTTCTGTACTCACTGCAGAAAGTCCCACTTTCACCATCAGAGGGTCGCTACCACTATCAAATGACAAGACACTGAAGTTGTCTTCTGCCTGCTCTAAGCTACGAATAGGCTTGTTAAACTCAGCTACGAAATAGACCCGCTGGTTATCAGCCCAACCTTTAGAGATACGATAGCCCTCAATGCTTCTATCACCTTGCTGGCGCAAAGAGGCTTCACGAACCACATCACCACCACCGGTGCCATACTTAAGATTGACTAACAGCAATTGTTCCTTGCCATCAGGATAGAAATAACGATGAAAACCTGTGCGTGTTGTAGCAGTCAACTCCACCTGTACATCCGCCTCTAAGGTATGAACACTATAATAACCTGGCTCCGCCATTTCTATCTCATGACTGAATATATCTGTGCGCTGGTCCTTATTGCCTAATGGCAGGAACGCGATATCTCCCAAGTCGGCACAACCCGTACCGCTAAGATGCAGATGCGTAAAGCCCACCAAGACGGAATCAGAGTAATGGTAACCGGAACACCAGTCCCATCCCTGCGTTACCTGCGAAGGACCCAACTGAACAAAACCAAACGGCACATTGGCCCCCACAAACACATGTCCGTGTCCGCCTGACCCAATGAACGGATCAACATACTGTGTAAAATTCATCTCCTGCTCACTTACAACCTGCCTACCTTGCTGACAAGCTACCAACAGAGCAAATCCTACTAATAAAACAACTAACTTTCTCATATTTATTAATTTTCAGTTTTACTACGTAACAATTAAACATTATCTATTAAACAACTCAAACGTAATCTTGATACCAAACTCCCGCTTCTTTTGCTGGGCAAACGACATAAAGAGTCCAAAATCAAAGATGTGCGTTCCCAAGCCATAGCCCACCTCATAAAATGGATCCTGGTGGGGCAGGAACACCGTATTGAAATAAATACGCTCATTCATCACATACTTCAAGTATTTGGCCACATGGGGAATAATCAGGAACGGTGCCTGATAGGTGGCATGAAACCTTAAATACTTTGTAGATGAGTTGTAAACATCGCTATTAAGCAGATGGAACACACCACCGATATCATCGCTCCATCCCAAGGGTAAGTTATGTCGGCGGAATCGTTCAAAGTCGATAAAGTACAGATGGTCCTTGTAGGCAAATGCCCCTGCACCAAAACGCAAATACAATGTACGTTTCAATCCAAGTGGATAATCATCCTGAATATCCACTTCGAAACGGTCATATACCGTTGAGTTCTTCAATATGCCACCCAATCCTTTCTCCCACTCGAAGATAAAGGTAGGATACGAAGAATGGAGGTTTACCTTACGTTTACCATCCATATAATAATACTGTCCTGGCGTATAGGTAAGCCTCATCATCGGAGCGAAAGTGTTGTAAACACGATTGTATTTCTCATTCGTATTTCCTGTAGCAGCCCTTCTATGCAGGTTAAGACCCAAGTCCAAGGTAAAGCCATTGAAAATCTCCCAACTATGCGAAATCTTGAGATAGGTGTGGTTGAAGTATTCCAGGTTCACCTCCGAGAGATTCACCTTCTCACCCGTAGCTGCTTCTAGGTCGTTTATCACCTCGTTGTTATACACCTTATCACCATTACCCATCTCAAAATTCCAAGAAGCTCGTTTCGAAGGCGAATAATCAAAAGTACCCCTCACCAACCAGTAGAACTCCTTATGTTTGAAGTTGAAGCCCAAACGAGGAGTGATCTCAAACACACGATCGTTAACCATCCTTCGGGTATAGCGCATATCCATCTTATAGGAGACACCGTTACGATGACTATAGCCCACCAGTTGGGGATTGAACAAAGGCGTGATACGGAAATTGCCAACATCTTTGACATAAAAATTACTTCTATTTATAAAAGCCTCTCCTACATTGTTCCAAATACGATTGCGCTTATCTTTTACACTCCTTACACTGTCTCGTTGCAATTTAAACTGCGAGCTGATGTATTCGGTATATAGATCCAGCTCCTCGGTGGTAAGAGGCGTGGGACGATGTTGCTCGAAATAACGCACATCCCTTATGGGAGCACTGTCATCACTACTCAGACGATAATAGCGCGACAAGTCATACTTGTCTCCACCTCGTTGACGCAGTTCTTTTAAGTTGAAGTTGGGCGTCTCATGTTGAATGTCCTGATAATTCAACAAGCCTTTATAGGTAGCATTGATACGATTACCCATGAAATGGAAAAGCACATCCAAATCATAGCTCATCGGCAACATTTCGGTTTGGGAGTCCACCCACCCCATTGTCATCTTATTTTTGAAAATCATCAACTCATTACGCCCCTCAAAATACATCTCCCTAATCGTCCAAGCCCCATTGGTGATGATGACATAGCCTTCCACCAGCTGATAACTGACCACTTTGGGTTGGAAGCTTATCTTATATTGCTGGACATTTCCCCAATGAAAGACAGAGTCCAAAGTATAGGTATAATATTTGTTCCTATTGGGGGATAATGGTGATATCAGCTTGTCCTGCAGCAGCATGTGATTATAGGGCGTGATGTGGAAAAAGTCAGATAACCTACCGTCTGCCTCGAAAAAACTGTTGGTGGTGCCCAACATGGCCTCTGTTCGTTGGTCATAGATGTCCGGTGAGGTAAAATGCAGCTGATTGATGGTCTCGATAAAGAATTTCCGTTGTCCTTTCTTACTGACACGGAACATACCAGGTATCTGATGATAGAACACATTCTTCTTGCGCACATTTACCTGCCCCTTGATATAGAGTTGCGCATTGTATTCACTCGCCAAGCCCACGTTATTAGTAGCCTTCTCAACTGTCAGACCGACGATACTGTCAGCCAACAAATCGATGACTTCATGCTGCTTCGCACTGACAGTGACTACTGTCAGCGAGAAAGTCATCATAAAGACTAACCACGAGATGAATCCTATTATATGCTCTTTTTTCATAATCTAAATAGCAAAAGTAGAAATTTAATTTGTACTTTTGTGGCAAATTACCGTTAAAAGATAAACTAACATGTCAAAAATGAGATTTTTTGCCCTGCAAGAGTTGGCCAACAGGAAACCTGTGGAAGTGAACCTCCCGTCTGATAAGCTGAATGATTACTATGGTACCCATGTATTCGATCAGCAAAAAATGCAGGAGTTTCTTCCCAAAGAGGCATATAAAGCAGTACAAGATGCCATCGAGAAAGGAAAGCCTATCAGCATTGAAACAGCCGACCAGATTGCCAATGGAATGAAGAGCTGGGCAAAAACCCTCAATGTGACACACTATACCCACTGGTTCCAGCCATTGACTGACGGTACAGCTGAGAAGCATGACGGTTTTATTGATTTCGACAAAAATGGCGATGTGATAGAGCGCTTCTCAGGCAAGCTGCTTATCCAACAGGAGCCTGATGCCTCATCTTTCCCCAGTGGTGGCATACGCAACACCTTCGAAGCTCGTGGCTACACAGCTTGGGACGTTTCTTCTCCTGCCTTTGTGGTGGACGATACGCTCTGTATTCCTACCATCTTCATCTCTTATACAGGTGAAGCTTTGGATTACAAGACTCCTTTGCTGAAAGCGTTGGCTGCTGTGGATAAAGCAGCTACCTCTGTATGCAAGTTTTTTGACACAAAGGTTAAACGTGTACATGCCAACCTAGGTTGGGAGCAGGAGTATTTCCTAGTGGATCTCGCTTTGTATAATGCACGCCCTGACCTTTGTCTGACGGGTCGTACACTGATGGGACACTCATCAGCTAAAGACCAACAGTTAGACGACCACTATTTCGGCTCCATCCCTGCCCGTGTCACTGCTTTCATGAAAGAAGTAGAGATTGAGTGCTACAAGTTGGGCATCCCTGTAAAGACCAGACATAACGAAGCTGCACCCAACCAGTTTGAGTTGGCTCCTATCTTTGAAAATGTCAACCTCGCCAACGACCACAACCAAGTGGTGATGGATCTGATGAAGCGCATCGCAGGTAAGCATAACTTTGCCGTATTGCTGCACGAAAAGCCTTTCAATGGCGTAAATGGTTCAGGTAAGCACAATAACTGGTCGCTCTGCACCGATACGGGCATCAACCTGTTTGCCCCAGGTAAAAACCCACAGGGCAATATGTTGTTTCTCACCTTCCTGGTGAACGTGCTGATGATGGTTTATAAGAACCAAAATCTATTGAGGGCTTCCATCATGAGTGCCACCAACTGCTATCGACTGGGCGCAAACGAGGCACCTCCTGTCATCTTGTCTATCTTCTTGGGCAAACAGCTGACGGCTGTATTGGATGAGTTTGTTAAACAAGACTATAGCAGCAAAAGTGACAAGGCAGAAAACCTGACCTTGAAATTGGGTATCGACCGTATTCCTGAGATATTATTGGATACCACCGACCGTAACCGCACCTCACCCTTTGCTTTCACAGGCAACCGCTTTGAGTTCCGTGCCGTAGGTTCTTCAGCCAACAATGCAGGTGCTATGATAGCCATCAATGCTGCTATGGCCAACCAGTTACAGGAGTTCAGGGCCACCATCGACAGTTATATGGAAGAAGGTATGAGCAAGACAGAAGCCTTGTTCCACGCACTGAAAGAGGCAATCATCGAATCTGCTCCTATTCATTTTGAAGGTGATGGTTACTCTGAAGAATGGAAGAAGGAAGCTGCCAAGAGAGGCTTAAGTATGATCAATAACGTGCCTGAGGCCTTGATGCATTATGAGAGCAAGCAGTCGAGGGCTGTCTTGATTGGCGAACATATTTTCAACGAGACCGAATTGGCAAGTCGTCTGGAAGTAGAGTTAGAGAAATTCACCAAGAAAGTACAGATTGAAAGCCGTGTCTTGGGCGACTTGGCCATCAACCATATTGTACCTATAGCTGTTACTTACCAAAACCGACTCTTAGAGAATGTGCGTGGCTTGCGTGAAGTGTTTGATGATGCAGAATATGAAACACAGAGTGCCGACCGCAAGGAACTGATTCGTGAAATTTCTTTCCGTATAACAGAAATCAAAAGACTGGTGAAGGAAATGACAGAGGCTCGCAAGAAAGCCAATCACATGGAGAACTACCAGGAACGTGCATTTACTTATGAGCAAGAAGTGAAGCCTTACCTGGAGGAAATCCGTGAGCACATCGACAAACTCGAGATGGAGATTGACGATGAGATATGGCCTTTGCCAAAATATCGTGAGTTGTTGTTTACCAAATAACGATTCCTTATAAAAGTTTTCTTTTCGCCTTATGCATGTGCCGACGGCTGACTGCAAGCAGTATGCCGTCTACACCCATGCATTACGGCTAGTTATTGGAGGGAAACCTTTTATCCAATCTTGGAAATCTTCTTTAATTTTTCCTCATCGATAATCTTGATCTTGCGCCCATCAATGGCAATCAGTTTTTCCGAAGCGAATTGCGACAAGGTACGGATAGCGTTCGAGGTAGTCATATTCGAAAGGTTGGCCAAATCCTCACGCGAAAGATAGATACTCAGCGTAGAGTTGTCTTCTTCCAACCCATAGCTCTCCTTCAGGAACAATAGTGATTCAGCCAATCGGCCACGAATATGCTTTTGCGTCAGGTTCACTGTGCGACGATCGGCCACACCCAATGAAGCCGACAGGTTGCGGATAAAAAAACAAGCCAGACGGATATTCTCTTTCACCAGTTCATCAATGAGCGACAAAGGTATTAGACATACTACAGAAGACTCAACGGCAGCGGCTGCATTGACATAGGTCTCGTTGGCAAAGTAAGCACGGAAGCCAAAGTACTCCACAGGCTTGATCATGCGCACAATCTGACTTCTGCCACCTACACCTTCCCTAAACACTTTCACCTTGCCTTTCAGCAAGCAGTACAGGTGAGTGGGCGTTTCATCTTCACTATGCACTATTTCGTTCTTCTTATAAGTCTGCAGCGTAAAACTACCAGCTAGACGTTCACGTTGCTCAAGAGTCAATGGCGTCCAAAGATCCGAAATCAACTCGGGGATATTCAAATCCGAAATATTAATCTTCACCATTGTCCTATGCGTTTAATAAGAATCTTTCTGCTTCAATAGCTGCCTTACAACCACTACCCGCAGCTGTAATGGCTTGACGATAATGGGGATCCGCCACATCACCAGCGGCAAACACACCAGGAACATTGGTCCTAGGACTGCTTCCCTCGGTAACGATATAGCCTGCCTCATCGGTCTGCACATATTTCTTGAAGATATCTGAGCTGGGCTTATGACCAATAGCCAGGAAGAAGCCGTCGATAGGCAAATCATAATGACGTTCATCAGCTTCACCCCTGCGATGCACCAAGTGTACACCTTCCACACCATTGTCACCAAACAATCCTTCGGCATTGTGCTCAAACAGTACCTCAATCTTCGAATGGTTCATCACACGCTCCTGCATGATCTTCGAAGCACGGAGGAAAGGTTTGCGAACAATCAGATATACTTTCGCAGCCAAGCCAGCCAAATAGGTAGCCTCCTCGCAAGCGGTATCGCCACCACCTACCACAGCTACCACTTTCTTACGGTAGAAGAAACCATCGCAAGTGGCACAAGCACTCACACCCATACCGGCATATTTCTTTTCATCCTCTAGGCCCAAATACTTGGCAGCGGCACCTGTAGCAATAATCAGTGTCTCTGCCTCAATCTCCTTTTCGTCGTCAATGGTAATCTTAAACGGACGCTGACTTAAGTCGGCCTTAGTAGCCACACCTTGACGAAGGTCTGCGCCAAAGCGTTCTGCTTGCTGACGCAAGTCTTCCATCAGCTGGTTGCCATCTACCCCTTGAGGATAACCTGGAAAATTCTCAACTTCCGTAGTTGTCGTAAGCTGACCACCTGGTTGCAAACCAGCATACAGTACAGGCTGAAGGTTGGCACGCGATGCATAGATAGCAGCTGTATAGCCTGCAGGCCCCGAACCGATAATCAGCAATCTTACTTTTTCTGTTTCCATATTTTAATGATTTAATTTCTTCACCTCAAGTCGATAACCTCCACACCAGGGTACTGACTCCTGTCAAACACAAAAGCAGTAGCAGGAAGAGGACGTTTTTTCACCTCATACTTATTGATATCTATAACCACCACATCTAAACCACCACGACTAGCCATACTAAGACGCACAGGATAGAGTTTTATCTTATGAATCAACAATACGATGCTTTGCATCTCTTCGCGAGGGATGGTGGTCGTCATAATCACCTTCCTTACATCAGACACCCCTGTCTCACCAAACTTCAGTTCGTAGCCATGCTGATAAAGCGACATCCATGCGTAGGGATTCAGTGCCTGCAACTCTTCTTCTGTGGGTTCAGACACACTTACCTCCTCGTTCTCCTCTACCAATGTCCATTGCGTCTTGCCATCAAACCATGTCTTCATGCCTGGTGTGTCCAACACAAATTGCTTGCCCTGCACAGAGATATGTCCTTGCAATTGTTGATCATCCATAAACACTGTAAAGTCTATCTCCACACGCCCCTCGGCAAAGGCCTTTTGCAACACCTCATCCAACAACTCCTTAGGCGTTTGGCCAAAAGCAACCAAGTGGCCAAGCAGCAATAATATGAATAGTCTAATTTTCAATTCTCAATTCCTAATATTGGCAAGCTTCTCCTCCAACGCCATTTCATCCACACACAGTACATCACGCGGCTTACTGCCCATAGCAGGACCCACGATGCCCGCTTTCTCTAACTGGTCCATCAATCGTCCGGCACGATTATAACCTATAGAGAACTTACGTTGTATCAACGACGTTGACCCTTGCTGATGAATCACCAACAAACGGGCAGCATCCTCGAACAGAGAGTCGAGCTTATCCATATCCACATCGGCACCACCACCTTCTGAGTCGGTATCATCCGCCACCTCTGGCAGGTAGAACGGCGTGGTATAGCCTTGTTGCTCGGCAATAAACTTCACAATATTCTCTATCTCAGGCGTATCGATAAATGCACACTGTACACGCACTGGGTCGTTGCCTTGCAGGAACAGCATATCACCCTTACCAATCAACTGGTTGGCACCCGGACGATCAAGGATAGTACGCGAGTCAATCATAGCAGCCACACGGAAAGCTATTCGTGCAGGGAAGTTCGCCTTGATGGTACCAGTAATGATATTGGTAGTTGGTCGCTGGGTAGCGATAATCATGTGGATTCCCACAGCACGAGCCAACTGTGCGATACGTGCAATAGGCAACTCCACTTCCTTACCAGCCGTCATGATCAAGTCACCAAACTCATCAATCACCACCACGATATACGGCAAGAAACGATGTCCATGGTTAGGATTCAGACGGCGACTATTGAATCGTTCGTTATATTCTTTGATATTGCGCACCTTGGCCATCTTCAGCAAGTCATAGCGGGCATCCATCTCAGCACACAGCGAGTTAAGCGTACGCACCACCTTCTTCACATCCGTCACCACAGGCTCTTTGGCATCTTCCAGTTGCGCCAGGAAATGATGGTCAAGTTCGCTATACACGCTAAACTCCACCTTCTTAGGATCCACCAGCACCAGCTTCAGTTCTGCAGGATGCTTCTTATACAGCAACGAAGCTATCATAGCATTAAGTCCCACCGACTTTCCCTGACCTGTAGCACCAGCCACCAGCATGTGTGGCATCTTGGCCAAGTCAATCACGAACGGTTCGTTGCTGATGGTCTTACCCAGCACCATTGGCAGATCGGCCTTACTCTCCTGGAACGCCTTACTGCCAACCACACTCTGGCCAGACACCACCCTTGGCGTCTTGTTCGGCACCTCAATACCGATAGTTCCCTTGCCAGGAATAGGAGCGATGATACGAATACCCAATGCAGCCAACTGTAAAGCGATGTCATCTTCCAGATTGCGCACCTTAGCAATACGAATACCCTCGGCCAATGTCAACTCATACAGTGTGATGGTTGGACCCACCGTTGCCGTAATGGTCTTTATCTCAATGCCGAAGCTACGCAACACCTCCACAATGCGGTTCTTGTTCTCTTGCTGTTCCTCCATATCCACACTCGGACCGTCATTGTCAAAGTGCTTCATCAAGTCCAGTGTCGGGAACTTATAATGCGACAAATCTAACCTTGGATTATAAGGCTCCAGCTCCACCATCTCCTCGTCTTCAGGCACATCCACATCAAAATCAGGATCTGAGCCATCCTCCTTTTCGTCCTCCTGACCATCCTCAGGCTCCTCCTCAAACAATTCCATATCATCCTCACGAGTGGCCTCAGCAGCGGGGTTCAGTACCACGAAGTTGTCATCATCAGGACCACCCAGATCAATCTCCGCAGGCTTTGTTGGTTCCACCACCTCATCAGTGAGATTCACCGTCAAAGGCATTTCCTCCTCAACGGGAGCACCCCCAGCCTCATCCTCAGGCTTCTCCTTCTTCTTACGCTTCAGATAGCCGAAGCCCAGCAGCTTGCGCAACCAAATGATGGTCTGCGTACTAAGATAAGCCAACAGACAAACAGCAGTGAAGAACAAAATCATCAGCACCCCAGGCACACCCACCTGACTTTCCAGCCAGCTGCTCACGTTAAAACCATGCAAGCCACCCAGGTAGAAGAATGTGTCCTCATACATGCCTTTGAACATAAAGCCAAAGAATACAGAAAACCAAACCATCAGCAATGTACACCCTATGAACCATTTCCACAGTCTTACCTTCACCACGCGCATCAGCTTCAAGCCTAATACAAGGAAGAAGATCACAATAAAAATGGATGGTGCACCAAATTGTTGGTTAATGAAGTAGTCGGCCAACTGCGCCCCACGAATGGCACCCATATTTTGCACATCGCCCTCACCAGCCAGTAGCTGTTCAGAGGTATTATTATCAATCACACTTTGGTCAGCCGCACCATAGAGGAAGAACGAACCGAATGACACAAGGGCAAATGCCGCCATCAGTGCAATAGCCAGTCCCAGAATGAAATGCAAGGTCTCACTCTTTAGAAAAGCCTTGATAGTGCCCACTTTCCCAAGCGGTTGCTCTTGTTGTATCTTGTTCTTAGCCTTCTTATTATCTTTGTTTTCTGCTTTCATCTTTAAGAGTATCTTTCTAATTAATTTGTAAATATAGAGACAATATACCACATCGCCAAATTTTTAGCACAAAAACTTGCTTTACAACACTATTTTAAAGCAGATACCACTAAATGCTGCTTGAGAATGCAATGGCATACAAAAAAAAACGTATCTTTGTAGCAGAAAAAACATCATTCACTCAAAATAGAAAATCATTATGAACAAGAAAAGTATTATGAGACGTTTCCTAACTATGTTGGCAACTGTCATTTGTCTGTTGTCATGCACTTCTAGCAACGAAAATACAATTTATGCGTATTCAGCCATTTCCAATCAAGGCAATGAGGTGAATTTTGCCGACTACAAAGGCAAGGTATTACTTATCGTCAACACCGCCTCGAAATGTGGCTTCACTCCACAGTACGACGGTCTGCAGTGGCTCTATGAGAAGTACAAGGATAAAGGACTGGTTGTCATTGGTTTCCCTTGCGACCAGTTCGGTCATCAAGAACCTGGCACCGACGAGGAGATAGAGGAGTTCTGCCGTAAGAACCACGGTGTTACTTTTCCCCTTATGTCGAAGATTGAGGTCAATGGTGAAAATGCCCACCCCATCTTCCAGTGGCTGAAGAGTCAGGCAGGTTTCGCAGGCTTTAACCCCGAACACAAGTTGGGTAAACTTATGGACGAGATGATGTTGAAGCAGGATCCCGACTATGCCTCAAATCCCGACATCAAGTGGAACTTTACCAAGTTCCTCATTTCCAGTGATGGCAAAAAGGTCGTTCGCTTCGAACCGACTACAGAGCCTCAAGACCTAATGGCCGACATCGAAAAAATGTTGTAAATCGCTTGTTTCCTTTGGCACAACCCATCTATCTCTGACGTAGCTCAAAAACAACGAGAACCGTTCTCACATTGGATGAGAACGGTTCTCGTTTGATATGGGTGGCTTTAATACTTAGTTAAAGATCACTGTCTTGTTCTTGAAAGTAAGTATCTTGCGCTCGATGTGCTTCTGAACAGCACGTGAAAGGACAATCTTCTCGAGGTCCTTGCCCTTGTTGACCAACGTCTCAATACTGTCCTTATGGGTGACACGCACCACATCCTGCTCGATGATAGGGCCAGCATCCAACTCGGTGGTGATATAGTGGGCCGTAGCACCGATAATCTTGACACCACGCTCGAAAGCAGCATGATAGGGCTTGGCACCGATGAAAGCTGGCAAGAACGAGTGATGGATATTGATAATCTTATGACGGTAGTGGGCAATCATCTCCTCAGAGATGACCTGCATATATCGGGCCAATACAATGAAGGTGACACCATTATCGCGCAACAGCTGCATCTCTACCTCCTCCTGCTTGGCCTTGTTGTCCTTGGTAATGGGCATGCAGTAGTAAGGAATGCCAAACTGCTGAGCCACAGGACGCATATCCTCGTGGTTGCTGATGATAAGCGGTATCTCCACATCCCACTCACCTGCACTGTAGCGTGCCAACAGGTCGTAGAGGCAGTGCGACATCTTGGATACAAAGATGGCCATGCGGGGCTTCTGGTCGGAGAAATACAGACGGAAGTGCATCTGGTACTTCTGACCATAAAGGGTATTGAAATAGTCTTCTATCTTCTCTTCAGGGATGGCAAACTTCTCGAGTTGCCACTCAATACGCATGAAGAATATGTTCTCTACCCTATCGACATACTGGTCGAGGTAGATGATGTTTCCCTGGTTGACCGTGATGAAGTTGGTGACATCGGAGATGATGCCAGGCCTGTCAGGGCAGTACAACAATATGATTGCAGTTCGTTTCATTTTACTTCTTTCATCATTTCTTTAACAGCGGTTTCCAACTGGCGGTCATAGCCATTCATCACATCCTCTGGAGTATTATAGACGGTGATGTCAGGCTTGAGTTCGGTATTCTCACCATAAACGCCATTCATATCTACACAACCCACCTGAGGGATGCCAAATACGAGGGTGTTGTCCATCAGTGTCTCCCACCACACAGCAGTCATGGTGCCTGCTACAGGTGAGCCGATAAGCTTACCAATACCTAAAGTCTTATATACCAACGGGAAGCCGTGTCCATTGCTATAGTCGTTCTCACAGATAAGCACGCACGATGGCTTGGTCCATTTGTTATAAGGGTCGTAGCCGATGTACTGGTTGCGAGGCACGAAATGCTGGTACTCCTTGCCATCCAACAGGGTGCAGAGGTCATCGTGCAACCAACCACCACCGTTGTTGCGCTCATCAACGATAACAGCCTGTTTCTGACGGTTCTCGTCGGAGAGGATATCAGCATACACCTGACGGAAGCTCTGGCTATCCATCGCACGAACATGCACGTAGGCCACCTTGCCGCCTGAGAGTTTCTCGACCAACTTCTTATTACGATCTATCCAACGCTTATAGAGCAGGTCGGTAAGCTCGGAAGCAGATACAGGCTTCACGGTCACATCGAAGCGCTTGCCGGTACTGGGGTTATAGACGCTCACAAGTACTGGCTTGCCAGCCTTGCCATCCAGCATAGGATAGTAGTCGGTGTCCTTGCCGATGGGTTGACCATCAATCTTCTCGATGATGCTACCCTCGCCTACGTCGGTCTTCTTCACAGCAAACGGACCTTTGGCAACGACTTCCTTCACCTTGAGGCCATCGCCCGTATAGCTCCAGTCGTAGAACAAGCCCAACGAAGCAGTTGTGAGCTGAGGACCTGCAGGACTATAGCGCGTACCAGTATGCGAAGCGTTGAGCTCGCCCAACATCTCGCTGGTCATCTCGGCAAAGTCGTAATTATTGTTGATGTAGGGCAAGAAACGGCGATAGTTGTCGCGCATCTTGTTCCAATCGGTCCCGTGCAGGTTGACATCATAGAATTTGTCGAGTACCTGTTGCCAGATATGGTCGAAGAAGTATTCACGCTCCTGGGCAGGACGATAGTTGAAGTTGGCCTCAAAGTCGATATTCTTGCTGCTCTTCTTCTCCAGATCCACCTCCTTGATGCCACCCTGGGTAGCGAGGTAGAGCTTCTTGAAATCCTTATCTGGCACCAACTCAGCACGACCCACATTCTTCAGCACAATAGAGGTACTGCCCTCCTTAAGATCGTGCATCCAAAGGTCGGCCCCTGCCTCGAACGAAGCGGTGTAGTAGAGTTTGTCGCCCTTGGTGTTGAGCACAGCATCTGCCAGATGGGAAGAGTTGACGGTGAGGCGTATCACACGGTCCTTGCAATTGTCGAAGTCGAACTGCAAAGGCTCAACCTCCTTCTTATCTGAATCACCATTATCCTTTGATTTGGTGTCTTTAGCATCTTTCTTACCAGCAGCCTTGTCATCTTTTTCTTTATCTTTGTCTTTGTCCTTTTCTTTCTCGGCTTCTTCACGCAGAGCGGTTTCTTCCTTTGTCTGACGGAACTGTTCGTAAGCATCGAGGTCGAAGAACATGATATAGACGTCATCCTCAGCGCCCCAGCTACCATGACTGCGGTAGCCAGCACGGTCGGAGGCAAAGATCATCGCCTTACCACCCAGTACCCACTTGGCACTTACATCGTTATAACCACTCTGAGTGAGGTTGTGTATCTCGCCATTGCCAGAGGCATTGACCAGTGCCACATCCTTGTTATTCCAACCACCATAACCAATGTAGTTTGTGAGCAACCAACGACTATCAGGGCTCCACTGGAACCACTGGTCGCCATCGCTGTAGCTGTATTCATACTTGCCATTCATAGCGGTGACAACCTTCTTCGTAGCGAGGTCAATGACACGCAAGGTAGTACGGTTCTCCAAGAAAGCTACCTTCTTGCCATCCGGACTGTAGTAAGGCTGGAAGGACGTTATCTTGGTATTGGTAAGGCGCTCTTCCTTGATATCAGTAGCATAGGTAAACAACTTCTCGTCTTCCTTGCCCAACTTGGCCTGATAGATCTGCCAATAGCCATCACGCTCGGCTGCATAGACCAATGCACGACCATCAGGGGCGAAATCGATGCCTCGCTCTTGCTGAGGGGTGTCGGTGATGCGCTTGGTAGTGTTATACTCAACAGAGGTTACATACACATCGCCATGCATGATGAAAGCCACTTCTTTGCCATTGGGTGATACGGCCACATCAGTAGCCCCACGGCTCTGCACCTGACGGATCAGGTCTTTGTCGTTGCGGTCGGTCACCACGGTGACATTCACCTTCTGAGGCTGGGCACCTTCTTTCAAGGTATAGAGTTCGCCATTATAGCCAAAGCACAGGGTACCGTTGTTGGCCACACTGAGGAAACGCACGGGATGGTCCTTCATGGTGGTAAGCTGCACATCATTGCTATCGTTGATGCCACGCTTGAACACGTTGAACGTGCCTTTCTGCTCGCTCAGGTAGTAGAACGATTGTCCATCTGGTGCCCATACAGGGTTACGGTCTTCGCCGTAATAGGTGGTGAGCTGTTTGTATTCATACGCCTTGCCCTTAGGAGTAGCCATCCACACATCGCGTGTCACCGACGATTCGTGATGCTTGCGCCACTGGTCTTCCATACCTTTCCTATCGTGATAGAGCAACACACCATTCTTGCCCACATTGACATCTTCCAACGTCACTGACGAGAACAGATGAGGGCGTCCACCCTGAGTGCTCACCGTATAAACCTGCTGGTAACGCTGGGGGAAGATGACCGACTCTGCATCGGGCATCAAATTCGCCTGGAACAGGACAGTGTTGGCATCCAAGAAAGCCATAGGCAGCTCATTGCCCGAGTGGGTGGTGAGGCGACGAGGAGTACCCCCGTCACGACTCATGATATAGAGGTCGTAGCCACCTTCACGTGCCGAAGCAAATACAATCTGCTTGCTATCGGGGCTCCACACAGGATAGGAGTCCTGTGCAGCATTGGTAGTAAGCTGGGTAGCCTTGCCACCGCCAACGGGTACGGTAAAGATATCACCTTTATACGAGAAGGCTATGACGGTGCCATCGGGAGAGATGGCGTTATGACGCATCCACAGGGGATTTTCCTGGGCAACGGCACCCACTGTTACCAGGAGTGCCAGAAACAAACACTTTACTTTCATATCTTTATTATTTTATTTTCATCTATTAGACGGAACCGATGGCCACAGGAGTTGCTGCTGGCAGCTATTTTATCCGAAATCTAATTTTTTGGGTCCCTCACGCAACACCTCTGGTTCGCCAGTGGTGCAGTCGATGACGGCAGAGCCTACGGTATCGCCAAAGCCGCCGTCGATGACGATATCTACCTGATTGCCCAAGCGCTCGTCCATCAGTTCGGGATTCACCAGGTAATCTACCTCATCCTCCTCGCTGAAAGGTACCGATGCCACCATCAACGGGGCATCGAGCACACTGCAAATCTCACGCACAATGGCATTGTCGGGCATGCGGAAGCCCACCTCCTTACGGTTGCGGAAGATGCGGGGCAAGCGACTTGTGGCGTTTAGGATGAAGGTAAAAGGCCCAGGAAGGTTGCGCTTCATCAACTTGAACGAGTTGTTGTCCACTTTGGCATACTCGCTGATGGTACTCATGTCATAGCAAATCACCGAGAGGTGGTTCTTACGTGGGTCGATGTCCTTCAAACGGCAGACCTGCTCCACCGCACGCTCTTTCAAGGCATTGCAAGCCAAAGCATACTTGGTATCGGTGGGCATGATGATGATGCCCCCATCGTTCAGCACATCCACTACCTCCTGTATGTCGACAGGGTTGTTGTTCTTTTCATAGAGTTTCAGTATCATGGTTCTATCCTATTACTCCAAAATGTCTCAAGGCATTCGCAATGCCATCCTCGTCAACAGTATCGGTAATATAGTCGGCTACGGCCTTCACGCTGTCAAGGGCATTGCCCATAGCCACACCTATAGCAGCATGTTGTATCATGGAGATGTCGTTGCCTCCATCGCCAAAGGCCATCGTTTCCTCAAGGCTGATGCCGAAGTGACGGATAATCTCATCTATGCCCTGTTGCTTGGTGCATCCTTTGGTGGTGATATCCACAAAGGCAGGATGCCAGCGTCCCATCTCGCAATCGGGCACTAATGGTTGCAGTTCGGCTTCCTGCTTCTCATTCACAAAGGTGGTGAGCTGAATGATGTCCTTGCCCTCGGCAATGGCCTCAGCCACTGTCTTCTCTTCAAGCTGCACACCTACCTTTAATTGTCGGTAGAATAATTCTTCAAAGATTTCTCCGCTATCGCAAATCACCATATTGTGCTCCCCTACTATCAAGTTGGGTATGCCACGCTCGGTGGCATAACGAGTGATGATTTCTATACTGCGGTGTGAGATGGGGTGCTTGCTGATGACGGTGTCGCCAGCAAAGCAATAGCCTCCGTTCATGGTGATGTAACCATCGATAAGGTTACGTTCCTCCAACGCTTGGACATTGTTAATGATAATCTTGGGTCGCCCCGTAGAAATAAAAATCTGCACACCGCGGGCTTTCGCCTCCGCAATGGCAGACACGGTAGAAACGGGTATCTGGTGAGTCTTAAAGCTCACCAGTGTCCCGTCTATATCGAAGAACAATGCCTTAATCACAACAGGTTGCCTGCTTCAATATCCTTGAAGTAACGGTAAGTACCTACCTTCAGTTCCTCGCAAGCAGCGTCGTCGCATACGATGATGCCTTTTGGATGCATCTGCAAGGCACTGACTGTCCACATGTGGGTAACACCACCCTCAACGGCATGCTGCAATGCGCGAGCCTTATTGTGACCATTGACGATAATCATCACTTCCTTGGCATCCATCACAGTACCTACACCTACGGTGAGGGCTGTCTTTGGCACCTTATTCACGTCGTTCTCGAAGAAACGTGAATTAGCGATGATGGTATCGGTAGTCAGGGTCTTCTGACGGGTACGGGATGTCAGTGATGATCCTGGTTCGTTGAAAGCGATATGTCCGTCAGGACCAATGCCACCCATGAACAGATCAACACCACCGTAAGCCTTGATCTTTGCCTCGAAGCGAGCACACTCAGCCTCCAGGTCAGGAGCGTTACCATTCAGGATATTGGTATTTTCAGCCTTGATATTGATATGGCCGAAGAAGTTGTTCCACATAAAGCTGTAGTAGCTCTCAGGGTGTTCCTTTGGCAAACCTACATATTCGTCCATGTTGAAGGTAACGACGTTTTCAAAAGACACCTTACCTTGTTTGTTCAGTTCAATCAATTCGTGGTACATGCCCAGGGGTGATGAGCCAGTAGGACAGCCAAGTACGAAAGGCTTCTCTGCCGTTGGTTTAGCGGCATTAATCTTTGAAGCCACATAGTTGGCAGCCCATTTGGATACCAACTGATAGTTCGGTTCAATAATTACTCTCATTGTCTTAAAAAATTTAATGTGTTTATTTAGTTGTTATTTATCGCTTTCGCCATTGCTTCTGCCAACGCCTCACACTGTTCTTCAACAGACGCCAGCATGCCCTGCTTCATCTCCACAGGTTCGCCCACTAATGTAAAGTGGCTCTTCTCGGCAAACTCACCCAGCAGTCCCACTGCCTTGCCAGCCCAGCTGAAAGAGCCAAACCAGCCCAGGCAACGGCCCTTGATGTCGCGCATCAGAATCTTGCTCAAGATGGCTTCAATCTCAGGATAGAGCTGGGTGTTATACGTCGGACTACCGATAATCAGTCCGTTATATTTGAAGATATCTTCCAAGATATACGACGGATGACTCTTGCTGACGTTGTGCATCACCACATTCTTCACGCCATTGGCCGTGAGATGTTTGGCAATGAGCTCAGCCATCTGCTCGGTGTGTCCATACATGCTGCCATAGACAATCACCACACCCTTGTCGGAATCATAGCGACTCAGTCGGTCGTAGATACCTACCACCTTGGCGATGTTCTCCGTCCATACAGGACCATGGGTAGAGCAGATCATCTGAATAGGAAGTGCACCCAACTTCTGCAAGGCCTTCTGCACAGGTGAGCCATACTTGCCCACGATGTTGGCATAGTAGCGCACCATCTCGTCCCAGTACTTGTCGAGGTTTATCTGGGTATCTATCGGGCCACCATCTACTGTGCCATAGGTGCCAAAGGCATCGGCAGAGAAGAGTACCTGCTCGGTAGCGTCATAGGTCACCATCACCTCGGGCCAGTGTACCATAGGTGCCATGTAGAACGACAACTTATGATGCCCCAATTCAAGGGTATCACCCTCTTTCACTACAAGGCGCTGACTCTCCACGCCATAGTACCCATCAATCATGCCAAAGGTCTTCACATTGCCCACCAGAGTTACCTCAGGATAATATTGCTTAATCAAAGCAATCGAACTGGAATGGTCGGGCTCCATGTGGTTCACTATCAGGTAGTCGATAGGGCGTTCGCCCAAGATAGCCTTAATTTGCTGCAAGAAGATGTCGACGTAGCCTATTTCTACGGTATCTATCAGTGCTACTTTCTCATCTACAATAAGATATGAGTTATAGGACACGCCATAGGGAATGGGCCACATACCCTCAAACAGATGGGTGTTGCGATCGTTCACACCCACATAATGTATCTTGCCTTTCAGCAGAGAGAGATCTTTCATGTTACGTCTTTATTAGTTCCAAACCGCAAAAATAGGAAAAATATTCGTTTTACTCATCATTTTTCTGCTGTTTTTTTGCTTGATCGAACCTCTGCCAAGCTAAATCGGCATAAACATACCGCTGTACATCCTTTGTAGGCAATAGTGCCGTATAAAAAAAACACTGATTTGCCCACTTGTGAAGCGTCTCAATACTACCTCCACCAGACACCACAGCTATTGTGCCACGATTATAGGCCGTAGCCACCAGACGCACTTGCTCTTCTACAGGCAAATCAGCCAACCCCTGATAATCTATGTAGGTGAGTTTGATGAACATGGCCACATACACACATTGCCATATTTCATCCTCTATACGGCTCAATCGCACCCTGCGGGCCATGCGGGTATCGTCGGTATCAAAATAAGCATCATATTGTGAGGGGTAAGCACTTTTCATCCAACGTTTTTCCAACCGTTCCACAAACGAGGGTTTCATCTGGAAGCGTCCAATGCTGAAGTCAAAGCCCTTGCTGCCCATGGTGACATAGGTGCCACCCACTGCTGTGGTCTCAAGCTGGTCTTGCAAAGCACTATAGCGCAGCATCTCAGGAAACACGATGGCCTCTGCCACATCAGCAGGCACGTCGAACGCCGTCCATATCTCGTTCCAAGCCTCACGGTGACTATCAGCAAAAAGGGCTGCCTCTTCCCATGCCTGTGTCAAGGCGGAGACATCATTTTGTGCATCAGCAGCAACAAAAGGACATGTAGAGAGAAAAGCGGTTGCGCCCACAAAGAGCACAACCGCCATCTGTTTCTGAAGCTTCTTCACAGTCTTCATCCATCAAAGCTTATAGGTGCATTTCTTAATCTGCAAGGTTTCATCACCTGTTGTATCGTCAATAGAGATATAGTAATCCACCCAGATAATTCGACTACTACTTACTTCCCATGCACGCGGAGCCACCTCATCGCCCTCTGGCAGACTAATAAAGCCACCCTCAGCATTATAGCGCACGGTACGTTTGCCATCTTGAGAGGTCCATGTTGCACTCTCTGGCTTTTGCACTTTCTTAATGTCATTCATAGCTGCTTTGTATTCCACAACCTTCCAGCTACCGTTGTTCCACTCGTAGAATTCACCGGCACTATTGGTTTTGTATAAGCCTTTGCCTCTCAAAGCATCATCCACGCTGGCCGACACTTGCGACTCAGGATACATGAATCCGTAACCGTCAGTAATCTTGATGGTCTGCACCACCTCTTCATTATACATAGGAGGATATTCGCTTGGGAACTCAGCGTAGGCCTCGCCCAACACATCAGTAGCATGAATCACCAAATTCAAAGGCACACGCCACAAAGCGCACTCAGGAATGAGTTCGTCCTTGATGGCCTGACGCTGGATACTGATGGCTTGGGGCATATTCTGCTTGAGCTGATTGACACGCTTCACCAAATCATCATGCCACAGCTTGGCCACTCGCTGGCGGTAAGTCTTAATCATTTCCAGTGCTTGCAGATACAATGGATTATATACACTGGCATTGTCGGTGCTGTAAATCTGCTTCTTCAAATCCTCCACCTTCTTGCGTTCAGCGGCAGCAAACGACACGTCACCTGCAGCCAATTCAGATTCTGGCAGCAGCTTCTGAATCTTGTTCACGTACTGGTTCATGGCCTGCTGGGTCTGCTGTATGCTTGCCATCTTGCTTTGCATCTGGTTGACATTGTTCATTAAGTCGTTCAGATTGCCCATGCCCGCCATAGGTGAAGCACTTTGCTGTGCCTGCATCAGCTCGGCACTCAGTTTCTGGCCAAACGCCTTGGCCTCTTTTTCAAAGTTTGGATCAGCAGCCGACTTTTGTTTGCTGTAAGCCTGTGCCCTTTTCGAAAGTGCATCCATCTGCTTATCGGCAGCATCGGGGTTGGTAGCTGCCATAGCGCTGGCCTTTTTGTATTCAGAGGCAGGGATACCCGTATATTTACGCAACTGGGCATCGTACTTGTCGTAGATGGCATCAGTCTTCGAAGTCATCTGCCGTATCATGGCGTTCTCGTCCATCCTCTCCATATTATCCAACGCACTCATGTCGAAGCCGTCGCCCAACACAGCCTTCGCCACCTTCTGTGAGATGCGCTCACGCTCAGCATCCGGCAAGTTTTCATTCTCCAAAGCGGCAATATCTGCATCGGTCAGCCCCAGGTCTTTCAATACCTGGTTGGCCTTGTTGCGCCACAGGTTGGTGGTCTCGTCATCGCAGGTGGCCTCTTCGTTGAGTTGCTCCGCACGCAACGATACCTTCTTGATGGCACGATAATAGAGAATCTGCGTGTCTTCATCGGGTTCTATCAACTGAGCCACTGAAGGCACTGCTGGCAGTTCCTTCATCAAGGCATCAGCTGATGATGCCGTGCTGGGCACCACAGCCTCATCCCACGTAAGGGTGCTTTGGCGCTTGGGCTGCAATTGCTCTTTGGCAGAAGCCACTCCTAAGCCTCCGTCATCGTCGCTGTTACTGCGAGAAGAACGACTTGTGCTTCTTGAGCTGGAATCGTCTTCCTCTTCCTCCTCCTCTTCAACTGTTTGGGTTGATTTTGTCAGTTCCTTAGCTTTGTTGAGGGCTTTCTTCAGGAACCCTTGTGCATCGGCCTGCTGGGCAGGGACCAACAGCAGAGCCATTACCAATAAAGTTATCAGTTTCTTCATAATCTTAATTTAATACCCGAAACATTACTATCGTTTGGTCTTAGATATTAGTAATGTTCATGCTTACACATTAGTAATGTATATTTTACTTCTTTATAAACTCCACACGTCTGTTTTGTGCACGGCCAGCTTCGGTGCTATTATCAGCTACTGGCTCATGGCTACCTTTACCTATCGGACGGAGGTTGAATGGATCGACACCCTGACCTTCGAGCGCCTTCACCACAGCCTCTGCACGCTCCTGGCTTAATGGGTCGTTAATCTTGTCAGAACCCTGATTGTCAGTATGACCTTGTACCTCAAAGCGAGCTGTTGGGTTCTTCTTCATATACTCTGCCACCTTCTGGATTTCCTCCATTGACTCTGGCTTCAAGGTTGCCTTGCCAGTTTCAAACAGAATATTGTTGGTAACAAACTTTCCTGTCTCGGCAATGGCTTTCTCAACGGCAGACATATTTTGTGCATTGCGGTCGTATAGCTCAACAGCACCCTTTGCCAATACCACGTTGCGAACAAAGGTCAGGTTCTCATAATCGTAAGGTACCTGAAAGCAGAACCAAGTAGGTTGTTGTACTCTTGGCAGGTTCACCACACGATTGCCATCAATATAAGCTTTCAAAGCGCGTTTGTTGAAAGATATTGCTATTTTGTGCCAACCTTGCTTGAATTTATATTCAAATCCAGTAGATTTAACTTCACTTAAAGAACCATTGTTGTATTCATAATGGTGTTGGTAATCTGCACAAACACTATGAACTAAAGAAAATGCATGGTCAGTAGGACTTAATGGATTTGCATTTCGATCGGTAGTATTTGCAAGTACTAACTTAATGTCGTTCAGGCCAATATCATCTTTCTGGTTCCAATAGTAGAATTCATATTCTATGGTAAATTCTTCAGGCAAATAGGCGCCTTGCTCTATAATCAAAGGAGTGATGATACCACCGTTGGTTATCTCGACAGCTTTCACGCCACCAATGGTTTTTATTTCGGCATTACCCTCTATCAAGTCCCACTTGGAAGGAAATTCGCCCAATTGTTCACCCTTGAAATCATCTTCGAACATGATGACGTCGCCACGTTTGAAATCAGAAACAGTAGCTGTAGCAGGGTCAGTCTCGCCAATCTCTATCTCATCAGCATCGGATTTTTTGCTCTTCTTGGTAACAATCTCGTCTGATTCTTCAGCTTCGACTTCACCTTCAGAGTTGCCTTCTAGTACGCCATCCAGCACACTATCCATAGCCTTGTCAGCCTTTTCCTCCACCTTCTGCTCCACTTTATCCTTAGCTTTCTCTACCAGTTTCTTTCCCAAATTCTTCAAGAAACCTTGTGCTTCCACATCGGCTGAGTAGCTCAACGCCAATGCCAGCAACGTCACAAACATCAATATTCTTTTCATAGCTATAATACTTTATATTAATTCGTGTTTACAAAATTATCTGATATCCGCCTAACACACAACCCCCCAATTGGGGGTTTTTGCGACTACTTATTCTAAAAAGAAGAAAAAAACATAGGGATATAATAACAAAAAGCATTACCTTAGCGGTATGAAATTAGAATCGAATTACGCCATTTATATTTTTTTCATTGGAGTGATGGCCATGTTAGCGCCCACAGCCTTGATGGGGCAATATGCCGACCATCGAGGACGCTATGTTGACTCTATAGAAACGGTCTTGACGAGTACTACTCCCCCTAAAGGAGACGACTTGCTCCGTGCCTATCGTGACTTGGCATGGGGTTATTTGCAAAAAGACGGCAAAAAGTCGGAAGAGAATGCCCGCAAACTATTAGCGTTGACTTACCCAGCCAAGGCGATGATGCTTCGAGTAGATGCTTTGCGCATATTGGGACTTCATGCATATGGAAAGAATGACTATGCTACTGCGTTGGAATACTTTGACCAGGCATTGGCAGTGAATGACTCCATGCGTTCAGAGAGTCGCTACACAGAGAAGAACATTGATGATAACCTCTCATCGTTGTATGGCTCAATAGCAAACTTGTACAATATACAAGACCAGGCGTTGCTTGCCATTGAATATTACCAGAAGGCATTACCTATATTCGAAAAGTATAATTGGCTTGAGAGTCAGACCATCCTCTACCACAACATTGGCGAACTCTATCTGAGCATGGGCAATACAGATGAGGCTAAGCGCAACTACGAATTAGCGGTAAAGAAAGGAACGGAAACGGGGGATTCACTGATGGTAGCATTACCCACCAGGGGATTGATGAAGATACACATCGGAAACAACGATTACGAGCAGGCTCTCAAGGCAGCCAACACTTGTTACGCCTATTATCATCCACACAGAGAAGAAGAGCCAAACGACTATTTGCAGGTACTGGCTGGTTTGACCAGGATACATCTGATGGAAGGACATACCGACTTGTTGTTAGCAGAGAAAACTATTACAGAGGCATTGTCTCTGTTGGATGAGGATGCCGACTCTGAAACATTGTCTGATGTATATAGCGCTACAGCAGAGTTGGCGATGGCAAATCACGACTGGAAAAAAGCTGCCGATTATTCATTGAAGGCGATAGATGCAGACCCTAATGAGACCTTCAATGACATGGACAACTACGCTCTGTTGACCGAAATATATGCTATGATGGGACAAAAGGATAAAGCTGCTGAATACGTCCACAAGTTGCATCAAGGCATGGAACGATTCTCTACAGAGCACTATCAGAGTGGCATATCTCAAATGGAAGTAAGGTATCAAACTTTAAAGAAAGAAGCTGAGATAGAACAACTTAAAATAGAAAAGAGATGGTGGACATGGGGCACTTCTTTAGTATGTGTCATCTTGCTATTAGTGATTCTTTTGTTCATTATTGTCAGTCGATGGTACAAGCTGCGCCATCAGCATAAGGAAGTTTTGGTGCGGATAGATGCAGAGGCCAAGGAAAGAGAACGTATTGGCCGAGACTTGCACGACCGCATGGGAGCTTTGCTCACTGGTATCAAGCTGAACTTAGAAGTGTTTGCCAAGAACCACCAAGACACCATTGCCAAAGACAATGCCCTGAAACTGACAGACGAGGCTGTCGTGGAAATGCGCAATGTGGCGCATCATCTCATGCCCGACTCTCTGAAACGTTATGGTTTACATACAGCACTTATGAACTTCTGCCAATCGGTGCCTACAGTAAGCTTTACTTTCGTTGGAAAGGAACACCGCTTACCCAAACCTAAAGAGGAGGCTATCTATTATATCGTGCATGAATTGGTGAACAATGCTGCCAAGAACGCCAAGGCAAAGCATATCTATGTGCAACTTATCATGGATGACAGCTACACTGCCGTCAATGTAAGCGACGACGGACAAGGCTTGCCAGAGCAGACCCAATCGTTGCGGTTCGGCATGCAGAACATAGAGGAACGTGTAAAAGCCATTGACGGAAAATTGGATATTTACTCTAAACCTGGCGAAGGTACTGAAGTAAACATTGAAATAAAGAAATGAGCTATGTATAAGATTATCATTGCAGACGACCATCAAATTGTGACAGAAGGCATTGCCCGCATTATTGAAGAAATGACCATAGACGGACAACCTTTCGGAGAGGTATTAGCCAGCGTGCATACCTTGGCCGACTGCTTGGTGGCCTGCAGAGACCTACAACCTGACCTGCTATTGCTGGATGTAGCACTGAGCGATGGTGACGGCATCGACGCACTGCCCTTGCTATTGCAATCAACACCTGACATGAAAGTCATCATTCTGACCTCCTATTCTGAAAGTGCCGTGATTGACCGTGCCATCTCAAACGGAGCGCATGGCTATATGCTCAAGACCACCGACATACAAGAATTCACTGAAGGCATCAAGATGGTTATGAAAGGCGAGAACTACATCTGTCAAGAGGCAAAGCAGCAATGTGGCAAGCCTGAGAATATTGCCATCAAACTTACCTTACGTGAAAAAGAAATACTAAAACTGATTGTGGACGGATACACTATGAAAGAGATTTCGTCCAAACTCTGCCTGGGCTTTGAGACCATACACAGCTACACAAAATACCTGCGTGAGAAACTACATGCCAACAATACCGCTTCTTTGGTACGAAAAGCATTAGAATATCACTTAGTGTAAGGGTTTGCACTATCTTTAGCCTACATTCCAACTAAACAAATAAGCCAGCTTATTTGGTTTTGTGTTCGGCTTGCACTATCTTTCCATAAAATAGGCTTCGCCTTAACAAAACCAAATTAAATACTTTTATTTGCTTTTGTGTTCGGCTTGCACTATCTTTGTAGTCACAATAAATAAAGAAATAATTAAGACTATGAAGCATATTGGCATTACTTTTATGTTGTGTCTGTGCACTGTGATGGCATGGGCACAGGGCAGAAACCTTGAATTGAACGACGTGTTAAGAGGAGAGTTTACTCCTCGTAACATCTATGGTGTAACCCCTATCCCTGGCGATGGCGAGCACTATTCGCAGATGAACCAGGAACGTACGCAGGTCATCAAGTATTCGTTTAAGACAGGCCAGCAAGTGGAGGTGCTGTTTGACGTGGCTACGGCTCGCGATTGTCCTTTCAAGCGTTTTGACAGCTACGAATACTCTCCTGACGGGCAGACCTTGCTCATCGCAACGGAATCTGAGTCTATCTATCGCCGTTCGTTCAAGGCGGTGTATTATCTCTATAGCTTACGCCGCAACACTTCTGGGCAGATACGCAATGCAGTAGAAAGACTTTCTGACGGCGGACCACAGCAAGCTCCTGTATTCTCGCCAGACGGATCGATGGTGGCTTTCATGCGCAACAACAACATCTATCTGGTGAAGTTGCTGTTTGGCAATAGCGAGAGCCAGGTAACGGAAGATGGCAAGCGCAATGCTATCATCAACGGTGTACCCGACTGGGTGTATGAGGAGGAGTTCTCAATGAGCCGTGCGATGGAGTTTAGTGCCGATAGCAAGATGCTGGCTTTCATACGCTACGATGAGAGCAAGGTGCCTACCTACTCGTTCCCTCTGTTTGCAGGTGCATCTCCCAAGTATGACGAATATGCCAAATATCCTGGTGCCTATACCTATAAATATCCCAAGACAGGTGAAGCCAACAGCAAGGTGGAGGTGCGTACATTCGACATACAGAGCAAGGTGACGCGCACCATGCAGGTGCCTCTGGAAGAAGGGGCTTACATCCCTCGCATCTACTTTACCAAGCAACCCGACCAGCTGGCAATTATCACCATGAATCGCCACCAGAACCGCTTGGATATGTATATGGGCAATGCGCGTAGCACTGTCTGCAAACTGGTGTTGCGTGACGAGAGCGATACCTATATCAAGGAGGAGGTGTTGGACGACATTCATTTCTACGACAACAACTTCACATTCACCAGCGAGAAGAGTGGCTTCAACCACCTGTATTGGTACACCCTGCAAGGCAACTTGGTGAAACAGGTAACAGCAGGCAACTACGAGGTAAAGGAATTTCTGGGCTACTCGCCAGCTGACGAGACGTTCTACTTCACCAGCAACGAGGAGAGTCCGCTTCGCAAAGCTGTCTATAAAGTGGATAAGAAGGGTAAGAAGACCAAGCTCTCACAACAGGTGGGTGTGAACAATGCGTTGTTCAGCAGTAATATGAAGTATTACCTGAATCGCTATACCAACCTCACCACCCCAACGGTGATTACCCTGAACGACAACAACGGCAAGGTACTGACCACCTTGATTGACAATGCCGAACTGAAGCAAAAACTGGCTCAATACAACATGCCGAAGAAGGAGTTCTTTACCTTCACCACTTCTCGTGGTACCCAACTGAATGGTTGGATGATGAAGCCGGCCAACTTCGACGCCTCAAAGAAATATCCTGTGTTGCAGTATCAGTATAGCGGTCCTGGTTCTCAGCAAGTGCAAGACCAGTTCAGTGTATCTTGGGAGACCTACATGGCTTCGCAGGGCTACATCGTAGTGTGTGTAGATGGACGAGGAACGGGTGGCAGAGGTGCCGACTTCGAGAAGCAGACCTATCAGAACCTGGGTGGGAAAGAAGCGCAGGATCAAGTAGCGGTGGCTGAGTATATGGGACAACAACCCTACGTTGACAAAGGGCGCATCGGCATCTGGGGATGGAGCTATGGTGGCTATATGACACTGATGAGCATGAGCGAGGGAACGCCTGTTTTCAAGGCAGGTGTGGCTGTGGCTCCTGTAACCGACTGGAACTACTACGACACCGTATATGGCGAGCGTTATATGCGTACGCCACAGGAGAACCCCGATGGCTACAAGGCTGCTTCAGCAATGGAGCGTGCCGACAAGCTGAGTGGCAACCTGCTCTTGATTCATGGTATGGCCGACGATAATGTGCATTTCCAGAATGCTGCCGAGTATGCAGAGACACTGGTACAGAAGGGCAAGCAATTCGATATGCAGGTATATACCAATCGTAACCATAGCATTGCTGGTGGCAATACTCGTCAGCATCTCTATACCAAAATTACTAACTTCTTCAATAGCCAATTGAAGAAATGAGTGAGCATTTGAGAAAGCCTGATTGGCTAAAGGTGAACTTCGGTGCCAACGAGCGATATACCAACACCAAGCGCATCGTAGATACCCACCGTCTGCACACGATCTGTAGCAGTGGGCGATGCCCTAACATCGGTGAGTGTTGGGGTCGAGGTACTGCTACCTTTATGATTGGGGGCAACATCTGTACGCGTTGCTGTAAGTTCTGCAACACCAATAGCGGCAAACCCCTCTCATTGGACGAGGCTGAACCCATGCATGTGGCGGAGTCTATCCAGCTGATGAAGCTGAACCATGCAGTCATCACTTCTGTTGATCGTGACGACCTGTCCGACTACGGAGCAGCTCATTGGGTAGCTACCATCAAGGCCATCAAGGGACTCAACCCAACAGTGACGATGGAGGTGCTGATACCGGACTTCATGGGGCGAGAAGAGTTGATTGCCAGCATAATTGACGCACAACCTGACGTTATCTCACACAACATGGAGACAGTACGCCGATTGACGCCAGTGGTGCGAAGCGTTGCCACCTACGAACGCAGCTTGCAAGTACTGAAACAGGTAGCCGAGAGTCCTGTCCCTGCGAAGACAGGCATCATGGTAGGTTTGGGTGAGAGCATTGCAGAAGTGGAGGAAACAATGGATGACCTGTTGGCGGTGGGATGTTCCATCCTCACCATTGGCCAATACCTGCAACCCACCCACAAGCACTATCCCGTGCAAGAGTATGTCACCCCGCAACAATTTGCTGCTTATAAGGAGACTGCCCTTGCTAAAGGCTTCAAGATGGTAGAGAGCGGACCGTTGGTGCGCTCATCATATTATGCTGAAAGAGCAATGATGAAAAAAGATATTAGATAATGAAGACTGCTCTATACTTGATACCCGTATTGTTGGGTGATACCACTGTTGAGAGGGTACTGCCTTCGTACAACAAAGAAGTGATACTGGGCATCCGCCATTTCATTGTGGAGGATGTGCGTTCGGCACGCCGTTTCCTGAAGAAGGTGGACAAGGATATCAACATTGATGAACTGCAGTTCTATCCCTTGAACAAGCACACTTCACCTCAAGACATCAGTGGTTATCTCAAGCCGTTAGAGGAAGGCAACGCTATGGGAGTCATCTCTGAAGCAGGTTGCCCGGCAGTGGCTGACCCTGGAGCCGATGTAGTGGCAATAGCCCAACGCAAGAACCTGCCTGTGGTGCCACTCATTGGTCCGTCAAGCATCATCCTGAGTGTGATGGGTAGTGGTTTCAACGGACAGAGTTTTGCCTTCAACGGCTATCTTCCCATCGAGTCTGCTGAGCGAGCTAAGAAGCTGAAAATCTTAGAACAACGTGCAGCTTCAGAGCATCAGACGCAAATCTTTATCGAGACACCTTATCGCAATAACAAGATGGTGGAGGATATCTTGAAAAGCTGTCGTCCGCAAACCAGACTCTGTATCGCTGCCAATATCACCTGTGAGGATGAATACATCAAGACTAAGACATTGAAGGAATGGAAGGGACATGTGCCTGACCTGAGCAAGATACCTTGCATATTCTTATTGTACGTTTGAGAAGATTGATACAAATGAAGAAGCTCATCATATTCGACTTAGATGGTACGCTCATCAATACCATCGCCGATCTGGGCGCCAGTACCAACTATGCCCTGCAACGATTGGGCTACCCCACACATGATTTGGAAAGTTATAAGATGAAGGTGGGCAATGGCATCAACAACCTGTTCCGTCGTGCCTTGCCTGAAGGAGAGAAGACTGACGAGAATGTGTTGCGTGTAAGGCGTGAGTTCATACCTTATTATAATGCCCACAACACCGACCTCAGTCGTCCCTACCCTGGCATGATTGAATTGTTGGAATCGTTGCAAGCCAAAGGAGTCTTATTGGCAGTAGCCAGCAACAAATACCAGGAAGCTACCTCTAAGATTATTACTGAATTATTACCAACCATAAGATTTTCAGCAGTATTAGGACAACGTGAGGGCATCAATATAAAGCCTGACCCACAAATTGTATTCGACATACTTAAAATAGCAGGTGTTGACAAAACTGAAGTGCTCTATGTGGGCGACTCGGGTGTGGATATGCAGACAGGCCTCAATGCTGGAGTAGAGACTTGTGGCGTTACTTGGGGCTTCCGTTCTCGCGAAGAGCTGGAGTCTTTCCATCCGCATCATATTGTGGATAGTGTAGAAGAATTAAAAAGAAAGATACTATGAAGCATCGGTGCCTACTGACTGTCATTTCACTGTTGGCGTTACTGACGACCTATGCCCAGGAATCGGGCAGCAGGTTCAGCTTCTACGGACAGGTGAGGAATGACTTCTATTACCAGAACCGACAGGCACAGGAGTCGTCAGAAGGCTTTGTAATGCTGTTCCCTTTAGACAGGGTTTACGATGAAAAGGGCAAAGACATCAACCGCGCCAATTCTGCCAATCTTTTCAATTTCCACACCAGCTTAGGTGTAAATATCACGGGTCCTACATTTGGCAAGGTAAGCACCAGTGGAACCCTTGAGATAGACTTCAGGGGCAGTTTGAACGGCTCTGGAGGCATCTTGCGACTGCGTAATGCGGTGATGCGTTTCCGCTGGGGTAACTGGTGGCTTTCAATGGGACAGCTGGGACACGACTTGGGACACTCACTTTATAATGAAACAGTTAGCCTGAATGTAGGAGCACCTTATCAGCCTACTGGTCGTGTGCCACAAATCAAAATCCAGTATAACGATCCTGCCAAATACCTGGTAGCGTTCTCCTTACTTTGGCAAGCACAAAGCGGGTCTATTGGTCCTAATGGAAGAAGCCGCGAGTACCTGCGTAACAGTGGTATCCCCGAGATGTCTTTGAAAGCAGAGATCCACAATACTGAAGGTTCGGTTTTGGGTACTGTTATCCATTTTGCCTCTATACGTCCTCGTTTGGAATCGGATGAAGGTTATAAGGTGGATGAACGTGTTAGTGGCTTCAACTTGCAGCTTTATGGTCGCTATCGCAAGGGCTTGTTCACTTTTGCCGGCAAGACAATGTTGAACCAAAACTTCACTCAGTCAAACACGTTAGGTGGCTATGGCATGACTGCAAAAGATGCCCGAACAGGAGAACAGCAATATGCTCCTTTGCGTTTCTGGCAAAGCTGGATGAATGTGCTGTATGGCCGCAAGTGGCGAGGCGGATTCTTCGGCGGTTACATCAAGAATTTCGGTGCCTCTGAGCCAGTTACAGGACTTATCGGAACAGGAACCAACATCGACCAGATGTTTACAATATCTGCGATGCTGAACTACAACATCCCCAACTGGCGCTTCGGCTTTGAGTATAGCCTCACCGAAGCATTCTACGGCACAAACGATGCCTACGGCAAGGTACGAAACACACATGGCATTGTGAATCATCGTCCCTATGCCACCGTCATGTTCATGTTCTAAGTACCTTATTGATTCCAATTTTTTCTCATTTTCGAGCCAGAAAAAAAGGCTAGTACACGAGCAGAAATTAACTGCCTTATTCAAGTTACCTGTAGTTATTTGAATAAGCTTATTATATGTTTAGATAATTTGCAAATTAAAGCAGACTTTCTTATTTTTGCACCAATTATTATGTTAATACAAAAGGATTATGGAAGCATTTAAATACCTATTGGCAAGCGTGGCACTGCTGACTGCCACCAGTATGGCGGCACAGGATGCCAACATGCCTCGCGTGCAGAAAAATGCGAAGGGTACTCAACTTATCATTGATGGCAAGCCTTTCCTGATGTTAGGAGGCGAGCTGCACAACTCTACAGCTGGTAGTGCCCACTACATTGCACCTATCTGGAAAAAGATGGCCGACAAGAACCTTAACACAGTAATTGCCACCGTATCTTGGGAACTGTTTGAGCCTGTTGAGGGACAGTATGAATATGACTTGGTAGATAGCATTATCGAGGGTGCCCGCAAGGAAAACCTCAAGCTGGTACTTATCTGGTTTGCTTCTTGGAAAAACACAGAATCGACCTACGCACCTGAATGGGTGAAGAAGGACAGCAAGCGCTTCCCACGTGCCAAGACCAGCGACGGTGTGACCATGAACATGATTTCTCCGCTGAGCGAGAATGCCATGAAGGCTGATGCAAAAGCTTACGCTGCACTGATGCGACACATCAAGGAGGTAGATAGCAAAGACCATACAGTGGTGATGATGCAGGTCGAGAACGAACTGGGTATGTTCAACATGGGCAATTTTATGCGCCCAGGCGACAACCACAGCCAGCGTGACTACAGCGATGCTGCCAACAAGGCATTCAACAGTCAGGTACCTGCTGAGCTGATAGCTTACTTAAAAGCACATAAGAACGAACTGCATCCTGAGTTGCAGAAGGTATGGAAAGCCAACGGCAACAAGGAGAAAGGCACTTGGGAAGAGGTGTTTGGCAAAGGTCAGCCCAAACCTGATTTCAAGGAAGGTTCTACCGAGTGGCAGACCACATATCCTTATTATACCGAAGAACTGTTCAGTGCATGGAACTATGCTAAGTATGTGGGCGAAGTAACCCGTCAGGGCAAGGCTGAATATCCTATCCCCATGTATGTCAATGCATGGATGAAACAGGAGTCTGGTCCAGAACCTGGCAAGTATCCTTCTGGTGCTCCATTTGCTCATACATTCGATGTTTGGCGTGCTGCAGCTCCTGCTGTTGATTTCTTTGCGCCCGACATCTATATTGTTGATTTCATCGACTGGGTAGCAAAGGAATACCAGTTCTCTGGCAACCCACTGTTTATCCCTGAAACCACTGTTGACCCAAGTGCAGCAGCCCGTGCGTTCTATGTATATGGCAAGTATGATGCCCTGTGCTACTCACCTTTCGGCATTGACGGCAGCTGGTATTTCAACAATGCTGCCGAAGGCGATAATTCTATTCAGTTGGCATACGGAGCCTTGAAGAACATCATGCCTGAGATTTTGAAGTATCAATATACCGACCAGATGGACGGCTTGTTTATCAACAAGAACAAGACAACCGACAAGGTTGATATGGGCAAATACACCATCTCTATCAGGCGTTCATCTACCCAAGGCGCTGAGAATCTGTTTGGCATGAGTGTGGATGAAGTAAAGCAATCGGATGTTGCGGCCGGCTTATTGGTAATCCAAACTGGCGAGGATGAGTTCCTCATTGCCGGCGGTATTGGCGGTCTCTCTGTAGTAATTGAGAAGAGTCCCAAGAGCAAGGCAGAGCACATCTCTTATGCTTCGGTTGACCAACTCACTTTTGACGCCAACGGCAAGGAACTGCGCCATCGTCTCAACGGTGATGAAACCAGCTTCAGCGTTGCCACCATCCCTGCTGGTCAGGTAAGCATTTACCGCATCAAGATGTTTGAGTACTAAAGGATTTAACAATTGGAATTCTTTGCAGCAATTATTAACAATAAAGGCAGACCAATTGGCCTGCCTTTATTTATTACTTCATAATAAAGCAAATAACTCTACAGCTCCTCCTCTTTAAACTTCTTACCTTTGCTGCTCTTACGATGAGCCACAATATATTCACGATGCTTGTCGGCCCAGGCAGTAAGCGATACGATGAAAGGCACAAGTTCCTTGCCTAATTCCGTGAGCTGATATTCTACATGCAAAGGAACCTCTGGAAAAACTTCACGTTGGATAAGAGCATCGTCTTCCAATGCCCGTAGTGTATTTGACAACACTTTTGTTGACACATCAGGAATAGCACGGTTCAACTCTCCAAAACGGATAGAACCCTTCTCACTAACTACCAATATGACCAAGAACGCCCATTTATTGCCAAAACGGGCTACTACGTTACGAACGGGACATACCTCAAAGATGCTGTTTTTCTCTTCTTTCTTAAGCATGACAGTTGTGCGTTAAGTTCATAATTATCAGTCCAAAGATAAGGGAAAAATATTACACAGCCAAATAATTTTATAATAAAAGTTAAAGTCATTTTTATAATGGGCTGACATCTCCAATATAGACTTTTTTGTAACTACCCTACCTTTTTATCACCTCTTGACAGGCATTTCCTTTTTACGTAGTTTTGCATCAAGAAACAAATTAAAAGTAAATATAAATAAAGAAAAGTATGAAAAGGATAATGTATGTTTTGGCAATGATGAGCCTTATTGGTATGGCATCATGCGCACAGAAAGCTGCACAGCAGCAGGAAGAGGCAGCTCCAGCAGCCGCAAGTAATAACGAGATTCGCATCAACTGTCTGTTTAAGGTAGCACCAGAGGATGTTGACAAGATTATAAAATTAGGTCAAGAACTGGTAGCTGCATCACGCAAGGATGCCGGTGTTATTGACTATGACATCTATCAGAGTCAGATGGATCCTACACAACTGATGATATTTGAGACTTGGAAAGACCAAGCATCTCTTGATGTTCACTCTAACGCAGCTCACTTTACCAGCATTGTACCTCAGTTGGCTGGTGCTGCTGTGGGCGAGATGGCTATCCAGTCTTTCACTGCTGACAGCGAGGGTGATGGCATTCGCATTAACTGCCTGTTTAAGGTGGCTCCTGACAATTTGGTAAAGATATTAGGGCTGTCTAAGGAACTGGTGGAGATTTCTCGCAAGGATGCTGGTGTAATTGACTATGATATCTATCAGAGCCAGACTGATAAGACACAACTGATGATATTTGAGACTTGGAAGGATCAGCCTTCATTGGACGTTCATTCAAATGCAGCTCATTTTACCCGCATCGTTCCACAGTTGGCAGAAGCTGCTGTAGGTGAGATGGCCATCCAGACTTTCAAGAAATAAATCGCTTTAAGAATATGAAAAAGATATTTACTATTGCATTGGTATTATTGGCACTGACGTCTTGTGATCAAGGGCAGAAAAAGATTATGTTCGACTTATCTCATAGTCAGTGTACAGATGTTTACAAAGGTCACGAAACCTATCCATTGGTGGTGCCTGCCTATACAGAAATGGCACAGCAGTTGGGTGCCGAATTAGTGGTAAATGAAGAGGCAGAGATTACTCCTCAACTACTGAAAGGCATTGATGTATTGGTAATGTTATCACCCTTGAGCAACAAATTGCAGAAAGACTTGACGGAGGTAGAGAAGAAAACTTTGGTGGACTTTGTAAAAAAAGGTGGCTCACTTATATTCTTCGTAGATGACAACCATCGTGTTGATTTAAGCCGTTATGGGGCCAACGATGTTACGAGAGCGTTTGGCATTGAGTTCGGAGAGGATGTAGCCCTACCAGGTAATGTGGGAGCCGTTTCTTTCAAGAACGAAATTTTCAAGGATCGATACGAGATTCCATACAGCGGTGCTTGCGTAATGACAGGCGGAATACCTGCCAGTGTCTGCATGGAAGATGGTTGGCTGCACAGTAGCTATGTAAAACTCGACAATGGAGGCAAGTTCTTTGCCGGTGGCGACACAATGGTAGGCCTGCTCTTAGGTTACGAAGATGGCGTTCGCAAAGTAAGGAATGGTATGGAAACCCGTTGGTGGGGCAAAGATAGCCGTGCTTTTATGACCGACTTATTGGAATGGGCTTTGGAAAAATAACGACCCTTTTATTAACTATCAGATAATAGAGATTATGAAGAGAATTGATTACAATTTCGCTCATAGCGCCCAGGGCGTTATGCTGAACGAAGAGAAACCAGCTGCATGTGGTGCAGCATGTGGTGCAAGTGACAAACCAGCTGAAGAGAAGCCCACAGCTTGCGGTAGCGCATGTGGTGCAGGCGACAAAACAGCTGAAGAGAAACCCGCAGCTTGCGGTAGTGCATGCGGAGCAGGTGACAAGCCTGCAGAGAAGCCAACTGCATGCGGTAGTGCATGTGGTGCAGGTGAGAAATAACCTGCGGTGATGGAGTATTTTGCTTTCCAATGGCATATTACGGATGAGTGCGACCAACGTTGCAAGCATTGTTATATCTTTTCCGAAGGGCATCCCAAACTGATTGAGATGCCCTGGGAAAGGCTGGTAGCAGTACTGGCCAACGTGGAAAGGATGTGCGAGAAGATGAATCGCTTACCTTATTTATATATAACAGGTGGCGACCCTATTTTGCATAGTCGCTTTTGGGATTTCCTGGAGTTAGTGCATAGCCGCAACATTCCTTTCACCATAATGGGTAACCCATTTCATCTGACAGACGAAGTGTGCCAACGCCTCAAGAGCTTGGGATGCCGCAAGTATCAGCTAAGCATTGACGGACTGCGCGAGACACATGACTATTTCCGTAAACCCGGCTCGTTTGACCGCACGTTGGAAGCTATTTCAACCATCCGCCGTAGCGGTATGCATTGTGCCATCATGGCTACGGTATCTGGTACGAACATTAACGAGATACCTGATATTATTGATTTGGTAGTGGAACATCATGCAGACATCTTCGCGTTTGGCAGGTACTGCCCCACCAGTGAAGACAAGGCTACACCTGATAAAGGCTGGCATATCGAGCCACTGAAATATCGAGACTTATTAGAGAAATGCTGGGCGAAGTACGAACAATACAAGAACTCAGATACGACTTTTAACCTGAAGGATCATCTGTGGACGCTCTTCCTCTACGAGAAAGGATTGTTTAAGATTCCTGAGGGGCTTAATGATGATATCATTTATGATGGTTGCAATTGTGGTAACTGCCACTTCACCATTTCTGCCGAAGGGCGTTTGATGGCTTGCCGTCGCTTCGATAGCTATGTAGGTACGGTAAATGAAGAGCTCTGTGAAGTGTTCAATGGAGAGAAGATGAATCTGTATCGTCAGCATGAGAAGTTTGAGAAATGCAGCAAATGTGAGCTGTTACGTTTTTGTAGAGGTTGTCCGGCAGTAGCTTTTGGATATACACATAATTTCTATGCATCTGATCCTCAATGCTGGAAGGAGATTGACAGTTAATCATTATTCAATAAAAAGTGGACGCAATAACTTGTATTAAAAAGCTTGGGTATGTTGGAACCCTTACCTTTGCAACGGTAGATAAAAACGGACATCCTCAAGTTCGCAGTATCAGTGCCATTCATTATGAGTCAGACGCAATCTATTTCTATACTGCGCGAGGAAAGAATTTCTGCCAGCAGTTGATGGCAGACGGCCACGTGCAGATTCTAGCGCTTACCAAATATAAGGAGATGATACGTCTCTCTGCCGTTGCCAAACCTGTACCTGACGACGAACAGGAATATTGGAAGGATGTGATATTCAAGGAACAGCCCTATTTGGCTAATGTCTATCCAGGCGATACCAGAAGCATAGGTATTATTTTCTATATCCGTGATGCTCAAATAGAATATTTCTTCTTAGGTTGTCATCCTATAGATAGAGAATACTTAACGATGGGAAATGCTGTGCCAGAACATAAAGGTTTTGTAATTACAGATAGTTGCATTGCTTGTGGCACATGTCAGACAGTATGTCCACAGGGTTGTATTGAAGAGGGAGAGACATACTACATACAACCTAATCATTGTCTGCATTGCGGCAATTGTTTTGAAAACTGCCCTGTTGAAGCTATTGTTAGATTGGACTAGTTATGAAAGCTATTATAATAGAGAAATGTTGCGAGGCAGAAGACTTGCATGTAAGTGAATTACCTAAACCAACTGCCAAACCTGGTTGGGTGGTAGTGAAGGTGCATGCAGCTGGCTTAAACCATTCTGAAGCACTGCTGAGAATGTTTGAGGCCGACAATGATTATATCAATACGCCCATAGTACCAGGCATAGAGTGTGTGGGTGAGATAGCCGATGCTTCTGATTCCCAATTCCAAAAAGGCGATAAGGTGATTGCCTTAATGGGAGGTATGGGGCGCAGTTTTAACGGTAGTTATGCTGAATATGCTTTGCTTCCCGAAAGTCATGTATTCAAAGTTGATACTAACCTCGACTGGATATCATTGGCAGCTGTCCCTGAAACTTATTTTACAGCCTACGGTTCTTTGTTTGAATGCCTATACCTTACTGCTGAAGACACACTGTTAGTACGTGGAGCAACCAGTACTGTAGGACAAGCTGCTATCCAGTTGGCAAAAGCAGTTGGTGCAAAGGTGATTGCAGCTTGCCGTAAGGAAGAATCTTTCGAGAAGTTGAAAGGCATCGGAGCTGACTATTGTATCATCGACTATGGACAACTCAGCCAACAGTCATTACCCTATAAACCAAACAAGATTTTAGAGTTAATAGGTCCAAAGACATTACGTGACTCGTTGTTTACCGTTACCCACCCTGGTTATGTTTGCAGTACTGGTGTATTGGGCAATGTATATTCCGTTGCTCAGTTCGACCCAATCAAGTATATACCTAACGGGGTATTCCTCACTGGATTCTATTCCAACTTCCCAAGCTATCAGTCTATCAACGGCTTATTTGACTTGATTAACAAGGCACAACTAAAACCACTCTATGCCAAAGTGTTCACTTTAGAGCAAATAGCAGAGGCACATACCTTGTTAGAAAAAGGTGGTGCTGGAGGAAAAATCATATTGAAAATTGATTATTAAATAAATCGTTTTTGGGTCTTGAACATTATACTATATGTGGGATAGGATTGAAAATATTGATTTTGTATTGAAATACTTGTTGGTGGAACAAGGAAAGTCCCCCAAGTTGCCAGATAATCTGGAAACAAAACAAAGACTAATGCGGGCATTGATGAATGTGCGACAACCTGTACCCGCATCAGATGAGTTCATAGCAGCACAAGATGCCGAACTGAAGCTACAGGCTAAGGATAAGGGTATCGTTAAGATTGACCAGCCTGGTATTTCCATATGGCAAGGCGACATCACCCGTTTGCAAGTGGATGCCATTGTGAATGCAGCCAACTCACAGTTGTTGGGTTGCTGGCAACCTTTGCATGCTTGTATTGACAACTGCATCCATTCCGCTGCCGGTATTCAGCTAAGACAGGAATGCCATGAGCTGATGCAAGCTCAGGGACATGAAGAGCCTACAGGGTTGGCAAAGATGACCAAGGGTTATAACCTACCAGCGAAATATGTGATTCATACTGTAGGGCCAATCATCCCTGACGGACACCCTACCCCATTACAAGAGGAGCTATTGGCTTCTTGCTACCGTTCATGCTTGGAAGTGGCCGAGCTACATAAGCTACAAAGCATCGCTTTTTGCTGTATTTCTACTGGTGTGTTTCATTTTCCTAACCAAAGAGCTGCTGAGATAGCTGTGGATACTGTGAAAAGATATCCCTTGACGTCACTCAAAACTATTGTTTTCAATGTATTTTTAGACAAAGACTATGACATCTATCATCGACTTATTCAGTAAAAAGACAATGTCACAACCAACGTTTAAGCATCGTATTGAACAAGTGAGGAAACTTTTGTACGAAGCTGACCATGTATTGATTGGTGCAGGCTCGGGGCTTTCAGCAGCAGCTGGCTTGGACTATGGGGGCGCGGAGTTCAAGCAGGAGTTTCATGAGTGGATAGAGCGTTATGGATTTGAAGACCTTTATTCTTCTTCATTCTATCCATTCCCTACAGAAGAGGAAAGATGGGCATATTGGGCGAAGCATATCTGGTTTACTCGCTATCGCGTCAAAGGTATGGAGCTTTATCACCAGCTTTTTGATTTGGTTAAAGACAAGAATTATTTTGTCATCACTACCAATGTAGATGCACAGTTTGAGAAATCGGGCTTCTCGAAAGATAGAATTTTTGCCACACAAGGCGACTATGCCTATTTTCAAGCTAAGGGTGGAGAAAACAAAAAGTTGATTTATAATGAGGAATGGGTGAAGCAAGCGATGGATGCAACCATTAATTGCAAGGTACCCACATCATTGATACCCCATCATCCAGATACTGGTGAGGCACTGAGTCCTAATTTACGTTGTGACAGTTTTTTTGTAGAGGATGAACATTGGCACCAACAAGCTGATAAATATCAAGATTTCGTACTGACAGGCAGTAAGAAGAACATGCTGTTATTAGAGTTTGGTGTAGGCTTCAACACGCCAATTATCATCCGTTTCCCCTTCGAGCAAATGGCTGGAAACTTTGAAGGAACAACCCTTGTACGCTTCAATCGCGACTACCCACAACTTACAACACCATATGTGACAAGATACATTGCTTTTCAAGAGAAACTAAACCAGTCTTTGTTGCAGGCCATTGCCTCAATGGCAACTATGTCAGCTTCTGCTTAGCCTCTATCCCTGCTGGTCAGGCAGGTAAGCATTTACCGCATTAAGATGTTTGAATACTGAAGGATCTTTCGGGGAACACACATATTGACAGCATGGGCTGGCAATGGTCTGATTTGATATGGCTCAATTGGTGAGTTTCATTATCTTTACCGGACGGTCACTGCCAAGCTGTAGGCGACTGCAGTAATTGATTTCTCCAGTATCTTGGAAGCCACATTTCTCCATTACATGACCCGATGCTGGATTATCTACAAAAAAGTCGCTCCAGATGGTGTGGAACTTCTTTTTGGTGAAGCAGTAGTCAATCAGCAGGCGCAGCGCCTCGGTGCAGATGCCTTGGTTCCAATAGGGCCTTGCCACCCAATAACCCGCTTCAGCATCATTCTCGCCAACATTGATATTGCTCTCTCCATATACGAAATAGCCTATACAACCTATAGCCTCACCTGTCTCCTTCAACTCGATGGCCCATGTGCGGTCGTTATTGAAAATGGTTCGGATGATTTCCAAGCTCTCCTCAACACTCTTATGTGGGGGCCAACCAGCACGAGGCCCCACCTCAGGGTTTCTGGCGTATTTGTACAGCGACTCAGCATCACTCTCACGCCAAGGGCGCAAACTTATTCTTTCTGTTTCCATATTATTTATATTGTATGCAAAGATACGAAAAGTTGATAACAGATGGTCTATTTGCTGCGAATAAAATGACCTTCCTGTATGGCGGCGAAGAGGGCGATGCAAGCAATCACCCATGCAATCGGGACGAAGTATGACTGTCCGATAGTTATCACACCGACAAAAAGCAAGAAGCCTGTCAATTTATTGGCTTTAGTGTGTAGAAACTCTATCCTGTGATTTACCACATACGAACTGATGGCATTAATGATCTTTACCATTGCAATAAGCCCTATCATCATCCACAATGCAGCAGGCAGTTTCAGCCACGGGAACAACTTATATCCAACTGCAATGACAAACACGAAGTCTGCCAAGCTATCCAATCTGGCCCCAAACCTACTCTCCATGCCCCATCTCCTTGCCAGAAAGCCATCGAACATATCTGTAATGCCTGCTATCACGTAAAGCACCCAGAAGGGCACAGTCATTGCATCCACCAAGAGTAATGGAAGACACAATGCAATTCTCGTCGCTGACAGGATATTTGGGATATGCTTCATTGTCTTCTAAGGCCAGGATAATAGCACCATGCGATAAAGGCAGGAGTGAGAGACGAGAAGAATTGCAGCAAACTGAAATCTAGCACACAAGCCCAGCCTCCTGCCAAGGCACGTAGGCTATAGAGAACGATGATAACAATAATGGCTGTTCGAGTCAATGGGAGCCTTCGGATGTCACCAGTGGCTGAGAGGGCATAGAGTCCTGCCAGCGTAAAGGCGAGGGTGAGGCCGACGGTCAGGGCATAAAGCATCCAGACTTGACCAAACACCATGTTATGCATCACGTCTTTGATGCCGTAAGCATCAAAAGCCTCATCTAAAGTAAACAGACAGGCGACATGACCTATGGCAATGATAAAGTGGAGGATAGCTCCAAGTCGTAATCTTTTCATTGTTTATTATTCTATTTTTCAACAAACGATCCTATTTCTATGAGGTTTCCATCAGGGTCGGCAACGTAACAAGTGCGCTGTCCCCATGGTTCTGTTGTTGGAGGGAGAACAGACTTTGCACCATAGTTCAAGGCATTCTGATACTCCTTGTCAACATCGGCGAAAGTTGGCACATCGAAGCTTAATTCCATTGTACCATTAAAACCTTCAGGATACTGGAATTTCTTTGAGACCATCTGCTCAAATGCGCTACGTGGGAAGAGAATGATCCTATTGTTGCCAAGGAACATCTCTACATTCGGCTGTACACCATCCCACGAAGTGGTAAAGCCAAAGGCTTTGGTATAGAAATCGACGATAGCCTTGTTGTCGTTAGTAAATAGTCCGACAGTGTTGAAATTAAATCGAGGCTGTGCATCCAACGGCATCATAACACCACACTGATAGTCGGGTGACTGGATGTCAGTACCTTGATACCATTCCATACTGCAGGAATTCGGTGCCCATTTGTACTCAGGGTGAGCAGGCAACCACTCCTTATGGAATTTTGTGTACTGTTCCTGGAATGCTTTCATGCCTCCCTCAAAATGTATCTTCAGCCACTTCCCGCTTTGAATGGGGAAGAGCTGCATACCCTCAGGAATGTCACCACCTTTATATATGCCGCCAATGACATAAGTAAAGGTCTTCTTGCTGCAAACACCGAAATTCATTTCCGCACAGGTAGCGCAATTGTGATTAGGAATATCGCATGTGCAGAGACCGAACTCGCCCACGCCATTGGCGAAAGCTGCTTCTTGAAAATCGTTTGGCGCATTCTTTTCAAACACCACCGGCTTAATAATCTTTTCCACATACTCACCCCAGAACTTAGGGCATTCTTCTTTCGCCTCGTTAAAGGCAATCTTCTTGGCCATGCCAATAATCTGCACATTGTGCAATTCTATAATCTCGTGTTTCATATTACATAACATTTACAATACTCGTTTAACTCCAGGAATCATTCTAACCACCCATGTCAGCAGGAACGAAAGGATGGTGGTGACGACTCCGATAAATAAGAATTTGCCAAAGGCTCCCATCCAGATGCTGTCAACCACATTCTGCAGAACGATCATCAGTATCAAATGGAATACGTAGGCACCATACGACTGGTCGGCACACCACTGCCAAATTTTGGAAGTACCACAAATAAACTGGCGGAAGAGCCATATGAGCCCAAAGCTGATAAATATGCACATCAACGACTCGTAGATGCCAAACCATTGCCATACAAAGGCGTTCCATGCGCCACCGTCGCGAAGATAATTGCCTATGGCCAAGCCTATGCCAATGAGCAAAGCGGTAAAGCCTACGCTATTACACATCTTTTCTAACCATTGGAAGCGATAGACCAAGATGCCAAGAACGAACATCATGACATATTGAAGATAATGTGCAGGCTCCATAGGGAGAGGAATGATGCCAAAGGGCCATATCCAATGGTCTTGCGGACTGACTTGACGGATAAAGTAACTTCCAACGCCCATCAGCAGAGCAACGATGAGTAGTCCGATGATGGTGGGCTTAGAGCTACACTCTTTTTCTATTGGCGATACCCAATGACGAATCACGGCATAGACGAGGCAGAACACCAAAAGACTCTCGACAAACCACATATGACCAATCTCTGCCTTTCCACTTAGGATACTGATGATACCACCCATGAAGAGCAAGGGGACTCCCAGTCGGAGCAGTTTCTTATGTACGAACTGTTTAGCCCCTTGTTTATCGAAACTCCTTGGCACAAAATAGCCAGATATCAAGAAGTATAGCCCCATAAAAAAGGCTGCATTGGTAGAGAAGAAATGCCAAATCCAAGGCATGAATTCTGCTGGGTTGGATGGTGTATAGGCCCAACTGCCACCATTGCCGTAAGCCTGTCCGGCATGGTGCATAATCACCAAGACGGTCAGGCATACCTTCAGATTGTCGAGATAATATAGACGTTTCATACCAATTCAAAGAAATAGAAGTCTGTCCATCCTGTATTCTCGGCATAAAGATGCTGCTTCCCCCGATATTCAAAGCCTAAATCCTTGTAAATCTTATGCGCTGGCGTGTTAGAGGCAAGGGCATCAAGACGTATGGCTTTCATACCATTTGTTTGTCCAAGACGGATTGCCTCGCGAATCATCTCGGAGCCAATGCCCTTTCCTTGAACGTCTGGACTTACCGCAAGGATATGAATCACAGCAGCCTCATTGTCCTGAACATGCTGAGTCCACTCAATCGCGTGATAGTCCTCGCCCTGATACATCGTCACTGCCATAGCCCCAATAATCACATCATTCTCTTTATATAGATACATGCTTCCTTCGTCGATATAGGCTCTGATGCCTTCAAGTGTAGGGTGTTTTCTCTTGCTCCAGCGAGCATGGGTTGCTATTTTTGGTGTACGTTCCATCACGTCATCATAAAATGCAATGACGGACTCAAAATCTTCATTTGTTGCTCTGAATAATTTCATCATCTTCGGTAATTTATATAAATGACGATACGAAGGTACAAAGAGTAAGTGATTTCACCAAAGATTTGGGATATTCTGCATGATTCTGTGACGAGTGGCATCATCGCTGATGGAAAAATAATCCATACTATTTCTCGAACAGAATTTGATTAGAGAGCAATAATTTGTAATTTTGCATTGTAATCATTATAACTTGTATGAATAAGATTGTTTTAATAACGGGTGCAACGAGCGGTATAGGACTGGCTTGTGCAAGGAAGTTTGCCGAGAATGGCGACAAGCTGATTCTGACTGGCAGGAACGAGCATCGTCTGGCAGAAATCAGGAAAGAGTTTACAGCAAATGGAACGAATGTGCTGACGCTGGCTTTCGATGTGAGAGACCTTGAGAAGGCTAAGAAATATATTACCGAACTACCTGCAGAATGGCAACATATAGATGTGCTGGTGAATAACGCTGGATTGGCCTTAGGTTTGGAACCTGAGTACGAGGGCAATTTTGATGATTGGGAAACGATGATTGACACCAATATCAAAGGATTGCTCACGATGACGCGCCTGGTGGTACCTGGTATGGTAGAGCGTAATTGTGGACATGTTATCAATATCGGTTCTGTAGCTGGTGATGCTGCATACGCCGGTGGTAATGTATATTGCGCCACGAAGGCTGCCGTAAAGACGCTGTCTGACGGGCTCCGCATTGATGTGGCCAATACGGCTATACGTGTTACGAACCTAAAGCCCGGACTTGTGGAAACGAACTTCAGCAACACACGCTTTCATGGTGATAGCGACCGTGCTGCGAATGTTTATAAAGGCATTAAGCCTCTGACAGGTGATGACATTGCCGATGTAGCCGTTTATGCTGCCAATGCCCCTGCTCACGTACAGATAGCTGAGGTACTTATCCTCGCTACCCATCAGGCCAGCGGTAGTGTGATTGTAAGAGAATAATGTTTACGAACAAATACGAAACAAAAATGAAGAAGATAATAAATCCTTGGCGCAACCATCCTGAGTATAACTGCTTCGGCTGTTGTCCCGACAATCCCATTGGACTTCATCTGGAGTTCTATGAGGATGGTGATTATATCGTAAGCAAATGGCATCCAAAGCACAATTATCAGGGATGGGTGAACACCATGCACGGTGGCATACTGAGTACGCTGATTGATGAAGTGTGTGGTTGGGTGGTCACCCGCAAACTACAAACCAGTGGCTATACAATACAGCTGAATGTGAAGTTCAAGAAAGCCATTCCTACAACAGAGCCAGAACTGACCATTCGGGCTAAGGTCACAAAACAAGTTCGGAACCTTGCATATATCAATGCTGAGATAACCAATTCGAAAGGCGAACTCTGCAACGAGGGCGAGGCCATCTATTTCCTGATGAACCAGGAGAAAGCCAAGGAAATGGGATTCCTGCAATGTAAAGTTGAAGATGAATAATATCATTAAAGAATGAAAATAATAGACGACCAACTGATTAACGGCGTAGCGGAAGAAGCCAAGAAGTCGCCACGACTAAGGATGAACTACAACTTTCACCAAAGCCTCCAGGACAAGTGCCACCGCTTCATCAATGCCTTGGAGCCAGGTACATTAATTCCTGTACATCACCATCCTGACAAAGATGAGACCTTTGTGATTCTAAGGGGAAAAGTCAGAGTATCAACATATAATGACGATGGTGAGGTATTAGAATCGTTTGTTATCAGTCATGAAGATGGACGATATGGTGCTGACATACCCAAGAACGTTTGGCACGGAGTAGAATGTTTAGAGCCCAGTATCTTACTGGAATGCAAGGCTGGTCCTTTTGTAGAACATGAAGTGGATGGCATATTAGAAATAAAAAAGTAAATAGAAACCTATCCCAATACACAATTCTACACCAGCCATTGCACTGGTGATAAAGTCTTTGCTACTCTCAAAACAATAATGGGCGAACAACTTCACTCATTCAGCTGTGGCATGAAGGTAACAGCATGATTAAAGAGATACTATTGAAAGCCTCATACCGATACTCTCATTCTTAGAATGATATCTCTTTAGGAGCTTCTGTAAACGAGTAGAACGTAGCTGTGGCGTCAGTGACATAAAGTACTGCCATATTGCCATCATCTGCTTTGTACATCGATTTCAACTCGGGGTTCAGTTCCAGGAACTGCTCCTTGATTGCCAACGTATCGTCGTTCACCAGTTTGCCACACAGACGCATCCACTCAGAGCCATTGGCCTTCATGGCGCACACCTCAAACTTTGAATCGGCCTCTAACTGCTTGAACACATTCTTTACCTTGCCTGTCATGAAATACAGACGTCCGTCAAGTACCTCTACTGCACCAAAGGGGCGCACACGTGGCTGGTCTCCCTCGCACGTAGCCAGGTAAAAAGCGCCACATTCTTTCAAATATGCTAATACTTCGTTCATATTGTTTATTCTTTTGCGTTATCATTTACATTGTTACTGAGCCAAGAAGCTGACTTGCAGGGGAGCGATGCGCTTATAGCCATCTTCGTTCATGTGCAACTTATCTCTCTGATAGAATATTTCGAAATTATGCTCGTCAACATCCTGCAGACTGAACTGGTCTAACACAGGAACACCATGATATGCACAGCATGCCTTCTGGGCATCCACATACTGGGCGAAGGTTTGTCCGGTGAGGTTAGGAGCCGTTGAGAAGGGGTTGTGACCTGCATCTTGACCGAAAAAGCGGAGGGAGGTGAAGAAGTAAATCTTGGCCTGTGGGTTCTTTTCACGCAACTTTTTGATGCAGTAATTGATGCCACCACATTGGGTATTGAGCTTGCTCTCGTCGTAGTTGTCTAAGGCTGTGTAATCCAATGGACTGCCACAAGGGCGACTGTTGACGTAGTCATTGGTGGATGCCCAGAGAACATAGATATCAAACACGCCTGCCTCATCTACCTGTTTCTGAAGCGAGCAACCCTGCTCGATGGAAAAGCCGGCACCACCTACACCGTAAGTAACAACTTCTGTTCCTAATTGATTAGCCCATTGCTGCTTGGCAGCATCAGACTCGTTATTGACAGATAGTGATCCGCCAAATACAGCGATACGTTTTCCATAGTTGGTAAAGCCCTTATAAGGACTTTCTTTGGCTGCTTCTGCATCAGCCACCAGGTGATGTTTCTCAGGTTCTGGACGAAGAGAGGCCAAATAAGCCTGTATCTGTTCAGGCGTAGGTCGAGGTCTTTGCTCTTGTGCCTGTAAGGTTGACGACAAAAGCAAGATAGCGGGGAGAAGAAATAATAACTTTTTCATCTTGATAATAATTTAGTATTCTATTGCAAAAATACGGAAAAAAGAATGTAGAACAAATAATGTAACTATTTTTAATGCAAATCTGTACTATGTCTCAAAATACTGCAACAATCGGTGATAGATAGGATGCTGGTGCAGGAGCGTTGGGACACCTGTGAGGAAGAGCTGCTTGCGGGCACGTGTCAAGGCAACATTGAGCTTGCGATCTATCAGGTGGCCATTGTCTTCGGTGAGGTTGCAGAGCTGCTCTAATTGCCAAGGACGGTTGACACAAAAACTATAGATGATGACATCGCGCTCGCTCCCCTGGTAGCGCTCAACGGTATCGATGGTGATGCCGTTCAGCACAGGGATGGAAAGCTTGGCCAACTCGCTTCTGATCAAGGCTATTTGATTGCGATAGGGGGTGATGATGCCTAAGGCATGTTGCGCATCAAAGTCTTTTGTCTGCTGGTAAACGGTAGCGGCTATCTTAGCTGCAATCACCGCCTCGCTATGGTTCACCTTGTGGGAGTATTGAGGGGGCTCAGGCTCTGAGGGAATGAACTGTGTCCGCAGTGTCATCGTTTCGGTTTGATGGGGCAAGCCAACGGGTTGTAGTTTGCCCTCATAGAAAGCATCGTTGGCAAACCTCGCCACATCGGGGTGCATACGGCCTTGTTTGGTCAACATGTCAATAGACATATCGTCTGTCTTTCTATAGAGTCTTTCAAAGAGGGAGTCTTTGAGGTTGGTGAGACCAATGGCACGCAGCAGTGGGCTCTTGACTTCAGAGGCGGATGCTGGTTGTAGCACCACTGCTGGCAATTGTTTGTGGTCGCCTATGAGGATGAACTTATCGATGGCATCCCTACCCTTACCATCTTTCATGCAGAGCAAACCCAACAGCTGGGGCTCGAGTATCTGGGTAGCCTCATCAATCAGGGCTACATCAAAATGTTTGATATTGAACAAGGAGGTGCGGGCTGAAAGTGTAGAGACGGTGCCTACGAAAATATGGCAATGCTCCAGCAATTGCACCACCTCACGACGATTGGTACAGGTGGTGACCTGCTGCTCGAGCAGGTGCGAACGATAGGGTTCTGCACAAGCAGCAGAAGTGCCAATGCGAAGGTAATCAACGTTCAACTTGCCCAGCATTTTGCAAATCTCATCCACTGCCCTATTGGTATAGCTTAATAATAGTATCTGTTTGTCTCGCCGATGAAAGGCATCTACCATACTTCGGAGTGCCATAGATGTCTTGCCTGTGCCTGGAGGGCCCACCAGGAGGAAGTAATCTTTAGCTGCTAATGCTTTCTGGGTGATGCGTTGAAAATCGTCGGTAGCTTCAGCAACGGCTTTATCGTAATGAGCATCATGGATAGGTGGGCGTTGCCCTAACAGCAGGTCACGACGTGGTTGCGAGGCTTGTAGGAACAAGGCCAAGCCTTGGTACATGGAGCGGAAGGTGGTATCCATGAAATCATGTTCGAAGGCATAGAGGCTATCTGGTGGCAATACTTTATGATTTCTTTGGGGTTGACGGAGCATTATCTTCCAGGTACCATCTGGGTTGATCTCTTCAATTGAGCCCTTGAACAACATTTGATTCGTAACGTTGGCATCGGGGGTGTCTCGACGGTAGAGGACTATGGCATCACCCTCCCGGAAATTGACGATTGACATCGTCCTATTTTGTCGTGACTCAGCATAGCCCAAGCAAGTTTGACTCTGCGCTCGCTGCTCCAAAAAGTGACCATTGACAGTTATAGAACGGAGCATTAAATAGGGATTGGCAGTATCGTCGGCATGGTTTTCAACGAGGTGGAGGTCAGCTACAATATCGCCAGTATCTTGCTTCTCCTGGAAAGTGCTGAGCCACTGGGTAGCCTGGCCTTTACGACCTTCATAGTCGGAGGCACCTGCTGTCTTGGCGGTATATAGTTCACGCGTAATGAAATAGTAAAGCGTATAAAAGTAGCTGCGCTCCAAAGCGGTAAGCCGTTGCAGGCTATGCTGGAAGGCAGCAATCTGTGGTTCTTGGAACTGTATCCACAGCTTGCTACTTTGCTTTTGTTCGTTGAGCGTTTGCGGATTGATCTGTGCCAGTACCTCAGCTGTATAATCTTCCTCATCGTGCGCCTGTACCTGATAATCTTTTGCCACAATGCGGTTGCGCAGGTTGATGATTCGGTGTACCATCGTCCACGAAGGACGAGCTGGGTAGAGCATGGGATAACGTGTGTAAAGCAGGTAGGCCAAGCTCTGACGATGATCGATGCCCATCGTATATTCCAACATGGCTTGATAGAGCAACATCTGCACGAGATTGTTCTCGCGAGGCAACACATGACCGGGCAACGTGAACTCGTCGGCTTTGCCCGACTTCATCTCTATAAACGCATGCATGTCTCGTTGCATATAGTCGAGACGGCCCTGTATGCCCAACGCCTCGCAGATGTAAGAAGGTTCGAGTACGGCATCGGACTTGTCCAACTGGTATCCAGGCTCACGGAAGGTAACACTTACCGTTTGCCGGATGTTGTAAAAGTGCTTCTGACAGTCTTGTGCCAATTCACGCTCCTTAGTGGCATCCTGCAAGGTGGTACAGGCAGAGATGCTGACAGGATGCTGGCGAAAAGCCTTCATCATGCTCTCCTTATAATCAGGAGCATCTTCGTTTATCCATTCGTCGAGAAAGGTATTGGCAATGTTACCCAAAATGAGGGGGATGGTATTCTCGGAAGGGGTGAGCCGAGACATAAGGTAATTGGCAGGATGGGCGCCATAGTTTCTATAGCACTCAGCCAACGAACTGGCATCCAACAGATAATCGGGCTCTAAAACGATAAAATGAGGAATGAGGGCACCCGTCTCATCAATGCTTACATCCAGGAGGTTGAGTTGGGCTTGGGGCCACAGCAGTGCGACTGTATCATTAAATTCAGCATTGACACCAACGACAGCATAACGAACTTTCAATAGCTCTTTTGCCATTGGTTCGTTAGACTGCACATATAAGAATTGGTCGTCTTTGTGCAGGAATGTAACCCTTATACGTTTCATTGGTTGAAACGACCGTAGTCGTAACGGATGCCACTGACATCTATAGAAGATTGAGCAGCGGCTTTGGCTGCTTCTTCAGCGGCGGCTTTAGCAGCTTCCTCGGCAGCTTTAGCTGTTTCTTCAGCGATACGAGCAGCTTCCTGCGCAGCTTTGACGGCTTGCTCAGCTGCCTTACGTGCATTCTCTGCCGCCATACGGGCTTGCTCGACGATGTCGTTGGCCGACGGACTGACTGGTGTCGTTGGAGCAGCAGGAATAGCCTCTGACAGTGCTTCTACTGAAGATTGAACGGCTTCTGCAGTCTCTTCCTCCGCCATTTCCTGATGTCCCTCGGCGTAGTATTTGCTGAGGTCTGGCATCGCCTCGGGATCATCGTAGTAAGGTGTTTGCAATGCTTCTGGCTGGTTGACGGTTTCCTCCATATAGGGGTTCTCCAAAGAGGATTCAGCCACAGGTGCTTTCTTTGGAGCAGCATCGGCGGGCATCTCAGCAGGAACATCTGTTGGGGCTTCAGTAGGCGTCTCAGCAAGAACATCAGTAGTAGCTTCCTCAGAAACAGCTTCTGTAGGAGAATCTACAGCATCAGTTGGGGTGTTGTCGGCGGCCTTTTGTTCTGTTGCCTGATCGGTTTCCTCAGATTCAGGAATCTCCTCCTCTACCTCTATTTCAGGTCCCTCCTCCCAGAAAATCTCATCATTGACAATCACCATGCGAGGTTCGCGTTTCTTGACGATTCTGGTCTTCTTGGCCGTTGTCGTAGCAGCTTCAGCCAAAGCATCCTTAACTGATGGTTCGGTATTGGCCGTCAGTTCCTTGACAGTGCCATCTGCAGCTTTAGCCGCTTCAGCTGTTGCACCAGCCACACCAGCAGCTGCAGCCTTGTCTAAACGCTCTTGCAAGGCCTTGTTCTTGGCTTCCACCTTCGCCTGATCAGCTGCCTCACGCTGGAGACGTAATGTCTCATGGATATCCTTATCCTCTGGCTTTATCTCTTTGGCCTCAGCAGCTGGCGCATCAGGGTCGCCACCACCATCAGGTTTCTTTTCCAAAGCAGGTTTCGGACCATCAGGCTTATTACCAGCAGCCTTACTGTTAACAGTTTCTTCCTCTTCTTCATCATCATCCTTACTTTCTTTAATCATAAAGATACTCAGTTCGTAGAGCGCATAAAGAGGCAAGGCCACAGCCGTCAGCGTGAACGGATCACCCGTAGGGGTAATGATAGCTGCTGCGATGACAATCACAACGATAGCATGACGGCGATACTCTCGCAAGGTACTGCGTGTCAGCAAGCCAAAGAGCGAAAGCAACCACGTTACCAAAGGCAACTCGAAAGCAATACCCATGGCCAGTATCAGCATCATGAAATTGTCGATGTAGGAGTTTAGCGAAATGAGCGTGTCAATGTTGTCACTCAAATCGTAGGTAGAGAGGAAGCGCAAAGCCAGCGGATAGACCATGAAATAGCCCACAGCCATACCGACATAGAACATGACGTTACCCAAGAGCAAAGCCTTTCGTACGCCAGCAGCTTCATTGGGATAGAGAGCAGGACGGATAAAGAGCCAGATTTCCCAGAAGATGTAGGGAACCAGGATAACGATGGAAAGTACGAATGATGTGGTGAGATGCACAAAGAAAGGTGCAGCTAAGTTGATGTTCTGCAGTTTGATGTCAAACCGCTGGGTAAAGAAGTCACCCGTCAGATTGAACATCTCACCTATCTTTCGTAAGAAACCATAGAAGACAAAGTTGTCGTGGCACGGTCCCATGATGACAGGGTCGAAAATGTAGGGCATGGCGATAAAAAAACCTATCGCCAGCAAAAACCACAATACCACAATACGGACCAATGCCCATCGTAACACATCAAGGTGTTCCCAAAACGTCAATTCTCTGTCTTCCATCTTTTTTTAATTGACAATTGACAATTGATAATTGACAATTACCATGCGGACATAGTAAATTCAACGACCAACTCAATTAAACAATGAAAATTAATCTTTCTTGGTTTCCTTGTCTTCCAGTTCCTTGGTAGCGTCGTTGATTTCACTCTTAGCCTCATTGACACCGTCCTTGAAGCTCTTAACGCCCTTACCAAGACCCTTCATGAGTTCTGGGATCTTCTTGCCACCAAACAACAACAGGATGATCAATGCGATAATGATCCACTCTGAACCCGAAGGCATAAACATTAACAGTAAATTTTCCATAATTCTATTGTTTTTAAATTGTTAATAATATTCTTAATCTTGGAAATATATTCGTTTCACACGGTTGCTCACGCTGGTAAGTACCTCGTAAGGGATGGTATCCAGCGCATCGCTCAGTACGGTTACAGGCAGATGATCTCCAAAGATCTCCACCTTATCACCTTCCTTACAATCGATATCGGTAATATCTATCATGCACACATCCATACAGATATTGCCAACGTAGGGAGCTTTCTTGCCATTGACCAGACAGTAACAGTGGCCGTTGCCCAAGTGACGGTTCAAGCCATCGGCATAACCGATAGGTATGGCGGCAATACGTGACGGTCGGCTGAGATGTCCCTTGCGGCTATAGCCCACTGTCTCATCAGCTGGCACATCATGTGTCTGTAAGATGGTGGTTTTAAGGGTACACACATTGTGCATCACGGCATTGGTGATAGGATTGATGCCATACAAGCCCAAGCCCAAACGCACCATATCCAACTGGATGCTGGGGAATCGCTCGATGCCTGCAGAGTTGCAGATATGTCGCAATATCTTATGAGAGAAAGCAGCCTGCAACTCATTTGATGCCTTGAGGAATATATTCATCTGACGACAAGTAAAAGCATCAAACTGCTCTGAGTCACTACCTACGAAATGGGAGAATACCGAACGGACAATCAAGGCATTCTGTTTCTTCAGACGATCTATCAATGCAGGCATATCGGAAGGGTCAAAACCCAGTCGATGCATGCCTGTATCCAATTTTATATGAATCGGGAAGTTGGTAATACCCTCTTTCTCGGCAGCATCAATCAAAGCTTCCAACCAATGGAAGCTATATACTTCAGGTTCCAGCTTATAGTCGAACATGGTCTTAAAAGCTGTCATCTCCGGATTCATAATGAGGATATTGGCATGAATGCCTGCCTTACGCAGTTCCACTCCCTCATCAGCCACAGCCACCGCCAAATAATCCACACGATGATCCTGCAAGGTACGGGCCACTTCGATGGATCCTGCACCGTAGGCTGATGCCTTTACCATACACACCATCTTGGTAGTGGGCTTCAGCAAACTTCGATAATAGTTGAAATTCTCCACCAAAGCACCCAGATTGACCTCTAAGATGGTTTCATGTACCTTCTTCTCAATAACTTCCGTCAATTCGTCGAAACCAAACTTACGGGCGCCCTTGATCAGGATAATCTCTTGATCTATTATCAACTTGTGCTGGTTAATGGCATCCAACAAATCGTTGGTAGTAGTAAAGAATGCACTTTCGATTGAAAACTCATCAGCACAAGATGATATTTCCTCTCCCACACCAATGATACGTTGTATGCCCTTGCTGCTGAGCAGTTGCGCCACCTGACGGTAAAGGATGCGAGCCTTTTGACCAGTTTCCAATATATCACTCAATATCAAAGTACGCTTCAGCTGTTTGTCTTGTGAACGGCGATACTGGAAATCCAGTGCCAGTTCAAGTGACCTTAGGTCAGAATTGTAACTATCATTGATCAGCAGACAGTTGTTCTTGCCCTCCTTTACCTCCAATCGCATGGCTACTGGTTCCAAGTGTGCCATACGTTCGGCTACCTGCTCTGGCGGAAGCATTAGGTAGCAACAAACGCCTAGGCAGTGTAAACAGTTTTCTATAGAGGCATCATCGATGAAAGGCAACGTAAACTGATTCACCATATCGAGGTAACGATATGTGATTTGCGTACTATCCTCACCTTTCTCTACTTTACTGATATACAATGGACGGTCGGCATCCTTACGGCTCCATGCCATCGAACGGGTGGCCAGCAGGGAATTACTCACACAATTGTTGATGAAATCATCATCACCATTATATATCACCACATCACTATCTCTGAAAAGTGTGAGTTTCTCCATGCACTTTACCTGACGAGAAAAGAAATTCTCCTGATGCGCTCCACCAATGTTGGTAAGCACACCAATGGTAGGTTGAATGATGTCGCGCAACGCCTCCATCTCACCTGGCTGAGAGATGCCTGCTTCAAAGATAGCAAGCTCAGTACCTTCGTGCAATTGCCATACGGATAGAGGAACGCCAATCTGGGAGTTATAGCTTCGAGGAGAACGGACTAACACCCTGTCAGGACTCAACAATTGATGCAACCATTCCTTTACTACTGTCTTTCCATTACTGCCAGTAACACCAATCACAGGGATAGTGAACTGTTTCCTAATGCTCTGCGCTAACTTCTGTAAGGCACCGAGCGTATCAGGCACCAACAAAATGTTGGTTTCCTGGAGATGGAGGGCTTCCACCTCACCATAATCGGAGCGTGCAACCACGAAGTTTCGTACGCCACGCTGGTATAGTTCGTTGATATAGTGTGCGCCACTGTTGCGCTTTGTCGTCAAGGCAAAGAACAGGGTTGCCTCAGGAAAACTGAGGGAGCGGCTGTCGGTCAACAGCCAATCGATGGCAGCAGGGGTATCGCCTACCCTTTGTGCACCCATCTCTAACGCAATCTGTTCAATTTGGTAAGACATGATTCTTTTTCTTTATCGAAGTCAAAGTAAGGATATTTTTCTGAAAGTGCTTCTATTTTTAACACTATTTGTTGTAAAAAGCGTGCATATTCTTCTGATTCGGGATGCAAAGGGCGGTGTTCCATCATATTTTTAATTTCTTTAACACTTTTCATCGTCATCAAAGTGTCTGGGGTGAAACACGCCTCCGAGAAACGTTGCCAAATAAAATCTACTGCCATACGGGAAGGGTGTACCAAATCGTCGGCATAGAAACGATAATCACGCAACTCATCCATCAGCAATTCGTAAGCCGGGAAATAGAGTACCTTATCAGGAAATAGTTGTTTGAGTTGATCAATCGCCAACAACAGGGTGGCCTTACTCAGTTGGTTTTCATGCAAGCCATCACGTACATGACGGATGGGACTGACGGTAAACAATACTCTCATGGTAGGATTCACTTGCCAAATAGCTTGCAGCAGATCCTTATATTCATCCACAATCTCATCCACTTGCAAACGTCTTCTATGAAATAGCTTTTCAGGCAACTTATGACAATTGGCTACCACCTTTCCTGTTTCTTTCCATTCATATACAAAGGCAGAGCCAAAAGTAACGAACAGACAAGTAGTCTGTTTCAAACAATCGCGACAAGCATCAAGCGAATGCTGGATATTATCCCTTAAGCCTTCAATGGTGGGTGATGAGAAATCGCCATGAAAGGAAAAGCTGTGCCAATATCCCTCATGAGAAATAAAATCATCCTCCGTGGGGAATTCATTATCCAGGATGATACGCAGCGAAGAGGCGATGCTCATGGGGTTGTAGAGCACTCCAAACGGATTGATCAGGCAACGCAACTTGGTCTCTTGCAAGCGTTCACCTATCTCGGTAGCGAAACAAGAGCCCATGAGCAGCAGGACATCATGGGTTTCCAGCTGTGGGGAGATTTTGCTTGTTTCAACGCTTGTAAAGAGGTTCATATTGTTATTTTTTCCTTATCTTCGTGCAAAGATAACGTTTATTTATGTATTTTTGCATCCAAAGTTACGAAAAGTCGAGAGCGGGACAAAATAAACTTGTTTGTTTTTTATGCCGAGACGGAGTAACTTATTTAAAGTGGTAAAATATGAACGAAGAACAACCAACATATAGCCTACTTGAACAAATAAACGACCCGGAAGACCTTCGGAAAATCCCTGTGAAGCAACTTCCACAAGTTTGCAAGGAACTGAGGAACGACATCATCAGAGAAGTTTCACGCAACCCTGGGCACTTTGGTTCAAGTTTGGGTACCGTAGAACTGACCGTAGCCTTACACTATGTATTCCATACGCCCGAAGATTTGATTGTTTGGGATGTTGGTCATCAAGCTTACGGACATAAGATACTGACTGGCAGGCGCGAGGCTTTTGCCACCAACCGTCAGTTCAAGGGCATTCGTCCTTTCCCTTCTCCAGAAGAAAGCATTTACGACACCTTTGCCTGCGGACATGCATCAAATTCCATTTCCGCAGCTTTGGGTATGGCTGTGGCCGCTCAGCTCAAAGGAGAGGAAGACAAGCATGTGGTAGCTGTGATAGGCGATGGTAGCATGAGCGGCGGATTGGCCTTTGAAGGACTCAACAATGCCTCTTCCATGCCCAACGACCTGCTGATTATCCTCAACGACAATAACATGTCGATTGATAACAGCGTGGGTGGCATGAAGCATTACCTGCTGAACCTGACCACCACTACCAGCTACAACCAGTTGCGCTATAAGACGGCGAAAGCTATGGAGAAGTTGGGACTGCTCAATGACGAACGCAAAAAGATGTTTATCCGCCTGGGCAATAGTCTCAAATCTATCGCCGCTAATCAGCAGAATGTCTTTGAAGGGATGAATATTCGCTATTTCGGACCTATTGATGGACATAACGTAGAGGAAATCATACGAGTGCTGAACAACATCAAGGATATGAAAGGGCCTAAACTGCTGCACCTGCATACCAAGAAGGGTAAAGGTTTCAAGCCTGCAGAGGAAGATCCTGCTTTCTGGCATGCTACCAGTAAGTTCAACCCAGAGACGGGCGAGCGTATTCCTGAAGACACAGATAACTTACCACCCAAATACCAGGATGTTTTTGGTGAGACCTTGGTGGAGTTGGCTAAGCAGAATGACAAGATTGTGGGTATCACACCTGCTATGTTGCAAGGTACCAGTCTGAGCAAGTTGAAGGAAGTATTTCCTGAACGCACCTTCGATGTGGGTATTGCCGAAGGACATGCCGTGACTTTCAGCGGAGGTTTGGCAAAAGAGGGCATGCAACCGTTCTGTGCCATCTATTCTTCGTTCTTGCAACGAGCATACGACCATATTGTTCACGATGTGGCATACCTGAAACTGCCTGTGGTATTCTGTATCGACAGGGCTGGCATTGTTGGCGAGGATGGTCCTACGCATCACGGTATGCTCGACATGGCGGCCTTGCGTCCTGTCCCCAACCTGACCATCGCCTCTCCGATGAATGAGGTGGAACTGCGTCACCTGATGTACACAGCTCAACTGCCTGATAAAGGACCGTTTGTCATCCGCTATCCAAGAGGACGTGGCATATTTACCGACTGGCGCCAGCCTATGGAAGAGGTGCCTGTTGGAAAGGGAAGGAAACTGAAAGATGGCTCCGACATAGCCGTTATTACCATTGGTCCTATTGGCAATGTGGCAGCTGAAGCCATCGCCAAGACTGAGAAAGATAAGGGATTGAGCATCGCTCACTACGATTTGCGATTTCTGAAGCCTTTAGACACGGAGATGCTGGATGAGATAGGAAAGAAGTTCCATCGCATTATCACTGTGGAAGATGGTATCCTTAATGGAGGTATGGGAAGCGCCGTATTGGAATTTATGTCAAACCATAGCTATACACCTACGGTGAAACGCATAGGCATACCTGACTCATTCATTGAGCATGGTGCGCCCGAGGATCTCTATCATCTGTGTGGAATGGATGAGGAGGGTATTTACAAAACATTGATGAGTATATGAAAATTATTATTGCAGGAGCAGGGGCAGTGGGTACTCACTTAGCCAAATTGCTATCGCGAGAGAAACAGGACATCTATTTGATGGACGAGAGCGAGGAGAAGCTCAGTGCCCTGGGCAACAACTTCGACCTCATGACAGTAGTTGCCTCCCCTATTTCCATTCAGTCTTTGAAGGACGTGGGTGCTTCTGATGCCGATTTGTTTATTGCTGTTACTCCTGACGAAGCCACCAACTCGATGGCCTGTATGCTGGCACGCAGCTTGGGTGCCAAAAAGACAGTAGCCCGCATCGATAAATATGAATATATCGAACCCAAGAACCAAGAATTCTTCAAGCGCATGGGCATCGGTTCTCTGATTTATCCTGAGCACCTGGCAGCTAAGGAAATCGTATCTTCTATCCGCATGAGCTGGGTACGCCAATGGTGGGAGTTCAGCAATGGTGCTCTGATTCTCGTAGGAGCCAAGATGCGTGAGAAAGCAGAAATCTTGAACATCCCCCTGAAGGACTTGGGAGCAACGGATTTGCCTTATCATGTCGTGGCCATCAAACGTGGCAACGAGACCATCATACCAGGTGGTAATGACGAGATCAAACTGCATGATATCGTTTATTTTACCACTACCAGAAAATATGTACCCTATGTACGTAAGATTGCCGGTAAGGAAGACTATCCCGATGTGCGTACTGTGATGATCATGGGGGGCAGTCGCATTGCCATACGAACCGCGATGTATGCCCCAGATTACATGCAGGTAAAGATTATTGAGCAGAATCCGGAGCGTTGTCATTACCTTACCACCATGTTAAGTGATAAGACTATGATTATCAATGGCGATGGACGCGACCTAGACTTACTGAAGCAAGAGGGATTGTATAATACTGATGCTTTTGTAGCACTAACAGGCAATAGTGAGACCAATATCCTGGCATGTTTGGCTGCGAAGCGAATGGGCGTAGAGAAAACGGTGGCAGAAGTGGAAAACATCGACTATATCAGTATGGCAGAGAGCCTTGACATTGGTACCGTTATCAACAAGAAACTGATTGCCGCCTCTCATATCTACCAAATGATGTTGGATGCCGACGTGAGCAATGTGAAGTGTCTGACTTTTGCAGATGCCGATGTAGCAGAGTTTACTGTCAAAGAAGATGCACGTGCCACCAAACACATGGTGAAAGACCTTGGTCTTCCTCGAGGTGCTACCATCGGTGGCATGGTGCGCAATGGTGAAGGTATCTTGGTAAGAGGTAACACACTCATAGAAGCAGGCGACCATGTAATGGTGTTCTGCCTGAAACAAACGATTCAAAAAATCGAGAAGTTCTTTAACTGATGATCAACTACAAAGCCATCATAAGGGTCATTGGCAACTTGTTGCTGTTAGAAACAATGATGTTGCTGCTATCGTCTGGCGTATCGGCTTTTTATCATGACGATGCCTTAAATAGTCTGCTCATTACGGCTGGCCTGACAGGAACCATTGGCTTACTTATGTCATTCTTCTTCCGTAAGAGTCCTAATGTGTTTACCCGTCGTGATGGATATATTATGGTAACCGCTTCATGGTTGGCTTTTGCCATGTTTGGCATGCTTCCTTTCTACTTAGAAGGACATATCCCATCAATTACCAATGCATTCTTTGAAGCGATGTCCGGCATCACCAGTACGGGTGCCACCATACTTGACGACATCGACAGCATGCCTCACGGATTGCTTTTCTGGCGTAGTATCACCCAGTGGTTTGGCGGACTGGGTATTATCATCTTCACCATTGCCCTTTTGCCTTTCTTAGGTGTTAGTGGCTTACAGATGTTTGCTGCTGAAGTGAGTGGGCCTACTCACAACAAGGTAACCCCTCGCATCGGCATCACCGCTCGTTGGATTTGGACCATCTATATCGGTATCACTGCACTGCTATTCGTGTTACTTATATTGGGAGGTATGGGAGGCTTCGACAGTATCTGTCATGCATTCACTGCCACTGGAACAGGTGGTTTCTCTACCCATCAGGAGAGTATAGCCTACTACCATTCTGCTTATATAGAATATGTGATCATTGCCTTTATGTTCATTTCAGGCATGAACTATAGTCTTCTCATCCTCTTTGTAAGCGGAAGGTTTAGGAGGGCGTTGAAAGACAGCGAATTGAAATGGTACACCCTGATTGTCGTCGTCGTTACGCTTTTCATCACTGTTATGTTATGGGCAAGTCAGAACATGGAAAGTGAAGATGCTTTCAGGCATGCTCTCTTTCAGGTGGTATCCCTTCAAACATCTACAGGTTTCAGTACTACTGATTATATGCTTTGGCCTTCTGCCCTGTGGGGCATGTTATTACTTGTCATGATAGTTGGAGCTTGTGCCGGTAGTACTTCTGGAGGTTTGAAATGTATTCGTATTTTAGTGCTGTTTAAAGTGTTGTTAAATGAATTCAAGCACATGCTCCACCCCAACGCCGTACTGCCAATAAGGATAGACAAGCAAGTGGCACCTAATTCGTTGCTCAGCACAGTCATGGCCTTTTGTCTAATTTACCTTATCATTATCTTCGGTAGTACACTCTTCCTTTCATCCATCGGAATTGATTTTATGGAAGCCATGGGTTGCTCCGTATCAGCACTTGGCAACATGGGACCTGCCATTGGCAGTTATGGTCCTTCCAGCACATGGAACAGTATGCCCGACGCAGGCAAATGGCTGATGAGTTTCCTGATGCTGCTCGGACGTTTGGAAATCTTTACCGTCATCCTGCTTTTCACTCCAAATTTCTGGAAACGCAATTGAAAACTATTGTATAGAAATTAGCCGTATTTTCTACATTATTATTACCAACTTATTAAAATAAGTATTATCTTTGTGAGGTAAAAATCATCATTTAAGGCAATGAAAAATACATTATTTTTAGCAGGTTTCATGGCGATGGCTTTGTGTGCCTGCCATTCACAAGAAGAGACAAAAACTGCTTTGACGCAGTCGGGGTTAGATCCACAAAAGTTTGAAGCAACCGTTGATGGACAACAGACTCATCTATTTACGCTCACCAACAAGAACAACATGGAAGTATGCATCACCAATTTTGGTGGACGTATCGTTTCAGTGATGCTGGAAGACAAAGATGGAGTGCCAAGAGACGTGGTACTATCTTTCGACAATATCGACGATTTCCAGAACAACTCCAGTGATTTCGGTGCAAGCATCGGGCGCTATGCCAATCGTATAGCAGGCGCAAAATTCGAGTTGGACGGGACGACCTACGAGTTGCTTGCCAATGACGGCGACAACTGTTTGCATGGAGGTCCGAAAGGATGGCAATATAAAGTGTTTGAGGGGAAACAAATTAGCGATACAAAGGTACAACTTTCACTCGATTCTCCTGATGGTGATATGAATTTCCCAGGCAACTTGAAAGTACAAGTTACTTTTACTTTGACGGATGACAATGCCATTGATATCAAATACAGCGCTACTACCGACAAAAAGACGGTAATCAACATGACCAACCACTCTTATTTCAACCTGAGCGGAAATCCTCAAAATGATATTTTAGACCATGTGCTATATATCAATGCCGACAACTTCACCCCTGTCAACGCAAAGTTGATTCCATTAGGTAATCTTGAAAATGTGAAAGGAACACCGATGGACTTTACCACTCCTAAAGCTATTGGTCAGGACATCAACCAGACAGACTTCGAGCAGATTCAATTGGGTCACGGATTCGACCACAACTGGGTATTGAACACCAATGGTAACATCTCTCAATTAGCAGCGAAGGCTACCTGTCCAACTACAGGCATCAGTGTTGAGGTATATACCAACGAACCTGGCATACAGGTTTATACAGGCAACTTCCTGAATGGCCAAGTAACGGGAAAGAATGGTATTGCATATAAAAGACGCACGGCTGTTTGTTTAGAGACACAACATTTCCCTGACTCTCCTAACCAGCCTCAGTTCCCAACTGTTGTACTGGAACCCGGACAGACATATAACAGTGAATGTATTTACAAGTTTACTATAAATAAATAATGGAACTACTTGACTGGATAGTAATAGCAGCGTTTTGCTGCATATTAGCAGGTATCATTGTTTGGGTACTGAAGAGTAAGCAGAACAACTCTGCCGACTATTTCTTAGGTGGACGAGATGCTACCTGGATTGCCATTGGTGCCTCTATTTTTGCTTCTAACATTGGCTCAGAACACCTGATTGGCTTGGCAGGTACAGGAGCCTCCAGCGGTATGGCGATGGCGCATTGGGAAATCCAGGGTTGGATGATCTTGATTTTAGGTTGGGTATTTGTACCTTTCTATAGTCGCAGTATGGTTTATACCATGCCTGAGTTCTTGGAAAGGCGTTACAACCCACAATCACGCACTATCCTGTCTGTGATTTCTCTCGTCAGCTATGTGTTGACAAAAGTGGCTGTTACCGTATATGCAGGAGGCTTGGTATTCCAACAGGTATTTGGAATCGACACTCTTTGGGGTATTGATTTCTTCTGGATAGCTGCTATCGGACTGGTGCTGATTACTGCCATATATACAGTGCTGGGAGGAATGAAATCAGTGCTTTATACTTCTGTTCTCCAGACACCCATTCTACTATTGGGCTCTATCATCATCCTTGTACTGGGACTGAAGGCCTTAGGCGGATGGGATGAATTGATAGGTATCTGCAGTGCTGTAACCATCAATGATTATGGCGACCACATGACGAACCTGATTCGTGACAATCGCGACCCTGAATACCCTTGGTTGGGTGCTTTGATCACCTCGGCCACCATTGGCTTCTGGTATTGGTGTACCGACCAGTTCATCGTACAGCGTGTATTATCTGGAAAGAACGAAAAGGAAGCCCGTCGAGGCACTATCTTTGGCGCTTACCTAAAGATGCTGCCAGTTTTCATCTTCCTGATTCCAGGTATGATTGCCTATGCCTTAAATGCAAAAATGGGAGGTGGCTTCCTGCCTTTAGATGCAAATGGCAACACGCTCAGTGATGCAGCCTTCCCCACCCTCGTAGCGAAACTATTGCCAGCAGGAATGAAAGGTCTTGTGGTTTGTGGCATTCTGGCTGCCTTGATGAGTTCACTGGCATCGCTTTTCAATTCGTCATCCATGCTGTTCACCATCGATTTCTACAAGCGCCTTCGTCCTAACACATCAGAAAAAGCATTGGTGCGCATCGGTCAAATAGCTACAGTAGTCATCGTACTGTTAGGTATTTTATGGATTCCTATCATGCGTAGCATAGGCAGTGTGCTCTACAACTACCTGCAAGATGTACAATCGGTGCTGGCTCCTGGCATTGCAGCTGCATTCTTGTTGGGTATCACCTGGAAACGAGCCTCTGCCAAAGGCGGCATGTGGGGTCTTATCAGTGGTATCATCATTGGTTTAACCCGCTTGGGAGCCAAGGTGTACTACACCAACGTACCCGATGCTGCTCAGACTTGGTTCAAGAGCGTATTCTACGACTTCAACTGGCTGTTCTTCAGTGGCTGCATGCTGGTATTCTGCTTGATGGTAGTTATTGTTGTGAGCATGTGTACTGAAAAGCCTGACGAGAAGAAAGTTCAAGGTCTGGTATTCGGAACTGCTACCCCTGAACAGATAGCTGCTTCAAGGGCAAGCTGGAATCATTGGGATGTTATCCATACGATCATCATCCTATCTCTGACGGTTGCTTTCTATATTTATTTCTGGTAACTAACACCTCCTGATTATGGAACAACAATATTACAAAGAGTATTCCAAGTTCCTATTAGTAACTGACTGTGTGGTTTTCTGTTTCAAGGATAACCAACTGAATGTATTGCTGGTAAAAAAAGACAGCGAGCCCTCTAAGGGTGAATGGAGTTTGCCCACAGCATTCGTCAACGAAAACGAGAGCGTTGACAACACCGTACGACGCGCATTGGCTGCCAAGACAGGTTTGGAGGATATCTTCATCGAGCAGGTAAGATGCTTTGGAGATTTGAACCGTGATCCCTATGCTCGTGTTGTCTCCATTATGTACTATGCCTTGATTAATATTCAACTTTATGACGAAAAGCTGAACAAGCGCAACGACGCCAAATGGTTTCCTGTAAAAGAGCTTCCTGTCATGATGTACGACCAGAACGAGATGGTGGAAGCAGCCATCAAGCGAATGAGATATAGGACGATGGAGAAGCCTGTGGGTCTGCGTATGCTTCCTCCTTTATTTACCATCTCCCAGCTGCACAAGTTGGTAGAGGCCATTGAGGATAAACTACGTGACAAGCGTAATTTCCGAAAAGTGGTGGAAGAGGCTTACTATATTGAAAAAACAGATAAAATTGATAAGTCTGGTTCTAAGCGAGGAGCTGCTCTCTATCGGTTTAACCAGCGGCTGTATCAGCATTACCTGAAACATAAATTATAGTATGCTTGAAGATTTAAAACGAAAGGTTTTCAAGGCCAATCTTGACTTGGTGAAACATGGTTTGGTGCTTTTCACGTGGGGCAATGTCTCTGCCATCGACAGAAGCAGCAACCTGGTAGTTATCAAGCCGAGTGGCGTGAGTTATGACACCATGACACCTGATGACATGGTTGTAGTGGATTTGGATGGTCATGTTGTAGAAGGCAATTTACGTCCTTCCTCTGACACGCCTACTCATTTGGTGCTTTATAGAGCATTCCCTGCTATCGGCGGAGTGGTACACACCCACTCTACTTACGCCACAGCATGGGCTCAAGCTGGCAAAGACATTCCTAACATCGGTACTACACATGCTGATTACTTCCATGATGCCATCCCATGCACGGCAGATATGACGCGTGAGGAGGTGGAAGGCGATTATGAGTTGGAAACGGGACATGTGATTGTGAAGAGGTTTGAAGGACTTAACCCAGTACACACTCCAGGCGTATTGGTGAAGAACCACGGACCGTTTATTTGGGGCAAGGATGCAGACGAGGCTGTCTATCATGCCGTCGTTCTAGAAGAGGTGGCAAAGATGGCTGCCATTGCTTTTTCCATCAACCCTCATCTTACCATGAGCAAACATCTGGTGGAGAAGCATTTCAGCAGGAAACATGGGCCAAACGCATATTACGGACAGAAATAACAATAAAAATATAATATCATGAAAGCATTTGAAGATTTAGAAATTTGGTGGGTAACAGGAGCGCAACTTCTTTATGGTGGCGATGCAGTGGTGGCCGTTGACGGACACTCAAAGGAAATGGTAGCTGGTCTCAACGAGAGTGGCAACATACCCATAAAGATAGTATATAAAGGTACTGCCAACAGCAGCAAGGAAGTAGAAGCCGTGATGAAAGCAGCCAATAACGACGATAAGTGCGTGGGCATCATCACTTGGATGCATACCTTCTCACCGGCCAAGATGTGGATCAAGGGTTTGCAAGCCCTTCAGAAACCTCTGCTCCACTTCCACACACAGTATAATGCCGAGATCCCATGGAACACTATGGACATGGACTTCATGAACCTTAACCAGAGTGCACATGGTGACCGTGAGTTTGGACACATATGTGCCCGTATGCGTAAGCCTCGCAAGGTAGTAAGCGGTTACTGGAAAGACGAGAAGCCACAGCGTCAAATTGCTGTATGGGCCCGCGTAGCAGCTGCTTGGGCTGACGCTCATGATATGCGCATCCTGCGCTTTGGCGATCAGATGAACAATGTGGCCGTTACCGACGGCGACAAAGTTGATGCAGAAATACGTTTGGGTTATCACATCGACTATTACCCTGTTTCGAGCCTCATGGAATATTATAGGAACGTTACCGATGCAGAAGCCGACGAACTGGTAGAGGAATACAAGAAACTGTATATCATCAAGATTGATGAATGTGGTGAAAAGGTTTATTGGGAGAAAGTCCATAATGCCGCAAAGGCTGAGATTGCACTACGTCGTGTATTGAAAGACGAGGGTGCCAAAGGCTTCACCACCAATTTCGACGACCTTGGCGAAGTGGACATCAATGACCCTCACTTCTTGGGATTTGACCAGATTCCTGGTTTGGCATCACAACGACTCATGGCTGAGGGCTATGGATTCGGTGCTGAGGGCGACTGGAAAACAGCAGCTCTCTATCGAACAGTTTGGTTCATGAGTCAAGGCCTGCCAAATGGCTGTTCTTTCTTAGAGGATTATACCCTCAATTTTGACGGTGAGCAATCGAGCATTCTACAAAGTCACATGCTGGAAGTATGTCCCCTTATTGCTGCTGAAAAACCAAGGTTAGAGGTACATTTCCTGGGTATCGGCATTCGCAAGCAACCAACCGCCCGTTTGGTATTCAACTCCAAAGTTGGTAAGGGTATAACAGCTACCGTAGTCGATATGGGTAATCGTTTCCGCCTGATTGTAAACGACGTGGAATGTATCGAGCCTAAATCTCTTCCAAAGCTGCCTGTAGCCAATGCATTATGGATTCCGATGCCAAACTTCGAAATCGGTACAGCCGCATGGATCTTGGCAGGAGGCACACATCATAGCTGCTTCTCCTACGATATCACGCCGGAATACTGGGTGGACTATGCAGAAATTGCTCAAATTGAGATGCTCCGCATTGACAAGGATACTACTTATGGCAATTTCCGTCATCAGTTGCAGTACAACGAAATATACTATATGTTGAACAAAGCGTTGAAGTAAATCTATGAACGCAAAGCAAGTAATAGAAAGCGGTAAGGCCATTCTCGGCATTGAGCTTGGCTCTACCCGCATAAAGGCAGTCCTTATAGACGAGGACAATAAACCCATTGCTCAGGGTAGTCATACGTGGGAGAACCAACTGGTAGATGGACTATGGACCTATAGTACGGAAGCCGTCTGGAATGGATTGCAGGATTGCTATGCCAACTTGCGTAAAGAGGTAAAGACACAATTTGGCATTGAGATAGAAAACCTGGCAGCTATAGGCATCAGTGCCATGATGCATGGCTATCTGCCTTTTAATAAGCAAGGAGATTTGTTGGTACCTTTCCGTACTTGGAGAAACACCAACACGGGGGAGGCTGCTAAAGTGCTTTCCCAGCTCTTTGTCTATAACATACCACTTCGATGGAGCATCTCACACATCTATCAGGCTATACTCAACAACGAAGGTCATATTAAGGATATCAGTTTCTTTACCACATTGGCCGGTTATATTCACTGGCAGCTGACGGGAAAGAAAGTGCTTGGCATTGGTGATGCATCCGGTATGATTCCTGTAAATCCCGACACCAAGAATTACCATGAGGATATGGTAAAGAAGTTTGATGAATTGATTGCGCCGAAGAACTTAGGATGGAAACTACTTGATATCTTGCCCGATGTATTGGTGGCTGGCGATGATGCAGGTGCTCTTACTGAAGAGGGGGCCTTGCGTTTGGATCCGTCCGGTCACTTGAAGAAAGGCATTCCGTTCTGTCCGCCAGAAGGTGATGCTGGAACGGGTATGGCTGCTACCAATGCCGTGAAGCAACGTACAGGCAACGTATCGGCTGGTACCTCTTCATTCTCCATGATCGTGCTAGAAAAAGAACTGTCGAAACCTTATGAACCAATTGATATTGTTACGACTCCAGATGGTAGTCTGGTAGGTATGGTACATTGCAACAACTGCACCTCTGACATCAATGCATGGGCTGGATTGTTCAAAGAATACCAGGAATTGCTAGGAGTGCCTGTAGATATGGGGACTGTTTATGAAAAGCTGTTCAACAAGGCGCTGGAAGGAGATGCCGACTGTGGCGGATTGATAGCCTACAACTATGTATCAGGTGAGCCTGTCACGGGCTTTGCCGAAGGTCGTCCCCTTTTTATGCGCTCCGCTACCGACAAGTTTAACTTGGCTAACTTCATGAGGGCACAGCTCTATGCGGCTATTGGTGTATTAAAAATAGGCAACGATATTTTGTTGAAAGAGGAACAAGTGAAGATAGATCGTATTACCGGTCATGGAGGTTACTTTAAGACAAAAGGAGTCGGCCAGCGAATGTTGGCTGCAGCATTGGGCTCACCTATTTCTGTAATGGAAACTGCTGGTGAAGGTGGTGCCTGGGGTATTGCGCTGTTGGCATCTTATATGATGCATCGTACTCCTCAACAAACACTGGCTGATTTCTTAGACACCCAGGTTTTTGCAGGAAACGCTGGCGTAGAGGTTTCGCCTACGAAAGAAGATATCGAAGGCTTCAATGCATATATCGAAAACTACAAACGTGCCCTACCTGTTGAGGAAGCTGCCGTGAAATTCAAAAAGTAAAAATATGAAAAGAACATTCACTTTAATGATTATGGTAGCCACATTGGCTATGCTTAAAGCGCAGACAACGGTCTTATTGCATGCCGACCAAGGCACACAAATCATTCCGAAAGAGATTTACGGACAGTTTGCCGAGCACCTTGGCTCCTGCATCTACGGAGGCCTATGGGTGGGTGAAGACTCAAACATTCCCAACACCAAGGGTTATCGCACTGATGTGCTGAATGCCCTGAAAGCCCTCAAAGTACCGGTGTTACGTTGGCCAGGCGGTTGCTTTGCCGATGAATACCACTGGATGGATGGCATCGGACCTAAAGAGAATCGTCCCAAGATGGTGAACAACAACTGGGGTGGTACCATCGAAGACAACAGTTTTGGCACCAACGAATTCCTGAACCTCTGCGAACTCCTTGGCACAGAGCCCTACATCAGTGGCAATGTAGGTAGCGGCACTGTAGAGGAAATGGCCAAGTGGGTGGAATATATGACCTCAGAGGGTGATTCCCCTATGGCCCGACTACGTCGTCAGAACGGTCGCGACCATGCCTGGCGAGTGAAATATTTGGGCGTAGGTAACGAGAGTTGGGGGTGCGGCGGCAGTATGCGTCCAGAGTACTATGCCGATGTATATCGTCGTTACGCTACCTATTGTCGCAACTACGATGGCAACCGCCTGTTCAAGATTGCCAGCGGTGCCAGCGACTATGACTACAACTGGACCAAGGTATTGATGGAGAACATAGGCAACCGCATGGACGGCATCTCACTGCACTACTATACCGTATTAGGATGGAACGGCAGTAAAGGCTCTGCCACCCAGTTCAATGACGACGAGTTCTACTGGACTTTGGGCAAATGCCGTGAGATAGAGGATGTCATCAAACGTCATATTGCTATCATGGATTTCTACGACCCAAACAAACGCGTAGCTTTGATGCTCGACGAATGGGGCACTTGGTGGGATGTGGAACCTGGCACCAACCCTGGTCACCTGTTCCAGCAGAACTCCCTGCGCGATGCTTTCGTGGCGTCGCTCACCTTCGATATCTTCCACAAATATACAGATCGTTTGAAGATGGCGAACATCGCTCAGGTAGTAAACGTACTGCAATCGATGATCTTGACCAACGATAAGCAGATGACCCTCACCCCCACTTATCATGTGTTCCGCATGTATAATGTGCACCAAGATGCCACCTACCTGCCGCTTGACATCCAAACAGCTACGAAGAAAGTGGAAGGCAATCGTACTATCCCTATGCTCAGTGGTACAGCTTCACGCGACCAGCAAGGCAGAATACACATCTCTTTGTCGAATGTAGATTTGCAAAATGCACAAGAGGTCAGCATCAGCTTACAAGGGGTAAATGCCAAGAAAGTGACAGGTGAGATACTTACCTCGGCCAACATCACTGACCACAACACCTTTGACAAACCCAATCAGGTAAAGCCTGTGGCCTTCAATGGCGCCAGCATCAGTGGTAATACACTGAAAGTGAAGCTCCCTGCCAAGTCCATCGTTACCTTGGAACTGCAGTGATGAAAAATAAGAGCAAAATTAATACCTATTTTTTGGCATAAAAAATATGTAAACATATTTTGTTCTACCCACTACTTTTAGTACCTTTGCCAAAAATAACAATATCAGATATGAACGATAAGAGAATAATGAATCTGGCAGCTGATAACATCCGTATCTTGGCTGCATCAATGGTAGAAAAGGCAAAATCAGGTCATCCAGGCGGTGCCATGGGTGGTGCAGACTTTATCAACGTGCTCTTTTCAGAGTTCCTCATTGACAATCCTGACGATGGTGCTTGGATGTCACGCGACCGCTTCTACTTAGATCCAGGTCACATGTCACCAATGCTTTATGCCCAGCTTATGCTGAAAGGACGTTTCACCATGAACGAACTGAAAGAGTTCCGCCAGTGGGGAAGTCCAACACACGGTCATCCAGAGCGCAACCTACAACGTGGCATTGAAAACACCTCTGGTCCGTTAGGTCAGGGACACACCTACGCTGTGGGTGCAGCTATCGCAGCCAAATTCTTACAGACACGTTTTGGTGAAGTGATGAACCACACCATCTATGCCTATATTTCTGACGGTGGCGTACAGGAAGAAATCTCACAAGGTGCAGGTCGCGTGGCAGGCACACTGGGTTTGGATAACCTGATCATGTTCTACGATGCCAATGACGTTCAACTTTCTACCGAGACAGAAGATGTTACCATAGAAGATACTGCTAAGAAATACGAAGCTTGGGGTTGGAAGGTCATCACCATAGACGGAAATGACGTAGATGCTATCCGCAAGGCCCTGACAGAAGCAAAGGCTGAGCAAAGCCGCCCTACCCTTATTATCGGTCACACCATCATGGGTAAGGGTGCACGCCGTGCCGACAACACCAGCTACGAGGCTTGCTGTGCAACCCATGGTGCTCCGTTAGGTGGCGATGCTTACATCAACACCATCAAGAACCTGGGTGGCGATCCTGCCGATCCATTCAAAGTAGCTCCTGAGGTGGCCGACCTGTATGCTAAACGAAACGCCGAACTCCGCCAGATTGTGGCCGAGAAACGTGCTCAACATGCTGCTTGGGCTAAGGAGAACCCAGAACTGGCTAAGAAGCTCGACTTCTACTTCTCAGGCAAAGCTCCGAAGATTGACTGGATGAAGGTACAGCAGAAGAAAGATGTAGCTACCCGCAACGCATCGGCTACCGTACTGGGCGTATTGGCTGAACAGGTAGGCAACATGGTGGTATCATCGGCCGACCTGAGCAATTCCGACAAGACCGATGGTTTCTTGAAGAAGACACATGCCTTCAAGAAGGGTGATTTCAGTGGAGCCTTCTTCCAGGCAGGTGTGGCAGAGCTCACCATGGCTTGCATCATGATGGGTATGTGGATGCACGGAGGTGTGATACCTGCTTGCGCTACCTTCTTCGTATTCTCCGACTATATGAAGCCAGCCATCCGTATGGCAGCATTGATGCAGATTCCTATCAAGTTCATCTGGACACACGATGCTTTCCGCGTGGGCGAAGACGGTCCTACTCACCAACCAGTGGAGCAAGAGGCTCAGCTGCGACTTATGGAACGCTTGAAGAACCACAGTGGCAAGAGCTCCATGCTGGTGCTCCGCCCTGCTGATGCCGATGAGACAACGGTGGCATGGCGCATGGCTATGGAGAATACCGACAGTCCTACGGGCTTGATCTTCTCTCGCCAGAACGTTGAGAGCTTACCAGCCAACAACGACTATGAAGAGGCTATGAAGGGTGCATACATCGTGGCAGGATCCGACAAGAATCCTGATGTGGTACTGGTAGCTTCCGGTTCTGAAGTATCTACCCTCATGGCAGCAGCCAAACTGTTACGCATCGACGGCGTGAAAGTACGTGTTGTTTCTGCTCCGTCAGAGGGAAGATTCCACGACCAGACAGTGGCTTACCAAGAGTCAATCATCCCTGCCCGCTTGAAGAAATTCGGTCTCACAGCTGGTCTGCCTATCACGATAGCCGGACTGGTGGGCAACAATGCCAAGATATGGGGTATGGAAAGCTTTGGCTTCTCAGCTCCTTACAAGGTGCTTGACGAAAAACTGGGCTTCACTGCTGACAATGTTTATCGTCAGGTAAAAGAGATGATGTTATAAATTCAATAATATACTATCAATTATGAAAAAGATTGGACTGTGTTCCGACCATGCAGGCTTTGACATGAAGGAACATGTAAAAGAGTGGCTAAAAGGCAGAGGGATGGACTTTGTGGACTATGGTACCTATTCCAGCGAGAGCTGCGACTATCCCGATTTCGCCCACAAACTAGGTCAGGCCATTCAGAACGACGAGGTAGATGAAGGCATTGCCGTGTGCGGAACAGGCAACGGTATCAGCATGACCCTCAACAAATATCCCAAGGTACGTGCTGGCTTATGCTGGAATCGTGAAGTAGCTCGCTTGGTTCGTCAACATAATAATGCCAACGTGTTGGCTTTGCCCGGTAGGTTTGTGTCACTCTACGATGCCGACAAGATCCTTGCTGAATACTTCGACAAAGAGTTTGAAGGCGGTAGGCACCAACGCAGGATTGACAAAATTCCAATTCCTGGAACGATATAATAAATAAGGGGATGTGACTTCACATCCCCTTTTCTTTTATCTTGCCGTAGCTTCTATCTTATCCATACTTCCAAGCTCCATCAAGGAGAGGGCCATCCACCTAACAGCATCATGTTCCAAGTCGAAGTCGATGTAATCCATCGAATCACCCGGCACATGGTAAGGAATCCTGACGGTAGAGCCGTATGCAAACGGAGCCACAGTAGGAACGCCCTTGATGAAGAAATTGGCCTCGTCAGTTCGCGGACGGGTCACAATCTCATCCCTACCCACAGCCTCTCTGAACGGACGGTTCACGCTACGCTCCATGGTTGATTTAAAGAAATCGAACAACGAACCATGCTTCTTGGCTATCCTCACACCCATGCCATAGCCAGCCGCCAAGCAGTCGATATTGATCAGCAGTTTGTGGTTCTTCTGATCCATAATGGGATGGTTGGCCATATAGTCACTGCCTATCAGACCCGTCTCTTCGCCACCAAACAGGGTAAATACGATAGTCCTACGAGGCTTGTATCCTGATGTAGCCAAAGCCTTGGCGGCACCCATGATAATGATAGAGCCGGAAGCATTATCCTGTGCACCCGGACAGAGGTAAGGCTGCAAGCCAATATGATCTACATGCGCGCCAATGGTTACATACTCTGGAGCCAAGGTAGGGTCAGTGCCTCGCAAGATACCCACCACATTACATCCCTTGCCCTCAGGATGCCATTCAGTAATCGCCTTGATGTCAGCTTTCTTGTTGATGGCAAATGAGATAGGCTTCAAGGTCTTATTCATCTCAGCCTTCACCTTTGCATGATCCTTGCCAGTACCTGAGAAGATATCCCTTGCCACGCTATCACTTACATTACAATAAATGAAGTTTTTGTTATAGCCAGGATTAGGGTTGCCAGCTGTAGAGATATACAACATACCCGCAGCTCCGTGCTGGGTAGCATTTGTCATCTTGAAATTATGGTACTGATAGGGCATCCATGCTTTCTGCAACTTCGGGTCTTGTCCTTGATAAGGCACATCACGCTCGCAAACCACAATCTTGCCTTTTACATCCACGCCCTTGTAGGAGTCATACCCCAACTCAGGCGCCGTAATGCCATAGCCCACATACACCAAGTCGAGCTTCTGCAGGAAACCGGTATCGGAAGTACCACCTACCATATAATTATCTGGATAGTCATACTGCTTTCCCACCCACTGGTCGCCCATAGGCATGTAAAGTGTAAAGAAACCACCCTCCAGAGGCATTACATACGGATGATCAAAGTTCTGGAAATAAGTGCCGTTATCACCACCAGGCTCCAAGCCCCATTCCTTGAACAAGTCGGCTACATATTGTACAGCCTTGAAGAAACCAATATCACCTGTTAACCTACCACGACATTCCGCAGAGGTCAGGAATGTCATCCATTCTTGTAAGTCCTTGGTCGATGTGGCATACATCGCTTTCTGCTGAGGTGTAGGCTCTGTCTGCTGAGAGAAAGCAAATCCATTTGCCATCAAAGACACAATAATAAATAATAATACATTCTTTTTCATATAAACAGGGAACTTTAAATTCTTTGTGCCAAAAATACGCTTTTTTTATGATAAAAATAGATAGCCTATTACTTTTTTTCATACATTTGTAGAGGAATTTATTCCAGAAAACGAATGTGTTTAATTTTAAACTAATAAAACCATGAAGAAACTTTTTGTATTAAGCATCTTTGCTTTGGCTTGCGGTGCAATGTTTGCTCAGCAGCCACAGGGTCAGCAAGGTCAGCGTCCTCAGCAGCAGCCACAGGATGTTCGTAACGACAAGATCGGTGTAGGAATGACCCCAACTATGTCAGAGTATTGGTCACCACAGCCAAAGGTGGTAACTCCAGGTAATCAGGCAACAGCCAGTGCTCCATCCGATGCTATTATTCTGTTCGATGGTACACAGAAGTCACTCGACGACAACTGGGTAACCAAGAACATGCGTACCCAGGAAGTTAATCCTGCCAAGTGGACAGTAAAGGACGGTGTGATGACCGTTAACAAAGACATGCGTAATGGCGGTGGCGACATCCAGACCAAGCAAGAGTTTGGCAGTTTCCAGCTCCACCTCGAATGGTGTGTACCTGAAATGGATGCTAAATTCACCAGCCAGATTCGTGGTAACAGTGGTGTATATCTGCAGAACATGTATGAGGTACAGATCCTTGACTGCTACAACAACGAGACCTATGTAAACGGTATGACCGGTTCTCTGTACAAGCAGACTCCTCCATTGGTAAACGCTATGCGTAAGCCAGGTGAGTGGCAGTACTACGACATTATCTACAATGCTCCTGTATTCAATGCTGATGGCACCTATAAGGTACGTCCATACGTAACCGTTATCCAGAATGGCGTAGTTTTGCAGAACCATACCGAGATCCTGGGTACCACCGAATACATCGGCTTCCCACAGGTGAAGGCTCACGGCGATGGTCCTATCTTGCTGCAGTGCCACGGTGACCCAAGTCCAAGCATTAGCTTCCGTAACATCTGGATTCGTAAGTTGTAATATCAAATTGGTCTAAATTACCCTTTTGATATCCTTATTATCTCACAATGGCAAAAAAGTTGTTCTTTTTTGCCATTGTTTCAGTTTTATTCCCTACCTTCGCATCCAGAAAACAACAACAATAATTATTAAAAAGAAAAGACAATATGAAAAAGTTTGCTTTAATGATGGTTTGCCTGATGGGCTTGCTGTTTGTATCAAACAACGCTAATGCACAGGACAAGAAGAATCCGTTTATCGGTTCATGGACAGCTACCTCAAGCACACCTATTGGTGAGACAGTGATGACCATCGTGTTTGAAGAGAATGATGGCAAGATTACTGGTTATATGACTGCCGAGGCTATGGGTGACGAGAAGATTGAATGCGAAGACATCAACACCGAGAAGGAAGACGAGATTTCTTTCACCTTCTTTGCTGCTATGGCTGGCATGAACATCGACATGTACCTCACTCTTGATGGTGAAGATGCTTGCAAAGGCGCTATGATGGGACAGTTCCCTGTTGAAGCGAAACGCAAATAAACAGATGTAAGACTATCTTTAGTTTTAGAAGGACACGCTCCTAAAGAGTGTGTCTTTCTTTTTATCTTCTATATGGCATGAAAGACTATCCCGACAAGATGACACCCGAAGAGGTGCGTAGGTTTCAAGACGATGTACTGAATATCGTGGCGCAGATTCCTCGCGGCAAGGTCACCACCTATGGCACCATCGCTGCGTGGACAGGGTGGCCCAGTCATTCACGCATGGTAGGCCGAACCTTGCGCTACACCCCTGGTGCTGAACAACTGCCCTGTCATCGAGTAGTGAATAAAGAAGGTCGCACCGCCCCTGGTTGGATGCAACATCGCTCCCTCCTCGAATCTGAGGGCATCACTTTCAAGTCCAACGGTCACGTAGATATGCAACGTCACTACTGGCAACCGGAGTGGATATAGATAGTAACAGCAAAACAACTTGTTTTGGTGCCGTTAAGATGCCTTCCAAGGAGTGTAAAATAGTACTTAACCAACCCAAAACAAGTTGTTTTGCTGTAGCCAAAAGCAGTGTAACTTCTGAAGAAAGATACACTCATGTAAAGAGGATAGTTATCAGGCAGTTAAGAAGCCTAGTGTAACTATGTAACTAAAACACTTGCGTTCCTCAAAATACGTAGTCGGCAATTTTTAATAAAAAACAAGCAAAAAGGTTTGTAGAATCAAAAATACTTTGTATCTTTGCACCGCTTTCAAAACGAGAGTGTGTCACATAGACGCTTGGAGAGATGGCTGAGTGGTCGATAGCGGCGGTCTTGAAAACCGTTGAACTGAGAGGTTCCGGGGGTTCGAATCCCTCTCTCTCCGCAAAAGCAAAGGCTGGTTGAATCAACCAGCCTTTTTTGTTTTTGGATTGTGAAAGCTTGCTTCCATACAGTTCATTTTTTCTTCTCAATACGCTTGGATATACCAATGGCACCTGTAGGGCAAACCAAGCGACAGAGATGACAGCCGACGCACTTGGTACCTATGATACGAGGTTGACGAAGTCCGCTCCCAGCCTCCCCCGAAGAGGATAGACTTTCCTCCGTATCAAAGGCGATGGCCTGGTGACCGCCGTCCATACACGAGTTGTAGCAGCGTCCACAACCGATGCACTTGTCGCGGTCAATCTTTGGATAGACAATACTATCACGGTCCAAATTAGTAGGAGTCACAAAGTTGGGCAGTTCCTCGCCCACAATACTATCGAGCGATGTAACGCCTCGCTCTGCCAAATAATGCTGCATGCCAAGAATCAGGTCATCGATGATACGATAGCCGTACTGCATCACAGCAGTACATACCTGTACATTACGACATCCTAACTGGATGAATTCCAAAGCATCACGCCATGTCTCAATACCACCAATACCGCTTATCTCCAGTCCTTTTCCATACTTACTTTTCTGAAGTCCGTCGAGTTTCGAAGCAGAATGAGCCATCGGAGTCTGGGCTACCTCCAGCACATTTCTGAGAGCGATGGGGCGCACAGCTCTTCCCGAAAGACCAGAAATGGTTTTATGTCCTGATACTCTGGCGCGATCACCCATCGTCACACTCTTGATGGTGTTAATGGCCGATATGGCATCGGCACCGGCAAAGAACGCCGACATGGTCGGTTCGGTGATATGAGTGATATTGGGAGTCATCTTCGGAATGACAGGAATGGAGACGCTGCGTTTGACAAAAGAAGTATAGAAGAGCACCAGCTCAGGGTTCTGGCCTACATCACTACCCATGCCAGCCAGTCGCATCTGAGGACAAGAGAAGTTCAGTTCGATGGCATCGACACCAACCGCTTCAGCCATCTTTGCCAGTTCTATCCACTGTTCCTCGGTCTGCCCCATAATACTGGCTATGACAACCTTCGACGGATAGTTCTGCTTCAGACGATGCAGGATGTCAAGATCCATTTCCACAGGATTTTCGCTCAACTGTTCCATGTTACGGAAGGCGTAGAAATCCGACGATCCCTCCTGCTGACAAGCATCGAAACGGGGCGACACCTCGCGTATCTCCTGCATACAGATAGTCTTGTAGAAGACGCCTGCCCAGCCAGCATCGAAGGCACGAGCCACCATCTCGTAGTTGGTGCAGACAGCTGATGAAGCCAAGAAAAACGGGTTCTCGCAGTGAATGCCACAGAAGTCTATCTCCAAACTGGGTAATGCTGTGTCGGCAGTCACATTCTTACTGCCCACCGCGCGTAGCATCTCCTTGATGCGTATGGGTCTGTCATAATGGATGCAGGCTCTTTCAGCTGCTTCCAGCTTTTCCTCTGTACACTCGGCAATCCACCTGCCAGCCAACTTCTCATTGCCAAAGCGGATGGCACGGATAGCCCGTGCGGGGTCGCCTTTCTTACATACCTGACTGCAAGGTGCATCAATACAAAGCAGACAACGTGCAGCCTCTTCCTCTAAATGTAATCTCTTGTCCATAATAACAGTGCCTAATTAGAATAGTTGATAAAGATACTGAAAGCGAAGATAATAAGAATCCGCCAAATCTACAAGAATTAGCGGTTTATTTGGTTTTAAACGTATATAGTCGGGCAACCATAGCACCGCTAAAGTTGTGCCACACGCTGAAGATGGCGCCAGGGATGGTGGCCAGCGGATAGGCGGCAAAATGGAGCGCGGCCAATGACGAAGCAAGGCCGCTGTTCTGCATGCCCACCTCGATGGAAATAGCCCGCTTCTTCGGCTCAGAAAGCCCTAACAATCGTCCTATCAGATAGCCAAGACTCAGTCCGCAGATATTGTGGAGCATGACCACAATAACGATGACCAGACCGCCCGCCAACAGTTTATGGGCGTTGGCACCGATGACGATAGCCACAATCATCACAATGGCCATTGATGAGATAGCAGGGAGATAATCAACAGCCTTCTCCGTGAATTTTGGCCAAAGTCCTTTCACCGTTAATCCCACGACAATGGGCAGGATGACCACCCAGAGGATGCTCAGCAGCATTCCCGCCACATCCACATCGACGCTCTTTCCTGCCAAGGCCCATGTCAGCAGTGGCGTCAGTAGCGGAGCCAGCAAGGTAGAAACGCCTGTCATGCCTACCGACAAAGCTAGATCACCCTTCGCCAGATAGGTGATGACATTTGATGACGTGCCTCCAGGACAGCAGCCCACCAGCACCACACCAAGGGCCAATGCCTCGTCAAGCTGAAACACATTTGCCAATCCCCAAGCCAGCAGCGGCATGATGGTAAACTGCGCCAGACAGCCGACAATAACATCCTTCGGCCGACTAAACACTATTTTGAAGTCCTTGAGGTTCAGCGTCAGTCCCATGCCAAACATCACCACGCCCAGCAGATAGTTGATGAATGTCGTTGGCACCTGTTGCAGCACACTGGGGAATGCCAGTGCCAGCAAGGCAGCCGCCAGCACCAGCATGCCCATGTATTCCGATATGTAATGACAGAGTGTCTTCACTGTAACGGTGTTAATGGATACACGATGTTGACAATGAAGATGTTGGCAGCAAGGATGATAAGGTTCATCAGCAGACCGATGCACATAAAGTCACTGAAGCGGTAGCCACCAGGAGCATAGACCAGCATATGCGTAGGCGAGCCGATAGGTGTGGCAAAACTGCTGCTCACACTAATCATCAGGGCGATAAGGAAAGTATAAGGCTCATAACCCAGCGTTTCAGCTGCATCATACATGATGGGGAAAAACATAGCACCCGCCGCCGTATTCGAGATAAACTCAGTGATAAACGTGCCAACAAAGAGCGCCACTACCGTCGTGTTACTCAGGAAGGAACTCAGTCCTGCCACTGGCAGCATCAACCTCATCACAGCCTTGGAGTATGAATTCGGTTCTCCCAACAGGTTCTTGACAATCCACTGCAGCACACCCGTATGTGTCAGCCCTGCCACCACAACAAACAGCACGCCAATGACAATCACCGACGTACTGCTGAAGCCCGAGAAGGCTTCTTTGGCATCCAACACGCCTGTCACGTAGAGGATGCCGATGGCACTCAGAAACACCAGATCGCTGCGCAGCTTAGTGAACAACAGCACGGTGAACATTCCCAGCACTGTGATGATAGTAATCCAAGCATACAGACCAAAGCCTAAGAACTCAAACGTCTCCATAATTATTTTTTTCCAAACTACTTGACAATCATGCGAAGCATATTGCCATCAATACTGATGTCCCGACAGAAATTGCGCAGGATGGTCATAGCCAAATCATCACTGTCAGCAAGGAAGATATCACGATCGATGGCCTGCGGACAGTGGATGCTGAACTGCAGCGATTCATCCTTCTCCGTATAGGACAGCACAAGGTGTGTGCCGGACTGAATAGTTTTTCCACCTGAGCCAAGGATAGCAAGCGATTCATCTACAACGTGCAACACGCTGTCGGTCTGCTGGCGTGACAAGTTGTATTGCTGACAGAACTGTTCCATCTGCGCCATCATGGCATACCAGTCAAACTGCTCACTCTCAATGCAGAACGTCGTCTCGTGTATCTGCTGTATGAACTGTCTGGTGCGCTCACGCTGCGGATGTTCGAATAGCTGATCGGGAGTGCCATCCTCATAGACCACACCATCGGCAAAGAACAGCACGCGACTACTCACCTGACGGGCGAAGCGCATCTCGTGGGTCACCACAATCATTGTCATGCCCTCACGTGCCAGTCGTGTCATCACGCCCAGCACCTCACTTACCATTGTAGGGTCAAGGGCAGACGTTGGTTCGTCAAAGAGCAATATTTCAGGTTCCATAGCCAACGCACGCGCAATAGCTACACGCTGCTTCTGTCCACCAGAAAGCTGGTCAGGTGTAGCATCAGCACGTTCGGCCAGTCCCACCATCTGCAGCAGCTCGCGGGCTTTCTGTTCAGCTTCCTCACGCCCCTTGCCCAGCAGTTGCATGGGCGCCAGACATATATTGTCGAGCACCGACATGCCGTTGAACAAGTTGAACGACTGGAACACCATACCCATACGGCGACGCAGCATAGGCACATCAGCATCGGGAGACAAAATGTCTTGTCCATTGATAAGAATACTGCCGCCAGAGGGGTGCTCCAAGAGGTTCAGACATCGCAGGAAGGTACTCTTGCCCGTTCCTGACGGACCTATGATGGAGATAACCTCACCCTTATGCACATCAAGGTTGATGTCACGCAACACATCGAACGAGCCGAAACTCTTTTTCACGTGGGTGATATGTATAAGAGGCGTATGTTCATCAACCAAGCCGGTCGTTGGGTCGTTTGACTGTTTCGCTGGAGCAGTTCTACGATTAAGATACTTGTAGCACCATATACCACCAATGAGGATAAGTAATGCCAAAGCCCACGGCAATAGTATTTTTTCTTCCTCCTCCAATTCTGCCAATAACGATGGATTGGTGAGCATTCCACCTTCCCCTTTTCGTGTTGCCAGCAAGATATGCGAATCAATATATCCTTCGGAGAAGAGTACCTGCTTCTGTCGCTCCTCGGTGATGCTGATAGCTCCCATGGCCATGTCGGCCTTGCCTGTCTGTACGGCAGGAATCTGTGAAGCGAAGTCCATGATGAGGTACTCCAGTTGCCAGTTGCGCCGGTTGGCCCATTCCGTCAGCAGTGTAGGCTCCAAGCCTGACGGCTTTCCTAAGCTGATAAAGCTGAAAGGAGGTAGTCCTGGGTAGATGGCTACAGTCAGTTTCTTTCCCTTGCCATGCTGCTGAGGTATGGCAACCGCAGAGGGGTCGTCGGCATCTTTCCACTGGTTGTATATTTGTTCGTAAGTTCCGTCATTGCGGATATCTTCCAGAAAGCTGTCGAATTCTTGCTTCAGTTGGGTATTGTCTAAACTGAAACAAGCTCCTATGGGCATTGGAGGCAGACCGGTAGCCACCGTATCCACCTTGGATGCAATCTCCTTGTTGAATATCACCGAAAGGTTCTCTTCGCCAGCCACGTCCACTTTGCCATTCTCCAAAGCAGCCAGCAGGTCGGACTCTGTTGACAGTCGTAATATCTCGGCATTGGGAGCCATTTGAGTAATAGCCATATCCTGAATGCTACCTATCACCACACCGACGCGTTTGCCGGAAAGCGCCTTAAATACAGGTGGAACGTTCATCTGGGTCACAGCATCGGCAGTAGCATCTTTCTCAGGAGCGCATAGCATGCCCGACACGCCAATCAGCGTCAGTCCTACAGCCGCCGCAAGGGTTTTCACATGCCGGTGCTGCACAAGACTCTGGAGCAACAATCCTATGAGCCACGCTATGAGGAAGTAGATGATAGCCGTCACTATGAGAGGGAAGAAAGCGTCGAAAGTGCGCGAGCGTATCAGGTCAGAAGCCCTGGTGATGTCAGCCACAGCAATATAGCCCACAATGCTCGTGCCCTTCAGCAGACTGATCACCTCGCCTTGATATACGGGTAACACCGCCTTGATGACCTGCGGCAGCACAATCTTTAAGAATGTCTTCCGTTGCGTGAAGCCCAGTGCCAAACCTGCCTCCGTCTGACCTCGGTCGATACCCTGAATGGCAGTGCGCAACATCTCACTGATGTAGGCTGCCGTGTTCATGGCGAAAGTGACAATAGCCACCACGATGCCCGTAGCATCCAACGGTGCCATCACCACATAGTACATCAGCATGAGCAGCACCAGCACAGGCGTTCCGCGCATCAGGTCGATAAACACCTTGGCCACATTCCGCAGCCAAGCCCTGCGGCTCATGCGCATCCAGCACGCCACTCCGCCCAGCAGCGTACCTAAAAGTACGGCACAGAGCGTTATGATGAGCGTTACCTGCAGACCGTCGAGAATCATCCTATAGCGATCCTCGGCTATCAGGTTGTTGTTAAAGCTTTCGACTACGCTGTTTGTGATGCCGGTACAGCCAGTCAATGCCATACCACCGCAGATTGTCAGGATGATGGTCAGTCCCCATAGCTTGACCTTCTTCATATAGCTATAAAAATGTCGATGTCATTATACAATCATCTGCGACAATTGCCGCATGGCTTCTTCGGGGAGGCGACCCTGTACTTGCGTGTAGTACATATAGGGCAACTTGACCGCATAGAATGGCATGAGTCGCTTCGTATATTCGCCTATCACCACCTTGTCATCCGTTCCCAAATAGGCGGAAAGGAAGATATTCCAATGAGCTTTGAGTGTCTCGGGAGTGACATGCAAAATAAAATCACTCCGTTTGCCGTCCATACGGTTGCAGATGGTCCACATCCACCCCAAATCCCACTCGGCAACGCCATAACTGAACTGCCCTAGGTCAATCCAGAGGTTACGTTGGCCGTCGGTGATGACATTCCCAATATGGAGATCACCGTGAAGACAGTTCGTGGAGTCGGGAGCTTTGTCTAAGAAAATCAGGGCACGTTGCTTGTACTCCTCGCTCACCACATCCTCTTCCAAATAGAAACGGCGGAGCCTTTCCTTGATAGATGAGAAGCGCGACGTATCTGCCTTTGTAGCATGCAACTCTCGAGCCATGCGGGCAAAGGCTAGCGAAATTTCCTCCAACTTTTCCGGTTCCTGCGAGATGATACGAGTAAACGAGCGCTTGTTCCTAATCAGTTCGTATTCCACACCTCGGCGCTGACCGTCGGTCACCAACTGGAGAGGTTCAGGCGTAGGTAAACCCATCTCAAAGACAGCACGCGCCCTCAGGAATTCCCGTTCTGCCTGCTCAGCCTCACTGCCGGGATTGAAGAGCTTGGCCATCGCATTACGCGTCTTATGTGTATAAGTAAGGGATGTCCCACCCTCGCCTGTTTGAACATAGTCGTTCAGGTCAATCTGCTTGTAATTTTCCATCGTTCTCTTCTTTTTGTTTCTCTCCCACAAAGGTAATGAATTTTTAATAAAAAAAAAACTATTTCTCTCTTCTATCGCGGCAAGAGTCGGAACTTGGCTGATACGGGGGCATGGTCACCCAGCGGGGTCTTGCCGTCTTCACGCACATAGGTAGCACTGTCTATGGCGAACGTAAGAGGCTTCAGTTGCGGACCGCCCGAGGGGTTGATGTAAATGATCTTATCAAGTGTCTGTCCTTTGCGAGCCCACGTCGTTGAACCAGGGTCGTTGGTAACAGGACCTTCCACCATGGCTGGGAACTGCCCATCACGCTCCAGCGTGACCCACACGTCGCCTACAGTGGCACGACCCGTCTGTTCGATGACGCTGATAAACTGTGAACAGATGCTGTCGCGCTCATAATAGCTGTTCAGGTCACCTGTCACGATGATGGGGCGACTGTCAAGATGAGCCAGGATATGGTCGCGCAACTGCCGCCACTGCACCATGCGGGCCTGGCGGTCCTCGCCGTCCTTTCCATTCACCTCGTCATTCTCGTCGCTGGCATCCATGTGCATGTTATAGACCACCACGTGATTGCCGCCACTCAGCGTGACATCGTATGAACGGAAACCTTTGCGCACCATTGTGTCCCATCCATGGTCGATGAGTCCGTAGCCTGCGTTCCAACGCACGCTGTCTTCACGAGCCACTTGCAGTTTAGGCGACCAGAAGGCTGTAAGGCCATCGATATGGAAGATGCCCTCTATCTCCTCACCATTGCCAAGCCTTTCGAAAGCCAGTTCAACGTCAATGCCGCCGCCCCAAATATCGTGGCTATAGCCAGCAGAATCGAAAGGAGCCGTGAGCTCGGCATTGTAGTTGAAGTTCTCTTGGGTAAGGATGATATCAAAATTCTTTTTTAACAGGTATCTTGCAATGACTGGAGAGTATTTCTCAGCAGGCCCTTCGGTGTTTACGTCGAAGAAAAGAATCTGCTTGGGCATGCCGTCAGCGTTGAGGGTGGCCAAGGTGAATGATTCACCATTAACCATGTTCTCTACGATGGCGGTCTGCTCAACATCAGCCGGAGTGAGGACGTTTGACCCACGGCAGATAGCGGTTTGACCGTTGACGACCTTTGTTTCCCAGCCATTCACGTTGGTAAGATTGCGCATGTCATTAGCAGCAGAGCCATCAGCACGGGTGTGCGACAGCGCTATGATCCCACTGCCGTCGGTTGCCGTCATTATAAAACTGCCGCCGCTGTCCACCCGCCAGGTGAAGCCAGCCTCCTCAGGACCGCCCACCACCACTATGGGATTATCATAATTGCCTTCGTTGAAGGCACCCGCATACAAGCAGCCCGTATGGTCTTCGTTTACCTGCATGGCCAACGCGACACTCGTGAATGCCTCGCCAGTTTCCTCCAGTTTCCCTGCATAATCAAACTCATCGAACCACAGGCCAATAAGACTCTCTTCCATCTCCTGTAGGCTGGGTAGTGCTGGGTCGTCAGTCTTGTCTGAGCAGGAAGCCATGCCTAGCAGAAATGCTGCAGCTGCAAACATGGCTAATATTCTATGTTTTATATTCATTGCTCTTTACTCAGTGTTGAAGTAATATCAGTACCGTTCACGCTAATCTTGAAGGAGTTGTAAACGTCATGTGTGACCGTCCAGAACCTGTAGGTGTTCTTTATGTAGTTGAATTTAATCTCGAGATTACATTCACCAGTGGCGAACCAGCCTTTCTCTTTAGCAGAGAAAAAGAGTTCGTTGCCCTCCAGCTTCAGGAAACTATTGAATTGTTGAGCATCGTCACCCGTAATGGTGCCTGAAAACGTTCCACCTTCATTGGTGAAAGTAAAGGTCGTTGTGTTTCTATTGTCCCACTTGTAAACTATCTCCACCTTGGCACCTTTCACGAGTGCGTCAGTCAGGGTAACGCCTTCGCCTTTCTCCTTCAGCAGATTGGTAATCTCGACGTTGGAGACCTTCATCTTAACGCCTGTCACCTTGTACTTCGGGTCGCCTGGTACCACCTCGATGGTACTCTCATTGAGGTCGATAAAAGCGATCAGCACCAGGTTGGAAGTACTTTTCTCCTTGATGGTAAATTTTATCACGTTGTTAGCCTTGTCATGCTCCATCGTAAATTCACAATCCTTCTCTGTGATGGCCGGTTCGTCAGCACGCGTCGCCACCTGGTCAAAGTCCAGCAACTCGTAGGTGTCGCCCACCCTCACGAAGGCGACGTAGAAATCCTCACCATTCAGGTTGAAAGTAAAAGCCACTATTGTCCCATTGTTCAGGGCATCCTCTAAGGTAATGTTCTGAGTGGGTTCGTCGTCTTTAGAGCAGGAAGACAGGCAACATGCCCCTATTACAACCGCGAATATAAGCATCGCACAACGCAAGAAACTCTTTATTGTCTTCATTTTACCATGATATTTTTTTGTTAATATATTTTGCAAAAATAAGTAAATTACCCCTATCAACAAAGCTAAAAATGCTTGGTATAGTTAGATTTTGAATATTTTGAAACAATTATTGAAGATTTTGAAAAACGCCCTGCAGATTGCAGTAAATAGTAAGATAAAATGTGACGCTAAGGAACAGTCATCCCCACCAGCTCACTCCAGCGTGAATCACACATCGTTTATTGAAAAGCCTTATTCTGAAAATGGGGAAACGATGTTGCCTTACATTAGTCCTCAAAGTATTTCTTGAAAAGCTTTCGGACATAAAAACCGAAAAATAACTTTTCTATGGTACAAATGACCGATATCAAACATAGGGTCTTCGTATGCGTAGTGGTCCAAGTCAATCAAACTTCTTCGGCCCGTTGTCATCGTTGTCCAACGTACACACCGTATATACACTTGCACCGCAGATGGTCAGGATGGCGGCGATTATCCAATAGAAAGACTTCTTTTGCATAGCTTTTGGTATTTATTATCTTATTTGACGTATTGGGCAAATTCGGCACGGGCAGCGGCCATGTCGGCCAGGAACTGCTCATTGGTGTGGAGCCGTGCATAGCCTGCGGAAGCCAGCAGACGGCCCGCATCAATGTCGCTCTGCCAGTGGTAGCCGGCAATGACGCGGCTCTGCCCCCACTGGTAGCCGAGCGCCAAGGGTAGCCATCACAGCGGCTACGGTTAGTAATAAAATCTTTTTCATTGTTCGATTATATATTTTATATAACAGAGGGACGGTTCTTTCGTTATAACAGAAGAACCGTCCCTGTGTTACGTGTTATGATTGCGGGAAGCGGCTTAGTAGCGCTTCTCAACAATCGCTGCGTAATAGCTCAAATTAGATGAATATTGACTACCATTATTACCCCACAGCATCTTACCTTTTTGAGGAGTTTCTATAAATCCCATATGATGATCAGACTTCCGCCATTTGTTGTCCACCGAAATTCCCGCTAAAGGTCCAATCCAAAGCGAATTATCTATTCTTTCCACTCCATTAATGTCATCCTTGTTGTAAAGCGGATCATACAACAACAGTTTCATTGAGGACCGTGGAGCCGTAACATCTTCCGGTTGCTTGGCTAAGACTGCACCAGCTGATTTATCACCTTCTACCAGCATTTGCATCCACCAGATAGCCCCATTGGGATAGACAGCAGATTTGAAATAGTTAAAGATGGCTTCAGCCTCTGAGCAGTTAATCAATTTAACCGGCACCTCATAGGCATTATCTATCTTAACGGAGCCAGCTTGATGCCACTCTGGTCTATAAACTGCATTAGGACCGTGAACCTCTGGATTAGGAGCCTCATTATTCTTTCCTTTGTAGTAATACTTCTGTATCTGCTTGTGCATCACGAAGTGGGCACCCGGAATCTGACAAACGATGAACTCATCAGGATTAGTAATCTTAAACTCGCAGAACTCCTGGAATTTTTTCTTGTAAGAATCGTAGTTTTCATAGAGTACTTCCTTCTTGATGGTCGGCAGACCATCAGCATAGGTGGCGTAGAGGTTGATCATGAAGAGACACCTGGTGATCATGAACATGTCGTAGGATCTGTAGTTCTGGCGGTCGCCTGTGCCCATGTGCTCCCAAGGATACTTTTCGAGGGTCAGTCCGTCGTAAATCTTGGCCATGCCTATGCCGTACTTGCTATGCTGCACGGTGGAGAGGTAGTCGATATATCCCCAGGTCAGTTTGAGAAACTCTTCGCCGTTGTCTTTGTCTACCCATAGCGTTGCTAATTCGCCTAAATCAGCGCTCACCTTGCTGAGGTCGTCCTTGTTATCGTTATAGAGTTTGTAGGCTTTGTCAAAATAAGGGTTTTGCGCCTTCAACTTATTGTAATATTGTGTATTACGATCATTAAAAATTTTCACGGCCTCGCTCTTATCTAACTTATCGGAGATAGCTATGAGGCGGGCGTTCACCTTGTCGAAATGTTCTTCGATCTTGTTGAATTGCACGTTCATCTGATTCATCATATTCTCCTGGTTTTGCAGCGCCTGATCGAGTTTCGCGGTGGCGACATTGAGTTTCCCAGTGATGGCATCAAGTTTGTCGTTAATCACCTTATTCGGATCGGGCTTATCTTCCTCAAAGAGGGCACCCAGTATTTTTGCACCTACACTGATGACAGTGCCTACGCCGATAGCCCTGGTTCCGGCTCTTGTAGCCGCTATATCTTCGTTCCACACCAGCGGCTCGTCCAGTCCTGCCACTTCTGAATCACTCCAGTCGATGCTGGCGTCAGGGCCTGAAGTGGCGGCTATGGTCTGATAGAGATCCATCAGCTCCTTCCAGTCTTCATCAGTGATATCCGAACTCCAGTTGTCCAGGTTTTCGCAGAGCTATGCGCAGTGGCCAGTCGTCGTCTGGCCATCGTAGGTATACTCAAACTCCATGACCTCGTCGCTGACCATGCTGAAGTTGACCGTCTGGCCTGAGAGCGGATTGTCTTTGATGGCGGGGAAGGTGATGGTACCTTTACCAGTATTATTGTTATAACTGATCTGTCCCTCTACGGTCTCGCTCATATCCTCAGCCGTGTAGGTGAAGAAGTAGCCCTTGGCGCCTTCAATCTTCATACCGACGGTTGGCATCTTGGCCAGTTCCTCTGCGGTGTACTTACCAGAGGTCAAAAGGGCCTCGTCATACTCTGTCCAGATACCCTGCTTCAGCTGAGCGGGAGCCACGACGGGATCTTCCTGGGCGTTTCCACCACCTGAAGAAGGATCGTCAACGGTTGAGCAGGCACTCATGCCTAACAGGAGTGCTGCGGCTGCAAATAATGCAAAGAATTTCTGTTTCATAATTAAAATGTTTTAGAGCTTATAATTAATAATATTTCAGATTTCGCCTATTTATAGTTCGCCGTCACCCATTCGATTATCCTAATGAAAAAGGTAAGGGCCGATACCTCATGGTTGGTGATGCCGAGTTCCTTTGTCGTTTCGGAGCTGTACTCACCCACAAACTCTTGCGTCTTGATTCCGTGATCCTTGAGGAACTTGCTCATGGCATAAAAGCTCTCTACTGGCACAACATCGTCTTTCGTGTCGTGGTAGAGCATCACGTCCAGGTCGCTGCGAGGTGTCCAGCCGCTGGTGAGTGCATCCTCGCTGAAAGCGGCCTTGAATCGTTGCATCATGGGACTACTGGTATCAAGGGCTGCTTCTGTGCAAATATCACTCGTCTTTTTCGTCTTGATAAGTTCCTCGTCAAGTGCCTTGCGCTTGTACTTCTTGCTAAGGAACCACTCATCGAAGTTTGAGGCCACGGGATCTTTTAGATAGTCGTGAATGTCGTAACCCAGACGGAAGAAATGGTTGAAAGCATAGAGCACGTTGCAAACGGTGCTGGGCATCTCGGTGTCGCCTTTGGCGATGGCGTCATACATCGAGTTAATGTCGTAGGGTCCATCACCGGCAAAAGCACGTTTCACCTTTACCTCAGGATGGCGCTCTGAAATCTCACGCAACACAGCCATCGTGGTCTGCCCACCCTCTGAATAGCCTGCGATGACAAAGTCGTCGCCTTTCTTCACTTGCAAGTCTTCAATCAACCGTTTGGCAGCGAGGTACGCATCGAGCGAAGCGCGTCCGTTGGCTCGTGAGATGCAGTAGGCCTGCGGTTCTTTCTCAGTGATGCCGAAGCCGTAGTAGTCAGGAGCTACGACAATAAAGTCGGTAAGGGCAGCCCCCGTTGGGAACTCGACGGCTCCACGCGAAGGTGCCTGCGTGGTGGCATAGACCGTGAAGTGGTTGTAGAGCAGAATGCCGTTGAATGGCTTATCTTCCTTTATCAGCGACTTGTTAACCGTAATGGTTCCGCTGAGTGTGCAGGGATTGCCGAAGGGATCAACCGAAGGGTAGTTGAAAACGTAGTTCATGTAGTCGGGAAAGATTGTCACGGGTATGCTATCGGTGACGCAGGCCCGAGGTAGGGTTGACTTTGCCATCCAGTCCTGAATCAAATCGTCCTTGCCGCTTTCAACCTTGGAAAGTGAGCCCTCATGGGATGCATTGCTGAACGTGACCTGCCCTTGCTTACAATTCATGTCAATCTGACCAACATCTACATAGCTGTTGGGATTCCCGTCACTACGTGTACTGGCCGACGCAATGGACGTGCCTGTATTCGGGTCAGTAAGGATGATGTGCCCTTCCGCTGTCACCTGCCAGGTGAACGGTGCATCCTTCGGACCGCCGTAAATCTCCAGCGGCTCATTGAATTCGTCATCAAACACTGCCAGTGCCACGTAGCCCGTATGGTCCTCTTTGGCCTCCACGGCTATCAAAGCGCTGTTGAAGGGTTTGCCTTCCTCCGTCACGTCCTTATAGTCAAACTCCTCGTACCACAGGCCAATGAGACTCTGTTCCATCTCCTCTATACTGGGTAGTGCAGGGCTGTAGTCTTCGTCATTGCTGCACGCTGTGAGCACACTTGCGCCGCAGATTGTCAGGATGGCGGCCAGCATCCATAATTTTGTCTTTCTCATATTTTAATATCCATATACTAGTCCATACTTCTCATGCAGTTTGCGTAGGCTGCCGTCGTCCTTCATCTGGGCGATGACGGCATTGACAAGGGTGAGGAGATCGTCCTGACCCTTGCGCATCAGTACACCAATCTCTCCGTGGGTGAAAGGTGTGTTTAGCAACGGGGCGGCAAGGCGCGGGTCGTTCTGCACATACCACGGAGCCTCGGTGATTTCGGTTATCATCACGTCGGCATCGCCTTCAGCCACCTTCGTAGGGATTTCCTCGTTCTTCTGCCAGACGATGATGGTGGCGTGTGTCAGGTTCTCGTTGGCGAACTTCTCGTTAAGCCCGCCGGGATTCACCATCACACGCACCTCCGGCTTGTCGATGTCGGCCAATGACTGGTAGCGGTCAGCCTCAGTAGCACGGCAAAGGATGGTCTTACCATTACATAGATAGCCGTCACTCATCAGCATCGTTTCCTTGCGGGCCTCTGTGATGGTGATGCCGCCTATAGCGAGGTCAAAAGTCTGTGTCTCGGCCAGCACATCGGCTGTCAACGTGGGCCATGAAGTCTGCACGAATTCAATGCCTACACCGATACGCTCGGCTAACTTCTCTGCCATCTCAATACCGAAGCCCCAATAGTTACCGCCGGCCTCTCGATACGATAGTGGCCGGTAGTCACCCGTGGTGCCCACCAGTAACGTGCCTTGCTTCATGATCCGCTCAATGGTTGGCTGTTTTCCTGCCGGATTGTCATCGTTCGTCGTGCATGATGCAAACGCTGCTGCGCCGCAGATTGTCAGGATGGCGGCCAGCACCCATAGTTTCATTCTTTGCATATTCTAAGATATTATATTGCTCTATTCGTTAATCAGGCACTGACCCGTCATTTCACTCGGTTGTTCCAGCCCCATGATGTGGAGGACGGAGGGAGCCACGTCGGCCAGGATGCCACTGCGCACCGTCGCGTTCTTGTTCGCAGTCACGTAGATGAAGGGGACGGGGTTCGTAGAGTGTGCCGTGTTGGGCGTGCCGTCGGCGTTGATGGCATGGTCGGCATTTCCGTGGTCGGCAGTGATGATGGTTTCATAACCCATCGTCTTGGCTGTCTCAACGACCTCGTTCAGGCACTGGTCGATGGTCTTCACGGCGGTCTCGATGGCGGTATAGACGCCCGTGTGACCTACCATATCAGCGTTGGCGAAATTCACCACAATCCAGTTGTACTGGTCGGTCTTGAGGGCCTCGACGAGCTTTTCCTTCACCTCAAAGGCCGACATCTCGGGCTTCAGGTCGTAGGTTGCCACCTTGGGCGAGGCGACCAGGATGCGGTCTTCACCAGGGAACGGATCTTCACGTCCGCCGTTGATGAACGAGGTGACGTGGGCATATTTCTCGGTCTCGGCGATGTGCAACTGCTTCAGACCCTTGCTGGCGATGTATTCGCCGAGGGTATTCTCCAAATTATCCTTGGGGAAGAGGATATGTACACCCGTGAAGGCATCGTCGTAGGGCGTCATGCAGTAGTACTGGAGGTTGGAAATGGTCTTCATGCCCTGCTCTGGCATGTCCTGCTGCGTGAGCACGATGGTCAGCTCCTTGGCGCGGTCGCTGCGGAAGTTAAAGAAGATGACCACGTCGCCTTCTTGGATGCGGCCGTCGATGTTGCCGTTAACGAGCGGCTCCATGAACTCGTCGGTGTTCTTGTGCTCCTCGGTGTGCGTGTCGTAGCACGACTGTACGCCCGCCACCATGTCATCCACCTCGCGTCCCTTGCCGCTGACAAGCAAATCGTAGGCCAGCTTGATGCGATCCCAGTTCTTGTCGCGGTCCATGGCATAGAAGCGACCGATGACAGTAGCGATGGCACCTGTGCCTGCCTTATCTATATGCTGTTGCAAGTTGGCAATGAAACCCTTGCCATCCTTCGGATCAGTGTCACGACCGTCCATGAAGCAGTGTACATAGCAATTCAAGATGTCGTACTCTTTAGCTATATCCAGGAGTTTCAGTAGATGGTCTAATGAGGAATGAACGCCACCCGTTGATGTCAGACCCATGAGGTGCAGGTTCTTGCCGCTGGCCTTGGCATAGCTGTACGCCGCCTTGATCTCCGGGTTCTCCAGAATGGAGTTGTCGGCACAGGCACGGTTGATCTTCACCAGGTCCTGATATACGATGCGCCCAGCACCGATGTTCAGATGGCCCGTCTCCGAATTTCCCATCTGTCCGTCGGGCAGCCCCACGTACTCGCCCGAAGCCTGCAACTCGACGTTAGGATAGTTGGTCTTCAGGTAGTCCATATAAGGCGTAGAGGTCTGTGCTATCACGTCCCCTTGGCTCTTGTCCCCGATGCCCCAGCCGTCGAGAATAATCAGCAACGCCTTCTTGGCATTGCCATCGTCCTTCGTCCCAGCGTTATCGTCGTCTGACGAACATGCCGTGAACACCGTTGCTCCGTAAACGAGTATGGCAGCCTTCATCCATTGCATAATTCTTTTCATTGCTGTTTTGTTATATTGTTATATAATAATATCTACCGTACCAATCGCACACAATCACCGTAGCACAGGTCACCAAAGCTCTGAGGATGAAGCCTCTTTGAGTTGCCAGAGATGCCACCCGCTGCGGTTCCGTCCTGTGTAGCCGACCAGTAGTCAATGGCTTTTCCTACAAGAGACACTGTTGTACCTTCACGATAGCCAGCTGCAGGCAGAAATACCGCTCCGGCATACTCCATCACCGTCCATTCGTCTGTTGTGTAGGTGTTATGAGAATAATTGTCAGCGTTTTCGTTGAAATAGTATGTGCCGTTCCATTCGAGGCCTTTCGTTGTACTGGGCGTAAAAGAAAGACCAGCAGGCAACGTCCAGTCGTCAGGCAAAAGGATCACACCGTTCACACCGTCCACAGAGCCAAAGCCAAAGAGCGTGGCAGCATTTGTCCTGCCGTGAAATAAATAAACAATTTCATCGTTTTTCAGTGTGCGCCATGTGTATCCTGTGCTGTTTTGTATAGCATTGTTGCCCCATTCACTATAGACGATGTAGTCCTCAGACTCTGTGGTGGCAAGTGTGGGATTGACACCAGTGCCCCAGCCATAGAGGTCGATCCAGCCGTTGTAGTCACTGCCGATTTTCGTATTGTCACTCTTCACCCCGTTTTCATACACGTTGCCGATTATGGCATCACCCACGATATCATATTGGTGTTCGGCAAATCGCCATGTATGCGAGGAAGCCTGATACTGCAAATTACCCTGAGCGAACTGCACTTGCAGTCCCTCGGCATTGACAGTGAAGTGGCCAGGTAACACACCTTTCTCCCAAACGACGGCACTGGGGTCTGGCATGGGATCTAGCTTGTCCTCCTTAGAGCAGCCCGTCATTCCTAATAGGAGCGCTGCGGCTGCCATCATTGCTAATAATATCTTTTTCATCTTTTGTTATTCAATCAGCTGTAATAATCTCAAAATGTTGATAGTCCTTACGGTTGGTCCAGTCACCACCCCACTCGAAGCCGGCCTCGGTGAAGAGCTGGAAGCAGAGGTCTTCGTGGGTGATTTTGTAGGGGAAGTCCCACGAGCGGTCGCAGTATGGCTCGCCAGTGGCAGGCTCGATGAGGAGCGTGCCGTCGGCAAGCGTCTTGATGTAGGGGTTGTAGAGCGTGTTGATGTCAACAGCCAACCCACGGGCATGCTTCGAGAGATTGTTGGTGGCGGCAATGTTGCGATAACAGAAACACGACGAGTTGTTGTCGCGCATCTGTGTCTCGTCATCAGCATTATAGACATCTGGCAGCAACATCCGCTCAATGGGGTATTTCGCGTCAAACAGCTTGTGCAGGATGGTGACCAGGCGGTCGGCAATCTGCACGTTACAAACCATCTCACCAATGTGTATCTGTTCGTCATAGTCCCAATGCAGGGCACGAATATGACGCAGGTCGTTACGGCCTATGTAAGGATTCTCCTTAAAGGTCTTTCCCTGCATGCGCTCCCATACACCATCTGGGATAGGTTCTGCTGCAAAGCACTTGTCAAAGCCTCCGTAGGCCATTACAGCTTCAGCGCTTGCTGTCATACCTGCCTGCCACTGGTCGAGTGCCGTTGTGTCAATTATTGTATAATCGTCGTTATCCGACGAACACGCTGTAAACACGCTAACGCCGCAAACAAGTATGGCGGCCAGCACCCAAAGCTTATTGGTTAATAAAATCTTATTCATTTTCTTTGTGTAGCATTTGGACGGTTCCATCAGGGCCATTCCCTTCGCTAATCAGTAATCTAACTTCGTTGAATCACGTCGTGACTCGGGATAGTCCAAACAAGTTTGGTCTCTCCCCTCGCTACTCCGTGATTTCTGGATGCTGCACGGACAGAGACATTCCCTCCTGAGACAGGTAGAACATGTAAAGAACGACATCCTTTGAGCCTCGGTTCTCGCCGTGATGAATGGTGCCAACCATCTCTACTACAGCCTCACCCTCATGTACGGTCTTCTCCAAGCCGTCCTTGCTGATGATGGTCAAGTCGCCCTGTACCAGGATGCCAAAGTTCATTACGGGATGGTCGTGCCAACCCAGCTTCTGTCCGGCAGGTATCTCGTATTTCACTCCCACTATTTCAGGTTTGCCCTGCAGGTAGTCGGGTAAATCTGCACCGTCCCAGCTTTTCGAGGTGCGAACCAATTCGGTCGTTACCACCTTCGGAGTCGGATTGTCCTGTGCATTAGCTTTCTCGCAGGAGTTTAGTGAGATACTTACTGCTGTTATGCCGCAAACGAGGATGGCGGCCATCATCCTAATTAAACTTTTCTTTCTCATGGTTTTATTGTTTTATATTCATTATTCAATCTATTGAGCTTCATTCTATCATCCTACAAATATAACAAAATCCCATCGATGATACTTTGTCAAAAGTAACATCACAAAAGATTTTGTAGATTTTGAAACTTTTTTGACGATTTTGAAAGTCACCCTAATAGTGATGTGGTATACTTTATTAATAATTATAGTGGTATACTTTTGGATTTATATTTACAACTCATAGAGATACCTGCATAAGATAAATAAGAATTCGAAGATAATTTTTTATTAAAAATACAGGTTTTCGACTGGAACTTTTGCAAGAAATCTAAAAAAGGTGTATATCTGTAGAAAAATAAATCTCAAAAAGGTGCAAACAATATCATTATGAAGCGTTGTACCCTTCCCTATAAATGAAGTGAACCCATAAACTGAGATGCCACCCGCTGCGGCTGCAAATATGGCAAACAATTTCAGTTTCATCATTGAAAAGATTTATTGTTTAATGACTCTATGCTTCATTTTCTTCTTCATGTTCAACATTCGAAAAATAGCCGCGAGCCTTGAGCTGCTCGAAGTTGCCGTCGGCTTCCACACGACCATCCTTCAGCACGATGATGCGGTTGCAATGCTGTATGGTACTCAGGCGGTGGGCTATGACGATGCGCGTACATTTCAGCTTGGCCAGATTTTCAGTGACGATATGCTGGCTGATGTTGTCGAGAGCCGACGTGGCCTCGTCAAGGAAGAGTACCTTGGGTTTCCTCACCAATGCACGTGCAATAAGTATACGCTGACGCTGTCCACCCGACACACCTTTGCCATCGACACTGATAGGTGTATCCATGCCCATAGGGAAATTGCGGATGTCACCGTCGAGGGCAGCCATGCGCGCCGCCTCCCAGGCATCTTCATCCGTCAGCAGCGGGTTGTTGAAGAGGATGTTGTCGCGGATGGTTCCCTCAACAAGCTGGCCGTCCTGCATGCAGATGCCAATGCAGTACTGTCTCAGACTGCGCAGGTTGACGTCACTCAAGTCGTACTGGTCGTAGAAGACGGAACCCGCCTGCGCGTGCTCCAAGCCCAGCATCAGTCGCATCAGTGTGCTCTTGCCACAGCCAGAGCTGCCTACCAAAGCCACATAGTCGCCACTGTTGATGCTCAGGTTGAGTCCGTCAAAGAGCAGCGGCATGTCATCGGCATAACGGAACTTCAGTCCGCGTATGTCAATCCTGCCCGTGATATTCTTCACCACTTCGGCTTCACTTTTCGTCTCTATCTTTGCAGCAAATATAGGACCGCAGAGTCGTAATTCCGGGATTAGTCGCGACACCATTTTCGTAATGCCTTGCAATTGGGACACAGCCTTACAGACAATCCCTAATACGGCACAATAGGCGATATAGTCGGAGAGTGTCAAGCCGTAGTACCATGCTGCCGACATCGTCACAATCATAGGCAGGAACTTGAGGCAATAGCTGACACCGGTCACATAGAAGCTGGCCAAAGGCTGGCGACTGCTATATTGCTCTGTCGGTGCGTATGCCTTTGCCCATTGATAGAAAGCACGAAACTCTGAGCCGGTAGTCTTGATCTTCTGGATGCCTGAAAACAAGGCAAACATCATACCTATCAGGTGCGAGCTGCTGGAATTCACGCTTAGCTGCACTTTATTTGTATAGTAGTACTCCATCATGATGGCCACCAACTGTATGATGACAACGATAATGCCGGTGTAGAGCAACGGACCACCATAGACGAAGAACTGTATGAACATGATGGCAGAAAACAGGAACGTTAAGAGGGTTGACAAGAAATTGGCTGTCAGATTGGAACTGACACGCGACAGCGACAACAAGCGGTTGGAAAGGTCGCCAGGGGTAAATTTCTTGGCAAACGTGGCTGGCAGCAGCAATGTGTGCGACATGATACCCATCTGCAATGTATATTCCACCTTATCCTTGATACGCACCACCACCAAGTTGCGGGCTATCTGCACCATCGTCAGTCCCACAGCTGCGCTCAGGAGCAGTGTGGCAATGGGGACAATTTGACTGGCATCGCCCGAAGGGATGACCTCAGAGAAAATCAGCTTGCTCACATAGGGTGTAAACATGGTCAGCAGCGTGACACCCACGCAAGCCAACAAGGTGTAAAGCCAGTCGTACACACACAGACAACTCATGGCATAGCGCATGACGCTCTTTACAGTAATGGCTTCTTCTTCAAATGGGAAGCAAGCTATCAGTGCCTCTTGCTTCAGCAGGTCGGCATTTTTGCTGGCCCTAAGATGCTTGCCTGTCTTCGGGTGAATGAACGTATAGTCCGTAAAACCGGGTGTGAGTACCACAGGGGTATCATCATCGGCCATGAATCCCAGCATATAGCCCGTACAGCGGGTCCACCAACGGTCGCTCAAGGTGATGTAGCGGTAAAAGACGTTGTATTTCTCAAGCAGCGTCTCTATCTGCTCAATGTCCGAAGGCAACTCTACCGACGACTCCATCTGCTTCCATAGCTTCCTGTCCACCAAGGAGCGCAGTATATCCCGCGTCTTGCTCATGGCCTTGCGGTCGCCGTCCATGCGCTGGGCTAACTGTTGGAGGAATATATTCGTCTTCATGGTGTCAGGCGTATTTTAATAGGTTGCGATACAGGCCGTCCATCTGGCTCAGCTCGTCGTGTGTGCCGTGCTGGGTGATGCGTCCGTGTTCAATCACGTAGATCTGGTCACACTGGGCAATGGTCTCCAGTCGGTGGGCAATGGTGATGAAAGTGATACCCATATCATACAGATGCTCCATTACCTTGGCTTCCGTTTTGGGATCCAGTGCCGATGTACCTTCGTCCATCAGCAGGATGGTAGGCTCCTTGGCCAGCGCCGTGGCTATCTCGATACGCTGTCGCTGACCGCCGCTGAAGTTCTTGCCGCGCTCTGCCACAGTTCCCTGATAGGCTCCTGGTCGTTCCATGATCTCATGGTGTATCTGCGCATCCCTGCAGGCCAGCACCATGGCGAAGTCCTCGATCGAGTCATCCCACATCTTTACATTGTCAGCTATGGTGCCTTCGAACAGTGTCACATCCTGGTTGACCACCGAAACGGAGTTGACGAATGTCATGCGGTCGATGGCCTTGCGGGGTTTGCCATCGAACAGCACCTCACCCTCCCAGGGTTCATACAATCCTGACACGAGACTCAGTATGGTGCTCTTACCGCAGCCCGAAGGACCCACCAAAGCGATGCGTTCGCCCGGCTTGATCTTCAGCGAGAAGTGGCTGATGATAGGTGGCAAGTTACGGTCGTAGCCAAAGGTAACGTCGCGCAGTTCTATCTCGCCCGAAAGTTTGGCCACATCGGGCAGGTCATCGTCTTCAGCCAATTTCAGGTCTGCACATTGATCACTGCAGTCGGTCACGTCTTTAACGCGAGATATGGCCGAGTTCATCCTCAAAGCGGTCTGTACGCTGGCAATACCCCTGATGATGGGGTATATAGTCTCGTTGATGAGTCCCTGAGAGGCCAGAATCATACCGGGTGTCATCTCTCCTTGCAGAATCAGCAACGTACCTAAGCACAGTATGACACCATCAGTAACCTGCAATATAAATTCTGGCACAGCGCTCACGTAGATATTGTTGGAGATGGTGGTCACGCGGGCATTCAACGATTGTGAATAGGTTCTTTCCCACTGGGCAAAGAAATGACGCTCGCCGCCCAAGGCCTTGATGGTATCCAGATTACCCATACCCGTCATCGTTACGTTCTGCAGTCGCGACTCGGTCACCTCCAAATCCATGGCGTTCCTCTTCTGTATGTTGGCAGTGCTGCGCATCACGTAAACGAGCAACAGGATGGAGAATATCTCCAGCAGTCCTAACTTCCAGTTGAAGAGCATGACAATATAACAGCAGAGAATGGGCAGGATAAGTATGCTGATGGCTGGCAGGACGTAGTCCATCTGCCTGCTTGTCCTTGAGATGGAAGTATAGCGGGCCACCAGTTCGCCCGGACTGAACTTGCTAAGTAGAGTCATCGGCATTCGTAATACCGTCCACAAATAGTTCGACGAAGTGGTGATATTAATCTTTGCCTGACTCTCACGGCGAAGAACCGACATGCCCACCCAAACCGCCAGCTCAATCACGAACAGCAGGATATACAACATTATCAGCGGTGTAAACCATTCCGGATTCTTGCGTGTGATGATATTGTCGGTATAAACCTGCTGGAACAGTGACGGGAATATGCAGGCAACAGAATCAATGGCAACGATAATCATGCCATTAAGGGCAAATATCATATTGCCCTTCAGGAAATATCTAAAAGCCGCCATCAACGACAATTTAGTTCCCCCACCCCGTGTCTGTCTTGCACTCATTCAAACTTACCTATTAGTCAATATTTCCGTATGCAATGATGACCGCCATACCAGGCTTGAGATGAGGATGAGGCGTAAGTGTGGCTTCCAAGTGTACCACGCCATTCTTCTCCACTACAGGACTGACAGCGGTGATGCGGGCATGATGCCTGTCTTCCAAGAAGGCATACGGAGCCACCGTAATTTCAGTGCCATAATCGAATGGTTGCAGTTCGTTTTCCAGCACATCGAAGCAGACCTTCAAATGCTCGGTATCTACGATGCGGAACAACGTCTCGCCAGGTGCGGCCATCTCATAGAGAGCGGCGTTAAGCTGGGTCACCACGCCCGAAATGGGAGCCTGGATAGTACAATAGCTCAACTGGCGCTCCATCTGCTGAAGGGCAGCCTTTGCAGTGTTATAGCCACTGTTGATACGTGCCATTTCCCGGATATTCTCAGGAGCCTCGTCAAAAGCTCCTCGCTTATAGCCTTGCCCTATCAGTATGTTCTGATACTGGTATTCAGCTCGCTCCAGTTCCGCTCGCCCATTCAGGATTTTATCCTCAACGGCAGTCTTGTCAAGCTGCACTACCACCTGACCTTTCTGTACGCGTTGTCCCATTTCCACACCCAACATAACAATCTGCTCGCTGATGCGACTGGCAACAGCCACGTCCGAAACCGACTCGATAGTGCCTTTGCTGTAAAAGTCCTTACCGATGATCTCCTGGACATCAGTCTTATCAGACTTCGTTGCTTCAGCCAGCATTTCGGTATCACTGGCAGACTCACCACCAATTGCGGCGTTATTCTTCTGTTGGCAGGCCGTCAGCGTCAGGCTCAGCACCACGGATATTGAGGTAACAAAATACTTCCTTTTCATATTTCACATTTTATTTAATACGTTCCTGTTAGTGTTAGCAAATGATAATAGGTGGTCCAATACTTTTCAAGAGCCGACAGATATTGGGTATTGGCCTCATCACGTCGGTTCAGAGCCAGCGTGTAGGTATTGATGTCGCAAAGACCATTGGCATAGTTTTCAGCGTTCAGTTCAAACACTTCGTCGGCCATGGCAACAGCCTGGGTAGTGCTCTCCAACAGCTGATGATAAGTGTTGATGTTGTGTAGGGTAGTAGCGACATCTTCCCTCAACTCACGCTCTGCCTCATCGAGCGCACTCCACTCCCGCTCCACCGTTGCACGGGCGGCAGCATGGCGACTCTTGGCAGCGCCATGATCTATGAGCGGCACACTGATGGTGACGGAACCAAGAGCATACAGTCGCTGGTCGCGATAGGCACGGCCAAGGACAGGATCCACCTGCTGCATACCCACATTGACATCGAGCGACACATTGACGCCTTTCTCCTTTTGCGCCTTCTGCTCCTGATGGCGTGACTCGGTAAGGACGGCTTTCTGGTGCTGATAGGCAGGACTGTTGGCCAAGGCGAGGTCAACGGCCTCGGCGGCTGTCAGTGTGATAACCTTGGGTTCTTGCGGAAACTGCAGGTTCAGGGTTGCCAGACCGTCTTCATCTATTCGCAGGAAAGATGCCAGCTTGGTGCGTGCCTCTTCCTCAGCCGTACGGGCTTCGGCCAATGCGTTGGCGGCATTGACACGCTGCAACTCCAGCGAGCGCAGCTCGGCCATCGTCACCATAAGGATAGCCGATTTCTCGCGGGCGATGGCATAGAGGGTGTCGGTGGTCTGCAGGTTACGCTGATACATCTCGGCCTGACCCTGGGCGCAGACAAGGCGGAAGAAGCGACGGGTCACCTCCTCGGCAATGCTGTTCAAATCATACTGGTACTGCTGGCGGGCCGCTTCCTGCTGCTGGTCTTCAACGGCTTTCTCCCAACGGTAGGGGTTGTAGCCCAGAAGCGTCTGCCGGTAACCAACCAGAATGGGGGTTGCCATGAACTGCCTGGTTGTGGTTGCCTTCGGACTGAAATACTCACTCCAGATGGCCTGTGTGCCGATATAGGCCTCGCCACCCCAGTTGAGCATCTTCTGCGAGAGTGTGACACTGGCAGCGACCGACAGGTTGTCGTAGTTGCGCAGATAGACATAGTCGCGCGATGGGTCGCTGACAATCCTGTAATAGTTCGGAGCCACACGCAGATTGAGTTGCGGCTTTCGCAGTGCCATGAACTCGTCATAACGCGAGATGCTGGACTGGTATTCGTAACGGCTCTGGAAAGCAATAATCGTACTGTCCTGTGCATGGCGGATAGCTTGTTCAAGGCTGAGCTGCTGAGCAAGTACAGTGAATGGCTGACAGCAAGCCGTTAACAATGCCGTGAGCATCACTCGCCAACCTATTGGATATTTGTTTTTCTTATTGGCCATGGTCTTTCTCAATTATCAGTTTGTCTTTCAGTTCTTCATAGGTGCCGTCGGCTTCCACTCGACCATTCTTCAGCATGATAATGCGGTTGCATTGCTGGATAGTGCTCAATCGGTGGGCTATGACGATGCGCGTACATTTCAGCTTGGCAAGGTTTTCAACAACGATGTGCTGGCTGATGTTGTCAAGAGCAGACGTGGCCTCGTCGAGGAAGAGCACCTTGGGTTTTCTTACCAACGCACGCGCTATAAGGATGCGTTGACGCTGTCCACCCGACACACCTTTGCCATCAACACTGATGGGTGTATCCATGCCTAATGGCATCTTTCGAATGTCCCCATCCAAGGCAGCCATGCGTGCTGCTTCCCAAGCATCTTCGTCCGTCAGCAGCGGATTGTTGAAGAGGATGTTGTCGCGGATGGTACCCTCAACAAGCTGACCGTCCTGCATGCAGATACCTATGCAGTAGTGTCTCAGACTGCGCAGGTTGATATCGCTGAGGTCATACTGGTCATAGAATATAGAACCCGCCTGCGCGTGCTCCAAGCCCAGCATCAGTCGCATCAGTGTGCTCTTGCCGCATCCTGAGGTGCCTACCAAAGCCACATAGTCGCCGCTGTTGATGCTCAGGTTGAGTCCGTCGAAGAGTAGCGGCATATCGTCGGCATAGCGGAACTTCAGACCGCGTATGTCAATCTTGCCCGAGATATTCTTCACCACTTCGGCTCCCTCCCTGATTTCTGTCTTTGCATGCATGAACGGACGGCAAAGTTCTATCTCCGGCAGCAAACGTGCCATCAACTTTGTGATATTTTGCAATCGGGCCACAGCAGTGCAAACAATACCTAACACAGCACAATAGGCAATATAGTCGGAGAGTGCCAGATTGTAGTGCCATGCAGCCCACATCGTCACGATCATAGGCAGGGTGGTGAGGCTATAACTGATGCTAGACACATAGAAGCTGGCCAAAGGCTGGCGACTGCTATATGCCTCTGTAGGGGCGTATGCCTTTGCCCATTGATGGAAGGCGCGAAACTCGGCGCCGGTGGTCTTGATCTTCTGGATGCCTGAAAACAGGGAAAACATCATACCAATCAGGCGTGAAGAGCTTCCATTCACATTCTGCTGTACTTTTTTGGTATAGTAGTACTCCATCACGATGGCCACCAACTGCATGATGATAACCATGATGCCGGTATAGAGCAACGGACCGCCATAGATGAAGAACTGGATGAACATGATGGCAGAGAACAGGAAAGTCAAGAAGGTTGACAAGAAATTGGCCGCCAGGTTAGAGCTGACGCGCGACAGCGACAGCAATCGGTTGGAAAGGTCGCCTGGGGTAAACTGCTTGGCAAACGTGATCGGCATTAACAGCAGGCGCGACATAAAGGCCGTTTGCAGTGCATATTCCACCTTGTCCTTTATACGCACCACCACCAGGTTGCGGGCTATCTGTACCATCGTCAGTCCCACTGCAGCACTTAGAAGCAATGTGGCGATGGGAACAAGCTGGCCTATATCGCCCGAAGGAATGACCTCCGAGAAAATCAGTTTGCTCACGTAGGGCGTAAACATCGTCAGCAGGGCAACGCCCACGCAAGCCAGCAGGGTGTAAAGCCAGTCGTACAAACAGAGGCTGTTCATGGCATAGCGTATGATCATCTTGGCGGTCAGTTTTTCTTCAGTCAGTGGGAAACAGGCAATTACAGCCCGTTTCTTCAGCAGGTCTTGGTTTTTGCTGGCCGACAGGGGTTTGCCTGTTTTGGGATGGATGAACGTATAGTCCGTAAACCCGGGCGTGAGGATGACAGGGGTATCATCATCGGCCATGAATCCCAGCATATAGCCCGTACAGCGAGCCCACCAGCCTTCGCTCAGGTTGATGTAGCGGAAAAAGACGTTGTATTTCTCAAGCAGCGTCTCTATCTCTTCAATGTCCGAAGGCAACTCTACCGACGACTCCATCTGCTTCCATAGCTTCCTGTCCACCAAGGAGCGCAGTATATCCCGCGTCTTGCTCATGGCTTTGCGGTCGCCGTCCATGCGCTGGGCTAACTGTTGGAGGAATATATTCGTCTTCATGGTGTCAGGCGTATTTTAATAGGTTGCGATACAGGCCGTCCATCTGGCTCAGCTCGTCGTGTGTGCCGTGCTGGGTGATGCGTCCGTGTTCAATCACGTAGATCTGGTCACACTGGACAATGGTCTCCAGTCGGTGAGCAATGGTAATGAATGTGATGCCCATGTCATACAGATGCTCCATTACCTTGGCTTCCGCTTTGGGATCCAGTGCCGATGTACCTTCGTCCATCAGCAGGATGGTAGGCTCCTTGGCCAGCGCCGTGGCTATCTCGATGCGCTGTCGCTGACCGCCGCTGAAGTTCTTGCCGCGCTCTGCCACAGTTCCCTGATAGGCTCCCGGTCGTTCCATGACCTCATGGTGTATCTGCGCATCCCTGCAGGCCAGCACCATGGCGAAGTCCTCAATCGAATCGTCCCACATCTTCACATTGTCGGCAATGGTGCCCTCGAAGAGCGTCACGTCCTGGTTGACCACCGAGACAGAGTTGACGAATGTCATGCGGTCGATTTTCTTGCGGGGCTTGCCGTCGAACAGCACCTCACCTTCCCAAGGTTCGTACAATCCTGACACGAGACTCAGTATGGTGCTCTTGCCGCAGCCCGAAGGACCCACCAAAGCGATGCGCTCGCCCGGCTTGATCTTCAGCGAGAAGTGGCTGATGATAGGTGGCAAGTTGCGGTCGTAGCCAAAGGTAACGTCGCGCAGCTCTATCTCGCCCGTCAGCTTGGCTTCGTCGGGCAGTTCGTCGTCGGCAGCCAATTTTAGGTCTGCACAATCTTCACCACAGTCTGACACATCCTTGATGCGCTGGATAGAAGAATTAAGGCCCAAGAGGGTCTGTACGCACTCTATGGCCTTGTTGATGGGGAAAATAGAGGTGTTGATCAATCCCTGAGAGGCCAGTATCATACCGGGTGTCATCTCGCCTTGCAGGATCAGCCACGTGCCTAAGCACAATATGGCACCGTTGGTAAATTCAAGCACCAGCACGGGCAAGGCACCTAAGTAAACCGAGATGGTAGTGGTCTTAGCACGGGCGTTCATAGACTGTGCGTAGGCAGTTTCCCACTGGGCATAGAAGTATTGCTCGCCACCCAATGCCTTGATGGTATCCAGATTACCCATGCCCGTCATCGTAACGTTCTGCAGTCGTGCCTCGGTCACCTCCAAATCCATGGCCAGTTTCTTCTGCCTGCTGGCAGTGCTGCGCATCACGTAAACGAGCAACAAGATGGAGAAAATCTCCAGCAGTCCCAGTTTCCAGCTGTAAAGCATGACCAGGTAGCAGCAGACAAAGGGGAAGAAGGCAAAAGCCACGATGGGCATAGAGTGGTCTATCATCTTGATGGCTTTGGGGATGGTGGTATATCGGGCCACCAGCTCGCCCGGGCTGAACTGGCTAAGCAAGGTCATCGGCAGTCGTAGTACTGTCCACAGATAGTTCGACGAAGTGGTGACGCTGATCTTTGCCTGGCTCGCACGGCTTAATAAGGAGAAAGTTATCCAAACTACCAGTTTACCCACGAACAGTATGGAATAAAATATAATCAGCGGGGTAAACCATTCCGGGTTCTTGTGTGTGATGATATTGTCGGTATAAACCTGCTGAAGCAGTGGTGGGAATAATTTACCTGTGGAATTGAGGATATATAGCACAATGCCATTAAGGGCGAATAACTTATTGCCCTTCAGGAAAAACCTAAATGCCTCTATCAACGATAGCTTAGATTCTTTTCCTGATGTCTGCCCTTTGGTCATTCAAGCTTCAGTTTTAGGTTACGGACTTGTGTGCGAGCTGCCTCAAACAAATACTGAAACATACTGAGTCGGCGGGTCTCAGTCAGTACTGAGCAGTAGGTGCCAAAGTCCATGCTAACATTCTCTGGTACACCAAACGACCAGTCGTAGTTCTCAGGGTCGGCAGGATCTCGCTGCAAGTCGATAAGTACCTCATACACCGCATCGCTCTGTTCCGTCAACCGCTTGGCCAAGACATCAGATTTCAGGGTTTGGCTCACTTTATCTACATTGGCAGGATAGCGCACCACCTGGATGATGCGTCCACGAACATAGCCTATCTCATCACGCTTCTCGTTGGATGGCCACACCTGTGCCTCCATGCCAATGCGCAGATCGCGTTGCGCATTATTGTCAGCATAGGCCACCAGCAGGGTGCGCTGCGTCTGTTCGCCTGTGGGACTTTCTTGCATGATACTGATAATGGGTTCATAGGCCTCAAACGGCTCATTATCTACTTTCGAGCTGACAACCATACCGTCAACTGTACTTGTCAGGAAACTGTGACTGTCGTCAACCGATACCAGTGCCACCGCCTGTCCCTTTTTTACGATGTCTCCATCGCGTACCATGATAGAACGCACAATGCCCTTATGGGGCAGGTAGATATCGGTAGTTCCCTGTATGGGGAATACTACTCCCGAATAATAGACTTTGTCGCTAACGGTACCGAGCACACCCCATACAATGAATGCCACCAATAGTACTGATGCTGCCGTAGCCAACAGATAGGTGGGAACGTATGTCACGCGCAGATGATCGCCAATCTGATCAGGAGACTGTAATGTATCCATAGTCATTTTATAGTTTGTTAATATAAGTTGCTAAGATAAGCAAATAACCCCTATCAACAAAGCTATGAAACCTGACTAATTCATATTTTGTAAATTTTGAGACTTTTATTGAAGATTTTGAGAGTCCCCTACTCATTTCAATAATCTAACCAAGGTAAAAAGACAATCCCCGCCACTGATGACGGGGATTGTCTGATAATCGGGGTACATCTTACGCCTTAAAAACTTCCTCGCCGTCCACGATGGTGGCAACGATATTGGCCTGAGCAACTTTCTCGATATCGTCGTGCAGGAAATCACAGTCAAATACCGTCATGTTGGCAATCTTGCCAAACTCGATAGAACCCATGCGATGCTCCTGATGCCACTGACGGGCCACGTTGATGGTCATGGCACGCAGCGACTGCTCACGGGTGATGGCCTCCTTGATATTACGCGGTTGGCATATACCACCCAACATGTACTCTGGAGTCGTGCGCTTTTCTGCCATGTAAATGCTGAACTGGACATTCATCATCGGGGAAACGGGATAGTCGGAATGGAATACCACGTTGGCACCTGCATCATAGAACGACTTGATAGGATAGGCCTGATCTGTAAGTTCCTTACCGACGTAGGCAACTTCCTGCTCGTAAGGACCTCCAGGAATCTTCGCAGTCCACAGCGGAGCCACAGCCGGTACGGAACCGGTTGCTCCCATACGGCGCACATCTTCATCGGTGACGAAGTGCAGATGCGCCAGCACGTTACGCTGATCCAGGTCGCCCGTAATCTTCTCGGCATCCTCAATACAGCCCAGCATGAAATGCGTGGCACCACCACCCTCTGAGTGAACATGAACAGCCATACCCTCCTTGTCGGCCTCAACAATCAGCTGAACCATCTTGTCGTGGTCGTTGAAGCGCTCCACACCGTGATAGCCAGGTTGGTCGGCATAATCCTGATTCTGCCAGCCAGTGTGTGCCTCGGTTACGCCATCGAGGAAGGCCTTGATGCCGACCACGTTGAAGTATTCGCCGCTGTACTTGGCACGGTCAGCAGCCACACGGGCCACCTCAGCCTTCGGGTCAGCCACATTGTCGGGCGACAACAGATAGGCGTAGGTGCGAAGCTTGAGTTTGCCTTCCTTTTCCAATTCATGGTAAGCCCTGACACAATCCTTGTAGAAGATCTCGACACCGGCATCAGCTACACCGGTAAAGCCGCTCTGAAGAGCGAGATCCTGCCATGCGAGCAGGTAGTTCTTGGCATCCTCGAAGGTGGTAGGAAGCTTGGTGATGAGTTCCATCACAGGATTCTCACAGATGTATCCATCGGGATCCCCCTGGGCATCTACGTGCACCATGTCGTAACCCATTCTCTTGGCGTATGCCGCATCAATGCCAGCCCACTGCAGCGCCTTGGTGTTGAGCAGCATGGAATGACCGCCACCCGTCTGCATGATCAGTAGTTTGTCAGGACAGATCTCGTCCAGATATGCCTTAGATACATATTCATCGCTTTCAACCCACCCTGCTGCCAGATAAAACTGTCGATCAGGATTCTGAGCAATGAACTCCTTGATGATTTCGCGGTATTTGACGTAGTCGGTCAAGCCCACCTGCCCCAGGTTCGCCTGTCCGATGGCACGATCGCCAGCAAAATATCCGTGGCAATGGGACTCAAGGAATCCGGGATAGATGTAGTTGTCACCATAATCCAGCACCTGCGCATCCGCGCCTGCGAGCTTCTTTGCCTCTTCTGCACTGCCGATATAGGCAAATACGCCGTTCTTCACTAATGCGGCCTTGGCAAAGGGTCGCTTTTCATCCATCGTGATGATGTTGCCAAGAATAATCGATTTACTCATTTTTCAATAATTTTATGATTGTAGTATTACGCCTATAAAGTTAGCAAAATACCCCCAAAAAAGAATCACAGCCTATAGCCTAAGCTGTGATTTTTGCAGATTTCATTAATTAATTTGCAAATTCTGCAACTATAGGATTGCCTGTCCTTAAATCAAAGCCTTCATCCAGGCTCTCACCGACTGTCCTGTCTTGTGCTTGAATGCATTACTAAAGGTGCTATAACTATAGAAGCCGCTCTCCTGAGCCAACTGCTGGATGGTAAAAGAACGCTGAGCAGCAACAGCTTCACGATAGAGACTGATAAAATGATTGATGCGCAAATCGTTGATATAGGCATTGTAGTTCATGCCCATACTGGAGAAATACTGGCTGAGATAGAAGCGGTTTGTTCCAATGGCTGTTGCGAGCTGTTGTTGGGTCAGGTCGTGCTGCAAGTAGAGCTGTTTGTCAATGCAATGCTGCTGTAACAATATTCCAATGCTGTTACGAGTGGATAAAGGAAGGTTATCATCTTCCGCATCGTTAACGGGAATGCTAAGCTCGCTCAGCGTCTCCACCCGCCACAGGAGATAAACGACAAGTATGATGCCAATCACCTGAATGGCGTATTGGAAAAGCGGACCTTCGCTTACAAACGCATAGAAAACGATTACCAACAGGATGAAGGCCAGTATTACAAAACTTTGCCATACCTCCTTGTGCTCCAGGTCGGCATAATTATCACGCAGCCAATGTCCATATTGTCTCGTCGCGCGAACCATATATATGACTATGCCTACGCTCAACAGCAGCAGATAGACATCTAACATCGGAATAAGATCATAACTTAGGGTGGCAACGCAGAATATCCCTCCTACAACAAACGGTGCTATCATCAAAGCAATAGGCCATAGCGGTCGCCGGCGGTCTTGCAGCATGTTGAGCATGACGATGATGACCAAAGGGAAAACAGTCATGCTGTCAAGCAATCCGCCTACAAGGTCGGTCATCATTATATCTTCACTTGAGGTGAGAAAGAATATCGGCATATACCACAAGTGGCACAAAGCAGCGGCGGCAAAATAGGCTGCAGTCCAGCGGCGCAGGCGCAATGGCGGCGTAACGTCACGGGCAAAGGCATTGCCTTGACGGAATAGCAGGTAACAACTTGCTATCATAGTCATAGCAGTCACTACTGCGTAGAGAATAATAAAGATCGTATTTTCCCGAATCTGATCGTACATGATTGAATGGTATTATTACAGATATAAGACAAAAACCCTTATAGAAAATAAGCAAGATATGCAGGAAGGTATTTTATAGCACCATCTTTAAAGTAATCTTTTGTGTAAACGAGGTAGCGATCGTTGGCTATTCGTGAAGAGAACTTCTTGCAGAACTCATCCATAGATACGTGGGTCTTGTAGGAAGATGATTTAACTTCAACGGGGACGATCTTGGTTCCTCTTGACAGGAGGAAGTCAATTTCATAATTGTGCTTTCCACTTTCAGTTGGCCATGTGTGGTAGAACAATTTGTTGCCAGAGCAAACAAGCATCTGCGCCACAATATTCTCGTAAAGATAGCCAAGGTTGGACGATAGTTTATCGTTAAGAAGTTTGTTGTAAAGAATATTTTCGGTGAAGTCTTTGTCCTTGAATGCAAGCGTAACAAACAGACCGGTATCGCCAACAAACATCTTATACTGGCTCAAGTCTTCGAAGGCAGACATGCCTACATTGGGGTCGTCGCAATGATGCGAGATATTGACTGTCATCGACTTTTCCATTTTAGATATTAACTCAATGAAGTCTTCAGCCTTTGCTCCGGCAATAACGCTGGAGATTTGGTAACGGGAGGCGTTGCTATTAAGTTGGGCTGGGATAGCGGCGAAAATGCGGGCAGCCTTTCCTGAAGGGTCAATTTTATTGAAATCCTCATCGTAGATATTCAGAACAAGGCGCTTGGCATAGTCAACAGCTTCGAAATTGTTTGTGTTTATATAGGCATTAACGGCCTGAGGCATCCCACCAACTAACATATAAAGACGGAAATCGCGTATCAGCTTGCGGTGGGCTTCCTTTAACGGCTGTGGGTGTTCCCACACACTGCGAAGCAGAGGAATGGTAGCGGTATCGCCCAATGCCCAACGAAACTCCTCGTAATCCATCGGATACATGTTGATGCGTTCTTCCTCACTTGGAATCAGAATATTATCTTTGTTTTTGCGGATGGAAATCAGGGAGCCGGTTTCGATATAATCGTAACGATGGTCGCCGACAAACGATTTGATAGCTTGGCGAGCCTTGGGCTGGAACTGCACCTCGTCGAAAATGATGAGCGATCTACGTTCTTTCAGCTGGACGTTATAAATGAGTTGAAGCCTAAGGAAGATGTAGTTGAGGTCGGATACATCGTTGAACAAGTTCAAGACTTCTTGCGAGCATTTGGTGAAGTCGATGAGGATGTAGGAATCATACGCGCGTTTGGCAAACTCTTCAACGATGGTGGATTTGCCGATACGACGTGCACCTTGCACCAATAGGGCAGACTTGCCATTGCTTGTCTCTTTCCATTTCAGTAGACGGTCGTAGATCTTACGTTTGAAAATTCTGTCAGTATCCATAAGCCTAATTTTTGTGCAAATATAATGCTTTTTCCTACTTCCTCAAAATTTATTTGGCCGTTTTCCCCAAAATTCTCAAAATTTATTTGGCCATTTTTCCCAAAATTCTCAAAATTTATTTTTCACATTACCACCTCTAAACCAACAGCAGCACCCATATGGATGCTGCTGAATGATTCAAAAAATCGAACATGATAGTCGCAATAATACCGCACAAGCTACACGCTTGTGTTAGCAGACCCTCTTGGAAGATCCGTTTCCAAGACGCTCTGCCCAAGACATCATCAGGTCCTCGCGCCTTCCGAAGATATCCTTCTGCATGCCGATGGTGTCGTCAAAGACCATCGTCTGGCGGTCGTCAGCCGAGAACTTCTTCCACTCGTATTTGTCGGTGGAGGGGTTGCCCGTGCGAGCGAAGTTAGTCCACATCTCCTTTGAGACGTGGCGGAACTCGCAATCCTCGGTGCTGACGATCTCTCCGCTCCCCATCGGGTCCGGTACGGGATTATCGAACAGGTACGGAATCTCGGCTGAGTGCATTACACCAATATAGGGGGTTGTTACCGGCTTCCTGACGAAGTACATATAGGTGTTGCCGCCGGCGGCAGCGTGCCGGATGGCCATATCGGTGTTGCCCGCGCGGAAATTAATGTCGTTGCAGTACTGCTCCAGCTTCTTCAGTTCGCTTTCGCCAGCCATTGTGGCCATAAATTCATCATACATGGCCTTCTCCTGCTCATTGAGCAGCGCGCGGTCCCTCTTCGCAATCCACCTGAGCGTATCCGCAAAGCCTTCTTCGCCGCCCTCGGACGGAACAAAGTACCGGATCTCGTCCAGGTTGGACCCGATCATCAAATCAATTTTGGCCCGCTTCTCGTCTCCCCACATCCTGTACAGATCCGCCCGGTCCTCGGGCAGCGTCACGCCGTCCAGGAGAGGGAAGTTGGCAAATCCAAGAAGGCTGTTCTTGTCAATCATGCCGGCTTTTAAAGTGGCATCTAAAAGCTGCTCGGTAGTGAGGACCATAAGTTCGTCCATGGTCTGGCAGCCCGTTGCGGTGAGGAAGTTCTGCGTGACGTGGATGCCGTGCTCCATGGTGTCGGTGTATGCGATGTTGGCGCTCTGCGCTATGCATCTTTTGAAAAGTCCCTCGCTTCCTTCGATGAGCGGGAGGAAGGTGACGCTGGCCGATCCTGCCGACTCGCCGAAGATGGTCACGTTATCCGGATTTCCGCCGAAGCCGGCGATGTTTTTCTGTATCCACCTCAGGGCCTCAAGCTGGTCCAGCAGGCCCAGGTTGCCGGCCTCCTTGAAATTCTCTCCGCCGGGAACCCGCTCAAAGTTCATGAAGCCCAGGAAACCCAGCCGGTAGTCGATGGACACAAACAGGGTGTCGGGGCACTGTTTGGCAATGTTGGTGAGGTCGTACAGGGGCGACGCCTGGGATTCAGAGCAGAACCCGCCTCCGTGAATCCACACCATGACCGGCTTCTTGTTGTTGGTGCTGCTGGTATTTCGATATATGTTCATCACCAAGCAGTCCTCACCGAACTCCGCCGTTCCCATAGAGTCGTTCATAGGACCGACAGGAACGTGGCCGGGCTTTGTGGCGTCGTACACGCCGTCATCGTCTGCGGCAGGAAGGGCCTTCTGCCAACGAAGCTTCCCCAGCGGCTGCGTTGCATAGGGGATGCCCTTAAAGATAATCAGTTCATCGGTCTTCTTTCCGACGAAGGTACCGTTGTTGCACTTGACGGCTAACGACTTGTCGTAATTGCCGTCTGTAATCTTTTTGTTCTCATTCATGGTATTATCTCCTATTTCTTATTAATATATACCCAATTGCCACTCACCATTGTACGCAGAACTTTCGCTTCGGCTATGTGCTCGGGATCGCATGATGTTGCAAAGAATTAGCGCCTTAGTTATTGCGCTAAGATAAGAAAAATCATACAAAAAAAATAGCCCTGAATGTTATGCTTTCAAATATTGTAGATTTTGAAACAACTTTTGAAAATTTTGAGACTCGATTTCATTAGTGTCCCATTAAAATTGGGACACTAATGACAAGAAATCACTGAAACATCTGTTTGACAGCTTTGTCTCGAAGATCCTTGAAACGGATGGTCTGAGGGCTGTCGTTCAATATGACATTGTAGGAGTGTGGTACGCCTGTCTCGATGAACGAATCTACTTGTACACCAGCCTTCGATAACTGTTCTACAAAGGCCTTATCCTCGTGAACGAAGAGGTCGAGGGTGCCGACAATAAGAAAAGTACTGGGGAAACCTTTGAGTTGTTCCAGTGTGGCCACCGCCGGGGAGTAATAAATCATCTCGTCGGCAGGAATATCCTGTCCATGCAGCAGAAGGGCCCAGCCCATGACATTCTCATCTTTATGCCATACGAACTCGCCAGTCATATCATCTGGATGGAGGTCTTCAGGACCACCGGTGCGATAGTCGAGCATCGGATAAATAAGCACCGCGCCTTTTACAGGCACGTTGCCCTTGTCTTTGTTCCACAGCGCCATACGGGTAGTTAATCCGCCGCCAGCGCTTTCGCCCATGATGACGATATTGTTACCGTCCACATGCAGCTCATCACCATGTTCATGGACATAGGCCAGACCCGCATAAACCTCATCCAGCTCTATGTGATAAGTGTATGACGGATCGGTAGTCAGCGTATATTCTGGAGAGAACACCGTGGCCTTGAGCCTGTTGGCCATCTCGCGGAAGTCGTTGCCGTACATCGTAGCGTTGCCTGTTAGGTAGCCGCCTCCATGACAATAGTACACGACGGGCGTCTTCTCGTTCGGGCTGACATTATCAGGACGATAGAAATAGATCGTAAGTTTCTGTCCTGCCTTGGGGCTGTCGATGGTGAAGTTCTCGCCCTGATCCTGTTTGATGCTCGAAAATTTAGCCTCTAAATCCTTGTCAAGGAGAATTTCCTTATACTCATCTGCAATGAGGTTGTAACTCTTGGGAAGAGTTGAACTTGGATTGGAATCGTCATCTTTGCTACTGCATGAAAAGAGTGCCGTTGTCGTGCCGCAAATCAGGATGGCGGCCATCATCCACTTTCTCATTATTCTCATATTACATATTTTTAGGTGGTAAATTTGCTAACAAAAATAAGCAAACCCACCTAAAACTAATTGGTCCTATGAGTCTGATGAATCAAGTTTTGAGAATTCTGAAACGGATTTTACAATTCTGAAAGTCCCGAAAGCAATAACAATCTTGCTCATTTCACATTGTTATGCATCCACTCCGTTGCAGTCATTCCCATAATCTGCTTGAAGGCGGCGCTGAAAGTGCTATAACTGCGGAAACCGCTCTGATAAGCCAGTTGCTTGGCTATCATAGGCTGATGGGAAGTTGCTGACTTATGGTAGAGATTGATGAAGTGTTGGATGCGCAGACCATTGATATAGGCATTGTAAGTGATGCCCTGCGTAGCGAAATACCTGCTGAGATAGAGGCGGTTGGTACCAATCAGTTAGGAAAGTTGATTGGCGGTAATGTCGTACTGCAAATAGAGTTGAGCATCCTCGCAATACTTCTTCAACAATGGCCCGATGTTGCTGCGAATGGATAAAGTAGTGACCATTTCTTCTGTTGTATCATTAACGGGAATGCTCAAATCGCTTAACGTTTCCTCTCGCCATAGGAGATAGCAGATTAGTACGACGAGAATCACCTGCATGGCGTATAGGTAAAACGTGCCTTCGTTTACAGACGCATAGGAAACGAACACCAGCAGTATAATGGATAGCACCACAAAACTCTGCCACACCTCCTTGTGCTCCAGGTCGGCATAGTTGTCACGCAACCAACGCCCATACTGTCTTGAAGCGCGTACCATATATATAACTAAGCTAATGCACATCAACAGTAAATAGATATATGCTGCTGGATGAAGGGCATAACTACGGGTAACAATGCTCCACACCATACCGGCGACGACTGGGGCCATCATCACGAAGGCAGGCCAGAGAGGTCGCCTGCGGTCTTGCAGCATGGCAAACAGTACAATGATTGCCAAAGGGAAAAAAGTCATACAGTCAAGCAATCCGCCTACAAAATCGGTCATCATGATATCATCCGCTGAGGTGAGGAAAAATATCGGCATATACCACAGATGATTCAAAGCGATGGAAGCAAAGAACGCAGCAACACAGCGGCGCAAACGTACAGGCGTTTTGATGTTAGCCGCAAAGGAATTGCCATCACGTAACAGCAGATAACAACTGGCAATCATAGCCAAAGTTGTCACTACTGTATAAAGCATTATATAGAGTGTATCTTCCCGAATTTGATCGTACATGACTGAATGTTGTTAATATAACTGCGAAGGTACGAATAATTATCTTTTCAGAAACCATTTCCAGGCTGGAACAACATGTCTTTGATAGTCATAAGGTCAATTTTGAGACAAAGAAAATAACTTTCCTTAAATTTAGGAAATGTTTACGGCATTATTTCCTTAATTTTAGGATAAATTTATTCCCAATAGAGTAGCTTCTGGCTTGGCTTCGTGAATCTCTGTCACAAAGTCGGGAGCAGAACCAACAGCAGCACCCATATGGATGCTGCTGAATGATTCAAAAAATTTGGCGTATTTTGAACTAAAGCATACACAAATTTGGCTGTATCTATTAAAAGTTTCATAATAAAAACTATTTTTCTTACGAAATAGATACATGTTGATATATATACTTTATGATGGTTTTGTAATCGTTCGTATTAGTTAAATATTTAGTTTCATTACTCTCGTGCGGCGACAATATCCATCAGGTAGTGAGGGGTAAAGTACTTGTCCATGAACTGGTAATAGCCCAGCAAGGGGAGCACGGCCTTGTACTGCTCGGCCAGCAGGCCCCGTTCGACGCGCATGTCATCCGGCCCGGCGATGTTCAGGACGTTCGGGTCGTCGGCTGAATAGGCCTTCCATTCCACCTTGTCTGTCGAAGGATTGCCGCAGCGCGCGAAATTGGTCCACATCTGCGGAATGGCCGTAAAGATCTCATCGGGGATGTTCGTGCCGTTGAATTCGCTGCTTGTCCCGATGCCGCGAAGGTTGAACACGAATATGAGCTCCACGGAATGGGCTGCACCCACATCCGCGTTGCTGCCCGGGTACGACCAGTAGTAGCAGAACGTCTTGTTGAACGCGCTCTGCGTGTCCAACTGTTGAAGCATAGGGACCCTGAACATAAGCTCATTCATGAACTCCGTCTCGATAAGTCCCGGCTCCTGGTTCCTGCAGACACGCCAGAATTCCTCATAATACTTCTTGTCCTCTTCCTTCAGGCAGAGGGCAGCATCGCCCACGGCGCGCGAGGCGAATAACTTCTGTTCTTCCAGGGTCAGATTCACGCCTTCGCCCATAAACAGCCGGGCCTCGTCGGCCGTGCTGCCTGCCATGATGGAGATGTGCTTTGCATAGCCTTTCCTGTATAGCTCGATGGGCGCCTCGGGAAGCACCTCTGTTCCGTAGTAGGGGCAGGATGTGAACTGGCCGACCGCTTCATCATACGCCTTCTGGAGCTCCTCTTCGCTCAGCGCCATAATCTCGTCCATGGTCTTGCAGCCGGTGTACTCGAGCAGCGTCTTGGTCTTGCCCTGCGCGGATTCGCAGCTCACCGGGAAGGCCAGTGTGGTGGAGCCGCTCTGGGCGATGACCTTCTGGAAATACTGGTTCGCCTCTTTCATGACCGGCAGAATGGAGACAGAGCCGCCGCCAGCGCTTTGTCCGAAGATGGTCACATTGTCGGGGTCTCCGCCGAAAGCAGCGATATTTTCGTGCACCCACCTGAGTGCCATAGCCTGATCCAGCAGGCCGTTGCAGGGCGCCGTCTTGAAGTTTTCTCCGCCGGGCACTGACGAGAAGTCCATGAAGCCGTACATGTTCAGGCGGTAGTTGATGTTCACCATAATGATGTCACTCTGCGCCTGAACGAGGTTAGCTCCGCTATAGGAGGCCTCAGAGCCCGAGCCTACAACGTATGCTCCGCCGTGTATCCACACCATAACCGGCTTCTTCTCGGTCTTATCGTCGGCGTTAAGCCAGATGTTCAGGTAGAGGCAGTCCTCGGATTCCAGCTTCTGTACGCAATCCTCATATCCGAGTGAGCCGTGAGCGCCCTTTCCGTAGTACTTGGCCTCGAAGATCCGGTCGCTCGCGTCCACGTACTCAGGCGCCTTGAAGCGGCGCTCGCCCACGGGCGCTTTCGCGTAGGGGATGCCTAGCCATGATGCGACCCCGTATTCCTCGGTTCCGACGAAGGTGCCGTTCACGCACTTCACGGCAAGGGTCTTGTCGTAATCTCCCTTGATCTCGCTGTTAAGGTACTCGTACGACTCGAAACGGACCAGATCCTTGAATTCTCTTTTTTGTATTTTGCCACAAAAATATACCTCTGCCGGTTTATTGTAACTGAAACCCTCGTGCTCCGCCGTGAGCAAATCATTGTCGAACACCAGGAAGTCGGCATCCTTGCCTACCGTAATGGAACCCTTGGTGGCCTCGATGCCCAGCTGCTTGGCGCCGTTGATGGTGAAGCCCAACAACATTTCTTCAATGCCCATCCTCTCGTCTGTCGGAGGAAACACCTCATCAACTCTATAGTAATCGGGTAACTTGGTCTTTTCTGTGGTCTGGCGTGTCATGCCGATCTCCATGCCTAAATAGGGATTCCAGCATTCAAAATCCTCAAAGGTGATGTTATCGCTTGACCAAGTAACCAGGGCGCCGCTATCCCAAATCGTCTTGCAGCGGAACTGCTTCTTGGAGCGCTCCTCACCCAGCCATACAGCACTGATAGCAGGGTCATCGGAATGCCACCACGGTGTAAAATTCGCAATGACGCCCAGCTTCGCGAAACGATCCAGATCTGCATCGTCCTGAATCTCCAGATGGGCACAGGTGACCTTCACGTGGAAGTTATCTCCCAACTCTTTTTTAGCTATTTCCACGCCGTCAAGCACCGTGCGGGACGCACGCTCACCAACGGTATGAACGTGCAGGTCCAGATTGGCCTCATTGAGATTCTTCAAAAGCGCTGCAATGCCCTCTGCCGAAAAGGCGGTAGAGCCTGTGGTATGCACATCTACGTAGGGTGTGACCATGGCCGCGGTGTGAATCCTCTGGGTGCCGTCCATGAAAATCTTCATGGTGTGAACCTTCACATGCTCTGTGTTATACTCACGCTGCATGCGCTTCAGCTCCTTCAGAGCCTCCTCTGCATCTCGTTCTGCGTTAACGACAAGACTGCCGTCAACATAAATGGGCAGTTTTCCTTGCTTGTCCAGTTCGCACAGGCGCTTATAGACCTTCTCATGGAAGTTCATATCCCCCGGAAGACCTGCATCAAAGACTGCTGATACTCCGTATTCGACGGAGAAATCAATCCAACGCTGCAGCGCCGCGTCAACCTGCTCATCGGTCAGTTCCATCGAGCTGTCCAAAATGATGGGGATTTCCGTTGCGCCTTCATACATATTTCCGGTCACATGTCCATCCTTACGTACATAATAGGCAAGTCCAGGTATAGGATCCGGTGTGTCGTCGGTAATGCCGTGTTTCTCAAGAATCTTGGAATTTACCCAGATGCTGTGTCCTTCGCCTTCCTGAATTTGCAGTTCGGCATTCGGACAGATAGCGTCCAACTCCTCTTTCACAAAATCCTCTCCTTCTTTCAGGAACTTTTTCTCCAAAAGGAATCTGTAACGCTTTTCGCCGGGATTATCCTTGATATATTTCGCCATAATCTCCAGTGCTTCTTTTTTTCCGTTGGGTTCAAGACGTTCTCCCATAGGTGCGTACTCAAACCCCACTGGGATGGTTATATGGACGTGGCTATCGATGATGCCGGGCATGATGAACTTGCCGCCCAGGTCCGTGACCTCTCCCTCATATTTTGAGAGGCCAGCCTCATCTCCCACATAGACAAACTTGCCATCTTTTACCACCAGCGCGGTGGCCTGCGGATTGTTCTGATCCGAAGTAAAAATCTTCGCATTCTTGATAATCAGGTCGGCTTTCTTCGTCGTGCATGAACCAAAGACCGCAGCTATGCCCAGAATAAGGGCAATAGGAAGTACCCACTGTTTAAAACTTTTCATAATCTATAATTTTTAATTCATTTTTATCTCCGAGATAAACGCACAAAGCTATAGAGGTTTACAGTGCTAAAATAAGTAAATTACCCCAAACAACATAGACCCGAATGCTTGGTGCATTCAGGTTTTGTAAATTTTGAAACAATTATTGAAGATTTTGAAACTATAGTTACAGATGATTCGTTGTTTGTATTTCCTTTTACAGAACTTTTATGATGAAGCCCGCCACAAAATTGAGTTCCTTATTGGCTGGAGATGCTATCAGTTCACCATAAATGGGCAGGGTGAATTTCTTGGTAATGGGAATGTTCTTAACGGCTTTGAGTGAGACTGATTGGAACGCGAAACGCTCAGTCTCGTAATAGTCAGAAGCCCAGGGCACAACCCCCGCTTTGGCCAGACATTCCAGACCGACCAGCAGGAACGGTGCCGAGATTTCAAAATAGGAGCTGAATGCGCGCTTGCCATCGACCTCTTGATAGTCATTGCCAGCAAAGAATGTTTGCCAAGAAACTGCCACCGGTCCGAAATCATACTCAATGGCACCCTCGAAGCTATGCCCAGTTTCCCTGGACCGGTAGAAGAAATAGCGTGTATCGCCTGAATCATTCCAATAGTCAATGATACTCAGCGTGAGGCCACCTGTCGTGTAGGAAAGCGTCAAGTCAATCTCATTACTGGATTTAGTCAATCCGGTGCTGCCCCAAACGGAGAACGCCAGTCCTTTCCAACCCAACGACAACTCAGGTTGTATAGCCGAAGAACCCATGTGTAATCCGCGCCACACATAGGAGCTGACAAATTCAAGGGTAAGGTCAGCCTTCACAGTGCTTTGTGCATGCGCAGTGTTCAAGCCGACCATAATCAGCAATATTGACAAAAGTCTCCGCATTTTCATTCGTTATTATTTATTGCAATCATGTACTCTCTCTTATCTTTCCTTTATCTCGTTATATAGTGCCAGTCCTTTTACTGAGAATGCCGCTGCTAAGTTACGAATAATTTTATACTCTTATGCCTAGAATGAAGTCTAAGCTGGTGGCAACGGAAAATTTATGGCTCTTGCAGCCAACGCCGAAATACATGTTGGCCAGCTTGGGAAAGTAGATTTTTGCCCCAAAACGCTGGTATAAGAAACTATCCTGCTCGGCAACGCCCAGGTGTTTGTAAAGATAGGCACCCACCTGAAGCCAGGCGGTAAAGTTGCCGTAATGTACCTGTTGGACAGCCGATAAGCCCATACTGAGGGGGTGGTAATCGTAGTTCTCCGGATGCAGTTCGGGATGAAGGACGCGTTCGCTCATGGCCACACATTGCTGAAATTCACCAGGAAAAAAGAAGAAGTCCAGACTCATGCCTGATGAAAGTGTGGGAATGTATTGATAGCAGGCACTGGCGCCAAAGGTGTAAGTGGGCCAGGGTCTTGTTTCACCCGTGGCCTCCCATTCCTGCGAGCAGCGGTGAACACCGTATCCCATCCAAACACACCTCTTCCGACTGGCTGTATTTTGTCATTCTTTTTGCTCCGTTACGAAACAAGCCACGAGGCCATAGGTGATGGTAGGACGAATCCAAATCTCTACAAGCAGATAGTCTGTGTACTCATCGATAGGCGCAATGAATATGGCATAGTTATAGAGTGCGGCAATGATCATATCGATGATGCAGATGGCCCATAGGTTGCTCTTGGTGTAGCTCTGCCAGTCCTTGCGGGCATAGAAGAATGTAAGCATGAGGAGCAGCAGCACCGAGAGGGTGAGACATGCCAAGTGGAGTCCGTAGAAGGACAAAGGCGGTGCGAAGAGAATGTCGCGCAGCAGCACCGTCATACCCACACAGAGGGAACACCAGTAGTTGAATTGTTGCGTGGTGATGCGGTAGTTGAAGAAATACATCCAGATCATCACCAGACAGGCGATGTAAAACAGATTAAGCACCAGTTCTGGCCACGACTCGCTCAATCCGAAATGGGTTACAGCATAGAGCATAACACCCACTGACACCATTCCTGCCACTGCAGTGATGCCAATGTCGAAAATCTTAGCACTTTTCTTGAATCTTGTTTCCATAATATTTAATTATTCAATTTGTTTCTCAAAGCTAATCATGTTTCACCAAACAACAAAGCTACAAATACTGTTAGTTTCAGAATTTGCAAATTTTGAAACAATTATTGAATATTTTGAAAGTCACCCTGCTGATTACAATAATCTAGCTCCCAATTTTTACTTATATTTGCAGCATGATAAATACTTACATACATGAAAGCAAAAGTAACACTTGAAAAAATTAACAATGTGGTAGAGCCTAACGAAGAAAGCAAACTCTATCAACTTTATGACGGAATAATGCTGTTAGCCATCATCATTGGTATCATTCCATTAATGTTCCGCACACAAACCATCCTATTCAAGTATTTTGATCTCATATCCTGTCTATGCTTTGTAGTTGACTACATCGTAAGGTGGGCAACATGCGGCATCCGATCTAAAAATAATAGTTGGTTCAACTACCTCATCTACCCTATTACGCCGATGGCTATTATTGACATGCTTTCAATACTACCCACCATCAACCTTATTGCGCCATCCTTCAAATTAGCACGTTTCACCCGTGTGTTTAAACTATTGAGGATCATTAAGTTCACTCACTACTTTGAATCATTGGAGATAATTATCGAGGTGATAAGAAAACAAAAAAGGATATTGCTCACAGTCCTTTCACTGTCCATTTTCTATACGTTATTAACCGCCATGATCATGTTTAATGCAGAAGAAGAGATCAATCCTGTTACTGGAGAATACTTATTTGCCAACTTCTTTGATGCATTCTATTGGGCCGCGTGTACTTTAACCACCGTAGGTTATGGTGATTTGTACCCAATCTCTGAAATTGGAAGGGCCATCAGCATTGTATCTTCTTTTGTGGGAATCGCCATTATAGCGCTGCCTTCGGGTGTCATTACCGCAGGCTTTATGAATGAACTGAAGCGAAGAGCGCTTGAAGAAGAAAAACGAGAAAGAGAAGAAAGAGAGAAAGAGTGGGAAGAAGATGAAGAATATCAATAATGATACTTTTTTTGGAGTGCAACCATAAACATGCTTCCCACGGTGGCTGCCATCAGTTCGGCGAAAACAATAGCACACCAGATGCCGTCAACGCCAAACAGTAATGGCAACAGGAGTACAGCTCCAAGATCAAACACAAACGTACGCAAACCGGATATCAGTGCCGATACCTGCCCGTTGTTCAGAGCGGTAAAGAAGGCTGAGCAGAAAATAGCCATTCCTGTGAACAGGTAGGCGGCAGAGAAAATACGAAACGCGTGTACAGCGTCCGGCAACAGGTTCTCAGCTCCTTGCATAAACATGGCGGAGAATGGGTGGGCAAGTACTTCCGAGAGGACAAACATGGCAATGGATGCAAGTCCGATGAGCCTCAGACTCCTTATTCGCAGACTTTTGAGCTCTCTGTGATTCTGTGCGCCGTAATGATAGCTGAATACCGGTCCTATTCCATTGGAATATCCTACAAATATGGCGTTAAATATCAGGCTGACATACATCAACAGGCCATAAATCACAACGCCATCTTCCCCCGCATATTTAAGCAGCTGTATGTTATAGACTATCGCTACTAAGGAAAAGGCTGCTTCCTCCATAAATTCCGAGGATCCGTTTGTCATGGATTTGACAACCGCCCTGCCATCCCATACAGGCTTTACCAGCGCCAGAAGGCTGTCATTCTTTCGAAGAAAATAGATGAGAGGAAACACACCGCCCACGATTTGGCTCAAGGCTGAAGCCGCCGCCGCACCTGCAAGACCCCATTGAAAGCCGATGATAAAAATAGCATCGAATGCAATGTTGCTAACTCCTGCAAGTACGGTGACAGCCAACCCCAACCTTGGCTTTTCAGCAGTGATGAAAAAAAGCTGGAACTCATACACCCATATCCATGCGGGTAGGGCCAGAATAAAGATCCTTCCGTACAACACGGTGTCTTCAAGGAGTTGTCCTTCGGCACCCAGCATGGTTGTAACCTGGGGCATAAAGATAAAACCCGTCACCATCATCAAAGCACCCAAACAAGAGGATACCAGTACAATCAGGGAAAACAGCCGATTCGCCTTATCCTGATTCTTTTCCCCCATCGTCTTGGCAATCAGTGCGCTACCTCCAACACCGAACATATAGCCTATCGTTCCGAGGATATTCAATACTGGCATGATCAGGTTAACCGCTGCAAATTCCGTCGTTCCCACAAAATTAGCGACAAAAAATCCGTCCGCAATGATGTACAGGGAAGCGAATATGTTCATCACAATAGGTGGTAACGTAAACTGCAACAGTTTACTGTAGGTAAAATGCTCTGATAAATGGATTCGAGATTTCATCTTAGCTCCTTGGGCATTAATTCATTTTCTTACCTTCGAAGTACACCTCTGCCGGCTTGTTGTAGCTGAAGCCCTCTTTCTCTGCTGTAAGCAGGTCATTGTCAAACACCAAGAAGTCGGCATCCTTGCCGGCCTCGATGGAACCCTTTTTGGCCTCGATACCCAGCTGCTTGGCACCGTTGATGGTATAGCCTATAATCATTTCCTCGATGTTCATCCGCTCCTCTGCCGGTGGATTCGGAATTGGGCTTATGCAGTAGGGAGGAACACTGGTCTTCTCCGAAATGGTGCGAGTCATACCAATCTCCATGCCCAGATAAGGACTCCAGGTTGTGAAGTCACCATAGGCCACGTTGTCGCTGGACCAAGCCACCGTAGCGCCAGAGTTCCATACCGTCTTACAGCGGTACATGTGGGTTGCGCGCTTTTCGCCAAGCATCGAGGTCAGTATACCAGGGCCGCCACCATTATGCCACCAGGGGGTGTAATTCGCAAACACGCCCAGCTTCGCGAAACGATCCAAATCTGCGTCGTGCTGCACCTCCAGGTGGGCGCAAGTAACCTTCATGTGGTATTTGTCGCCCAGCTCCTTTTGGGCAAGTTCTACGCCGTCCAGCACCACGCGGGAAGCAGCCTCACCAACGGTGTGCACGTGGAGATCCAGCCCAGCCTCGTTGAGGGCCTTCAGGATTTCGGCCACCTGAGCGGGCTTGAAGGCCGTAGTACCCGTTACGCCAGTATCTACATAAGGCGTAACCTGTGCTGCGGTTTCGATCTTCAAGGTACCGTCCATAAAAATCTTCAACGTATGCACCTTCAGGTGTTCCGAGTTGAACTTGCGGTTGAAACGCTTCACCTCCTCTATGGCCTCGTGCATCTTGCTCGGACGGGTGAGCACATAGCACCCGTCAATGTAGGTGTGCAGCTTGCCCTCCTTATCCAGTCTACACAAAATATCATACATCCGCTCATGGATGGGGTTGTGTTCTGGGAAGCCAGCATCGAAAACAGCGCTTACACCGACATTTTTAGAATATTCTATCCAGCGCGAAATAGATGCGACGATCTGTTCGTCAGTCAGGTCGTTAACTCCGTCAAAGAGGACGGGCCAACTGGCGGTTTCAAATGAGTTGCCGGTCACATGGCCATCCTTGCGAACATAATAAGCCAGTCCCGGTACGGGGTCCGGAGTATCGTCGTAAATACCCATCCTTTTCAGGACCTTGGAGTTCACCCAGTTGCTATGGCATTCGCCTTCCAGGAGGATGAGCTCGGTGTCCGGGCACACGGCATCCAGGTCTTCCTTGGTAATTTCCTCCCCGTTCAGGAAATGGCGCTCCAGCAGGAAGCGGTAGCATTTCTGGCCGGGATGTTCCTTGACATAGGCAGCCATGAACTCCATGGCTCCCTGCTTTCCGTTGGGTTCGAAACGTACGCCCAGGTCAGCGTAGTCAAATGCGACAGGAATGGTCACATGCACATGGCTGTCGATGATGCCCGGCATAATGAACTTTCCGCCTAAGTCAGTAACCGCACCTTCATAGGCTGAAAGGCCAGCCTCATTGCCAACATAGACAAACTTACCATCCTTAACTACCAAAGCGGTTGCCTTGGGATTCTTCTTGTCCGAAGTAAAAATCTTCGCATTCTTAATAATCTGATCTGCTTTCATGGTATTCTCTCCTTAGTTATTAATTAATTAAAACTTATCATACTTGGTCTAAAAATAACCTAGAAATTCACTAAGAACGAAAGACCCAGCGTCAGGTAGTTCATGCTCTTGCGGGTCTTGTACTCTCTGACTTCCACACCCAGACCGTCGGCGTAGTCGCTTGTAGAGGTTATCAGCGCAGTGTCCGTCAGTAAACCGGCACCAGTGGTCATACCCTTCTGCACGAAGTGGAAAGGATCGTACTTAGCCGTAAAAGTCTTGCGGGTGTAATCGTAGTCACAGAAAAGACGCCAAGAGAAATTGGACTTGTAACGATAGGTGAGCGAGAGGCCTGTGCCAAACGAGGTAGATGACTTGGCACCCACGGTAAGGTATTCCCATTCGTCTGTCCATTTGTTACCCGTATTGTTGGGATATTGCAGGTCGTTAAGCGACAAGGTGGGGTCGCCACTGGGCTGCTGCTGACCAGGACGGTTGTCGAGTCCCATCGTGTAACTGATATCTTTCATGTTACCCTCGGCGTAGCCGTCGATGTCCAGCTCCTGTGTGATGGAACGACCGATAAGCGCCTTGGTACCCAAAGAGAAGTGGGTGCCAAGTGGCAGGTTGAAATAAAGGCCCAAACTGCCTGTGAACTCTGTGATATGGTCGCTCTTCACGATGCCATAGCTATTGGTGACAGGAGCATTGGCATTCCAAGCACTCTCCGACTCTGTCTTATAACCCACTTTGTCCAGGAAGGTAAGCGCATTCTGGGTTCTTTCAGCCTCGGTGGTACCAGGCAGGTAGTCACCAGGAAAAGCTGACTGATAGAGGGGCTGCAAGCCCTCCCAAGCATAAAAATCCTCAACGGCCACATAATTGGCAAAGTCACCGAAATCCTTGGCAGACTGTGCCCTTACCCTAAGACGGCCACCCACGCCAACGTATTTATTGAAGAAGTAGGCTCCCTCGGCATCGACCACAGTGGCAGCACGGAATTTGATGCCCACTTTCTGTCCCTGACTCTCAAACTCGAGGTTCTTACCGCCAAGGCCCACACCCATAGAGACGCTGAAGAAAGTAGGCTTTTCATTTTCGAGTATCAAATCGTTGCGCAGCAGTCCCTTCTGTTTGAACAGCAGGTCCATGAGGGCATAGCCTAATTCACCGGACAAAATACCGATGCCGGCACCTGACATGACATCACTGATCCAGTGACGGTTGTTGAGCACACGCATCACACCTGTTGCCGTAGCCACACCATAGCCGGCCACAGACCACCAGGGTGAACGGGTAAGACCATATTCCTTGTGGAGCAAGGTAGCACCGACGAAGGCTGTTGCTGTATGTCCTGAAGGCCATGAATTGGCGGTAGAGCCGTCGGGACGCATCTCCTTGGCCGTATATTTGATGCCATTGACGAAAATGGCCATGACACCATAAGAAGCGGCAGCACTTGCCAGCAAGCGAGGCCAGCTACTGCGACCTTGATAGCCAGCCAGCTTCAAACCAATCACCATGGCAGGGCCGAAGAATTGGGTATAGTCGTCGATGCCTGTCTTGAAGTCTGTCAGCAACTGGGTGTTTTTCTTACCTCCTTGCTCTGCTTTCGCATTGACGCGAAACATTGCCTTGTCACCTTTGATGGCCCAGCCACCCAAGAAGAGTGGTACACCCACGAAGGTCATATCGTCCATGAACTTGTAGGGTTTAACATCTGGATTTGTCTTCAACTTGAAAAGAGAAAAGTCCATCTTCGGACTGGCCGTCGGAGCCACCATGGCTAAGCTAAGAGAGGACGGCTTGGATAGATTGACCGATTCTGTTTTCAATACGGGCTCTTCGAGCAGAGATGACTCCATGGCTCGGAGGCTTTCCGCGTTAGCCTGCATTGTCAGGCCAACTGTCATCAATGTGAGAAAAAATCGAATTTTCATAACATTATTTTTAAGATTAAATATTGCTAAAGTTATTGAGGTTTTCAGTGCTAAAAATAACTAAAAAACCCCATATAACATCAACCTGAATGCACGTGCATTTAGGTTTTGAAAATTTTGAAACAAAAATTGCAGATTTTGAAAGTCGCCCTACTGTTTACTTAGTCGTTTCTCGCATCCAGGATGTTACACTCTGCCCCATGCGCTGCTTGAAAGCAAGACTGAATGTGCTGTAACTACGGTAGCCGCTGTCGATGGCCAGTTGCTGGGCAGTGACCGACTGCTGGGTAGTGATAGCCTCGCGATAGAGTTTCATGAAGTGATTGACACGGAGGTCATTGATATATGCATTGTAAGTAGTGTTGTGACTGGAGAAATACAGGCTGAGGTAGGTACGGTTGGTCCTAACAACTTGAGCCAGCTGTTGTAGGGTCAGGTCGTGCTCTAAGTAAAGCAGTGTGTCCTCGCAGTGCTCTACCAATTGTTGCTCAATATGGGAGGCAACGGCCGATGGCAATGCAGATGCAGAGGTATCGTACTCTTGCGATGTCTCTGGAGCAGGTGGGCAATTCTCTTGTACCTCGGGGATACTGTCCAACTGAGGCAGCGTCTCCACTCGCCACAGCAAAAGGCCGAAAAGCACCAGTTCGACGATATGCAAAAAGAAGATCAGGTTGGTGTCGGTGTCAACGAGTGCATAGAGGATGAATAAGAACAAGCATACAAGCGATACCGCTTGGCTCAGCCATACCTTTTTATTCTCCAAATCGGCATAGTTATCATTCAGCCACCGCCCATATTGTCGCACGGCAAATACCATATATACAGAAAATAGTATATAGAGCGTCAGGATATAAACGGAGGCAATGGACATGAAAGGACCATTGGGATAGAGTATCTGTAATACCCCAAATGCTATGAAAGGTATCATGGCTGCAAAAGCTGGCCATACTGGTCGTTTGCGGTCCTGGAGCATAGCAAGCAATGTGCCGGCGATAGTGATCAGCAGCGTTAGGCAATCCAACACCACAATCACCACATAGCCCACAGACTGGATATCGAAGGAGTAGATATAGAAAAGAAACCACCATATATGACCCAAAAAAGCAATGAGAAAGAAGGCCGCAGCCCAACGGCGCAGTCGTAGTGACGGCGTGACATCAGGTGCAAAGGCGTTGCCCCGGCGCAGCAGCAGGTAAATGGCAGCAATGAGTGGCACCACTCCCGTTATGCCGTAGAGGATGAAAAACAGTATTATATCAGCAGATATTTGTTCGGTAAACATAGATTCAATATTATAATTTCAGACTTCGTTAATTCTAACACATTTGTTTAGAGGTCATGATATTAAGCACCATATCGTCGGTCTTGATCATGGCATCGGCACCGATGCTAGTCAGGTTGTGGATGCTCTTGTCCACACTGTCGTCAACGATACCTTCCGACGAACCGACACACTTGCCCTCCATGGCCAACAGGGCTGAGAGTACAGCGGTGGAAACACCTGAAGTAATCTTCAGCGAACAAGCAGGTTTAGCGCCATCACAGATCATTCCCGTCAGGTTGGCAATCATGTTCTTTACCGAGTAGCAGATGCGCTCATAGTCGCCTCCCATCAGGTAGGTGATGCCACAGCTGCTACCGATGCTGGCTACCACACAACCACAGAGTGCCGACAAGGTTCCGAGCGACTGCTTGATGTAGATGGCTGTCAGGTGACTGAGCATCAGGGCGCGGATAAGCTCTTCCTCCGTGTTCTCGTTCTCCTTGGCATAGACGCAGACGGGGTTGGTGGCACAGATGCCCTGGTTACCACTGCCGCTATTCGACATCACAGGAATCATGGCGCCACCCATACGGGCATCGCAGGCCGAGGCTGTGCGCGCAATGATGTGTGAATAGATGCTGTTGCCAAAGATGCCTTTCGACAAGGGGCGGTCAATGGTCTTGCCCAGGTTGTGACCGTAGTTGCCCTTCAGCGAATCGCGAGCAGCATTCATATTCAAGGTACGGGCTTCCAGGATGAAGTCTATCTCATCGAGGGGAGCCGTAGTGGCAAAGTCGTAAACCAGTCGGAGGTCAAGGGCAGGTTCATCCACCGGAGAAGAGGCAACAGCCTGCAGCTCACCATCATCCACAAAATGGGTGTGACTACCTGCTATGATGGCTGTGGCCTGCTTGTCACCAGCGGTACAGATGACTTCGGCATATAGTTTTTCACTGATATTTTCTTTCTGCTTGATGATGATGGGATGTTCATCTACATATTTCTTGCCTTCTGCCAAGGATGCGGGCGTGAGGTCTTTGAGTACTTCCAACTGATAAGCACTCTTGCCGATGAGGGCTCCGAGGGCGATGGCGATAGGAAGGCCTATCATACCTGTTCCGGGTATGCCCACGCCCATGGCATTCTTTATAATGTTGGCACTCAGCAATGCCTCTATTCGTTCAGGACGGCAGCCCAATCTCTCAGTGGCCCGTGCCGTACACAAGGCCACACACATGGGTTCCGTACAACCGATGGCAGGCACCACCTCCTGATGTACCAGGGCTATAATGCGTTCGCGCAGTTCTTTGTTCACCATGACTTATACCTTATAAGCTATCGTTAATGACGTGCTAAGTTACTACATTTTTATGACAATAGCACACAAATCGGTAAAAATACACTATCTTTGTTCCCACTATGATTTATCCGCAGAACTTTGAACAGAAGATTGGCTTCGACCAGATACGCCAGTTGCTGAAGGGCAGATGCCTCAGTACACTGGGCGAGGAACGTGTTGACAACATGGCGTTCGGAACGCGTTATGCCGATATCAATCAACAACTTGACCTCACTTGTGAACTGCTGTCTATCCTACAGGGCGATGATGATTTCCCTGCCCAGTTTTTCTTTGATGTGAGGCCGGCACTGAAGCGTGTGAAGGTGGAAGGACTGTTTCTGGAGGAGCAGGAGTTGTTTGACCTCCGCCGTTCGTTGGAGACCATCAACGACATTGTGAAGTTCCTTAAGGCTGAGGGGGCTGAGGAGGAAGGTTTTGAACCTCCCTACCCTAACCTGTATCAGTTGGCTGGCAATATATTGGTATTTCCCAAGTTGATCAGTCGCATCAACAGCATACTCAATCCCTACGGACAGATAAAAGACAGCGCTTCACCCGAACTGGCTCGTATCCGCAAGGACCATGCCGGTACGCTGAACAGCATATCCCGCATCTTGGCTGGTATCTTACGAAATGCCCAGAGCGAAGGATGGGTGGAAAAGGATGTGGCACCAACCATGCGTGACGGTCGCTTGGTGATACCTGTGGCACCTGCCATGAAGCGCAAGGTAAGGGGCATCGTGCATGATGAATCGGCCAGTGGGAAGACGGTATTCATCGAGCCAGAGGCTGTGGTGGAGGCGAACAACCGCGTGAGGGAGCTGGAGATGGAGGAGCGTCACGAGATCATACGCATACTGATGGCGTTTACTGACGAGTTGCGTCCGCAAATACCCGACATACTGCAATCATACGAGTTCTTGGCGGAGATAGATTTCATCCGTGCCAAGGCATTGTTTGCCCAACAGACAAGGGCCATCAAGCCTGTCTTTGAGAACAAGCAATGGATGGATTGGGGAGCTGCCGTGCACCCACTGCTTCAGATTTCTTTGGCCAAGCACAACAAGAAAGTGGTGCCACTGGATATTGAGTTGACAAAGGAGCGTCGCATCCTACTTATCTCAGGACCTAATGCCGGTGGTAAGTCGGTGTGCCTCAAGACAGTGGGCTTGCTGCAATATATGTTGCAATGCGGCATGCTGATTCCGTTGCACGAAGGCAGTCATGCGGGTTTATTCAACAGCATCTTTATCGATATAGGCGACGAGCAGAGCATTGAGGACGACCTGAGTACTTACTCATCTCATTTGCTGAACATGAAAAACATGATGAAGCAGTGCAACAGCAAGAGTCTGATTTTGATTGATGAGTTCGGCGGTGGCACCGAACCGCAGATTGGTGGCGCTATAGCCGAAGCCGTACTAAAGCGGTTCAACGAGAAAGGCACGTTTGGCGTCATCACCACGCACTACCAAAACCTGAAGCATTTTGCCGATGCCCACGAGGGGATTGTGAATGGAGCGATGCTTTACGACCGCCACCTGATGCAACCGCTCTTCTTATTGCAAATAGGTATGCCGGGCAGTTCGTTTGCAGTGGAGATAGCGCGTAAGATTGGCTTACCAGAGGAAGTGATAGCCGATGCTTCGGCCATTGTGGGCAGCGACTATATCAACTCGGATAAATACTTGCAGGATATTGTGCGCGACAAGCGTTACTGGCAGAACAAACGCCAGAACATCCATCAGCGTGAGAAGGTGATGGAGGAAACCATTGCCCGCTACGAGCGCGAGTTGCAAGAGCTGCATCAGGAACGAAAAGACATTCTCCGTACCGCCAAGAGTGAGGCCGAACAATTGGTGCAGGAGGCCAATGCCCGCATAGAAGGTACCATCAAAGGCATCAAGGAAGCACAGGCCGAGAAGGAGGAAACGAAGAAGATCCGTCAGGAGTTGGCAGATTTCCGCAAGCAACTGCAAGAGAAAGAGGCCCAAGAAAAGGAGGACAAGATAGCGCGCAAGATGGATAAACTGCGTGAGCGACAGCAACGTAAAAAGGACAAGAAGACCGAGAAGGGCAAAACGCCTGTCCTGTCGCCTGAGGAGCAAGCGGCCCTACAGGCCCAACGTGAGTCTGAGCAACTGGCTTTGTTGGTGGAAGGGGCTACTGTGAAGCTGAAAGGTCAGAATACGGTAGGTACCATCATGGAAATTCATGGCAAGGATGCTACCGTTGCCTTTGGCAGTATCAAGACCACCGTGAAACTAAACAGGCTGGAGCCAGCAAAAGCGCCTTCAAAACAACCTGACATCACGCAGAAAGCTACTTATCTGAGTGAGCAGACGCAAGACTCGATGCACGACCGCAAACTGAACTTCAAGCAAGATATCGATGTGCGTGGCATGAGGGGCGATGAGGCCATACAGGCAGTGACTTACTTCATTGATGATGCTATACTGGTAGGCGTTTCGCGTGTGAGGATTCTGCATGGCACGGGCACGGGCATCCTGCGTACCTTAATCCGTCAGTACTTGCAGAGTGTGGCTGGTGTGAAAGGTTTCCACGACGAACATGTTCAGTTTGGGGGCGCCGGCATAACTGTAGTAGATCTTGATTGAATATTTTGATGTATAAAACTGTCTGAGTTTCTATACGCTGCAGAAACATATGCCAGTTTTATTCATCAAAATGAAAAGATGGCTATTGTTCAGATAATAATTATTTGTTTTGCTCTGCTTCCGGCTCAGTTTCTGGCTCATAGTCGTCCATCAGGTCAGCCTTGTCGATAGAGAGCGTGCCATTGGGCAATACCAACACATGGAAAGGCACATAGAGATCGCTCTCCGGATAACTTACGCTGGCAGCAAACATCAATCCATCGTCGGTTACCTTATCGAAGACTAAACCTTCGAGGATGGAGTGTTGCAGGAAATCAGCTTCGAGATAAGAGGCAAAAGTATTCTTGTTAAAGATCTTATTGGCAAACAATCTGCCACCAGTCGATACCTCCAAGGTGATGGTGTTGTCGTAATACTTCACTCCCTGCACATCGGTCACGATAGGCAAAGTACTATCTGCCCTGCGTACCACCTTCATGTCGTAAGTCCTACCTTTGAAGTCGGCCTGCGAAGAAGCACTGATGGTTTGCAATTGATGAATCTCAGTGCTGACTACTTCTTCCTGAATAGACTCCACCACATAATTGTCGGGGTCTTTCTGCTTGGATCGGTTGTTGCACGAAACCAACGTTAGTAAGGATAAGCACAAAATTATATAGATTGACTTTTTCATCGTTTCCAGATTTTAAATCACTGCACAAAGGTACAACAAACTTGCGTAATTTCAAAACTTACACTAATTTTGCAGCAATTATGGCAACGGAAAGTGAAATATTCAACCGAGCAGAGTTGCTGTTGGGCAGTGAGGCCATGGAGCGTATTGCCTCTACCAAGGTACTGGTGATGGGCGTCGGGGGCGTGGGCAGCTGGTGCGCCGAATGCCTCATACGTACAGGCATCAGGCACCTTACCATTGTAGATGCCGATGTGGTACAAGCATCCAACATCAACCGCCAACTGATGGCAACCACCCAGACCGTTGGAGCCGTCAAGGTGGAGGCATTGAAGGAGCGGTTGCTGCAAATCAATCCGCAAGCCGACATCACTGCTATCCAGATGATGTATAACGTAGAGACGGCCAATAGCATCCACCTGGATGATTACGATTATGTGGTGGATGCCATCGATAGTGTGAAAGACAAAGCATTGTTGATATTACAAACCACCGCCTCGAAAGCCAAACTATTCTCTTCTATGGGAGCGGCTTTGAAGTTGGACCCAACGAAGATTTCGGTAGCTGAGTTCTGGAAAGTAAAGGGCGATGCGTTGGCAAAAGCTTTACGCAACTGGTTTAAGAAAAGCGGTCAGTTTCCGACAAGCAAGTTCAAATGCGTATATAGTGAGGAACGATTGCCCTATAAGAACGAAGGGAAAGGCTCGATAGCACAGGTAACGGCGGTATTTGGCTTCACGTTGGCAAGCTTGATAATTAACGACATAATAAACAACTAAGATATGAAGAAGTTTTTATTTGAAGGCATTTGCCTAGTATTGGCACTTACCTCATGCAATGGAAAAGGTAAAGAGAATGGTAACGGTTATTTGATTAACGGCGAGATATCCGACATCAAGAGTGGTATGGTATATCTGAAGGAGTATCAGGACAAGAACTTCACCTTGGTGGATTCTGCTGAAGTAAGCGACGGAAAGTTTGAGTTTCGTGGCTTTGCATTGCAGACATTGGCATACGGTCTGACCACTGATAAGGATAGTAACAATCCGTTGGTATTCTTCCTCGGCAACGAAAACCTGAATATCAAGATGAGCGAGGAAAAGAAGACACTTGACATTGAAGGTTCTCCCATCAATACGCTCTATCAGGAGACCGTAGGGAAAGTGGGCAAGGAAGGCTTCGACATCAACGAGTTTACTGCTGCCAACCCTGCTTCTGCCCTCGCACCTTATTATATTATGCGTAACCTGGCATGGGGACTCGACCTGGGACAACTTCAAACCCTGCGTGGCAAGTTGGACGCATCGCTGGATGGCAACAAATACGTGAAGCAGTTGGAAGAGCTGATAGCCAGGAAAGAGGCCGTGCAAGTGGGAAAGATTGCGCCCGACTTCACCTTGCCAGACCCTGACGGAAAACCTATAAGTCTGAAAGATTTCCGTGGCAAATATGTGTTAGTAAGCTTCTGGGCAGGATGGTGCCCCGACTGCCGTCGTGAGAACCCATTTATTGTTGAGGCATACAACAAGTACAAGGACAAGAACTTCACCGTACTGGGTGTGTCTATCGACCGCAACCGTGAGACGTGGCTCAATACGGTTGAGCAACAGGGACTGGTATGGACACAGGTATCCGACCTGAAATATTGGCAAAGCGATGTGATTGAGTTGTACGCTATCCGTTGGGTACCTACTGGCATTCTGCTGGATCCTGATGGCAAGATACTAAACATCAGCCTTAACGAAGATGAGCTGGTCAAGAACTTAGCCAGTGTTTTTGAATAAAATGACTCTTTGTCATTAATTCTACCGCTTTTTCTATCATCAGCTGACAATTTTACGGAAAATACTTCTATCCATTGACAAATTGTCATAACTTTCCACTTGGCATGCAGCTTGCACTAAGATAGGTGCAAGCCGAAGCGAAAGCAGAGGCGAGTGGATGTAAAACAATAAAAAACTAAAATAAAAATGGAGGTATTTACTATGTTACCAGCAATGTTTAGAAACACTTGGTTTCCTACAGTATTCGATGATTTTGATTTCACACCTCGTGCCAACACAACCGCACCGGCAGTAAACGTAATGGAAAACGAATCGGCCTACACCATGGAAGTAGCCGCTCCTGGCATTAAGAAGGAGTTTTGTCGTGTTAACATTAATGAAGATGGCAACCTGAGCGTGGCTATCGAGAACAAATGGGAGCACAAAGAAGAGGACAAGCAACAGAAGCAGCACTACCTGCGTCGTGAGTTCTCATACAGCAACTACCAGCAGAATTACACCCTGCCAGAGGATGTGGATAAAGAGCATATCTCTGCTAAGGTGGAGAACGGTGTCCTCACTGTGGTTCTGCCTAAGTTCAAGAAGGAAGAAGTAAAGAACGCTCGTACAATTGAGATTTCATAACCTCACAAACACGATAGCGATAAAAAGGCTGCACCCAATAGTGCAGCCTTTTCTTTTGTCTTTATCCCTCGATTTCTGACAACTCCAACCAACGGAAGGATTTCTCGTCCAACTCCGCTTCTAACAAAGGCAGGCGTTTGGATTTCTCTGTGAGCGCATCCACCGACAGGGTGCCACTGCACAGATCGGCTTCCAACTGCTTCTTCTCAGCTTCCAATGCCTCTATCTCCTGCCCTAACTGTTCAAATTCGCGCTTCTCCTTGAACGATAGGCGCCGTTTGTCGTTCTGTCGGGGGCGTTCAGCTTTTTGTATTACGGGCTGAACAGCCTTTACTTGCTCACGGTCGTGTCGTTCCTTTTCCTCTTTCCAGGCTCGGTACTGGGTATAATTGCCTGGGAAGTCGCGTATATCGCCTTGTCCGTTGAACACCAGTATATGATCCACCACCTTATCCATGAAATAGCGGTCGTGACTCACCACTATCACGCAACCGCCAAAGCCTTTCAAGTATTCTTCCAAAACTTGCAGGGTCATAATGTCAAGGTCGTTGGTAGGCTCATCCAGTATCAGGAAATTGGGATTGCGCATGAGCACCGTGCACAGATAAAGTCTGCGGCGCTCACCGCCACTTAGCTTATAGATGAAGTTATGCTGTGTCTCTGGCGAGAACAAGAAGTATTGCAGGAATTGTGATACACCCAGTCGCTTACCATTGCCCAAATCCACTACCTCGGCGATATCACGGACGGCATCAATCACCTTCATCTGTTCGTCGAATTGCATGCCCTCCTGCGAATAATAACCAAAACGTACGGTAGAGCCAATCTCCAACGTACCACCATCCAGCGGCAGTTCACCCAGCAAGATCTTCAGGAACGACGACTTACCCGTGCCATTATTACCCACGATGCCCATCTTCTCATAGCGCGAGAAGATATAGGAAAAATCTTCCAGGATCTTCACGTCACCGAACGACTTATAGAGGTGGTCGGCTTCAAATATCTTGTTGCCGATATAGGCAGACTTCACATTGAGCTGCACCTTGTTGTCATAGATGCGTTGCTTCGCCACCTTCTCCAGTTCATAGAAGGCTTCTTCGCGATAGCGTGCCTTGTGTCCACGAGCCTGGGGCATGCGACGCATCCAATCCAACTCAGTACGATACAGGTTGTTGGCACGTTCAATCTCCACCGCCTTGGCATCCATCCGTTCCTGTCTCTTCTCCAAGTAATAGGCATAGTTGCCATCATACTGGTAAAGTGATTCGGCATCCAATTCCATAATTTGGTTACATACCCGATCCAGGAAATAGCGGTCGTGTGTCACCATGAGCAATGTCATGTTGCTGCGTCGCAGGAAATCCTCCAACCACTCCACCATATCTAAGTCGAGGTGGTTGGTGGGCTCATCCAATATCAACAGTTCTGGATCATTGATGAGGGCATTGACCAGGGCGATGCGTTTTATCTGTCCGCCTGAAAGCTCAGACACCCGTTGTTGCAGGTCAGTAACCTTCAGTTTAGTCAACATCTGCTTGGCAGCCAGTTCATAATCCTTATGGGGATCCAGCTGACAACTGCCATGTTGCAGACAAGCCTCCAAAACAGTAAGATGAGAGGGATATTGAGGCGTCTGTGGCAGATAGCCCACACGCAAGTCACGACGGAAAGTAATCTTTCCATCATCGTACGGTTCCTCACCAGCCAAAATATTCAATAAGGTGGATTTGCCTGTGCCATTCTTGGCAATAAGTCCTACATGCTGCCCCTCCGCTAAGCCAAAGCTGATGTCGTGGAATAACACCAGCACGCCAAACGACTTCGTAAGGCCTTCTACCTGCAGGATGGGATTAGGAGTAACGGCCATCAGAGCATGTGAGCGTAGGTATCAGCCAAATTGACTGCTTCCCCATTTTTAACCTTACTCCACACCAGCTTCATGGGGTCGATGGTTTTACCATCTTTCGAATTCACCAGTACGGGCACTTCACGGGAACCATCAATCAATGTCATCCATTCGATGCCATCTACTTCGTTGACGAGAATGACACAAAGTGTGATGCCCAAGGCTACCCAGGCATCCCGCTTGCGTGGGTTCAGCGAACCATTATCAATGATGCGTTGCATATTTTGGATGTCGCTTTCCTCGCCACGGAAATCTCTCTTAAGTTGTTTCTTAATTTCCGACTGCACCCAGTCGTAAGCCTCATCTATCTGGTAGATTTCCATGAGACGTACAGGAATGGTTTCAGCATGGTATTTCACGCCTGGATAGCGCAACTCCAAAGATGCGATGACCTCTTGCGCCTTACGGATGGATGCATTCTTGGGCGTAGCGAACGATACTTCAAAAGCCACATCCCCTATGCCCGTCACCCATTGATGGTTTTCGTATGCCTCACCATCTTCGGTAAACACTTCACAGCTATAGGCACATGGCAGGTTGCCCACGATGACAGCCTGGGCACGTCGGCTTCGTTTCAACTCTTCACTCACCGTCTCTTGTCCGTAGTCAGCATGATCACCACGGAAAGCCGAAATACGGAAATTACCATCCCAATCGTCTGGATTATAAAAGAGAAACGACTCTTCCCCTCCCTCGAACTCATGCCAATCTGCCGGATAGGTCATGGCGAACCATGCACCTGGAGCTATAAATTTCTTACCATTAACCATAGTTGATGTATTTTGGGAGTAAAGATAGTGCAAGTAGAAGACTCTGCCAAATAATAGTTATGCTTTTTGCAACAAGATAAAGCCATCTTGATGCAACTTAGAGATATACATGGCGAGACGTTGTGGGAAATGCTCCTCGTCGGGATGTTGCATCGCCACCTCATGTATCACCTCTTCGGTAGTACGTTTGCCATCTATCAGTTGCCACACCTCAGTACCGAATGACTCCAAAGGAACATGTATCTGTGGAGAGTACCAACGAGCAAAGAGCTTAGCCAACCACGCCTTTGGGAATCGTTCATAGACCAGCACCAGACATCCATCATCAGCTTTCTCGGTCCATACATGAGGGGCATGAACGGGAATCGTATCCAACAAACTTATTTTATTCATTGAGAATTGAGAATTACGGCTTTCGTTAACGATTTAACTTAGGAACTATTCCTTTATGTTTGGCTTCTCCAAGCCGTAGTTCATCTTCTTGTCCAGATACAGCATAGCTACCGCTACCAGTACGCCAGCCAAACCCGTACAAGCAAAGATTTGCATGCCGGAGGTGTAGGTAGGATCCGTTTCATTGGCCTTGCCCACAAACATCGGGATGATGGCACGACCAAAGTTCTGGATAAAGAATATCAGTGAGTAGGCGGTGCCCAAACATTTCATCGGCATAATCTTAGGTACAATGGGCCACAAAGCAGCTGGTGTCAGTGAGAAGCCAATGCTCAAAAGTACCATCATACAGATAGCAAAAGCACTGGCATGTATCGGCAAAGAGAAACCGAAATGTACCAAAGTCAACAAACCGGTACCGATGATGATGAGTGTTACGCCACGACCATATTTATCATAAATAGAACCGAAGAGCGGTGTCATCAGGATGGTACCAAACGGTACGATCGAAGTAAAGAAACCTGCTATATCTGGCGCTACGGCATATTTATCAATCATCAAACGGGTAGCAAACTTCAGGAACGGACTCACAGCTGAATAGAACAGCACCACAAAAAGGGTGATCAGCCAAAAGCCCGGACTCTTCAAGATCAATCCTATGTCACGAAGGTGGAATTGCTCATCATCGTTGACCGCCAAACGGTGTCCGTTAATCCGCTGCTCGTCCTTATCCAAACGGATATCAAGGATGCAGAACACAAAGAAGGATACCAAACCAATCAGAAGACAGATCAAGCCTACGAGCAAAGGAGTGGAAAGGGTAAAATACCGGGCAAGTGGCGCACTGACACTCAAAGCTGCTGCCGTACCCAAACGGGCCATCGCCAATTGGATGCCCATCGCCAACGCCAGTTCATGTCCTGTAAACCAACGTACCATGGCCTTGCTGACCGTAATGCCAGTCATCTCATAGCCCACACCAAAAATGGCAAAACCCAGACTGGCTATGGCAGCCGACAAAGGAAGATGCACATCCCAGAACAAAACATTGAAGTTGAATGTCTCTCCTGCCAGCGGTGCCGTCACAGCATAATACTTGACACCTACGCCTATCAACATCAACGAACAAGATAGCACTCCGGTAAAGCGCACTCCCATCTTGTCCAGTATGAGTCCGCTGAAGAACAGCATCAGCAGGAACACATTGATAAAGCCTCCCGAACCGGAGAAGAAACCATAGTCTGTGCTTGTCCAACCCAGACCACCCTCCTCTACCGGCAATTCAAGGAGTGTTTCCAAGGGCGACATAATGTCATTCAGGAAATAACCCATCATCATAGCAGTGGCCACGATGACCAGTACTATCCAGCGCACGAGTGGCGAGTCGTTGATTTTCTTTCTCAGTTCGTCCATAATAGGTATCAGATACTAAAATTAGGAGTTAAAGAATGGAACATCCATCTCTAACTCCTAACTATATATGCTAAATAAATATCATTTAATGTTAGGTTCTTCCAAACCCAGGCCTTTCTTCTTATCCACAGCCTTGAGCACCAAACCTAAGATCAATGCAGCTACACCCAGGCATGCCAGCATCACCAACGGCCAGGTATAGTCAAATTGTGTTGGGTCGGTCACACCAGGATTGGTATTGTCGAGCACCTTGCCAATCAGCAATGGGAAGAGCCACAAACCGATGTTCTGAATCCAGAAGATCAGCGCGTATGCCGAACCAATGATCTTTGGCTCAACCAACTTAGGCACACTTGGCCACAAGGATGCAGGTACCAATGAGAATGAAGCACCCAGCACCAAGATGGTAAGGTATGCTACGATGATACCGCCCACCATATTGCCCTTAAAGCCTGGCAGGATGAAGGCAAATGTCAGGTGGCAGAAAATCAACAGCAATGAGCCCAACACCAACATAGAAGCAGCTTTACCCTTATGGTCAACATAGCTACCCAGGATAGGAGTGATACCCACAGCCAATAATGGAAACACAGCAAATACAGACTCTGCACTCTGACGCATGTAACCCATGTAGCAATAAACCACCAAAGCCACGATAGCCAGTACCAGCAAACCGTATTTCTTTGCTTTGTCCTTCATGAAGTTACTGCTGAACGATGCAGCAGCCACCACCAGCATGATAACATACTGCACAATCGTTACGCTACTGTCAGCCCAGAAAGAATTAGGGTCAACCTCTGTGAAATCAAGGTTGCACTGCAGCATGTTCACCGCATATTTCTGGAAGGGGAAGATGGCACTGTAGTACAGCACGCAAAGCAAAGATACCAACCAGAAACCTGTACTTGTCAGGATCTGTCCAATGTCACTTACCTTGAATGGATCATCTTTCTCTTCTGCCTCACCTGTCTGTGCATCCAACTTCTTGTCCATGAAGAAGTAAACCACTAACATGATCAAGCCGATTGCCAGCAGTACCACACCAAAAGCCACAGAACGGCTCACGCTGATGTTACCGCCTAACTTGGCAAAGAACGGTGAGAAAATCATACAGGTGGCTACACCTAAACGAGCCAAAGCCATCTCACTACCCATCGCCAAGGCCATCTCACGGCCCTTGAACCACTTCACGATACCACGGCTAACCGTAATACCCGCCATTTCGCAACCGCAACCGAAAATCATGAAACCACATGCTGCGAACTTTGCCGATGCAGGCATACCCTCATAGAAAGGAGATACACCCAACTCATCAAAGATTGGGATATAATTCAGGTTATTGGTAAACCAGGTTTCCAAGCCGCTACCCATGAATGACTCAGTAACAGCATACCACTTGATAATCGCACCAAAAAGCATCACCGCACCAGAGAGCAACGCGGTAAAGCGCACGCCCATCTTGTCAAGGATGATGCCGGCAAAGATTAAGAAGAATACAAATACATTGAGGAATACCTCACTGCCCTGCATGGTACCAAACGCTGTTGAGTCCCAACCACGTGTCTCCTGCATCAAATCTTTGATGGGAGACAGGATATCCATGAAGATATAGGCAAAGAACATGCCCATTGCTAAAAGCAAAAGGGCAGTCCATCGCATACCTGCGGAATCACGCAGGGTTTGTTGAATCTTGTCTGTTGTCATGACAATACTTTTTCTTCAGAGATATCAGTTAGCAGGGGTCTCTGCAGGAGCCTCTGCAGGAGTCTCGGTAGCAGGAGCGTTGGTACCAACTGGCATGTTGTAAGGGTTGGTATTGGCGTTTTTCTGAGCCTGCTCCATGATAGCATCCTGACTGCTTGAGTTAGCAGATGGCAAAGAATAAGCAGATGCCACACTGCAGATCACCATGATGGCAGCCAATGTCCAAGTAGCTTTCTCGAGGAAATCGGTGGTCTTGCGAACACCCATGATAGCGTTTGATGATGAAAAACCAGAGGCCAAACCGCCACCTTTAGAATTTTGAATCAACACAATGCCGCACATCAGGATAGATGCTACCAGCATTAAAATAATAATCAGTAAATACATCTTTTAATTATGATTTTGTTTTCTCATTAATAACTAATTTTTCCAAAAATCGAATTTGGTCTGCAAAGTAAATACTTTTTTTTGGATATTTCAAGTTTAATTTTCTAATTATTTCCAAAGCCTTGCCATATCGGCGCTGTTTGATATAGATTTTGGCCAAAGTCTCGGTAAAATAGCTATCGTCAAGCTCTTCTGCTTCCGACTCCACCGTTTCTTCATTACCGATATTGTCATCCGTCAGCACATACTCTTGAGTCAAGGGCGACAGGTCCAGTTCATCGTTGACCGTCTGGTCGTCGGGTACTTCTGCCAAGAAAGAATTGATAAGTGAGAGCGTACGGTTTTCATTGGGTTCTTCCTTCTGCTCAGGCGCCAATGTCATTGTACCTTTGGCAGGTTTTACAGCCAGCTTGTCTCCCTCGATGAGATAATACAACTTGCTACGATCAGCCACAAACAAGGCAGACTTGCGGAGCTCTGGTCCGAAAGTCTCGTCATGTAGCAGATAAAGGTTCTTTAAGTACAGCAACCGAAGCGTCTGGGAACAGGGATACCGAGCCACCATCGTACGCAGTTCGTACAGCGTACTTGTATTCAGCAACTCAGGCTGCTTTATCCATCGTATGATATCACTGGTCGTCATCTTACCAATTGGCCACTGTTGAGTTAAATATCTGTTCGGAAATATCCTTCACCATCACTTCTATCAGCTGATCCTGCACAGCTGTTAGCAACTGAGTTGCATCATAGGTCTGAAAGGCGCTGAAGGTACGATTCTCGAAGTCCTCATCATGATTGGTGTTATTAGTGAACGATACTTTCACCGTCAACGTCAAGCGCACCTTAGAAGAATAACCACTGGCATCTATCGCCTCATTATACTGGTTATAGCCGGTGATCTCACCTTCTATCACTATATCGCCATTCGTATTCACCAACGACAATCGAGTCTGTCGCATGAACAAGTCCTTCATCTGGTCGTTCAGTGCAGTGGCCAGTGGACCATACACATAATCGGCATGGTTCTGGAAATCGACAATCTGCATGGTATGCACCTTGCTATAGTCGATGGAAGAGATGGGTGCCAAGCCTATAGAGACCTTGCAAGCCACCATTATCACGGCTAAGCCTATCACCCATGTGCCATGTACCAACTTCTTATTCCAAGTCATACAACTTTATCTTTCTATACAAAGTGCGTTCAGAGATATTCAGTTCCTTGGCTGCTGCCCTGCGCCTGCCACGATTTCTCTCCAACGCTTTCTTGATCATCTCCTTCTCCACCTCATCCAGCGACATTGCCTCAGCCTCTTCCAATGCCTCTGTGTCTTGGATATTGTCATCATTGTGCAACGAAGCCGTTGGTCGTCCGTTGGCGGCTGGATGCTGAATGATAGGAATGACAGTATCCGTTGAAGGCGATGCAGGAGCATAATAAGGCGTTTGCGTAGCTTCTGCGGCTACCGTCACCTGTTCGCCTGCCATCAGTTTCTTGACTACCTGTTTCAATTCAGTCACCTCGTTGTTGAGGTTATACAACATCTTGTACAGGAACTCACGTTCTCCTTCAAAGCTTTGTCCGAAATCCTTAGCCCCAAACAAAGCAGGTAACCGCTGACCTTGTTCCTGCTGTGGCAGATAACGCCTCAACATATCTGCCGTAACATCACGGTCGGTCTCTATGATGGATATCTGTTCGGTTACATTCTTCAGCTGGCGCACATTACCCGGCCAACGATAATTGATCAACATACGCTTCGCCTCGTCAGTCAGCTGAATGGCAGGCATACGGTATTTTTCTGCAAAATCACTGGCAAACTTACGGAACAGTAAAGCGGCATCATCACCTCGTTCACGCAATGGCGGTACCTTGATAGGCACCGTACTCAAACGATAGTACAGGTCCTCACGGAAACGACCGTCGGCTATCGCCCTGTCTAAGTTGACATTGGTAGCAGCCACGATACGCACATTGGTCTTCTCTACCTTAGAAGAGCCTACCCTGATGTATTCACCGTTCTCCAGCACACGCAGCAGTCTGGCTTGCGTCGGCAAAGGCAGTTCGCCCACCTCGTCCAAGAAGATGGTACCACCATCTGCCTCGCTGAAATAACCTTTTCGGTCGCTGATGGCACCTGTAAACGCACCTTTCTCATGACCGAAGAGCTCTGAATCAATGGTTCCCTCAGGAATGGCTCCGCAGTTCACGGCAATATACTTTCCATGCTTTCTCCGACTGAACTGGTGAATAATCTGAGGGAAGCTCTCCTTACCCACACCACTCTCGCCCGTGATCAGCACAGACACATCGGTCGGCGCCACTTGCATGGCGGTATCAATGGCATGTAGCAGGTTCTCATCATTGCCGATGATACCAAACCTCAGCTTCACTTGTTGTATTTCAGCTCTTGTCATAATGTCTCTTCCTCAGGTTCTGCCATTTGTTTCAGCTTGTCGCTATCATCACGTTTATCGTAATACTGCTTGCGCAGAGGGTTCGCCAATGCTTCTTCTTCACGGTTTCTGTTGCGCAGCACGTCAATACCTAAGTAGATGGCATTTCTCAACGAAGATTCATCCGCCAATCCCTTGCCTGCCAATTCGTATTCCACCCCGTGTACTGGTGTAGCACAGATGGCCGACATGCCAGTAACAAACTTCACGCCACTATTCATGCTCAGTGCCTTGAACAGTCCCAAACCCTGATCGTGGTACATAGCAAAGATACCATCGAAATGTGTATAATTGCTTGTCTCCATCAGCGAGTCCACCGAATAAGGGCCATAACAGATGACTTTCTCAGCTATCAGCTCTTTTATGGCTGGCTGAATCACCTCCTGTTCCTCCTGCCCCACTGCATCGTTCAATACGGAGCCTGGGTTCAAGGAAAGCACGGCAATGCGGGGAGCGCTGATATCGAAATCCACTTTCAGCGACTGGTTAAACACGGCTATCTTCTCTTTTATCAATTCTTTGGTCAGCACCGACGCTACCTCTTTCATAGGTACGTTTTCTGTAGCCAAAGCCACACGTAAATCATCCTTTACCAGTACAGACAAGGCCACTTCACCCTGCTCGCCCAATTCTTTTTGCATCAAGTTGGCAAAGCCAGGATAACTGATTTCAGCCTGTTTGAATGCCAATTCGTTGATAGGAGCCATCACCAGTACATCAGTCAGTCCGTCTCGGTACTCCTCCATAGCCAGTTTCATTGCGCCCCATGCTGCCTTCCCAGCCTCGGCATCAGTCTTGGCAAACTCCACCTTGGGATCATCATCATTGCAGCTCACAATGTTCACTGCATTATCAGCTGTTTCAGCAGCTGATTTGATGATGGTGAAAGGTGTTTGAATATCCATCGTCTTACGATGATAGGTAGCCACCTTGGGGGAGCCATATATTACAGGCGTACAAAGTTCCAACATGGTAGGATCCTCGAATGACTTCAGTATCACTTCCCAACCTACTCCGTTGATATCACCTTGTGTTATCGCTATTCTAATCTTTCCTTCTTCCATTGAAAGTTATGTATTTTTATATTGATATCATTAATATTATTCATCTTGCAAAGGAATCTGTGCATCATCCATCACCTTACCAGGCAATTTGATGGTATAGAGAGCAGCTTCCATGCCACGTACCAGATTACGCTTCAGCTTCTCTGGCGCATAGATAAAGATCTCCTCTGTAATCACTCGTTGGTTGATAGTATCCACACGACTTTGTGAGACGAACGGACCACCCATCATGTCCCCCTTGACTCTCCACAAGCCACGGGCCTCGAACACATATTCGCCTTTCAGCATGAAAGCACGGGTAGTGACGAAACGGGCATCAGTCTGCATATAGGTACCCTCAGCAGCACCCGGGATATTGATCTTCATTACAGAGTCACGCTTCTGGATAAAGAAATCCTGGGTAAATGTGCGACGGTCCTTGTAGGGATAGGAATAAATCACATAGTTCTGGTCGCCAGAGGCAGCATTGGCACCCGCCCAGAAGAAATCCTCGCCACGCTTGGACGACTTCAGCTCGCCTGATACCCATACTTCGCAATCGAACATCTCCTTTACGTTCTTATAGATCATGTCACTATGCTGGTATTCCAGCACCTGGATCTGACGATTCATCTCTGCACGGGTAAAGAAGTCGATGATAGCTTGTCCGTTCTTGGTGATGTATTCAGCCACAGAGTTGGCATCTGGACCCTGAATAGTCAGGATGGCCTGTGGGTTGGCATACACATTCATCTCTGAACGGAACTTTGGCTGTGTATAGGTACTCGGATCGATGTCCACCTTGATAATATTGCGCAACATCTTCAGTGTCGCATTATAGCCGTAAGGAGTGGTGTTCATGATGCGGAAAGAACGCTCTGACTGAGGCAAGCCTGGTACATCAGTATCCAACACATCATACAAAGCACGGCCTGCTACACCTTCCCAATTGGCATCGTCGCAAACCACCAGCAGCTCGTATGCCCTGCCACTGGATGTAGGGGTGAAGATATTCAGTGAAGAGCGTTTGTTGCCTCCACGGTTGCAGGCACCCATTAGGATGGCAGCCAGCACGATTATCGTCAAATAAACTGTTCTTCTCATATTTTCCATCTTTTTTGTATTATCACCACAAAACTACGAATAAGTGAGAATAGAAACCTTATCTTTCTTAATAATTAATATTAATTCTTGTTAATCTCCTCCTGCTTAGCAGTTGAGAGCATGCCACATGCCGCAAAAATATCTTCGCCACGCGAGGCACGGATGGTAGTAAACAACCCATGTTGGGTGAGGTAGTCTCTCAGTTCCGTCATCTTCTCCATATCCACCCCTTGCAAATCCACATTCGGAATAGCATGGAAACGTATCAGGTTCACCCTGCAATCCAACCCACGCAACAGTTTCAGCAGTTCTTTGGCATAAAGCACATTGTCGTTCACACCCTTGAACACAATATACTCAAAGGAAAGTCGGCGCTGGTGACTGAAATCATAATTGCGCAGCAAATCCACTACTTCAGTAATGGAATAGGCTTTCTCCGCCGGCATCAGTTCCCGGCGCAAGGCTGGTACAGGTGCATGCAAACTAACGGCCAAATGGCACTCGCTTTCTTCCAGGAAACGTTGCAGACCTTTCTTCAAACCCACCGTAGAAAGGGTGATACGCTTAGGGCTCCAGGCATACCCCCAAGGAGCCGTCATGATTTCCAGCGTCTTCATCACCTCGTCTATGTTGTCAAGTGGTTCGCCCATGCCCATCATCACCACATTGGTCAGTTGCTCATATTCAGGCAACGACTGTACCTGATTGATAATCTGGTTAGCTGTAAGGTTGCCACTGAAACCTTGCTTGCCCGTCATACAGAACTTACAGTTCATTTTGCACCCCACTTGTGAAGACACGCACACTGTGCCACGGTCTTCATCCGGGATAAACACAGTCTCCACGAAATGATTGTCGGGAGTGTGATAGAGGTATTTCACCGTACCGTCCTGCGAGCGCATCTCGTTGACAGGAGCTGCTGCCCCCACCACATAGCTGTCGGCCAGCATCGAGCGATGCTTCAGCGAGAGGTTGGTCATCTCATCGATGCTTCTTACCCGCTTCACATAGAGCCATTGCGCTAACTGCTTGGCGGCAAAGCCGGGCATTCCCAAGCCTTTTGTCACCTCTTGCAGCTCGCTGAGCGTCATTCCCAAAAGTGGTTGTTTATCCATCATTCCGAACTAGTGCAAAATCGGGTGCAAAAATACAAAGAATTATGGAGACTGCCAAATTGTCACACCACTTTCTCAAGGACAAGCCGGCAAGTAAGCCATCAGCTCAATACTCCCTCTATTTCTTTACACAATAAAGAAGGGAGGCAACCCTTAGGCTGCCTCCCTTATATTATTTGAAATAGACGTTCAGATTAGTTGAAGTAGTACTTCACACCAAACTGGATTCTCCAAGCCTGACCCCAAGCACGGTTGTACTCCCATGTCTGGGTAGGAGCATTACCTTTCTTGTCACGGTAGAGTGAGAAGGTTGGCTGGTTAGCCTCGTTCTTACCCTCGTACTTCAAGAGAGCACCATTGTTGGCAGGAGTCATATTCTTAGCCACACCCCAATTAGAATTAATCAGGTTGCCAATGTTCTCAATATCAGCTGACAACTGCAACACATGCTTGGTATTGCCAATATTCAGGGTAAAGTCGTGTGCCCAACGGAAGTCGAACCTATGTACCCAAGGAGCGCGAGTGCTGTAAGCCTCAGCGTACTCACCCTTGTGGTTCTTGAGGTAAGAATCCTGTTCCACAAACTTCCAGAAGTCTGCACGGTCCTTATCAGCATAAGTAGTCTGATTGCCGTCCTTGTCGAACTTGTCAACGAATACGATTTCACCGTCGTTTCTTGGAATATACATCAAATCACCACTTACACCGTCACCGTTCATATCACCATTGTAGTAATAGGTGTAACCGGCAGGTGAGTAACCTGTATAGAACAGGGTGAAGTGCTCATGCCATACGTTATAGTTGATAGAAGCGATGATACGATCAGGAATTACGTACTGAGAAGTCTGCACCTTAGCGAAGTTAGGACCATCTACAGTGTACAAGCCCTGCCATGCAGAAGAAGCATTTGAACCAGGCATACCAGAAACTTCCTTCATCACGGTGTGCGTATAAGATGCCATGATGTTCAGGTTTTTCACAGGCGTTGCGTTAACGGTCAGGTTAGCCGTCCAGCCATAACCCTTAGAAGTGTTGGTCAGCACGTAAGCAGGTTGCTTCTGATAAGTATAGTTCTTTGGATAAATCAGACGGTTGTCTGCACCAGAGAAGCGCTCCCAAGCAGAAGTGTTCTCAGGAATATTCCAGTTGTCCAAACGTACTGCATTGATGTTCTTGGTATAGTTGAACTCACCCGTTACAGACAATGGGAATGAAGTAGGCAACTGATAGTCAACTGCTATAGAAGTCTTCCATACCTGTGGCATCTTGAAGTTTGGATCCACACCATTCACTGCACTTGGTACAGCCCCTTCAGCAGGAGTGATGGTAGTAGGAGTACCCAGACGGTTGATGAACTCATTGCGATCGGTTACAATCGAGCCGGCAAACTTGTCAAGTCTTGGGTCAATGCTGGTAACAACACCATTGTTATACTTGGTAACAGCTGTAGCCTGATACTGCACCATACCTGAGTTGGTAGGCATGTTGGTGAAGAATACCAAAGGCAGACGACCTGTGAAAATACCCGTACCACCACGTACCTTCAAAGTCTTGTCACCTAATACATCCCAAGAGAAACCGAAGCGAGGAGAGATCTGGATATTGCTCTTCGGCCACTTACCGGTATCTACACTACGGCCGCCATAATCCAAAGCCTTGATGGCATTGTTGGTCATGATATCATCCTCATCGAAATGGATATTATCGAAACGGATACCACCTGTCAGCTTCAGGTTATCCAGCACGTTCCACTCATCCTGTACATACAGGCCAATCTGGTTGAAGGTTACCTGAGCAGTAGGATTAGCTTCACCGCCGTAGCCATAGGTCAGTGCCACAGCTTCAGGAGCACGCTCATTCAGGAAGTCTTCCAGTGAACGATAGCGGTAGTAACCCGTACCATTACGCATATAAGCGTTGTTAGCCAACTGATGTTCAAAGTTAAAACCTGCGGTCAGTTTGTGAGCACCCAGATAAGCAGTAAAGTTATCGGTAATGGTAGTCACCTTGTTCTGTACCTTGTTGTTCCATGTAAACAGCTCATAACCCAATGACATGTAAGGTTCCAGTGTCTGCTTAACATTGTAGCCGCCAAAGTCGTATGCCTGATTATTGCCATCCTTGTCAAGCACCTCGAAATCACCTTCCTCATAGCCATACATGATGTCAATGAATGGGAACTCAGAAGAATTAGAACCACGTACATCCTGAATGTCTGAGTAGGTGAACAGCAACTGGTTGGAAAGGTTCTTGCCGAAGTGGCTATTCAAATCCACTGAAATGGTGTTCACCTTGTTGTCCATAGAATACATGGAGTTGGCAAAAGCCATAGAATACTGTGACAGACGGTTAGCATTCTTGTTACGGAAGCCTGCATCGGTAGAGTTACCATTGGTAGCATTCCAAGCAGTATTCTTGGTATAGTTGTAACGTACTGCCAAGTGATGATCCTTGGTAATGTTCCAGTCAATACGACCCAACAGCTTGATATTCTTCTCATCAGCAGGGAAACTGGTGTAAGAACCAGTGTCATAACCATACTTCTGCTTTACAAAGTCGCTTACTGTCTTCATGTCGGCCTGGGTAGTACGAGAGATGTACTGGTCAGCCTTTGCTACACCATCGACAGATGCCTGCCAGCGGTTCGCCACTGTAGGTACCTTAGAATACTCAATGTTAGCGAAGAAGAACAACTTGTTCTTGATAATCGGACCACCGAGAGTAGCACCATAGATATACTTTCTGTCCTTCTGACGATCAAGGTCTACTTCAGCAACACGTTTGCCATGCAGTTTCTCGTGAGCTAAGTAGGTATAAGCAGTACCCTTGAAAGTATTGGTACCAGACTTGGTAACAGCGTTGATACCACCACCGATGAAATTGCTCTGACGAACATCGTATGGAGCTACCACCACCTGCATTTCCTCGATGGCATCCACAGAGATAGGAGAACCACCACCAGGAAGATCAGAACTCAAACCAAAGTTGTTGTTGAAGTTAGCACCATCCACCGTGAAGTTGGTAGAACGACCATCGCCACCAGCAAAGCCCATACCGTTAGCGTATGGAGAGAGGCGAGCGATATCTGAAATGCTACGGCTTACGGTTGGCAACTCACGGATTGTTGCGTTGTTAATGTTGGTAGTGGCACCTGTCTTTTCCTGCGAAAATTTGGAACCAGTACCGATTATGACAACCTCACCCAGCACTTCTGCTGATTCAGAAATTTCAGCGTTCAGGTTAAAGATTTCACCCAGTTGCAGCGTGATATCCTTAAATGTCCTAGTTGAGTAACCAATATAAGAGATAGTCACTGTGTAAGGACCACCGGTACGCATACCTTGGATGGCATAACGACCGTCAACGTTAGTAATCGCACCATAAAGTGTACCTGAAGGCTCGTGAACGGCCTGCACGGTAGCGCCAATAACTGGTTCGTTGGCATCATCAACCACCTTGCCACCCATAGATGAGGTGGTGATCTGTGCCTGAGCGCCTACAGCCACTAGGATAGTAGCCAGCGTAAGCAGCATGAATCTTACTTTTCTTAACATAATACTTTGTATTAATATTGAATAAAAATGCCCTAATAGGCGGTGCAAAGATAGCTATTATCTCAATACAATTGCTAAAAACGCTTAAAAAAAGTTTTCAACAGTTTATTAGTCGTTAGTTAATTTCCTGTATCTCACCCTTGTAGGTTCCGTCTTACCCAAACGTTTCAGTTTGTTTTCCTCGTAGTCAGAATAGGAACCTTCAAAGAAGAACACGTTTGAATCACCCTCAAATGCCAGTATGTGAGTACAAATCCTATCTAAGAACCAGCGGTCATGACTGATAATCACGGCACAACCGGCAAAATTCTCCAAACCCTCTTCGATGGCACGCAAGGTATTCACATCGATATCGTTGGTGGGCTCATCTAATAACAGCACATTGCCCTCTTCCTTCAATGCCAAGGCCAACTGTAAACGGTTTCGCTCGCCTCCAGAGAGCACACCGCACAGTTTCTCCTGGTCAGCTCCCAAGAAATTGAAGCGCGATAGATAAGCACGTGCGTTCACATCACGGTTACCCACCCGCATCAGGTCCATACCTCCACTCACCACCTGGAATACCGTCTTGTTAGGATCGATGGTGGTGTGCTGCTGGTCCACATACGCCAACTTCACCGTCTCTCCCACCTCAAAGGTACCGCTATCTGGCTTGTCCAAGCCCATAATCAGGCGGAACAACGTCGTCTTACCAGCACCATTGGGACCAATCACACCCACGATACCGTTAGGTGGCAAGGTGAAATTCAGGTCATCATACAACAGCTTGTCACCAAAGGCTTTCGCCACATGGTGAGCCTCAATGACCTTGTTGCCCAGACGTGGACCATTCGGTATATAGATTTCCAACTTCTCTTCCTTTTCCTTTACATCGGCGTTGAGCAACTGCTCATAGGAGTTCAGACGAGCCTTACCCTTTGCCTGTCGTGCCTTGGGTGCCATGCGGATCCATTCCAACTCACGCTGCAAGGTTTTCCTGCGTTTGCTCTCGGTCTTTTCTTCCTGCGCCATGCGCTGGGTCTTCTGCTCCAGCCAACTGCTATAATTGCCTTTCCAAGGGATGCCCTCGCCACGATCCAGTTCCAAAATCCAGCCTGCCACATGGTCAAGGAAATAGCGGTCGTGGGTAACGGCAATCACCGTTCCTTCGTATTGCTGCAAGTGCTGTTCCAGCCAGTCGATAGACTCGGCATCGAGGTGGTTGGTAGGCTCATCCAACAGCAAGACATCAGGTTTTTGCAGCAACAAACGGCACAAAGCCACACGTCGGCGTTCGCCACCGCTCAAGTGCTCGCACAGCTGGTCGCTGGGCGGACAACGCAAGGCATCCATCGCTATCTCCAACTTAGAGTCCAAGTTCCAGGCATCAGTCGCATCGATAATGTCCTGCAACTCCCCTTGGCGAGCCATGAGCTTGTCCATCTTGTCGGGATCCTCATAATACTCAGGGTCTCCAAACTTGAGGTTGATTTCTTCATATTCCTTCAAGGCATTTACCGCCTCGGCCGTACCTTCCTGCACAATCTCCTTCACCGTCTTCTGCGGATCCAGATAGGGGTCCTGAGGCAGATAGCCCACGGTATAGCCCGGTGAGAATACCACCTGTCCCTCGTACTGGTTATCCAGTCCGGCAATGATTTTCATCAAAGTAGATTTACCAGAGCCATTCAGACCAATAATGCCTATCTTGGCACCATAGAAGAATGAGAGGTAAATGTTTTTCAATACTTGCTTGTTGGTCTGCCTGATGGTCTTGTTCAAGCCTACCATAGAGAAGATAATCTTCTTGTCGTCAACTGTTGCCATATCTATCAATATTATTTTGTGCAAAGATACGATGAATAATTGACTTTTTTATTATCTTCGCAGCTGTTTTAGAACAACTGACATGATAATTATTACCACCATATTGGCCTATTTCGCTGTACTATGGATCTTGAGCCGATTCGTCACACGCAAAAGCAGCAATGAGGTGTTTTTCCGTGCCGAACGCAAGTCGCCCTGGTACATGGTGGCTTTCGGCATGATAGGAGCCTCCATCTCCGGTGTAAGCTTCGTGTCAGTGCCAGGTATGCCTGTACACATCAACATGTACTACCTGCAGATGTGCCTGGGCTTTATCTTGGGCTACTTTGCCATTGCTTTCATCCTGCTACCCATCTATTACAAGCTGAACCTCACCACCATCTACAGCTACCTGCAACAACGGTTGGGCTTTAAGGCTTACAAGACGGGGGCATGGTTCTTTCTGCTGAGCAAGATGACTCGTGCTGCCGTGAGTTTCTATGTGGTATGCATGTTACTGCATCAATTCGTGTTTGAGGTGCAAGGCATCCCCTTCTTTGTAACGGTGATAGGCCTCGTAGCTCTGATTTGGATGTACACCCACCGAGGCGGAGTAAAGACATTGGTATGGACAGACACGTTCCAGACCATCTTCCTCTTTGGAGCGTTGATTTTAATCATTATCAATGTGACGGATGCTTTAGGTATGACGTTGGGAGAGGCTACTAAGACCATTAGAGAGAGCACCTATAGCCATGTATTCCTTTTCGACGACTGGCTCTCAAAGCAAAACTTCTGGAAGCAGTTTCTCAGTGGTATGTTCGTGGTGATTGTAATGACGGGCCTTGACCAAGACATGATGCAGAAGAACCTTACTTGTAAGACCTTGCGGGAGGCCCAGAAGGACATGTGTACCTATGGCTTCTTTTTCGTACCTGCCAACTTGCTCTTCCTTGTCTTAGGTGTGTTGCTCATCATGCTTACCCAGCAACAGGGAATACAGCTACCTGCCAATACCGACGACCTACTGCCTATGTATGCTGCCACAGGCAAGTTGGGTACTACCGTCACCGTGTTATTTACCATCGGCATCGTAGCGGCATGCTTCAGCAGTGCCGATTCTGCCCTTACCGCCCTTACCACCAGTTTTTGCGTGGATATCAAGGAGCGTCCGCACGATGAGGGCTTGCGACGCAAGGCACATCTTGGCATCTGTGTGGTGTTTGCCGTGTTTATCCTGCTGTTCCGCGCAGTAAACAGCACCAATATCATCGATGCCATCTACACCCTCTGCTCCTACACCTACGGACCACTATTGGGCTTGTTTGCCTTTGGCTTGCTGACCAAGCGCATCCCTACAGACCGCTATGTACCTTACATAGCCATAGCATCACCTGTGGCCTGCTACCTGCTGGATACCCTGACCACCCATTTCACTGGCTACACCTTCGGCTACGAACTGCTCATGCTGAACGGTCTGCTCACCTTCCTGGGGCTTTGGGTTTTCAGCAAAAGGCAACAAGCCAAAGACAAATGACGTCTTTTGTTTTGCCAAGTCGGAATTAATCGCTACCTTTACATCAAATTAACTAAAACCATCATTCTATGGCAACAAAAAAGACCACTACCAAGAAAACTACGAAAAATGGGGTGACCGTGACCACTACGACTACCACCACCTCGTCGTCCAAGAAAAAACGCAAGAAGACATCTGGTACCCAGATTATCCCTGGAGTGAACCTCACCATTTCATGGAAGAAGCTGCTGGGCATCACCAGCCTGAAGCGTTGGTTTACCAAGAAGACGGGGATCCCTACGACAGAAGCCGGCATAGAACGTAAGATAGGACGATGGCTTATCGGGCTCATCACAGGTGGCAACAAGAAAGAGGAAAAGAAAACAGAAAAATTCGTTGACACACAAGTTGAAAACCAGTCTGATGATACGACATCATCCCAAACAATTGAAGAAAAAGAGGGGGTAAATTCTTAATATTATTAAAAAAAAGAGGCAAAATATGGTGGGTTTTGCAAAACTTTTCCTACCTTTGAAACCGAATACGAATTTTTTTATCATTATTTATTAACAATATCATGAAAGAAAAGAACGGAATTTCAAGAAGAGATTTCCTGAGCTATTCAGCTCTGGGTCTTGCCAGCTTGACCATCTTACCAAGCTGGGCTAATTCTAACGGCGTAAAGGTTGCTCCAAGTGACCGCGTTGTTTTAGGTTTCATCGGCTTAGGCCAGCAGGCACTGAACGACTTCGGTGGCTTCGCAGGTTGCGACGGTGTTCAGGTAGCAGCTTGCTGCGATGTTGACACCAACAAGACCGAGCGTTTCCGCAGAAGAATCGCACAGTGGCAGAGCCAGAAGGGCATGAACGAGCGTTGCGACAAGTACGAGAACTACGAGGACTTGCTGGAGCGTAAGGACATCGATGCAGTTGAGGTTGCATCTCCAGACCACTGGCATGCACTGCAGGCAATCCACGCTTGCCAGGCTGGCAAGGACGTATATTGCCAGAAGCCTTTGACTTACACTATCACTGAGGCATACGCAGTTGAAGCAGCTGTTCGTCAGAACAAGCGCGTGTTCCAGGTAGGTAGCCAGCAGCGTTCAAGCGGCGAGTTCCAGAAGGCTATCGAACTGATTCAGGCAGGTAAGATCGGTCACGTAGAGAAGATCTACTCTAAGGTAGGTGATCCTCCACGTCCAATCGAGAAGATGTATGAGGAGTACGGTGGCGTTCAGCCTATCCCTGCTAACCTCAACTTCAACCTGTGGTTAGGCCCATTGAACGATCCTAAGATCGAGTACAACGACCAGCTCTGTCCTCCTATCACTCTGGAAGAGTCTATCGTTAAGAACGGCAAGACTGTTGTTACAGTTGCTGAGAAGCGTGAGGCATTCTGGGGCGCATGGCGTTGGTATCGTGAGACCGGTAACGGTTACACCGCTGACTGGGGTGCTCACATGCACGATATCGCTAATGCAGCTATGGGTTACGATGGCTTGCAGCCAGTTGAGTACTTCCCACGCAACACTTGGGGCGAGGGTGAGGCATACTCAGCTAAGTATCCTAACGGCACCATCCTGATGGAGCATGCATATCTGACCAAGGACATGGACGGTGAAGACAATCCTAATGCACAGGGTCTGAAGTTCATCGGTACCAAGGGTTGGATCAACGTAGCTCGTGGTTATCTGGAGTGCTCAGACAACTCACTCGTTCCTGACAACCTGCGCGGCAACAAGCCTCGTATGATGACTGCTGAGGAGCGTGCAAGAATGTTTGAGGAATATGCTAAGCGTGCAGCTCAGGCTGAGCGTGGTGGTCAGCGTCAGGCAGCTCGTAACTTCGAGACCAGCTCACCTCACATGCAGAACTTCATCGACTGCGTTCGCAGCCGCAAGAATCCTATTGCTCCTGTTGAGGCTGGTACAAGCTCTGCAGTATTCTGCTGCTTGTGCAACATCGCATACGAGCTGGGTCGTGCAGTGAAGTGGAATCCTGCTACTCGTTCATTCGTTGACGATAAGGAAGCTGCTGCTCACCGTCTGTACTACTACGACTATCGTCGTCCATACGTATTGCCATATCTTGACAAGCGTTGCTAATGACGGATCGTTAGAAGATGACTATGGAATCCCCGAGGCGAAAGCCTTGGGGATTTCTTTTTTTTAGTGTTTTTGAGGGGGAGGAATATTATTCATACCTCATAGAGGTAGCAGGAAGGATACGGGCCACAATATAAGAAGGCCCTAACAGCATCAGGACGGAGATGAGCAAGGTGCCAATGTTCAAGAGCAGCCATACTGGGAAGCTCAGCGATACTGGCACCTTATCCATATAATAGGTAGCAGGATCAAGCGTAAGGAGACCTGTGTATCGTTGCACGAAATAGAATGTCAGGCCAACGATGTTGCCCCACAGCATGCCCCTGCCTATCAAGAACACCGAGAGCCATAAGAACAAGTGCCTTACGGTGGTATTATTGGCGCCCAACGATTTCAGTACACCGATCATCTGCGTACGTTCGATGATAATGATCAGCAAACCGGCAATCATCGTAAAGCCTGCGATGCCTATCATCAGCACCAAGATTACCCAGATGTTCACATCCAGCACCTCCAACCAAGAGAACACGGCAGGGTTTTGCTGCTCCACGTTCAAAGCACAATAAACAGTGCCGCTTCTATCGGTAAAATCATTGAGCGAAGTTCCCACCTCAAAGGTAGCATTCTCCAACTTAGCATAATCATTGATGGTAATCTCCACCCCCGAAGCCTCATCGTTGTCCCAATGGTTCAGACGGTTCACCAGATATAGGTCAGTAAATACATAAACCCCGTCATAAGCAGAAAAATGTGTCTCGTAGATACCAGCTACCAGCAACTTCCTCGCCCTGATGTTCTCGTCGAAGAAATAAGTATCCACCTTATCACCCACCTGCAGCTGCAACTTATCGGCCAACGTCTGCGAGATGACCACGCTATTGGAAGCCACCGTGTCACTAAACTGAGGAAACGCACCTTGTTGAATATGCTGCTTCAGGAAGTCGGTTTGGTAGTCAGGCCCTATACCTTTCACCACCACCCCTTGAAAAGAGTCGGCGGTCTTTATCATCCCCGCCTTTTCTGAATAGCGTTGCACATGCGCCACTTGTGGGTGGGCAGTCAGTAAGGCTTTCAGGCTGTCGTTATAAACTATAGGAGTAGTCTCGTTGCCCAATACCGCATTGGCATCGGTCACTTGCAAATGGGAAGCAAAGCCCGTTACTTTGTCGCGTATCTCACTCTTGAAGCCGGTAATTACCGACACAGCTATAATCATCACCGCCAAACCAATGGCAATGCCAATCATTGATATGATGACAGCCGGACGAGAGACCTGCCGGGAAAGGGCAGGACCTTTATAGATACGTTGGGCAAGGAAAACAGGCAGGTTCATCAGATGGTTCTTCCCGGATAAGCCTCCAGTGCTTTCTGCAGTACGAACAAGGCTCTGAAAAGATCATTCTTCTTCAGCACATAGGCAATACGCACCTCATCCCTACCAATACCAGGCGTGGTATAGAAGCCCGACGCAGGTGCCATCATCACCGTCTCCCCCTCAAAGTTGAAATCAGTCAGACACCACATGCAGAACTTCTCAGCATCATCCACCGGCAGTTTGGCCACCGTATAGAAAGCGCCCATAGGGATAGGAGAATACACACCAGGAATACGGTTCAAGCCGTCGATCAAGCACTTGCGTCGCTCCACATACTCATCGTAGGTCTCACGCAGGTATTCCTCTGGTACATCCAATGAAGCCTCAGCGGCTATCTGACCAATAAGTGGCGGACTCAACCTTGCCTGACAGAACTTCATCACAGCAGCCCTGATTTCAGCATTCTTGGTAATCAGCGCACCGATACGGATACCGCACTCTGAGTAACGCTTCGATACCGAGTCTATCAGCACCACATTCTGTTCGATGCCCTCCAGGTGACAAGCCGAGATATAGGGCGAACCCGTATAGATAAACTCACGATACACCTCGTCGGAGAAGAGGAAGAGGTCGTATTTCTTCACCAGATCACGTATCTGATTCATCTCACGACGTGTATAAAGATAGCCCGTAGGATTATTAGGGTTGCAAATCAGGATAGCACGGGTGCGTTCGTTAATCAGCTCCTCAAATTTCTCCACCTTAGGCAGGGAGAAACCCTCTTCAATGGTGGTAGTCACCGTGCGTATCTTGGCACCAGCCGAAATGGCAAACGCCATATAGTTGGCGTAAGCAGGTTCAGGAACGATAATCTCGTCACCTGGGTTAAGGCATGACAAGAAAGCAAAGAGCACTGCCTCAGAACCGCCAGAGGTGATGATAATATCATCCGCCGTCAAGTTGATATTGAATTTGGCATAATAGCCAGTAAGCTTCTGTCGATAACTCTTGTAACCCTGACTGGGACTATACTCCAGAATCTTGCGGTCGATGTTCTTGATGGCATCGATGGCACACTGCGGTGTAGGCAGGTCTGGCTGTCCGATATTCAGGTGATAAACTTTGACTCCCCTTTCTTTAGCGGCATAAGCCAATGGAGCCAATTTCCTAATTGGAGATGCGGGCATCTCAGTGCCTCGTATGGAAATTTTCGGCATAAATGTATTGCGTATTAATAATTGGGTACAAAATTAGTGCAAAATGTAAGCAAAACCAAACTTTTCGTGTCTTTATTTTAACCACACACGTTCACCAATCTCAGGAATATGGTCGTCAGCCATGCGGTTCAGCTTATACAACGTCTTCAGGCGGACACCGTACATCTGTGAGATGGTGTGCATGGAGTCGCCCTCACGTACCTCGTGATAGATCACATCCGCCACCGTCTTCTTGTTCTTCTCCTTCAGGTAGATGATATCCCCCTCTTCCAAGGTATAGTCGCGTTGCAGGTCGTTATACTTGGCCAACTTCTTCCAACTGATATCAAACTCGCCACCTAATAGCTGGAAGGTATCACCATCACGTGCCACCACGTATGCCAGTCCGTTAGCAATCAGTACTTGGTGAGGATTAGCCAACCATGGCTTTTTCTTTAGTTCCTTCTCCCACTTGCGAGCCTCCCGCTTGCTCAACCCATCGGTATCATACTTATACAGGTCGTAAGTCTCGATAATGGTAATCAGCTTGTTGGCATACGAAGGGTCGGTGGCATAGCCCGCCCTCTTCAAGCCACGAGCCCATCCTTTGTAATCGGTTTTATTCAACCTGAACAGCGACGCATAGCGTTGGTTACCTACCAGGAACAGCGAGTGATCCTCGTAGGAGTCCTCCACCTTGCGGTAAGCTCTGAAGCATTCGTTGGGAGCATCGTCGTTGGCACGAACACTCCTGCCTCGCCACCCATTACCACACTTGATGCCAAAATGATTGTTACTCTTGAGGGCCAGCGTACTCAGTCCGGCACCGCTCTCCAACAGACCTTGTGCCAAGGTGATGCTGGCAGGCACATTGTGCTGCTTCATCTGTTCCACCGCTATGGGTGCATATTGTTTAATGTAGTTGTTGTAACTGGTCTGGCGACGTTGTGCAGTGGCGGTAGTGACCCCCATCAGGCAACATGCCAGAATGATATAATGTATGAAATGCTTCACGCTGATAAGTAGTTTTTGTTTCAGGTAACAAAATTGGGCAAAATTATTGAAATATGCAATTCCTTTCTTATATTTGTAACATAAAATATTCAGAAACCATGAAAGAACGCAAGATTGAAATCCCGCTCAAGGTATATGCCTATGAAGAGCTGAGCGATGCCGACCGTCAGCTGGTAGATAAAGCCAAGGAGATGACCTATCACAGCTATGCCCCCTACTCGCATTTCTCGGTAGGTGCAGCTGTGTTACTGGCCAATGGTGAAACGGTATGTGGCTCCAACCAGGAGAATGCCGCCTACCCTTCCGGACTTTGTGCCGAACGTACCACCCTGTTCTTCGCCAACTCACAATATCCCGATGTGGCAGTAACTGCCATTGCCATAGCTGCCCGCAACGAGAGCGGTGCGTTTGTGGAGCAACCCGTGTCGCCCTGCGGTGCATGTCGCCAGGTGATGCTCGAAAGTCAGTGGCGTGGTGGCAGACCTCTGCGTATCTTGTTGTATGGTAGCGAATGCACGTACGAGCTGAACCGCGTAGAAGATTTACTGCCCCTGTGCTTTACAGCGGAGAATATGGAATAAGGGAGGGGGATTCGCTTCGCGCATCCCCACCACTCCCGTGGGGCCGCTGAAAACACAAAGGCGGCTTACTGGGGAATTCACTTCGTGCATCCCCAACACTCCCGTGGGGCCGCTGAAAGCACAAAGGCGGCACTTCGTGCCTTCATCCTTTTTCCTTTTATTTCGTTTGAAAGCAAGCTTTCACGAAACAAAAACAAAAAAAAGGCTGGATAGTAATCCAGCCTTTGTACTTGCGGAAGCTGGGGGATTGTAATATTATTTTCTCTTTATTATCATTCGTTTACATGTGCCTATTTCTCAATTATTTGTGTCATTGTTTACAAAGAAATTCATACGAATGAATATAGTTTTTTTAGTAAAAAAAAAGGGAGTAAGTTTTCATTTTTTGAAAAGATAACAGACTATCTTTGCAAAAAAAAAGGGGAATGGAGGGAAAATTTAACGTACGAGTATTTATCAACAAGCCTAAGTCCGCTATGGAAGGAGAGGAACCCAGCGGTCAAGTACAGGCACGAGTAAGGTGGAAATCCAACGAGGTCACATTTACGTGCGGATGCTATGCCAATCCGAGTAAATGGAACTCTGCAGGGCAGTGTGCCATTAATAAAACTTTACATAGGCACATGGGTATGCCTTCTACAGCTCATTCTATCAATATTTTGATATCAAACACACTGAATGCAATCAATAAAAGCTTCACTCGCTTTTATATTGATAACATTATTCCGACAAAGGAGCAGTTAAAAGATGCTGTTATCAGTGAGCTGTGTATTGATGAGATTTCTGCCAGAGAAAGAAAGAAGAAGGCTGGGCTACGCAATATTCCTTTGAATGAGAACTCTTCTATCTACGAATACTTTGACCTTTTCCTTCAGGAAGGGCTTAAAATTGATTTCTGGTCTGATGATATGGTGGAGAAAGTCAGCGCACTCATCAATCATTTTAAAGCCATTGATCCTGATGAAAAGTTGCGACCTAAGGACATTACCATTGACAAAATGAATGAATTTCAAGCGTCATTGGTCAGTAAAGGGTTACGTAACAGTACCACTAGCAAGTGGATTAAGAATGCCAAGTGGTTTTTAAGATTTTGTAAAAAAAAGGGAGCTGGTGTTAGCCAGAGTGTTATAGATTTCAACTGTACACTTAAGGATGTTAAGGACAAAGAAGTAATATTCCTTACATGGGATGAGTTTAATACCATTCATGATTTTGTAATACCTGAGGGCAGAAAATGCTTGGAAATTGTCCGAGACATGTTTATATTCTCATGTACAACAGGACTCAGGTACTCAGATATACAGGCGCTCAAATCCACGAATATAATCAATGACACTATTCATGTCGTTACTGAGAAAACCGACCACTTTCTTATGATTAACTTGAACAGGTTCAGTAGGGAGATCATTGAAAAATACAGGCAGTTTCCTCCTGGTGGAGGAAAGGCTATGGTAACAGTCAGCAACCAGAAATGCAATGAGCACATTAAGGAGATTTGCAAACTGGCTGGCATCGACGCGCCAGTTACGATTGCATACAGAATAGGCAATAAAACATATAAATTCATGAAACCCAAACATGAAGTAATCTCTTTTCATTCGGGTAGAAGGACTTTCGTCAGTCTGGCACTGAAGCTGGGAGCGACGCCTGAAGAAGTTAAACGAATAACAGGGCATCATTCATATGCAATGATGCAGCGATACATCGCGCAAGACGAGGAGCAGCGAAAACATGCGACAGCTGTGTTTGATATAAAAAGCGAAAGAGATGTGTTAATGGGCGTAATAAACCAATTGACAAACCAAGAACTTCGTGAGCTTATAAAAACTCACAATGATTTACATTACAAGTAATGTGTATTATACAATATGTAATATATATTTTCGGTTTGTTTTGCATGTATTATATAATACCTAATACATAACGCACTAACACTCTTTGTGGATTTGCATCTCACCATTGTTTAGCTGTGCATCCAAACATGACAATATTCAACAAATCAGCTTCGTCAGCATACACCCATTCCTTCCTCTGCGAATATGATAATTTAGGAATAGCATATTTATCAATAGCATCAGTATGTATTCTGTAGTTGGCTTTTGTTAGAAGACGTTTTACATTCCATTCCAAGTTATACTGATTGCTTTCAATCTCCTTGAGCCGTTGGTATTCTTTTACGATGTATAGTTGGAATACAGGACTAATCCACATTCCGAAATTGAATGCAATATCTGTATGAGCATAGGTGCCACCATATCTTCCTGTTTTGGCGGTAATTCCTATAGCATTGGTTCTTGCGACCCAATCTTTTACACTGATTTTGAAATTGTTAAGTCCAGACTTATCTTTAATTATGGCGAATTCGCCATAATTAAAGTTGGGATTATTTAGGCTTTCCCAAGCTGCTAAATATTCAAGTGTGTTTCTGTTTCTTAACCAGTCCATATTGTACAACCTTGGCATACATACGATATACATCTTGTATTATACTATGTATTGTATCTATCATACAAAACAGACATACTCATCCACGCGATGACATTATAACTGCGAACACAAAGCACAAGCTCCCTTACCAAAAAAAAACAATATAAACAGGATTGATTCATTTTCTTTTCCCATTTGTTATACTTTCCCATTTTTTGGGAAATTTTAGTGTTATATTTGCCGCGTCAAAGGTTGACGCAATTTGAATTGCAAGTTGTGTTTTTGTGTACCAAAAACTAACTTGCCCATACACCAGGACATCTGGTGAATTGGGAAAAAAACAGCTCGCAACTCGCTATTTTTATTCTAATTTTATGGGAAGGAAAGACAGAAAAACAAGACAGATTCATTTTCGTGTAACCGAAAAAGAATACGAGAAAATACGTAAGAAGGCAATTCACTATAAAAGTTTAAGTTCCTTCTTCATGGGCATAGTAGAGACCTTCGATGACAAATACGACATTAAAAGAATTTATGTAATAGAGCAGTCCGGACGCGCATTTAAAAAATGGAATACTGACCTAAACAAATTTAGCGCAAACATCAATGCTATAGCTAATTACTGCAACAGATGCGAACTGCTTGGTATTGACGATATAGAACCTGTAAAAGAGACTGGTAAATACATCATGCAAATTGATGACCTGTTCAAGGAGGTCAATGCCTTTCATGTTAGATTTTTGTCATTTATCAGGCGATACAGGGCTCACTAGGATAATGGATATAATGTTATGAATAATATGTATTTTATGTTATTTATTGGATACATTGTATTGTATCTATTACGCAATTTTATTGCATATTGTATATAATATTGATTTTTTTTTCAGTTACGATGATATGATTGCGACAATTCTTAAAAACTCAGTGTCCTTTTCAGCGGTTGATTATAACGAGGAAAGACGAAAAAGAGGGGAAGCTGAGATTCTCTGCAAGGAGAATTTTGGCGATAGCGAAGTGTTTTTTGGAACAATACTCGATTATAAAAAACACATGGAAACTTGGAGTGAAAGGAACAAAAGAATCAAACAACCACAATTACATGTGGCCATTTCGGCAAAAGGTAACAGTGCGTCAAAAGAAGAATTGCTACAAATAGGAAAGGAATGGATGAAACAAATGGGATATGCTGATAACCCCTACTTAATATATTTCCACAATAATACCAGAAACAACCACATACACATCATTACATCAAGAATTGACCGGCAAGGAAACAAGATAAATGATTCCTATGAGAAGCAGAGATCCCTCAAAATCATCGACACACTATCCAAAACTAACAGACACGAGGAACTGAGGCAGATGACAGCCGACAGGCTTAGATACAGCTATCCGAACCTCAAACAATTCACCCTGATTATGGAACGGGCAGGATGTACCGTCACAGAGGCAGATGACAAAATTAAAATTTCCAGAGCCGGTGCCTCTTTAGATATCAACATGTCTTTGTTCCTGTTCTGTCAGAGAAGGTATTTCAAAGAAATGAAGAAGGACGATAAGAAAAAATTGAAGTCCATTATGAAGAAATATGCCCTCAACATGTCAAAAGAGGATTTCTGTTCTTACATGAGGGCTAAGTTCGGCTGTGAGGTTGTCTTCTTCGGCGACAAAGAAAAACCCTATGGATACTCAATAATCGACAACAGAAAAAGAAGAGTAGTTAACGGCAGGGAGATAATGCCCATAAAAGAGCTGCTTGGCTATCTTAATGAAGGAAACAAGGATAAAAAACAGTACTATAATCTCCTTATAACTCAGATATTAAAAGACAATCCAGGAATAACACGCAAGGAGATCAACAACAAATTACTTAAATCCGGTGGCATCATAATAAAAGAAAGTGTGATGAACAGATGGAAAAGGAGTGCTGAAATATGTCCGTTGGATCCTAAAATATCAGGAGCCATCCAATACAACAACAAAAGACGTTTTATCATAAATAAAATGAATCCGACTTCGCAGATTGAGTTGTTATGGATTGAGAAACGGTTTGGCATAAGATTGACAATGGATGATATCAAGAATAATAAAAAGAACAGCGGAGACATTGATTATTATAGGAATTATATTGGCAGGATTTTGGAATCAAAAGATCCCAAGAACGAGTTTGTAAAACAAGAATTATGGCTTTATAAGTATAAAGATGAAATCCTGTTTTTTGACGGCAAGTCAAACAAAACGATATCCGGAAATGATATAGGGCTAACTATGGAAGACGTAATGTCTCATTTTTATAAAGTCAACGAAAAAGAAGATGAAGTCTTCATCGGTATGGAATCCAATATTGAGAAACAGCCAGACATAGTTGCGGGTGTTATAGACAGCTTCATAGACATGATGGATGCTGAATATTACGGTGGAGACCAAGACCCCGTAAAGAGAAATAAAAGAAAGAAGAAAAATCAACAAAACCTGTAAAATAATTAACAAAATGTTGTGTATGATACGTTATTTTACAATGTGTTGTATATTGGATGTAATTTTATAACGAATCTATTTGGTAGTTTCTCAAATACTTTCTATATTTGCACAGTGTTTTTTTTCATAAACAAAATAACCTTTTATAAAAAATGCCTATACTGATTTTAGCAAACCAAAAAGGAGGAGTGGGGAAATCAACAATAGCGACATTATACGCTAACCATCTTTCATCAAACAGAAGGGATCTTAACGTTCTGGTGGTTGACGTGGATTTCCAGAAATCAATCAAAAGACTAAGGGATGAAGATATACAGATGTATAGACCCAGGGAAGAAGAAATAGGCTATGAGGTTGAGTCCTTTAACCTTGATACGGAAGAGAAAGCCAAAAAACTGATTCATTACACCAAGGAATTGTGCGACAAAAGACCAAACACAGTCGTCATATTCGATTTCCCTGGTAGGATTCCAGAGAAAATACTGGGAAGGATAATATACGCTGCTGACTACATCATCTGCCCCATACAATATGAAGAGATTGTAATGAGTTCCACTAGCATCCTTATAAGTCTGATGAGAAACATACAAGGTGATAAAATAAAAAACACTATGCTGTTCATACCAAATAGAATAGCAAGGAACGAAGGTACGATCAAGGAGAGAAAGGAAAGAATACTGACCAACGATATCCTTTCCAAATTTGGAACTGTCCTGCCCACGATAAACAAACATGTGGATTTGGGAAGACTATGTACACTCAAGAGTACCAAGGTGCAAATAGAGGCTACAAAAAAATGCTTCGAAGAACTTGACAGAATTATTTTTTTCGAAAATAATCATTAAAATCGGTTATAATTTGTTTGGTAAATTAAAAACAACTATTTTTGTATGCAGAAAAATAAAAAGAACAACGTATCATTCAACGATGTCTTTACTGATAAAGATAGAAAGTTGATGAATGAGCCTCCTAGGGGTATAAGGGAACTTGTTAATTCTATGAATGAACATGACGACAAAGACAACCTAGAGGAGAATAATAAAGAGAGGATGAGCAGAAGTAATTCTTTCATAAAATTACCCGAATTGAAAATAGACAATAAAACTCTGGAAGAGAAAATTGCCTATTACCAGAGGATGGGTAAAAACAAAAAAAGCGTCCTTATTTATATTGAGGAAAATGTTAAAAAGAAACTGGATATACTTATGCAAAGCCCTAAATACAAGGCATTTGATAAGGTTACAGTAGTATCAGCCATAATTTCCAGTTTCCTTGACTTGGAAAATGAGGAAATCAACAAGGCAATGGAAATTTATGTAAAAAAAATTGAAGATGACTTAAAAAATATAACGAATGCATAAATATTTTCAAAAAAGGAAGGTTTTCTGAAAAAAGTCGGCCATTCATAAACAAAAAAAGAGGCTCCCAGCAGGTGCCTCTTTTACTATACCCCAAAATCGAGATTGGACTCAACTTGGAACGTATGATTTCAGACGCGCACCCACAAGAGGCACACGGTGTATCCGTGATGAAAACGAAAAATCCTCCAGGATTGAATTATTTTGTGACGATAAGGATTTTATCATCCCCAACACAGAAAATCCCGTCACGGGTCTAAAAATGGGCAAATTTTGCAAATTCCACATAAGATTACAGTTCTAGTTGAAAAAAATGTCACAACGGATAAGCCAACATGTAAAAAAAACAGATTCCATTATTCTTGTGATTCTTCTATTATTGTACTCAAAATCTAATCCTTTAATTGTGAATTGAACACCCAAGTACGCGCAGGGTCAGTCCGGCGAATTACTACCTCATCCGTCCCAGCCAAACACGCTTGCATCAAACAAGACAGGAGATAGTCCTATGCAGACATTGATATCCACACTTTCTTGTCCACGCATTACCCACTCAGATGTCTTCTGGACGCCTTTTGTAACGGATAGTCCGGTGGCAAGGTTCTCATCCCTCACACTAACCGTGTAATTTACAGTAACATAAATATCTGCCGTCCTGCCACATTCAAATGAGAGAGGTTCTGCCAGCAGTATTTTCTTCTCCGTTGCAAGACCTTCGGAAAGGCTTTCCCATGAGATTGGATTCTCCGTTCCTGCAATGTCCGATGAGAGTACGGGAAACAGTGTCTGTTCGCAGGAACCGTTCACGATTCTCACCTCCACTTTGCTTACCGTGACTCTCAGGCTCGAAAAAATGGACGGATCTGGATTAGTCTTCGACTCAATGACAATATTACCATAAACATTCACTCTTGTCGCCGAAGATTCTGGTAAAAGTGGTTGTGCGGATTTGTTTCCATTCCCTTCTGATGTTTCAGTGGTAATAGCATTTCTTGCAACTTCCCCGCCCATCTGCTGCTGTAAAGCAGCCTGTTCAATACTTTCCTCCTCTACTGCCGGAGAACAACCTGCTATAAAAAATAGCAAAAAAACTGATAAACGACCATAGTTTTTCATAATGTCATAAGTTTAATAATTAGTATAATTCTTATTTCCTTTCCCTTTTGTTCAAGGCCGCGTACGCTGTCTGCCTTTCCCTGATTCCCCTGTATGCCCTGTTCTTCCGCGGCGAGTAGCGTTGCTCGAAGAAAAAGGCGCTTGTGTCACGCAGCTCCCGGTCCGCGCATTTGAACCATATCCATTCCTCCGCCTTTCCTTGGCACACTCCCACCATGCCGAAGCGGTAGCCCTTGTTCACGCTCTTCCTGCTTGCCATTGTCTTTCCCCCCTCCTGATATATTTCAGTGTAGGCAGACATCATTGGCACGCATTCATGCGTGATACCGTTACTGGTAACAAAGTCCATAAGTTGCCTGTATGTTCTCATGATCCCTTTCTTTAATTGTTTTGTTTCTTTTAAAAAAGTGTCAGCTGCAGCGCTTTGTGGAAATCCAGCCGTGGCTGGTCTTTCCTCCGCCGCGTCCACATATCGCAGGTCTCATCAGCCTTCACGGAGCTATCGTAACCAGGGGTGAACTGGGCTACAAAGTCCCTGTTGGGGCAGTAAACCTTGGCGACATGGCAGTTAGTGTAGGCGTGCAGGCAGTTGGCGCAAATCCTATCAGTCGAATCAAGCATGGTCAATACTCTATTTTAGTTGTCGCGACCTTGAGGATCTTATCCCCAATCAGCTTTACCTCCTCCCTTGCCGCCAGCGCGGCTATTCTGCTATCCCTCTCCATGCTCTCGTAGCCTGTCTCCAGACGTTTCTCCATCCGCCGGATGGCTCTGTCCAGATCATCCTTGGCCGCGTCAAGGGCGCGTTGCGCGTCCTTCAGCCCCTCAATATACTCTTCCGGTGTCATACTCTGATCCTCCTTGATTATCATTTTACTGTGATACAATCCTTACAGTCCAGATGGTCGTTCTCTGGGGGGCAAAGCCACTTCTGGGGGTACTTCCCGCATTCATACCCTATCCTCATAAACCCAATCCTCCATTATTTAGTGCTCCTTGAATATCTCCTTAAGCCGGCTTATGCTCCTGCGCACAAGCTCCCTCCCCTCGGGAGTCCACGGATGCCATACGTCTATGCCAGGGAACAGTACCCTTGCCACTTTTTGCTCGACCTGGGACAGCATCACCAAGTCCGTACGCTCTTTGCCTTTCTTCTCCATATCCTGTCTCTTGTTTATTATTGTTGTTATTTTATCAGCTACTTAAAACACGTCCATATATACTCCTCAAACCGTTCCCTGTCATCGTGGAACAGATACTCATCGTCCACGAATCCCCGGAACACAGCCCTGCCTGCCAGACCTTTCTCAATCATCTCGCAAAAGCCCGTCATGTCCACTGTTCTCTCATACACGCTCTCTGTCGAGAAAGCAAGGGTATCATTATCCCTTGTCACCACCACACGCACGGGATAGCCGCAAATGTCAGTTATCTCCGCGTTCACACTCCTCTGCTTTTCCTCGAACCCCTTGCGCACCACATGCCAATTTCCCCATTTGTCCTCACAGATATAGTCGCCCTTGACGGCTGAGGCAAAAGGTCCCACATTGTCCACCTGGTACGCCAACGCGCCAGATTTGTCCTTCATCACACCCCTCACGCATGGGAGGTTGATGATGTTTGTGACGTTATCGCCGATAACGTACACCTGCCTGTAGAAAGTCCCTAAGACGTTTTCCTCTTTCTCTATCATACTCTTTCCTCCATATTTTTAGTTGTTATCATAATTCCTTGGCCGTTTTCTTTTCCCTGCCGTTAATCAATTGTATCCGACAGCGTGGAAGGTTTGTCTGGAGCCCGCCGGCTTCCGCTTCCTGTGGCACCCGTCAAATGAGCCGAAGCGAGCTGTCAAGGTTTTGCGGGGAAATACTACCCTTTAGGCGTGGAGATTTCCCCGCCAAACCCCGTGGGGCGTGACCTTGACTGCGTAAGCGCAGGTGTATTACCTTTGCCACAAGGATAGCGGATGACGGCACAGGGGTGAAAGACAACCTCCCTGTCGGAATGGGATGATGGGAAGCCGTTGTTGTTCTCCAAGGATATAATGATGCTCCTGGGGATAGGAAAACAACAGGGAAAGGGATATAAAGGTCTCACTTGAAATCCAGATTGAACCGTCCGTCAGCTGAGAGCACGAGCCTGGCCTCAAAGGATTTCCCGTCCTTTCTCCTGAGTCTTACCTTTCCCTTGGTCTTGCCATCGGATATGATTTCTGAAATGTCCTTTTCCGTGAGTCTTCTGCCGCAGACGATGCGGAAGAAAAAGAATCCGCATCCTTCCTTGTTCTGGCAGAAGCAGGCTTTTTCAGAGCATATAAGCTTGCTTCCGCATTTGGGGCAGGTGGTCTCAAAATGGTGGTTTCCCATGCTTTCCGCGCTTTTTTTCTCGATCGGGGCGTTAAGTATCTCACAGGTGCATTCTTTTGTGTATTTCCGTATATTGTCGTTGAATTCCCTTACAGAGGCTTTGCCTTGCTCGATTTTGGCGAGCATGCTTTCCCATAAGCCAGTCAGCCTCACATCCGCTATGCGCATGTCCTTGACTGCCTCATAGAGTGCAAGGCCTTTCACTGTCGGTATCAGGTTCTTCTTGTCACGTTCCATATATCTGGTGCGGATAAGTTTTTCTATCACCTCCGCTCTGGTGGCTGGAGTGCCGATGCCGGTATCCTTCATGGCCTCGCGCTCCTCGTCGTTCTCCAACTCCCTGCCAGCTGTTTCCATTAGCGCGAGGAGCGTGTTCTCTGTCAGAAGCGGTGGTGCCTTGGTAAATTTCTCCTCGACAGCCGTTCCTGTAACGGTTAGCGCGTCACCTTTCCTGACAGGTGGAAGGACACCTTCTTCCTCATCATTCCTCTCTTGCGGGACATCTCGGAATACGGCTGTCCATCCAGGCTTCCTAACCACTGTACCCTTGGCTGTCAACGGGAAGGCAGGCATGCCCGATGAAACAGTGATAAGGGTATTTTCCTTTTCCTGTCTCTCTGACACATTTTCCAGCATGCGTCCCAATATCATCTCGTATATCTTCGTCTCGTAGCTGTTCAGATCAGACTCCTTCGGGGTGTTCTCGGTAGGTAGCAGCGCATGGTGGTCCGTGACCTTGGCGGCGTTGACGGATCCTTTCGAAAGCTTCTTACCCCGCAGCATAACGGCATAGTCCGCGAAACGCGGGTATTGCTCAGCGTTGCGTATGAGGGAAGGCAATGTGTCAAACACGTCATCAGGGATATATCTTGACCCTGTACGCGGGTATGTAACGAACTTTTTCTCGTAAAGTGCCTGACAGGTCTTGAGCGTGCTATCCGCCGACATGCCAAAGTGTTTGTTGGCGTTTTTCTGCAGTGCGGTGAGGTCATAGAGTAGTGGAGGGTTCGCATATCCCGGCTTGGTCTCCACGTCGATGACAGGAAGGCTTCCTTCCTTTAATATGGCGGAAGCAATCTCCTTTGCCTCGTTCTCTTCGCTGAAGCGTGTTGGGTTGGTCAACGTGAATCCAACACCGTCCTTCTCCACCATAACCTTCAGGGTGAAGTACCTCTCCGCCTTGAAGTCCCTGTTCTCCAGGAACCGCTTGCATATCATGGCAAGGGTCGGAGTCTGTACCCTTCCCACGGACCACACTGTCTTACCACCGCCAGCGTTGATTGTCGCCGCCCTCGTGGCATTCATGCCTATGAGCCAGTCCGCCTCGGAGCGCGCCTTTCCAGCATCATACATACGGTCGTATTCGTTGCCTGGTCTCAGGTCGGCCAGTCCTTCCCTGATAGCCTTGTCCGTCAGGGACGATATCCATAGCCTCCTGAAGGGCGTGTGTATTCCCTCTTTCTGTTGCAGATACTGGTAGATATACCTGAATATAAGCTCGCCCTCGCGTCCGGCGTCGGTGGCTACAATGATCTCCTCCGATTTCTTGAACAGCCTTCCTATCACGCCAAGCTGGTGCATGACACCTGTATCAGTTTTTTTTCCCGGTGTCTTAACAGGTGTAATCTCGAACGCCTTGGGTATCATGGGAAGGTACTCCATACTCCATGACTTCCATCCGTAGTATTCCGGTGACTGTAATGTTATAAGGTGGCCGAAAGCCCATGTGACCGCATAACCGTTTCCTTCCAAATAACCGTCCTCTTTCCTAGTAGCTTTGACGATGGCGGCTATCTCCCTTGCCACCGACGGTTTTTCCGCAATTATGGTTTTCATTTTTTTCTTGTAAATGTATGGGTACTGCATTTCAAAAAATGGGAAATGAGTACTTTTTTCATGTATGGGCGAGTTTTTTTTGTATTTCCCATTTTTTGGTATGGAACCTTTGTACTTTTGCGCAAAAAGGGAGAATGTTTATGGCACAGACTGTTTATTTTGAATGCAAGGTACGTTATAACAAGACCATGGAGGACGGGATGGAGAAGTCCGTCAGCGAGACATACGTATTGGATGCTGTCAGCTTTACCGAAGCCGAGGCGAGGATCATAGAAGAGGTTGCCCCCTTTATGTCGGGCGAGTACACGGTCAGCGACATCAAAAGGTGCAAGTACGCCGAGATATTTCCGTCCCGCAAGTCCGAGGACGAGAGATGGTATAAGGCCAAGCTGATGTTCGTCAGCGTAGACGAGAAAAGCGGTAAGGAGAAAAGGACGGGATCCCTGTATCTGGTGCAGGGCAAGGACTTCAAGAAGGCTTGTGCCAACCTGGAGGATTCCATGAAAGGAACCATGTCGGACTATGAGGTCGCTAACATGGCAGAGACCCAGATACTGGATGTTTTCTTCTACTCAAAGAGAAAGTGAGGCTCAACTCTCTTGAGTCCCGCTGTCCATAATCATACGGATATCCTGCTGTGTCTTCATCACGGCTCTCAGGCATTCCCTCATTTTTCTGTTCTCGGTCCTTAGCCTTTCCACCTCCTTCTGGTTGCTCCTGTACAGACTGACCATTCGGGAATATCCTGCGCATACGGCAAGCAGCGCCTTTGATGCCGTCGCCATACCCGTCTCTTTCATCGCTGTTTTTATATCCTCCCTTTGTCTGTCGGTAAGATTCCTTATAATTACATTTTTTAATCCTTTCTCTTCCATATCAGATGTAATATATCGGGTAATGTATATTGTATAGCACAAATAATACCCAACATATAATATTGAACATTGCGTATTATATTGTATGTTGTGTACAGTGCATCATGTCGCATGCCGTGTACTATATACCATATTGTGTATCATATCAGCTTTACGTTCCAGCTATCGTCGATTATCATGCTCCTGCTCATATGGTATCCCTCTTTAGTAGTGAAATCAATCAGGTCTGTCCTCTTTCCTGCACAGAGCTGTCTGACCTCCTCCGGTGTCACCTCATGCCCACGGATGTCGCGCCATATCACGAAGTCACACCTTATATCCTCGTTCCTGAAGTTACTGCAGTTATACGCCCTGGTACCCGCATATATTTCGCCTCCGCATTTGGGGCATTTGCATATCCTGCCGTTCACACGGCATCCTTTCAACGGGTCGATGACCAGGCAGGAGGCAAACATCCTGCCCTTGTAAATGAAGCCGTCCAGAGGGCCTATCATCCTTTTGTCAAGCAACAAGACCGCCTCTTCCTCGCTCACAGGCCTTCCCATTATTTGTTCGGCTATGAATACGGGGCAATGTCCGTCATCACCTTTCATGTAATTCTTGCACATCCATCCGCCCTGCGTCTCTATCACCTTGCCGCCACATAGCGGGCAGCGTACTGCCAGCTCCCTGTGCAGAGGAACCACCTTAACCTTTCCTTCTGAGAGACATAGCCTGCCCTTGTAAGGCACGCCCTCCATAGTCCTGAACTGATGTATATCAGTACTGCCCTTTGTAATGAGATCGACGGCATCCTTCTCTTCAAGCACATATCCGCTGTAGCTGCCGAATATGGTGAACCTGCACAGCTCCGTCCAGTCCTTGAAATGGTTGCACGTCCAACCTGCTGATCCTTGCAGCATTTGTCCCTTGCCGCACACAGGGCAGGTACCGATGTAGTTCAGTTTGACCTTGTCCCTCAAATCGCTTTGATCCATAAAAAAAGATTTCCCGTTTACAGGGGCAAAGATAGTGATATGTCATCCCAAAAAATGGTATATCGCATTTTTTTCAAAAAAAAATATCCGTTTCCCATTTTTTGAAATACCGCCCCGTTACTTTTGTTGCGATAACATTTTTCTTGACTACCATGCAGAATAAAACTGGAAAAACATGCGTCGGCATAACGACTACCACGCAGGACAGGGAAGGTGTCCGCAGGACAGTAAGGGTGATGTTCTCCTATATCGGTAAGGAGACATCACGCACCCTGAAAAGCCTGGCGGCAATGCTGATGCTTATGATGGTGACGCTGCCCATACACGCACAACTCATAGACACCGACCCCGCCTTGGCAGCTGCGATAGTGGCACAGACTTCCACCGTGAAGAGCGAGCTGAACAAACAGAACGAGACACAGCTCGCTATATTAGGCATAGACACGGGGATAAATCTTACTCTTGATTCCATATACAGTTATGAGAAGAGAGTCTATGATTACCTCTCCAAAGCACAGACCGTGGTTAAGGGAGCCACGGACATTGCCAGGTGCCTTGACCTGTCTATGGAGATACTTAACGGACTGGAAGATCTTGCAAAGGCGGCGAAAGACCATCCGCAGGGAGTGCTTGTCAGCGCCATGGCCAGCAAGATGTATAGTAAGTTAATGACAGAATCCGTAGAGCTGGCAGGATATGTTACAACGGTGGTGACGGGCGAGGGTTCAGGGAACCTGCTCAACACTTTCGAGCGCATAAGGATCCTGTCCGACATAAAACATAAACTCATGGATATGGTCAACGACATCAACTGGCTAAGGTGTGAGATCAGCTGGATGAGGATATCGGACATACCGTTGCTTCTCTTCCCCGATGAATATTACCAGCTGGTGGGCATCGAGAGCATACTGAGGCAGTCCAAGAGGGACATTGACTCGTTATTTGAATAAAATTTTGGTTATATGAAATACAACCCATTTGATACAATGTACACCTGTGTCCGTGACGAGAAGAAAGGCATAGGTGTAATCTATGACCGCAAGGGTGACTACTCCGTGATGATCAGGATGGAGAATCCCGTGGAGCAATACTGTGCGGACAGGGAACTATATTATAAAGCATGCAGCCTTTACAAGGGTATCATTGACACCATGGGCGAAGGCTACAGCATTCAGAAGCAGGACGTGTTCTGCAAGAGACACTTCCATCCTCAGATGACGGGTAAAGAGAAGTTCCTAGGCAGGGCATACATGCAGTACTTCGATGGAAGGGAATATGTCTCACAGCAGACATACCTTATCATTACGCAGGAGGTCAAAAGATCAGCCTTCGAAATGTACGACCCCAAGAAATGGAACGAGTTCTGGCAGAAGGTGGGAAAAGTACAGGATACGCTGATAAACGAGAAGATAGCTTTCTCATTCCTTGATTCAAGAGAGATAAAGGACTATCTGAGACGTTACCTTGCGCTCTCTTTCGACGAGGGAGCCTATTCTTTCGACAACTTCCGTCCGCTGGAGACAATGGTAAGGACAGGTGACAGGCTGATGAGGATGGTCGATGTGATAGACATCGACGAAGTACTTCTGCCCGACGAGGTGAAGCCCTACAATATGATGAGGGAGCTGCCAACAGACCTGCTGGCGTTCCTCTCTAGTGTACCAGAAGCTGAGAGCGTGGTGTACACGCAGACGTTCATAACGCCGTCTCAGCGCAAGGAGAACGCCAAGCTCACAGCCATGGCGAGCCGCAAGCGCTCGTTGCCCGATCCCGCCAACCGTCTTGCAGCGGATGACATCGACAGCGTGCTCAACGATATAGCCAAGAACAATGACCTGCTCTCGTACGTCAACTTCGCTGTGATGGTGACGGTAAGGGGAGACGAGCAGAAGATGATGAGAGCATACAATTATATTGAAAAGAATTTTTACGATAGGGGCATTCAGGTGAACCGCAACTCCTATAACCAGATAGAACTGTACACGTGCACCTTTCCCGGCAACCAGTACACGCTAAGGAGTTACGAGAAATTCCTTACACTTGTGGACTCCGCCGTATGCTTCATGTATAAGGAACGGATCATGACCTCGGAGAGGACACCGCTGAAGATATACTATACCGACCGCCAGGGCGTACCGGTTGCCATAGATATCACGGGCAAGGAGGGTGACATAAAATATACCACCAACTCCAATTTCTTCTCTCTCGGACCTTCCGGCAGCGGAAAGTCCTTCCACATGAATTCTTCACCGATTAAATTGGGCCTAAACAGACCGAAATAAACCTTAAATACAATCGCGTAAAACATTGTCCTACAATTAACTCCGCTTAACTAACCTTATTCTTTGCCTATTGCGTGTTTGC